>Ga0256837_1000128_pt1 | contig 69323 bp, 56 predicted proteins | sample 4562384metaG_FD_185976 | JGI IMG/M metagenome (GOLD analysis project Ga0256837, IMG submission 185976) | Hydrothermal vent microbial communities from Guaymas Basin, Mexico - 4561-384 | ecosystem: Environmental > Aquatic > Marine > Hydrothermal vents | place: Mexico: Guaymas Basin | collected... | reverse complement strand
GCAATTGGTAGATTATGATTTGAATTTGTTGTATTTATTTTATATCGTTTTTTTGTTTTTACAACAACTCCTAATTCTCGCATAATACGACCTATACGACGACGTGAAACAATAAAACCATACCTTTTAAGAAGTTTATTTTCAGCTCTTAAGCGTTTGTTCTCTTGTTCAGCTGTCTCTTTAACTATACTTTTCTCTGATCCTTTAGTAGCATAACCTCTTGCAAATATAGGAATATTATTGTTTTTTTTATACTCTCTTACCCAGCTATAAAGTGTTTTTACATTTACATCTAAATCTTTAGCAATTTTTGCTGTTGACTCATCTGAATTTAGAACTAATTGTACACTTGAATCTCTAAACTCTCTTGTGTATTTACTATTTCTCATCTTCTTCTTATCCTTACTCATAGTGATATTTTATCTCAGAATTGCTAAATGTTCTGAGTATGAATAAGTGTAGCCAGATCAATCTTTTTAGTGACACTTTTAGTTAAACAAAGTAGCACTTATGTGCTGCTTTATGCAAGAGTATATTTAGAATCTAACTCTTTTTGTAATTTTTTTGCATTTGCTAAAAAGGACTCTACAAACTTATGAAACTCTTTTGAGTGATTCATATATTTTAAATGTGCTAACTCATGCACAATCACATAATCTTGCAACTCTTTTTCCACTTTTGCTAGTTGAATATTAAGAACAATGACACCTAAAGAGCTACAACTACCCCATCTGCTTTTAAGATTTTTAAAAACTAATTTTGAGTAAGTTAGACCCATTTGTTGTGCAAAAAAATCAACTCTTTTTTGAAAATACTCCTCATACCCTTGTTGTGGCTTTTGAGATTTATATAAAACAGTTTTTTGCTGAAGTAAAAGTACTTTTTTTTCAATCCAACCTTTTTTCTCCTCTAAAAGGTTATCGATAAAAGCTTGAGAAGTTAAAAAAGGGGTTCTTACAATAACTTCTATCTCATCATCTACCCTTTTAATGCGTAATGAGATATTTTTTAATCCCTTTTTTCTTTGACAAATAAGCTTATACTGCATCTCTTGTTTCATATGGTATTGGATCTTTTATACCTGCTTGTTTAAAACCATTTAAACGTAAACGGCAACTATCACATACACCACACGCTTTATCTTCACTTTTATAACAACTCCACGTTAAATCAAGAGGCACATCATATTTAAGAGCTTCTTGAACAATTTGTGATTTTTTAAGATGAACAAGAGGCATTGCTATTTTTATATTTGTTTCATCTTTTGTTCCTAAGTTTATCGCTTTTTGCATCGCTTCTATATAGTTTTCTCTACAATCAGGGTATCCACTGCTATCCTCTTCCACTACACCAATAGCAATAAGCTCTGCACCCTCCTTTTCAGCAATAGCTGCTGCCATACTTAAAAATATACCATTGCGAAAAGGAACATATGTTACTGGTACTCCATCTTCTAATCCACTTGTTGGTACATCTATTGTTTTATCTGTAAGTGCTGAAGCCCCTAAATGTTTAAAAAAATCTAAATCTAAAACATATTTGTTTACAACACCTAACTCTTTTGCAATAGCCTCAAATGCTTCTAACTCTTTTTTTTGTGTACGCTGATCATAATTAAAATGAACACCAATTATCTCATACCCCTCTTTTTTTACCATATATGCACTCAGTGTAGAGTCCATACCCCCACTCATAATAACAACTGCTTTTTTCATCTGCACCCTCTTTTTAAAAAGTGGTTGATTATGCCACATTTACAATTAAAAAAGGTATAATTTCACCCATGATTGAACTAGACAACAGATACAATGCAGAGGTAGATGTTGCTTTTTTAGAATCTATTGCAAAACTATTTTCTCAAAAAGATATAGAACTTATCATCACTAACGATGAGGAGATTTTAGAGATAAACAAAGAGCATAGAAATATAGAAAAAGCGACTGATGTTTTGAGTTTTCCCTATGAAGATGCTCCAATGATGCCACTTGGTACAATCGTAATATCTTACGATTTTGTAAAAAAAGTAGCACAAAAACTTGGACATTCAAATAGTGATGAGTTAGCCCTTTTATTTATCCATGGGCTTTTACATATTTTGGGGTATGACCATGAAACAGACAATGGTCAAATGCGTCAAAAAGAGAAGGAACTTATAAAAAAGTTTCATCTTCCAAAAAGTTTAATAGTAAGAACAGAGGAGAGTTAATGGATTTTATTATTTTTATTGTTGCAATGAGTGCACTTATTTATGGTGCAGATTTTATCATTAAAGAATCGGAACGTATCGCACTACATTTTAATATTTCACATTTTGTAATTGGTGCAACACTTATTGCTTTTGGAACTTCACTTCCAGAGATGGCAGCATCTATGGTAGCAGCAAGTCATGGTAAAACAGATATGTCTGTTGCCAATGTAGTTGGAAGTGTTACATTTAACATAACACTTGTTCTTGGTGTTGTATTTTTCATAGCAAAAAAGATGATGCCAGAGCGTGACTTATTTGCACTCGATAGTGCATGGATTATAGTACCTTTAGTAACATTTTACATTATGATTCAAGATGGTGTTATTAGTGCATTTGATGGTGTTTTATTTTTACTTATGATGGGCTCATACCTTTATTTTCTTTTTAGCTCTTCTAAAGAAGATATTGAAGGAGAACTTGATGAAGATTTAGCAAAAGAACCTTTTGCATGGAATAAAACTGCTCTTTTATTAGGTGTTGGTTTTATACTTACTATTGGTGGTGCGAACTTTGTAGTAGAGAGTGCTTCTAGTATTGCACGTGGATTTGGTGTAAGTGAGTGGATTATTGGTCTTTTTTTAATAGCACTAGGAACATCACTACCTGAACTTGTAGTTTCACTTGTAGCTGTAAAAAAAGGAAATGCGGAGATGAGTATTGGAAATATTATAGGCTCAAACGTTGCAAACTTTTCTATGGTTTTAGGTGCATCTTCACTTATTGCACCACTAAAAATTGATCTTGAAGCAACTTCATTTGATCTTTTTATTATGGGGGGAGCTTCTGTAACTCTTTTATTTATTTTAGTAAATAAACTCTACAATAAATCTGGTGCGATTTTTCTACTTACTATTTTAGCACTCTTTTTAGCACATTCTCTCTAATCGTAGTTTTTACTACGATTAGTTATTTAAAAAATATCTTTCAATTCCATTTGCCATACCAAGAGCCATTCTACGTTGATACTTTGCATTAACAAGACGTCTTGCTTCTTTAGGGTTTGTTACAAAGCCAACTTCAACCAAAACAGCAGGCATTTTTGCACCAACTAAAACCCAAAATGGCCCTTCACGCACACCACCATCGTGAATACCTTTATAGTAAGGCTTTAAAGAGCCCAACATTCCACGCTGTAGATCGATAGCAAGTTTGTTTGATGCAACTAAGTTATGGGAGCTTATAGTATTTAAAAAACTCTCCACTCCATAATAATTCATATCTCCTAAATCTGCTTGATTCTCTTGTTGAGCCACCCTTTTTGCTCTATCTGTACGAGATTTTGCTAAAAAGTAAGTTTCTATTCCATACGCTTTATTTGCATGCTTTTTCTCAACAGCATTTGCATGGATACTTACAAAGATTTTTGCATTTCTATCGTTTGCAAATTTTGTTCTATTGCGTAGTTTTACAAAGTTATCTCTACTACGTGTCATATAAACTTTATAACCACGTGATTCTAAAATATACTTTAACTCTTTTGCTATTTCTATAACTATATTTTTCTCTCTATATTTTCTATACCCTACTGCTCCTGGGTCTTTTCCACCATGACCTGGGTCTATTACAATAACTTCGTTTCTATCTAAACGTTTTGGAGGAGTTACCCTTTTTACAACAGCTGGTTCTTTTTTAACTTTATGTTTTTTTACCCTTTTTTTACCACTTAAACGGATAATTAAAGTATCATTTCTTACCTCATAGTCAATTTTTGTTGCTTTTTTACTTTGCAAAACAAGACGAATAATATTTGGTTTATATTGTGCTAAACGAACACGCAAAAATTGAATATGGTGTAAGGAGTGTGCATTATCAAGCATTGCATTGTGAATGTCAAATACATACTTAAAAACACCCTTTTTAGGCTCTAAAATATTAAAAGAGTGTACATGTGGTTTTTTAAGTTTTTTATTAAATTTTAAACGTAAAACATCATCGTTCCATCTTGCATATTCAAGTTTATACTGTGGAACTACAACACCTTTTGATTTTGCTTTTTTTGTATATGTTTTATCTGCTGAAGAGGTTTTTTTTACACCCCTTTTTTGTTTTTTAATTTTAGAAAGTTCTTTTAAATAGTGTTCAACATCTATATGAAGTTTTGTACCTGTTTTTACAATACCCTCCAATGATTTCATACGAAGGTAAGAATCTTCATTCATCATAGAGCGTAAATATAAATTTTTATAGTTATTGTATGCACGAAAAATTTCACTCTTATTTTTACTACTACTTAAATGGCTAGATTCTTTTAAAGTTTCATAATCTTTACTAGCACCAAAAAGTAATAGTGTAAAAAGAGTAAAAAGAAGTGCAAAACGGATCATTAAGCTATCTATTCACCGTTTGTAAGTTTATCCATTAACTCTTTTACAGAGATAATTTCATTTAGTTTATATCCATTTGCACCAGAGAAGAAAAGACCAGTTTCTACATTCCCTAAGAAAGCATCACTTAATCTATCTGCAATACAAAATCCAACCTCTTTTGCTTCTACACCACGATTACATGGAGCAACACAGTTAGAGATACATTTAATCTCAGGACCTTTACGCTCTTCTACTAAGTGTGTAAGATTTGTTACAACACCTTGTGCTGGATAACCAACAGGTGATTTCATAAGCTTAATATCACCCTCTTTTGCATTTAAAAGGACTTGTTTTAGGTTGTCATGTGCATCACACTCATGTGTTCCAATAAAGCGAGTACCCATTTGAACACCACTTGCACCAAGACTTAACATTTTTTCAATATCTTTTTTATCCCAAACACCACCAGCAGCAATTACAGGAATATCTCCCCACTCTTTTGCTTCTGCAACAACAGGCTCAACTAAGTTTTCTAGTTGATTCTCCTCTTTTGCACAATCCTCATAAGAGAAACCTTGGTGTCCACCACTTTTTGGTCCTTCTAAAATTACAGCATCTGGAACACGGTTATAACGTTTTTTCCATCTTTTTGCAATAATTTTTAAAGCTTTAGCAGAAGATACAATAGGAACAAGCGCAACATCTGGGTAACCCTCTGTAAACTCTGGCATATTTGTAGGAAGTCCAGCACCTGTAATGATAATATCTGCACCCGCTTCACAAGCATCTTTTACTACACGACCATAATCATTCATTGCATATAAAATATTTACAGCAAGTGGCTTTTCTCCACAAATTTTACGTGCATTTTTAATAATCTCTTTTAATGCTTCAGGAGAATAAAAGTTTGCTTCACTTAAAGGTCTATCTGCAACCAATTTTGCTGAGAATTTTTTATCTTGATAATACCCCGTACCAACTGCACTTACAACTCCAAGACCACCCTCTTTAGAAACAGTTCCAGCTAATTGATCCCAACTAATACCAACACCCATACCACCTTGAACGATAGGCTTTTCTATAATGTATTTTCCAATTTTCAATGGTTTAAAGCTCATTATTTTACCTTTAATTTTGCAAATTTTCTTTTTCCAACTTGTAAAATGTACTCTCCTGCACCAAGTTGTAGTTGCATATCTGAAATTTTTTCTTGATTTACTTTCACTGCACCTTGTTTGATATCACGACGTGCTTGTGAAGTTGATGGCTCAATTTTACAATCTACTAATGCTTTTGCAATCCAGATCTCACCATCACATTCAAACTCCTCAATATCTGTTGGAATTTGACTTTTTGCATGCACTTTTTCAAACTCTGCTTGTGCTGCTAAAGCAGCTTCATGTGAATGGAAACGCTCAGTAATCTCTAGCGCTAATTCCTCTTTCACTTTTTTAGGGTGTAATGAACCATCTTTAACACCCTCTTGAAGTTTTTCAATATCTTCTAAAGATTTTGTACTTAAAAGTTCATAGTAACGCCACATTAAATCGTCTGAAATAGATAAAACCTTAGCAAACATTGTATTTGCTTCTTCTGTAACACCTATGTAGTTTCCTAAAGATTTACTCATCTTCTGTACGCCATCAAGCCCTTCTAAAATTGGCATCATAAGTACAGCTTGTTGTTTTTTAAGTCCATAAAGTTTTTGAAGTTGACGCCCCATTAAAAGGTTAAATTTTTGGTCTGTTCCACCAATTTCAATATCACTTTGAAGATGAACACTATCGTATCCTTGAAGTAATGGATACATAAACTCACTTACTGCAATTGGAGTGTTTGATGCAAAACGTTTTGAAAAATCATCACGCTCTAACATTCTTGCAACTGTTAAGTTTGAAGCAAGTCTTAACATACCAGCAGCTCCAAGTTTTTCTAGCCAGTCATTATTGTAAACAATATCTGTTTTAGACTCATCTAAAATTTTAAAAGCTTGTGAAGTATAACTAGAGATATTTTTTTTAATCTCATCCTGCGTTAAAACTTTTCTTGTTGCACTTTTACCAGTTGGATCCCCAATAGTAGCTGTAAAATCTCCAATTAGAAACTGTACTCTTGCACCATATTTTTGAAAAGTTGCAAGTTTTTGTAAAAGTACAGTATGCCCTAGGTGTAGATCTGGTGCTGTTGGATCAAATCCTGCTTTTACTGTATATGTTTTTCCCTCATCGAAATATGCTTTTAATAACTTCTCAACATATTCATTGTCAATAAGTTCTGCACAACCTCTTTTTATCTCTTTTAAAGCCTCTTGTATCATCTAACGTTTCCTACTTTGTTTAACTTTTATAAGCATCATCTGCATAAGCTAAGTGTATCACTTTAATTTTTTGCTCTATTTTAGCACGTAAAGCATTAAGATCTGCTTCTTTTGTGTCAAAGTTAAGCTCACAAAATTTTATGTAACTACTTTTCTCTTTTCCAAGCTCTATAGAGTTAATGTCAATATCTAATTTTGAAAGATATGTTAAAAACTCTGCTAGTGCACCTTTAGCGTTTTGAAGCGATGCAATAAGGTTGTAACTATAAAGTTTTTGCTCTTCCCATTTTACAAAAACCATAGCTCTTTGCTCTTGCATATATTTTATAGCCTGATCACACATTTTATGGTGAATATGAACTCTTTGCCCCTCTAAAAAGCCTACTATCATATCCCCTTTTTTAGGATGACAACAGTAATCAAACACAACATCACTTACAGGTGTTGCAGAGACAATCTCTATATCTGAAATAACATTTGAATGAAGCTTTGGTTTAGTTTCTAGAGATAAATCTGTAACAATCTTATGAATAACATGTTTATAATGTTCAATATCACATGGCATTGAAGATTGAGAATCACACTTTGTAGCGTCAAACCAATTTTTAATAGTATTTACTTTTTGATTTGTTTCATTTGCTAAAATATTAATACTTGAGAGAGTGTTTAACTCCTTAATACGAGCATTACAATTATGCTTCATATTTGTTTTTGCCTTAGAAGTTTTTACAGCATCTATCCATGAACAATAAGTGATTGGCTTAGAATCTGTAATAATCCTTACAATATCACCATTTTTAAGCTCACTTAAGAGAGATTTTCTCTCTTTATTTATTAAACACCCTTTTGCATGGTTTCCAATATCTGAATGAATTGCATAAGCAAAATCTAATGCAACTGCTCCCCTTGGAAGTGTATAAACATCCCCTTTTGGAGAAAAAACAGAGATATCTTCAGAGTATAAATCGTTTTTAATAAGAGCATAAAAATCTTCAATAGACTCATTTTGATACTGTAAATTATTTAACCAATCTAGTTTAATATTGTTTCCTGCACTTTTATATTTCCAATGTGCAGCAACGCCAAGCTCTGCAGTTTTGTGCATCTCATAGGTACGAATTTGCACCTCTAAAACAGCAGTTTTATGAAATACCGTTGTATGAAGTGTTTGGTATCCATTATCTTTTGGTACTGCAATATAATCTTTAAAACGTGAAGAGAGTGGTTTAAAGTGTAGATGAATAATCCCTAAAATTTGATAGCACTTTACTGGATCTTTTGTTAAAATTCTCACTGCTAAAAGATCTAGTACTTCATCTATTCCTATCCCTTTACGCTGCATTTTTAGATAGATTGAGTATTTGTGTTTAATACGTGACATAATCTCAAAATCATCACTACAAAAACCATGCGTTAAAAAAAGATGTTCTAACTCCTTTTTAAATTCGGCAAGTTTCATCTCAATAGAGTGATAATTCTCTTCAAGATAATGCTCTATCTCCTTTTTTTCCTCTTCAAAAAGGTACCCAAAACTTAAATCTTCAAGCATATTTTTTAAAATAGATATACCAAGTCTATGTGCAATAGGAGAATAAACAACAAGAGTCTCCTCTGCAATACGTAGCTGTTTATGTGATGGTAGTGCATCAAGAGTGAGCATATTGTGAAGTCTATCACACAGTTTTACAACTAAAACACGTACATCTGCAATACTTGCTAAAAGCATTTTACGAAAAGAGAGTGCTGAAACAATGAGTTTTTCATTGGAATGAGATGGTACAAGTTCACTATCGCGAATAGAGTCTATTTTTGTAAGCCCCTCAACTAAATGAGCGACATCTTCTCCCAAACGGTTCTCTATCTCTGGCGTTGATATTTCTGTGTCTTCTACAACATCGTGTAAGAGTGCTGCAATTGCCATTGCTTCATCGTTTGTAATAGATGAAACAATAGCAGCAACCAAAATAGGATGGATAATATAAGGCTCACCACTTTTTCTATACTGGTGTTTGTGAGCCTCTTTTGCATACTGTAGTGCTTCTTGAAGCTTTTTTGTAGGCTCTATAGTGCTAAAAAGATAATTTGATGCCTCATCAACATCAACAATATTTTTAATCTTTTTTATTGCTTCAAAATCTAAAGGCAAAGGGAACTACTTTACTTTTTTCTCAAAACCTGCAACTTTTACTAAACCTTCAGAGATTTCCATAAGTGCTAAATCTGCTGGTTTTACACTTTTAACATCAACATTAAGTTTTGTTGGAGCACCATTTGCAAGTTCATCACCTCTTGCAGAAACTGCAATTGCTAAAGTATAACGATCTAACTCAGGATTTGCCTCTAAAATTTTTGCTGTTAATTCTTCTATTTTTTTCATTTAATTTCCTTCTTTTTTTATTTTACAATTGAACATTTTTCCATATTGCCATTAACAATATCTAAAAGATTTCCTTTTACAGACATATCACATACGATAATTGGTAGTGCATTATCTTTTGCAAGTGCAATAGAAGTGTCATCCATCACTTTAATATGATCTTGCAATGCTTGGTCATAACTAAGTTCATTTAGTTTTACTGCATCGCTAAATTTTACAGGGTCTTTGTCATAAACGCCATCAACTTTTGTAGCTTTAATGATTACTTCTGCACCAATTTCAACCGCACGAAGTGTTGCTGCAGTATCTGTTGTAAAAAATGGGTTACCTGTTCCAGCAGCAAAAATAACTACACGCCCTTTTTCTAAGTGGCGAATCGCTTTACGGTTAATGTACGGTTCTGCAATTTGCTCCATTTTAATAGCTGTTTGCATACGCACTTCAAGTCCTGCATGCTCACAAGCCTCTTGCATAGCAACACCATTAATAACTGTTGCAAGCATACCCATATAGTCACCACTTGTTCTTTTAATGATACCATCTTGAGCAGCTGTTACACCACGAATGATATTACCACCACCAATAACAATACCAACTTCAACACCAGCATCAACAAGTGATTTAATCTCTTGAGAGATATAGTTTAAAATTTGAGTGTCTATTCCATGACCTGCTTCACCAGCAAGAGCTTCCCCTGAAAACTTAACCAATACACGTTTGTTCTTAGCCATGATCTACCTTTGTCTTTATAAAAATCTTGCTATTATATTTAAAAATCTCTTTGAGAGAGCTTACTGAGTTTTTTATATACCAATGAGACACTAGCACATTTTTTATATTTCTTGTAATTTCTTTCTTAAAAGAGCATTTATAAGTGTTTGATATGGTACTTTTTGCTCACTTGCTAGTTTTTTAAAAAATAAAACTATATCATTATCTAATCTTAATGAAACAGGTATTTTTTTTGGTTCATAAAATCTACCACGAACACCATCGCTAAAGTCATACTCTTCTAACATTTCATAGTCATCATATTTTTCTCTTTCTTTAATGTTGCTCATAAAATATCCTTTCTTTTTGATTTGCTTTTCTTGCACTAATAATACGAATAATCTCTTCACCATTTTCATCAAAAAACATATTTGCAACAACTAAGATTTTATCTTTTGTTGTTACTCCTAGTGTTATCCATCTCTCTTCAAAATAATCAAAACGATGGTCAAGTTTTGAAATATGCATAGGGTCTAAGAAAACTTCTCTTGCTTCTTCAAAAGAGACCTGATGTTTTGCTATGTTCAAACTATTCTTTTCATCACTCCATTCAAATTTCAAAACAAACCTTTTTATCAAGATAACCTGATTATAACTAAAATGTATTTACATTGTCAATTATATGCTATTTTAGTGCTTTAATTTATTTAACTTTTGTAATATAAATAGTCTTAATTTCTTACTTCACTATCTATTTTCCATTCTTTATCACTACTATAATCTTTTATATTTGGAAGACTATTTTCTTCATTCAAAACTCCAAGTGCTCCTCCAAATTTACTAGCCTGTATTCTAATATCTATGTGTGATTCTAAATATTCTTTTATAACCTTCTTAAATTGCTCCCATGTAGGATTAAAATATTTAATAAGTTCTTTTTCAATATTTTTCATAGATATATCATCTTTACAATTTAAAACGTATAATTGTGTTTTTAAAGTGTGTAATTCAGCAAAAAATATTAAATAGTTTGGATATCTTGTTGCAGAATTTTTATATCTTTCTGATTCTCCAATGGAGTATAAAAAAGTGCTACCATGTCCATTAGAGCTTTTGATCCATCTATTGATAATACCATTCTTTGCACTCCCAATTCTTAGAATATTTCTTTTTAAATTATTATCAATAAAAATATGAATATAAATTTGTGGATTAGTTTCATTTAACTTTTTTATTTCATTTGAAAAAATATCATATCCTGATTTAGTCATTTCTAAATTAAATACCTTCCATTTTTCAGGTATTAACATACTTTGAAAATTCAAAAACTTCTCCCTTAAATATAGATGAATTCATCTACGAAATAAACACTTCTCTATCCCAATATCTCTTGTACTTCCTCTTTTGTAATACTCTCTTTTTCTACCAAGATTTTTTCCACTTTTTCAATGCTGTTTTGAAGTGATTTTAAAAGCTCTTTTGTTTTTTGTGTAAGTTGAATAAAAAGTTTCTCTTCATCCTCTTTTTGAACAAAAAGTCGCTCACCCATACCGTAGTCATTTAACATTTTTTGAAGTAACTCTTTTACCTCTTCTAAGTCATTTTTTACACTACTTGTATGTTCTAAAAATCGTGTATCACACGCTACCATACCTGCTAAAAGTACACAAACTCTTCCCTCTAGTTCACTTTGAAGGAGTGGTTCATCTGTTGGTGGTGTTAGGTGCTGGCTTGTAAGCATCATCTTCTCAAAAGGTAAATCAAAATATGTTGCTAATGTTACTTTTGCAGCTTGGTAAACTACTTGAAACTCTTTGTGCTCTTTGTTTAAAAGTTGGAGTTTTTTCTTTCCAAAAATAACCTTATCTTTTACCTTTTCAAAATCATCTTGCACAACAATATCTCTACCTTCACGTAAACATAACAGTGCTGCTTCATTTACAAATGCTGCAAGTGCTGCACCATTAAACCCTACACTTATATTTGCTAAGGCTTTAGTATCTACACTATGGGGTACATTTTTAAGATACTTCTCCAAAATAGCTTCACGCTCTTTGTTTGTTGGAAGCTCTACAAAAACACGTCTATCAAAACGCCCTGCACGAAGTAAGGCACTATCTAAAACATCAATATTATTTGTAGCAGCTATTACGATGATTCCACTTGAATTTTCAAAACCGTCCATCTCTGTTAAAAGCTGGTTAAGTGTTGCTTCACGCTCATCATTTCTTTGCCCATCACGCTTTTTACCAATAGCATCTATCTCATCTATAAAAATAATAGCAGGAGCATTATTTCTTGCAGCCATAAAAAGCTCATGTACCCTTTTTGCTCCCATTCCTACATAAATTTGCACAAATGATGCACCACTTTGGTAGTAAAAAGAAACATCTGCTTCATTTGCTACTGCTTTTGCTATCATTGTTTTTCCAACTCCTGGAGGTCCAACAAGTAATACACCGCGAGGCATATGCACACCAAAATCTTTGTAGCGTTTTGGATTTTTTAAAAAATCTATAATCTCTTCAAGCTCCACTTTAACATCGTTTATGCCACCAATATCTTCAAATTTTACATCACTTTTTATTGGTGTAATTGGAGTTGAATCTTGTGTAAAATCTTCATTTTTTTGTTGCTGTTTTGAGTGGTTTACTTTAAACAATTGTTGTTTTTGATAGAAGCGAAACAAAACAGATCCAATACCCACTAGAAGAATTAAACCAAAAAAGATATACAGAGGCTTTTTATTTTCTAACTCTACTTTGTACTCTTTTAAAAGCTGAGGAGAGATTTTTGAAGCTGCAATTTTATACAGTTTTTTCTCCGTTTTTAAGTAAATATAAGAGGAGGACTGCACAACAGTTTGCACTTTTTTAGATTCCAAAAGCTGTGTTGCTTTATCAAGTGAAACTAACTCAGAAGAATCTCTAAAAATTGCAAAAAGGAGTAAAAGAACAACTATAATAAATGAAAAAGTTACAACAAGATTGTTAGATAACTTTTGCATAGTTTGCATCCTCTTTTACTTCAAAATTTTCAATCTCTATCCAGTTTCCTACCAAATCCTCTTCAGAATCAATTACAATTTTATTAAAATGCTGGTCAAGTCCATGGTAAAGTCCATCTTTATAGCTCTCTACTAAAACTGTTAAGTTTCCTTTGAAATTTTTTCTAAAATTGTAGTTGTTTTGCTTCACAATCTCCTCTATTTGGTGTAACCTTTCTTTTGCAATTTTTCCACTCACTTCTGGTTTTAAAAGGGTAGATTTTGTCCCATCACGTTTAGAGTATGTAAAAGCATGAATATGTGTTAGTGGAAACTCTTTAAAATTCTCTAATGCTTCTTTCCAAATCTCTGGAGTCTCCCCTGGATGCCCTGTTATAAAATCTGTTCCAAGAGCAAACCCTTTTTGTGCTAAAAGTGCAAAAAGCTCTCTATCTTGATTATAAAGATTTCTTCTATTCATAAGCTTTAACATCTCTGGCGAAGTGTGTTGCAATGCAATATGCAGATGTTTTTCAAGCCATGGTTCATCTAAAATCTCTTTAAACTCATCATCTATCTGAATTGGCTCTACACTCCCTAGTCTAATTCTTCTTACACCACGAATTTGAGAGAGTTTTTTCATCAGTTTTGCTAAAGAGGAGTTTGTATCTTTTCCATAACTTCCAACATTTGTTCCAGTTAAAATAAACTCTCCAAAACCATTAGCCCCTAATTTTGTAACTTGTTCAATAATAAGCTTTTCATCCATACTACGTGCATCACCACGCACAAAAGGGATAATACAGTAAGAGCAACGAAAACTACACCCCTCTTGTACTTTTATAAAAGCACGACTTTTCCCTACAAAACTATCTACTACACTTTTATCTATATAGTTTAAATCTCCTGGATCATAAAAAGGTTGCTCTTTTTGTAACATTGTATCAATCTTCTCTTTTTGACTCTGCCCAAAAACGCCAAAAACTTTTTGTTGTTCTAAAAGAGATTTCCCTTTTGTATGTGCTCCACACCCTGTTAAAAAAACTTTTGCATCACTCTTTTTTTGAAGCTGTGAAATGTAAGAGCGTACATGTGTATCTGCCCCATTTGTTACAGTACATGAGTTGATAACTACAATATCTGCTTCACTTTCATCTTGAGTGATATCATACTCTTTTAAAGCACTCATCATCACCTGAGAATCATAAACATTTGTTCTACAACCAAATGTTTTAAAATAAACCTTTTGTTTCATTAAACAACCTCGTTATTATGCTCAATCTCTTTTGTTGATTGCATATTTAAATTAATTTTTTGTGTTGTGTAGGCAATTGTAATATCATCTTCTGCTTTAAAAGCATCTATAATTTCAGTTGAAATTGTACTTCTAAGAGTAAGTGTTCCATAAGCATTTGTTAAATACCATGCTTCAATATCCATCCCACTATGTGATATAAAAGCATAAATACGTGGCTCAACATTTGTATTTTTTAAATGGTAATTATTACGTAACTTATTAAGCTGTTTTCTTGTAATATCTGTATAACCTTTAGAGTATTTTCTAGCTATTGTCTTTACAATATGCATCGCTTTTTTATGGTTAGAATCAAACGTAATTGTAATTTTAATACCATCCCACACCGTTTTTAAAGAGGAGTGAGTATAGTTTGCGATCATTCGTGTAAAAATATAGTTATTTGGTACAAAAATAATACGTCCAGCACGACGATTTTGCATAATTGAAGTAAGGGTAATATCTTCTAAAATTGTCATACGTAAAAGTGAAATATCCATAACATCACCCACATATTTCATACCATCCATATCTACACGAATTCTATCCCCAACATGGATACTACCACCAAACACAATTACGAGCCACCCTAAAATACTCATAAACCAATCTTTCATGGCAATAGCAATACCAGCTGAAGCAAACCCTAAAATAGTTACAAGATAATTTACATTTTCAATATAACTAATAAACAAAATAATTGCAATAACAGTAAAGTTGGCAAAAGTAATAATTTTATTGGCCATATAAAAACGGTCATTATCTGTAATATATTTTCTAACTGCTAAACGTAAGAGGAAAAATATAAAAATAACAACGAAGATAATAATCCCCATATGCGTTAAACGACGAATTTGCTCTTCAATTTGTTTATTGATATTGGCTTCAAGCACATCAAGACGCTTTTTATATACATCTGCTGTTACTTTTATAGTATCAAAAGCTATTTCAAAACGCTCAAGTTGTTTTAACTTTTTAGCACGTTCCTTCATTAATGTTTCATCTTGCGTAAGAGTCACCATTTTGTCATAAATAGCTACCTCTTTTTTCATAAGTTCTATTAGTTTTGCAAGCTTTTGTTTTCTCTCTAAGTAATCTGAAATGTAAGTATCAAAAGTTTTTATAAGAGAAACACCCTTAAAAATCTCTATAGGATTAGTAATAGTTGGTACTTCACCAATCTCTGGAGGTGTTAAAAGGTCTGAAAAAAGAGCACTCCCTTTTGTTTTAAAAGAGTTTACTTGTGTAGCTAAAATTTTCTCTTTAGAAATTAAAGATTCCAATTCTGCTTTATCTACAACATATGCTCCACTTTTAAGAGTTTGAATTTTTTTACGTATCTTTTTTAATTCTTGTGTTACAGAGAGTGACGTTAAGTAAGAGTAGTAGCTCTTCATCCAAACACTCTCTTGAGCAATTTGGTTTTCAAGCTGCATTAAAGATTCATTATAACGTTTGAGTTGGTTCTCTTTTTCTTGTTTTAACTCTAAACGTTCTTGTGCTTCTATTTTTTGTTGTGCTAAAAGTACCGCTTTTTGAGTTGCATTTTGTTCAACATCTGCCCCTTGTGCAAAAAGAAGTGCTGATGAAAAAAGAAGAGAAAAAACAAAACCTCCTACCATTTAAAACTCTTTGAGCACATCTAAAACAAGCTCTTTATCACACTCGTTTGTAATTTTTACTCCACCAATTCCCTGAGGAATAATAAATGTAATAGAATCATCACTACTTTTTTTATCTAAAAAGAATGTTTCGTAAAACTCCTCTACATCTTCAATACTATAAGTTGTCTCTAAATCATACTTATGAAGAACCTTCTCTACTCTAGCAACCTCTTCTTGTGTCATAAGACCCATTTTTAAAGCAAGTTTATTTGCCATTGCCATACCAATAGCTACTGCTTCACCATGAAGATATTTTTTATAAGCTGTTTGTTTCTCTATAACATGCCCAAAAGTATGCCCATAATTGAGTGCCGCACGAAGCCCATGCTCTTTTTCATCTTGAGCTACAACATCTGCTTTTGTTTGCACAGCTTGTTTAATAGCTTCTTTTAAAACCTCTTTATTATGAAGGTCATGTTGTTCTAAAAATTCAAAGAACTCTTTATTGAAAGTTACTGCCATTTTTACAATCTCTGCAACACCAGCACCAAACTCACGTTTTGGAAGTGTTGAAAGGAAATAAGGGTCAATATAAACAGATTGTGGTTGATGAAATGCACCAACAAGGTTTTTACCAAAGCGGTTGTTCATCCCTGTTTTACCACCAACACTTGCATCTACTTGAGAAAGAAGTGTTGTTGGGATTTGAATAAAATCGATTCCACGTTGATAAATTGAAGCAACATATCCTGTCATATCTCCAATAACACCACCACCAAATGCAATAAGTAAAGATTTACGATTAAAACGGTGGTTAAATAAAGACTCTAAAATCAGATCTACACTTTGTTGATTTTTATACTCCTCACCATCTGGAACAGTAATAATATACAAATCTGTTGCTGAGATTTTTGAAAGTAGATAAGCAAGATGAAGCCCTGCTACTTTTGGATTGGTAACAATAGCTACTTTCTTGTTAAATGTTAACTCTGGAATTGTATCGATTGTGATACTATAAGACTCATCTACAACTTTTTTTAATGCAATATCTACTTTCACGCTAACCCCTTTGATTCAGTGTTATAGATAATACTAAAAAAAGATTAAAAAAGAGCTAAATCTCTACTGGAATAAAGATCTGATGGTACTCATCTAACTTATAGTAAAGCTTCTCACTATCTGTAGAGAATAAAGAATAAACTCTACGTGAAACTATCTTTTGAGTAAAAGGGACAACATGTAAAAAATTCTCTTTCTTTTTAAGCATTCGAATAGAGTTTTCATCTGAAGCATGCACTTTAATAGACTTTGAAAAAAGAGTTGAAAGATTGTTGTAGTGCTCAATAACATCCTCAATCACAGCTTGATGCTCTTTTTTATAATTATGAAGTTCCAAATTAAGATCTAATTGCTGAGAGATATCAAATACTGTTGTTGAGATCTTTTCTAAATTTTTATTATCTGCTAGAATAAGCCCAACCTCTTTAATAGTGTCTAAGTCTTTATCTTTTGCTATTTTAAGTATAGGTAATTTTGCATCATAAAACATCATCCGTCTCTCATAGCTCAAAAACATATCCTGAGAAACAATAACCAAACCAACATGGTAGTTTTTCATATCTTTAAAAAAAGCATCTCTTAAATGTACTCTATCATACTCTATATCTATACGCACTTCAAAACTTCTTTGTTTTTTAATAAACTGCAATACATCAATATCGGTTGGATTAAAAACTTTAATAATAAGCTTATGTTTAAAATGTTGGTGTGCAAAAAGTGCTTTTTTTACTAAATCTTGTATAACATAAGGTTTAGAATTTAACATATCTATAAACAAATAGATATTAGAACCAAATGGTTCTGGAAATTGTCCAAGCTCACGTTTAACTGCTCTATAAACCGATTTTAAAACTGTAGGATCCCCAATAAGTAGTAAAAGGTCATTGGGGTGAATCATAGTTCTTCGTGATGGAATAACAAGTTTTCTATTTCTATAGATTGCTACAATTTTCCAATTTTTTTGCTCAATAGCACTAATGTGTCTATAAACAAAAGAGCTTCCAAATGGAACAAGAACCTCCATAATCTCACCCTCACCCATCCCAACATTTTGGGCAATTACAGGTACATTTGGCAAAAAATCTTGTAGTTTTGAAGCTAAAATATCGTGTGTATTAATAAGTAAAACATTAGAATCTAAATGCTCTAAGTTCCATCTGTTTAACACAATAATTTGCACCTGCTTCTTAATAGAGCGAATATTTTTAATTGTTTGTTCTGTGTCTATTAAGGTATCAAGTGCGATATGAATTTGGATAAAATCCATCTTTAAAAGATTTGCTAGTTTATAAAAACTTGTTGGATCAAACTCATAAAACTTAAATCTTGCAGGATTGTAGTTTGAATAGCTATTGGCTTTAAGCTCAACCACATAGTAGATGTTATCACTTGTATAGGAGTTTATTATCCTCTCAACAAAATGCTTTCCAGCATCACTGTTGCTAATTATGAGTATTTTTTTCATCTATCTGACTCAAATCGTTAAAAATGCTATTGTACTTGACAAATTTAGAGTAAGAGGGTTTAATCAACTCTATATCGTAAATCATTTGATTATCTTCCATCTCAACATCATATGCACGAGGCTCTGAAGTTATTAAACTATAAAAGTAATCTATCCCGATTGTTGTTGTATAGTTAATCCAGTCATAAACAATATCGTTGCCTATTAAAGCATTAGTTTCTACTACAACATCATTATTTTTTGTAATAGAGTTTGCAATAATCATATTTTTTCTATCTACATACTGTGTCATAGAGAGAATTAAAGGATCATAATTGATTTGCGTAGAGAGAAGATTTGTTGCATTTAAATCATACAGTGTAAGTTGGGACATAATCATTCCACTTTTTACAACTGGTGTATTTAAAAAGAAAGAACCACCAACAATTGCACTATTATCTTTTAAATAATGCTCTAAGTTTGTTGTACGACGAGCAATCGAGAATTTAATAACTTTAGCTTCATCTTTTTGCTCTAACTCTAAAGGTTGTTCTTGAGGCATATTTTGCATAGCAAACATCTCTCTTTGTTGCTGTAACTTCTGAAAATCCTCCTCCTCATAAAGTGCTAATTTTCTTCCAAGTTTTGATCTGTCATAAAAAATAACTAATGGTGATTTTGCTTCTTGTATCAAAAGATCACTTTGTGCTCTATAGTCTATCCCTCCAAAACTAAAATAAGCTGTAGTTGTATTGACATCTTTTTTATTGATAGTTGGAAAATAGATATTAATATCTGGATTAATCTCTAAAATATTATCTACCCCATTTTTTGTAAGTGGTGCAATAACATAGTTAAAACCATCATCTTTAATATTTTCTAATGCCATCTCCAAATCTTCTAAATTTTCAGAAGCTATCTTATAACTCTTAAGTTCAAAAGGGTAATTTTTGGTAATAAGATAAGCAAAAACCGCATTCATTGTAGAAGAAGCATATTTCCCTATCTTTTTATAAGGGAGTAACATAGCTATTCTTAACCCCTCACCTGGATTATGGTTTGCAAGGTTTAAAATAGATATATGAATAACACGAATTCTATCTTGTGTTTCATCATCAAGTTTCTTAGGGGCTTGTGCTAAAAAAGAGAAAATCTTTTCATTATCTATATAATTCTGTAAACATTCTGTATCACATTCATCTGGATTCAAATCTAAAATATATGTCTTTGGAAGTGGTATATTCGATATAAGAAAACTCTTTGCCAAAATAAACGTTGGAATAAGAAGTGATACTATTAGAAACTTTATTTTCATAAAAAACTCTTTATTTTATTAAGATCTTTAAGTGTAACTTTTTTTAATTCTGGATTTCTTAAAAGGTGTAATGGATGATAAATTGGCACCAATTTTGTTGCTAAAAAATCTATATCATGCCCACGAACTTTTTGAAAATCTTCCCCATTTGTTACTAAGTTTTTATAACTCTCTTCACCAAGAGTTACAATCACTTTTGGCTGCACAAGTTTAATCTGCGCAAAAAGATAGTTTTTACATGAATTAAACTCCGATGCAGAAGGCATATTACTATTGAGTGGCTTACATTTTACCTCATGAGTATAATAAATCTCTGAGATTGGTAGTTTTAAAACATTCTCTACCATATTTTTTAAAATCTCACCAGAACGCCCTACAAAATAATCGTTATTCATATTTTGCATCTCACTTACATAAAAATCTATTATCATCACATCTGCTTGAGGGTTTCCAAAACCAACCATACTCTGTTTACGTGATTTACTCAAATCACACAAATGACATTTTAAAATATCATTGTATAGAGTTGCAAAAGAGTTATAGTTTGCACTCAGTGAAGTATGGTTAATCTCAAAAGGCTGAACATATTGAAATCCAGCAGATTTTAACCTATAAAGATTTTGAAGTAAAACTAAGTTTTGGTAAGAGTTCAAGATATATTACTTCCTAATAATCTTCATCATCATCTACTTGATTCTCTTGCGGTGTAATTGTAATATACGCAAGCCCTTTGCCATGCTCATTTTTTTCTCTTTTTTTAAAGAAAATCAATTCATATCTTTTGTCATTATCTATACTAAAAGTTAGAATTTTTCTTGCTTGTTGCTCACTCTCTTGAATGTCAAAAGCGTCATTCTCTTCAATAATTTTCATCATACGATGATACGATGTTCCATCACTATTTTCAAAACAAAGTTTAATCCCAGCTCTTCTCCAACGTCTTGGTAAAAGTACAGGCATCTCATAATCACCATAAGCAAAATAGATAGCTTCTAAAACATGTGTATCTGGATCAAACTTCATAGAAAATTTTCCTGGAAGTTGGTATTGGTAATCTTTATAAACCATCTTCTTTTCAACTTTTTTTGGAAGTGGCTCACCAAATTTCATACCATATGGCAATCTTGAAAATATCCCTACCTCTGTTGCTAAAGAACCAAATAATGTTGCAGCCAATACTACAATAGCAATTATCTTTTTCATTTTATCCCCTTTTATTCATTTCTAAGTACTGTTAAAATATCTACTTCACTCGCTTTTTTAGCTGGATAGTAAGCAGAAAAAACAACTATCCCAAATGCACCAAAAACAATCATTATAAAATCTTTTAAACTCAAATCTAGTGGTAGTGTTGATGTTGGATAAACATCTTTTGGTAGATGGATAATCTCAAAATTACTCAAAACCCATAATCCACTTAATCCAAAAACTGTTCCAAATACAATACCACTTACACCTATAACAATCCCTAAATAAAGAAAAGTTTTTTTAATCTCCCCACGTGTTGCACCTAAAGAAAGAAGTAAGGCTATCTCTGAGCGTCTATTCATCACTGTCATTAAAAGTGAAGATATAATGTTAATAGCAGCAATTAAAATAATTAACATAAGTACTAAAAAAAGTGATGTTTTTTCTAATTCTAAAGCTGCAAAAAAGTTTACATTATCTTCCCACCAACCTTTAATAATAACCTCTTGAGGTAAAAATTTTCTTATTTTTTCAATATCTTCTTGAGGTTTTTTAGAATAAATATGTATCCCATCATAAAAATTAGATGGCATATGTAAAATAGCTTGTAAAGAGCTCAGTGGTGTATAAGCATATGCTTTATCATATGCAGATAACCCTGAGTCAAAAACTCCTTTAATTTTAAAACGTTTAATTTTAGGAGTAACTGAAAAAGCACCAGGTTCTACATTAGTAAAAATATACATAAGCTTATCATCTTTGTAAATATCAAATTCCTCTTGAAGAGTTTTACCAATAATTACATCAAACTTTTTAAATTTTTTATCCTCTATTGCTTTTGCAACAATACTATTGACACTTTTTTCTCTTTGCATATCAACACCAAAGAGATAACCACCCTCTAAGTTAGATCCACTTCTTGCCATTACAGAAGATTGCACAAAAGGACTAAACAAAAGATTTGGAAACTCCCCTTCTAAGTCAAAAAGTAAACTTTCATTAACTGAACCATAAAATTTTGGGAGAATTGTTAATGGATAATTCATAACTGTAAGTTTTTTCTTAAACTCGTTATCAAAACCATTCATAAGTGCCATTGCAATAAGAAGTACCGCAACACCTAAAGATATACCCAAAAATGCAAGCATTGCAGATAAAAAGATAAAAGGCTGATCCTTATCAAAACGTAAAAAACGTTTGACAAGATAAGTTACTATATTTTTATTCAAGACGCAAATACACCTTTTTTAGGACCACTTTTTCCACAACAGTTTTTATATTTTTTTCCACTACCACATGGACAAGGATCATTTCTTGCTATTTTTTTCCCATCTGTAGCTACACTATTACTCGTAGCTTGTTCCTCTTTATGGTTAAACTCTAACTCTTTTTGCTGTAGTTCTTGTGCTGCTTGAAGCTCTTGCTCCAATTTAGCAATCTCCTCTTGTGGAGCCTCTTCAAATTGGAACTGAATAACTTGAAGCGTTTTAATAATATTGAATTTAATCTCTTCAATTAACTCACTAAAGAGGTTAAAACTCTCTTTTTTGTACTCAACAAGTGGATCTTTTTGGTTATATGCACGTAAACGGATACCCGTTTTCATATTATCCATTGCATAAAGGTGTTCTCTCCATGCACTATCTAACTCTTTTAAGTATAGTTCACGCTCTACATTTGAGCGAGTTTGCTCATCTAGTACACTCATTTTCTCTTCATAGTTTTGAGCAATAAGTGTTAATACTTTTTCAAAAAGCTCTTCATACTCTAAGTTTTCAACCTCACTTAAATCTAAGTCAAAATTCAACTCTTCTTTTAGAAGTAATGCTAATTTTTGAAGGTTAAAGTCTTCTCTTGCTCCACCTTCAAAAATCTCACATTCAGCTAAAATATGTGCTACATACTCTCTTCTGTTTTCATCTATTTTTTCTTTAATATTAAACTCTGGATCAAGAAGTTGATTTCTAAACTTGTAAACAATCTTTCTTTGCTCATTTGCAACATCATCATATTCAACAATATGTTTACGCCCTTCATAGTGCATATTTTCAACTTTTTTCTGTGCTTTTTCAACTGCACGAGTCACCATTTTAGATTCTATGTACTCACCATCTTCAACGCCTAAACGCTCCATAATAGTCTTGATTTTATCACTTCCAAAAATACGTAAAAGGTTATCCTCTAATGAGAGGTAAAATTGACTCACTCCAGGATCACCTTGACGCCCTGCACGACCACGAAGCTGATTATCTATACGTCTATTTTCATGACGCTCTGTACCCATAATATAAAGACCACCTAAAGAGCGAACTTCATCATCTATTTTAATATCAACACCACGACCTGCCATATTTGTTGCAATTGTAACCGCACCTTTAGCACCAGCGTTTTTAATAATTTCACCCTCTTGCTCATGGTTTTTCGCATTTAATACAGTATGGGGAATTTTTTCACGTTTAAGTTTTTCGTGTAAAAGTTCAGACTTTTCAATAGAGGCAGTACCAATAAGTACAGGCTGACCTGTTTGCATAAGCTCTTTTACTTTTGCAATAACTGCATTGAATTTTTCCTCTTCTGTTTTATAGATAAGGTCATTTAAATCTTCTCTGGCTACAGGAATATTTGTAGGAATTGAAACAACATCTAAATTATAAATCTCTGCAAACTCCGTTGCTTCTGTTGCGGCTGTTCCTGTCATACCAGCTAATTTCTCATACATTCTAAAATAGTTTTGGAATGTAATATCTGCTAGTGTTTGCGTTTCCTCTTTAATCTCAACTGCCTCTTTTGCTTCAAGTGCTTGGTGAAGCCCCTCTGAGTAGCGACGCCCCTCACTTAAACGACCAGTAAATTCATCAACAATAACAACTTCACCATCTTGCACTACATAATCTACATCTTTTTCAAAAAGGTAGTTTGCTTTAAGTGCTTGGTCTAACATATGTGGAAGTGTTGCATTTTCTGGAGAATAAAGATTTTCAACTTCAAACAACTCTTCAGCTTTTGTAATACCATCTTCAGTTAAAAGTACAACTTTATCTTTTTCATCTACAGTAAAATGTGTATCTTTTACAAGTTGAAGAGCAACTGCATTTGCACGAATATAATCTTGAAGGTTTCTATTTGTTGGTCCAGAGATAATTAAAGGTGTTCTTGCTTCATCAATTAAAATCGAATCCACTTCATCTACAATTACAAAATGGTGTCCACGTTGAACCATCTCCTCTTTAGAGTAACTCATATTGTCACGCAGATAATCAAAACCAAACTCATTGTTTGTTCCATATGTAATATCTGCATTATATGCCTCTTTTTTCTTTAATGGAGAATATTCATCTTCTGTAAGTACGCCAACACTAAAACCTAAAAAGTTATAAAGAGGCTCCATCTCACGAGCATCCCTTTTTGCAAGGTAATCATTTACAGTTACTAAGTGTACACCTTTACCTAAAATTGCATTTAATACAATAGCAAGAGTTGCAACAAGCGTTTTACCCTCACCTGTTTTCATCTCTGCAATTTTACCATCGTGTAGTACCATACCACCAATTAACTGAACATCAAAGTGTCTCATATTTAACACACGCTTACCAGCTTCACGTGTAATTGCAAATGAGTCTTCTAAAATATCATCAAGTGTTTTTTCACCCGATAATACTGCATTTTTTAAAACATTAAACGCTTCTTGAAGCTCAGTATCGCTCATTGTTTCATATTTACTCTCAAGAGCATTAATATTTTTTACTCTTTTTGTATATTTTTTTAGTTCTCTATCATTTGATGTACCAAATATTTTACCCATTAATGATTGTAACATTCCAAGCCTTATGAAAAGCACTATATAAATTACTATATAGCACTATAGAAATTGTGCTTATTTTAACATAAGATATATAATAGTTACATAATGGTTTGCTATAATTCTTTAAAAAAAGGGTTTTAAATGAAACATCTCTTTACACTTCTTGCTTTAGGCTCATTTGCATTTGCCTCATTTGATAATATAAACACATTTCAAGCAGATTTTATACAAACATTAACAGATGATAAAGGAAAAATTTTAAAATATAGTGGAGATTTAGTTGCTACAAAAGAGCAAAATGCAATATGGCATTACAAAAAACCTGTAACAAAAACAATCTATATTAATCGTTACAAAATAACAATAATAGAACCAGAACTTGAACAGGTGATTATAAAAAGAGTTGAAGCTACAAAGAACTTCAACTTTTTAAAATTGCTTAAAAATGCTAAAAAGATAGACTCACATAGATACCTAGCGATCTATGAAGAAAAAAGTATCTATATTAATGTAGATAAAGATAGTAATATAAAGTCGATTCAATATAAAGATGAGTTTGACAACGGTGTAGAAATTGTTTTTTCAAATCAAAAATACAACACTCAATTTGACAAAAATATCTTCATCCCTACATTCCCTCTTGAATACGACATTATTCAAAATTAAAAAACAAACTTTTCTTTCGTATTCCATAAAAAGATAATTTTTCTATGGACTCACTTAGGCCCACAATGTGGGCCTACTAACATTTACAATATTAGTTAAGTTTGTAGTCTTGGATAAGGTTGAAGTTAAGATATTTATAGATATCGCCCTCTTTACCTTGAATTTTCTTAGTAAGTTCTAAGTATTCCTCTTTAGTTGGGATTTTACCTAGAAGTGAACAAACTGCTGCAAGTTCTGCAGAACCTAAATAAACTTGTGCACCTTTACCTAAACGGTTATCGAAGTTACGAGTTGAAGTTGAGAATACTACTGCATTATCTGCAACACGTGCTTGGTTACCCATACATAAAGAACAACCTGGAATCTCTGTACGAGCTCCTGCTGCACCATAAAGTGCGTAGTAACCCTCTTCTGTTAGTTGTTTTTCATCCATTTTTGTTGGAGGACAAACCCATAGACGAGTTGGTACTGCACCCTCACCTTTTAGAACTTCACCAAGTGCACGGTAGTGACCAATATTTGTCATACAAGAACCAACGAATACTTCATCGATATTTTTAGGACGTTTTTCATCAGCTAAAATCTCAGAAAGTGTTGCAACATCATCTGGATCATTTGGACAAGCTAAAATTGGTTCAGTAATTTCGTTAAGATCAATCTCAATTACTGCTGCATATTCTGCATCTTTATCTGCTTCCATAAGTGTAGGGTTCTCTAACCACTCTTCCATTTTTACAATACGACGAGCAAGAGTTCTGTGATCTTCATAACCTGCATCAATCATAGATTGTAAAAGAACAATATTAGATTTTAAGTACTCTACAACTGGCTCAGTGTTAAGTTTAACTGTACAAGCTGCAGCAGAACGCTCAGCAGAAGCATCAGAAAGTTCAAATGCTTGTTCAACTTTAAGATCTGGTAAACCTTCAATCTCTAAAATACGACCAGCGAAGATATTTTTCTTACCTTTTTTCTCAACAGTTAAAAGACCCTCTTTAATCGCTTTATGTGGAATAGCATTTACTAAATCACGTAGAGTGATACCTGGTTGCATCTCACCTTTGAAACGAACAAGTACAGACTCTGGCATAGTAAGTGGCATAGAACCTGTAACACCAGCAAATGCAACAATTCCACTCCCACCAGGGAAAGAGATACCAATTGGGAAACGTGTATGGCTATCTGCACCAGTACCAACAGTATCTGGAAGAACCATTCTATTTAACCAAGAGTGAATAACACCATCACCTGGACGAAGAGCAACACCAGAACGGTTAGCAATAAAATCTGGTAATGTATGGTGCATCTTAACATCAGATGGTTTTGGATATGCAGCAGTGTGACAGAAAGATTGCATTACTAAATCAGCATTAAAACCAAGTGCAGCAAGCTCTTTAATCTCATCACGAGTCATAGGACCTGTTGTATCTTGACTACCTACTGTACTCATTTCAGGCTCAACATACATACCTGGACGAACACCCTCTAAACCAGATGCTTTACCAACCATTTTTTGTGCTAGAGTATAACCTTTACCATTATCTTCTGGTTGCTCAGGTTTTAAGAAGATATCTGCACTACCCATACCTAAAACTGAACGAGCTTTAGAAGTTAAACCACGACCAATAATAAGTGGAATACGACCACCTGCTCTTACTTCATCTGTAATTGTATTTGGACGAAGTTTAAATGTTGCAATACACTCACCATTTTTATGAGCTTCACCTTTATATGGATAGATATCAATTACATCACCTGTTTCCATTTGTGTAACATCAAGCTCTAATGGTAATGCACCTGAATCTTCTGCAGTTGCAAAGAAAATTGGAGCGATAATTCCACCAAGGATAACACCACCAGTACGTTTATTTGGAACACCTGGGATATCTTCACCCATATGCCATTGAACAGAGTTAATACCAGATTTACGAGAAGAACCAGTACCTACAACATCACCAACATATGCTACTGGGTGACCTTTTTCTTTTAACTCTTGAATAGTTTGGAGTGGTTTTTCCATTTTTGCTGCAAGCATAGAGTTTGCATGAAGTGGAATATCTGAACGAGTAAACGCTTCAGAAGCTGGTGAAAGATCATCTGTGTTTGTTTCACCTGGTACTTTAAATACTGTAACAGTAATTTTTTCAGCTAATTCTGGTTTAGATGTAAACCATTCTGCATTTGCCCAAGAAGTAAGTACTTCTGTTGCAGCTGCATTACCAGCTTTATGAAGTTCTTCAACATCATTAAATGCATCGTAAACTAAAAGTGTATGTGAAAGTGCTTTTACAGCAGCTTTTACAACAGCTTCATTTTTAGATGAAAGACAATTTACTAATGGCTTAACATTATAACCACCAAGCATTTGTCCAAGCATTTCAACAGCTTTCTCTGGAGAGATAGCAGCTACATGGTGCTCTTCTGAAGCAACTTCATTTAAAAATGCAGCTTTTACATACGCAGCATCATCAACACCTGGAGATACACGATTTTCTAATAAATCTAGCATCATATCAACATATTCACCAGTTTTGATGAACTCGATAACTTCAACAGTTTGCTCTGCTGTTAATGGAAGTGGTGGAACACCTAATTCCTCACGCTCTGCAACGTGTGCTTTATAATCTTCAATAAAACCCATTGTTATTCCTATATTTAATTTCACACAAAATTATACCCCAACTTTTTCAATAAATTTGAGGTTTGTTACTTATCTAAACACTATATTTTTAAAAAAAATCTAATATGTATATTTTTGTAACAATTTATCTATTTTACTACTCACTTTTCTTTAAAGTCATATCATTTTCCATTAAACGGATCTCATCACTTGCATCGAGCAAAATAGAACTATCTATTTTTAGCTTTCTTTTTGAAACTTTATTTGGATAATCCATATTACGTAAAATATGTTTAATACAATTAATACGTGCTTTTTTCTTGTTATCTGAACGAATAATTGTCCATGGAGAATACTCAGTATGAGAAGCTAATAGCATAGAGTATTTTGCAATTGTGTATTTATCCCAAAGCCCTTGAGATTTTTCATCTACAGGGGAGAGTTTATACTGTTTGAGTGGGTCAGTTCTTCTTTTTTCAAAACGACGTTTTTGCTCCTCTTTTGACACTGAAAAATAAAACTTAAAAATTTTGATATTGGAGTTAATTAACATTCTCTCAAATTCAGGAACCTCATGTAAAAACTCTTTATGCTCCTCTTGTGTACAAAACCCCATAACAGGTTCCACTCCACCACGGTTGTACCAACTTCTATCAAAAAGTACTATCTCACCAGCAGATGGAAGGTGTTGAGTGTAGCGTTGAAAATACCATTGTGTTTTTTCAATATCACTCGGTTTATCAAGAGCTACAACTCTTGCACCACGTGGGTTGAGGTGCTCTGTTATACGCTTAATAGTACCACCCTTTCCAGCAGCATCACGCCCCTCAAAAATCATTAAAATCTTTTGACCTGTCTCTTTGACATGATTTTGCAGTTTTAAAAGCTCAATTTGAAGCTCTTTTAACTCCTTTTCATACTCTAAAACCTCTGTTTTAATCCAAACACATTCACGTTTTTTCCCATCTTTTCCACGTTTTTCTTTTAATTCTTGATTTTCCTCTTTTGATTTACGTCTATCTTCATGAACAATCTCTTCAATTTTACTCTCTTCTGAAAGTTCATTATCTAACATTTCACGTTTAGAACCCATACTCTACTCCTTTGAAGAGAAATTTTGTGTAATAATCTCTTCTACTTCATCTATATTTTTTGTATTTGCAAAACAACTTTTTTCACCACATACCATAAACTCTTCACTCTCATTTGCACGTAAAAGAACAAAAGGGTATTTTAATCTGGCAAGTTTTTGGTTTTCTAAATTTACAATAGAGCTTTTTACAACTGCATTTCCTCTTAAATAACGCAACATCTCAACAAGCATAGTTGGATAAAAAACAGGTTTTCTCCCAAGGTTATAAGAGTTATACTCTAAAGTTTTAAATGCGAAATGTCTATATTTATCATCCTCTAAAAGTGTTGCAAGTTTTAAAAGTACTCCTAACATAACATTTACAGAACTTGTATAGGTTGCATCTGCAATATCTTCTTGAGTTTCAAACTCCCCTACACTAAAGTTCCATGCTCCATTGTCATAAAATTTCTCTAAAGCAGAATTTGCAAATGTTTGTGCTTTTATAAGGTAAATCTCATCTTGAGTTTTGTCAAATGCTTCTAAAAGTGCAGCACTTAAAAAAGCGTAGTCTTCCAAAAAGGCTTCCACTTTTGGCTCTTTATGGATAAAAGTTGCATGGTAAAGCACACCATCTTTGTAAAGTGCTTCTAAAAGTGCTTCTAAAGATTTTACGGCTTGTTGTTTATATTTTTGATCAAATACACTTAAAACAAAAAGGGAGCGAATCATCATCGATGACCAAGAAGTTTGAATTTTTTTATCAATAAAAGGATAATCTCTTTTAGAACGGATTGTACGAAGTACTTTTTGTACCTCATCAAAATTCTCCAACTTCTCCTCTATGCGTATAATATTTTTACCTTCAAAATTTCCCTCTTTTGTAACACTAAGCTTTTCTAAAAGTTGTGCAACATCACTAAAACCTGCTTGTGTGAAGGCTTCATAAAGTTCATCATATCCATAAACAAAATACTCACCCTCTTGAGCATTTGTATCTGCATCACTTGCACTATAAAAAAGATTATCTTCACTCATAAAAAAGAGCCAAAAATCAGCAATATCTTTGGCAATTTTTTCAAAATTCTCATCACCGTATGCTAAAGCAGTTTTTGCATAAAGTTCACTAAGAAGTGCATTGTCATAAAGCATCTTCTCAAAATGTGGTACAAGCCATTTTTCATCTACACTATATCTACAAAAACCTCCATCAACCACATCATACATTCCACCTTTACTCATCTGCTGCAATGTATTTAAAAGCATCGCTTTTGCAGCTTTATCATCATAAAGTTTATCAACAACAAGTAAAGCACTTAGCGTTGCAGCACTTGGAAATTTTGGGGCAATAGAAAATCCTCCATATTTTGGATCATAGTTATTTTTTACTTGCAACATAAAATTTTTAACAAAGCTCTCTTTTAAAACTGTCGCCTCTTTTGGTTTATCTTTATACCCTAAAAACTGCTCAATCTCATCTGCATTTTTTAATACCTCTGCATCATAAGCAGCAATTTTACGAGCAATCAAAGAGGTAAGTTCTTCAAAACCCATCCCCTCCATAGTTCCATCTGACGTTGGTGCTATATATGTTCCTGCATAAAAAGGTTTATTTTGTGGAGTTGCAAAAATAGATGTTGGCCACCCACCAGCACGACGGTTAAGAAGTCTATACACCTCTTGGTAATGTTTATCTATATCTGGACGCTCCTCTCTATCTACTTTTATAGAGATAAAATGCTGATTTAAAATATCTGCACAAGTTGGGTCATTAAACACTTTTTCTTGCATAACATGACACCAATGACACGATGAATATCCAATACTTATAAAAATTGCTTTATTTTCCTCTTCTGCTTTTAAAAATGCCTCATCACACCACGGATACCAAGCTACTAAGTCATCTTTATGATGCTGTAAGTAAGGGCTATCCTCTTTTTCTAATCTATTTGCCATTTTCATTCTCCCCTTTTGGAATTTTTATTGTAAATTTTGCACCTTCATTTGTGTTTGAAACATCAATTGTTGCATTAAAAATCTCATCTAAAATCTTTTTACTCATATAAAGTCCTATACCAGTGCCCTTACCCTCTTCTTTTGTTGTAAAGTATGGGTTAAAAACTTTATCTATTATATTTTTTGGTATTCCACCTGCATTATCACAAACAGAGATGATATACTCAAACTCATTTGCATCAAAAACAACTTTAATATATTTATTTTCTATATCTTTACCATCAAATGCATCTCTTGCATTTGAAACAAGATTTAAAACAACATGAGAAAGCTCTTTTTCATATCCAAAAATTTGTTCAGCACTTTTCTCTTCTACTTTGAGTTCTATATTCTTGTTAATAAGTTGTGCTTTTGTCAAACTAAAGATACTATCTATAACTTTAACAAATGTAAAATATTGTTTTTGATTTTCAGGTTTAAAAAAATTCATAAAATCATCTATTACTTTAGACATTTGTTGTGTTTGCTTCTGAATAAAGTAACCATGTTCTATAATCTCTTCTTGTGTTAAACTTCCTAATTCTTGTTTTAATGTAATTTTAATCGCTGAAGCACTCATAGCATTTAGAGGTTGACGCCACTGATGAGCAATCATACTTAACATTTCACCCATTTGTGCTAAATGGGATTGTTTTTGAAGTAACGTCTCTTTTTCTTTAATATCTGTCAAATCCATTGCAGTAACCATTCTAAAGATTTGACCATCAACCAATGTACTCTTTGCACGAATAAGTGCAGGGAAAAAACTACCATCTTTACATACAAACTTAACCTCATAAGTTGGTGTTATCATCATCCTTCTATATTTTTTTGTACTTTCTAAATCTTCTGATGCAATAAAATCATAAATAGATTGATCAATAAGTTCCTCTTTATTCTCATAACCTAACATTTTTACACCTGATTTATTTATATCTACAATCTGTTTTTGTGCATTTACAACTATAACCATTTCCATAGTTGTATCTAACAAACTTTGAAAATGACCAAGCAATGTATGCAATTCTCTATTTTTTTTCTCTGTATGCTCTATCCCTTTAGCTATTTTAACTTCTAGGTCTTTATTTAATCTTTGTAATTGATTTTCTAATTTATGCCTAGTTGCAATCTCTTTTTTTAACTTTTGTGTAAAATTAGTAAGTTTTTTTTGTCTATAAATTAAAAATAGAATAATTAACAAACCAATAGTAACAATTTGTAAAAAAGTTTCTGTCTTCACTTCTATTGAATAGTCAAAAATATACTGCTCTAATGTTTTGTTTGAAGTTCTGTAAACATTATCTTTTTGATATTTTAAATAAACAAAATCTATCGCACCTATGGGATATACATAAGGTAAAATTAGTTTTTCAACCCTATGAGCTTCATTCAGTAAAAAATCAAAACTCAAAGAAGGGGCGTATTTATCATGAATAATTTGTACTATTTCTTCTTTATGTTTTAAAGCATATTCCCAACCTCTAATCGACGCTTCTTTAAATGCTAATGTTCTTCTATAGTGATAATTCGCTTCCTTTCTTGAAGTAAACAGTTCCATCATAAAAGTATACATTCCATAATCACTAGGGTCTATTATATTGTAGGGTATTTTTAAAACATCTAATTTGTAAGTTTCATCTGAGACAAAGGCCATCAAAGCATCAACCTTTCCTTCAATAAATGGCTTTATACTGTAATTTCCCTCTTTAAATTTAAAAGAAGAGGTCTCAACATTTAAAATATGTAACATATCACCAAACTGTTCGTGAAACTCTTTTTTAGAACTAGTTAAAATAACTTTACCTTGTAGCTCTTTTGGAGAGTGAATATTCTTTTTAGTAATTAAAACCATAGCAGAACGCTTAAAAAAACTAGCTAATAAAACTACTGGCTTTCCATTAAAATAATCTTGCAACAAAGTTGAATTATCTAATCCATATGTGGATCTACCTTCTATAACATCTTCTACAATGTTTTCCTTACCTGTAAATTCTTTTAGTTCTACATCTAAACCAACATCCTTGTAAAATCCTTTCTCTTTCGCAGCAATAAAGCCTGCAAATTCGAACTGATACTTCCAATGAAGTTGTAATGAAACTTTTTCTAACTTTTGAGCAAAAAGAGTATTTGCAAGAAGAGCTATCATTAACAAAGTTTTATATAACATATTTTAATACCAACTACAAAATTTTTTTTTCATTATACACTAATAAAGAAAAAAATGGTATCCTTTCATCACTATATACAAAGGATTAAAATGATCAAGTCACTTAGAGGAATGAATGATATTTTACATGAAGATTATGAGCGTTACACATATTTTATAAAAACTGCATCGAAAGTTGCATCTCATTATGGTTTTCATTTTATAGAAACACCTCTTTTAGAAGAGACTGCTCTTTTTAAGCGTAGTGTTGGAGAATCTAGCGATATTGTTGGTAAAGAGATGTACCAATTTGAAGATAAAGGTGGCAATGATGTTTGTCTTCGCCCAGAAGGTACTGCTGGTGTTGTTCGTGCTTTTATTCAAAAAAAGCTTGACCGTGCTGGTGGAGTGCATCGCTTTTTTTACCATGGGGCTATGTTTCGCTATGAGCGTCCACAAAAAGGGCGTTTAAGACAATTTCACCAATTTGGCGTAGAGAGTTTTGGAGAAGCAAACGTTTATGAAGATGCAAATATGATCATGATGGTAAGCGATATTCTAAAAGAGCTTGGCATTGGGTATAGACTTCTTATAAACTCTCTTGGGTGTAAAGAGTGTATGCCACCTTATCGTGATAACCTTGTAAAGTTTATTGAAAGTGTAGAAGATGAGATTTGTGAAGATTGTAAACGTAGAAAAAATACAAATCCAATTCGTGTGCTTGATTGTAAAAATGAAAAATGTCAAGAGCTCTACACAAATGCTCCAAAACTTATCAACTCTCTTTGTGAGAGTTGTGCAACAGATTTTGAAAAACTCAAAAATATTTTAGATAAAAATGATGTTGCTTATGAGGTAGATACAAACCTTGTACGTGGACTTGATTACTACTCAAAAACTGCATTTGAATTTGTAAGTGATAACATTGGTAGCCAAAGTGCTATTGCTGGCGGTGGACGCTACGACAGACTTGTAGAGTTTTTAGATGGAAAAGCAACACCTGCTGTTGGTTTTGCAATGGGGATTGAGCGTTTAATGGAGCTAATAGAGATGCCTCAAACTTCAAGAGAGGGTTACTACATTGGTGCGATGGATGAGGAAGCTCTTGAGCTTGTTATGAGTCTTGTGCATAAAAAACGTCAAAGTGCAAAAGTAACAACAGAGTATCGTGCACGTAACTTAAAAGCACACCTGAAAAACGCAGATAAAGCAAATGCAAAATATTGTTGTATTATTGGCTCAAATGAGATGGAAAATGGTACAATTTGGGTAAAAAATTTAGAAGAAAAAACAGAAGAGACAATTAAGCAAGAACTATTTTAATATAAGAAGTGCAATGTGAAAAATTTTGGTATAGATATTTGGGCAAATAACAACTTCATTATTGAGAACTCTCAAGTAAAACTAAACTATAAATCTTCCCCTTCCCTTTACGACATAGCACAAGCTATTCGTAAAGATGGTGTGAGAGGTCCTATGATCTTTCGCTTTCCACATATTATTCATAAACAGATTCAAACACTCTACTCCTACTTCGATAAAGCTATAAAACACAACAACTACCAAGGAAAATTTCATGCAGTTTTTCCACTAAAAGTGAACCAGTTTCCAAATGTTGTAGAAGCTATTACAAGTGAAGGTGCAAAATTTAACTATGGGCTTGAAGCTGGTAGTAAAGCTGAACTTATTTTAGCAATAGCAAAAACTCCAAAAAATGCCCCAATAACAGTAAATGGATTTAAAGATAAAGAGATGATAACACTTGGCTTTATCGCTGCACAAAGTGGACATAACATCACCATAACCATAGAGGGACTTGGGGAGTTAAAAACTATCATAGAGATTGCAAAAGAGTGTAGCTTAAAAGTACCAAATATTGGTATTCGCATACGTCTGCACAGTACAGGAAGTGGCACGTGGGCAAAAAGTGGTGGGATGGATGCAAAGTTTGGTTTAACGTCAACTGAGATTATAGAAGCTGTTTCTATGATGAAAAAAGCAAATATTATCCAAAATTTTACAATGATTCACTTCCATATTGGCTCTCAAATGGCAGATATTGCACCACTAAAAAGAGCTTTACGTGAAGCTGGAAATATTTACGCTGAACTGAAAAAAATTGGAGCAGATGCACTTTGTAATATCAACATTGGTGGAGGATTGGCTGTTGAATATGAACAACATGCCCAAACAACATCACGTAACTACTCCATAGATGAATTTAGCTCAAGTGTTGTTTTTTTACTTGGCGAAATTATGGATGCTAAAAATGTAGAACATCCAAATATTTTTACAGAATCTGGACGCTATATTGTAGCTTCACATGCTGTGCTTATTACTCCTGTACTTGAGCTTTTCTCACAAGATTATCATGAGAAACATCTAAGTTTTAAAGAGCTTAATCCCCCTCTTATTGAGGAGCTTCGTTACCTCAATGATAAAATTAGTGAAAAAAATTGTATAGAGTATCTTCATGATGCACTTGATCATATAGAATCTCTCCTAACACTTTTTGATCTAGGCTATATTGACCTTCAAGATAGATCTAATGCTGAGATTTTAGTGCATAATATTATTAAAAAATCGCTCTATTTAACATCTAATCATTCCAACGATGAACTCCAAACACTACAAAGTTCACTTCAGGAGCGTTACTTAGTGAATGCTTCTATTTTTCAGAGTTTACCAGATTATTGGGGTCTTAAACAACATTTTCCTGTTATGCCACTGCATAAACTTAGTTCACGTGCAATTCGTGCAGCTTCACTTTGGGATATAACTTGTGATAGTGATGGAGAGATTGGTTTTAATCAAGATAAGCCACTTTTCTTACACGATGTAGATTTAGAAAAAGAGGATTACCTTTTAGGCTTTTTCAATATTGGGGCGTATCAAGAAACATTAGGTATGAGTCATAACCTTTTTACCCATCCAAATGAATACACAATCTGTATTAATGAAAAAGGCTATAATATTGAAAAAAGTGTAGAATCTAAAAATATCTTAGAAGTATTAGAAACAATTGGCTATGAACAAAAAGAAATTTTAAAAGAACTTGAAGAAGATTTAGAAACTGCTAGCTTTATTACAGAAAAAGAAAGATATGATACACTTGCAAAATTAAAAATCTTTATTAGCCAAAATGGATATTTAAGAACAACGAACTAGGAATATTATGGGATTATTTTCACTTATAAAAGAAGATTTTGCAAATGCTTACAAAAACGACCCAGCACTAAACTCTAAACTAGATTTTTTATTTAACTATCCTGGTGTTTGGGCTATTGCTTGGTATAGAATTGCTCATGCACTCTATAATGCAAATTTCAAACGTTTTGCACGCGTTATTATGGGGTTTTCTCAAATCCTTACACATACCGACATCCACCCTGCTGCTAAAATTGGTAAACGTGTTTTTATAGACCATGGTATTGGTGTGGTAATTGGTGAGACTGCAATTATTGAAGATGATGTTTTAATTTACCAAGGAGTAACTCTTGGTGGTGTTTCACTCAACCATGGAAAACGTCATCCTACAATTCGTCGTGGAGTGGTTATTGGTGCTGGTGCAAAAGTTTTAGGAAATATCGAAATTGGGGAATATGCAAAAATTGGTGCAAACTCTGTAGTGGTAAAAAATGTACCAAGTTGCTCAACTGCTATTGGTATTCCTGCACACACAATAGAAAAAGGTCGCTGTAAAGATCCTTTTATGCACAATATGCTTCCAGATATTAATAAAGAGATGTTTGAATACTTACTAAAGCGTGTTGCAGTACTTGAGCATATTTTAGTAAAAGATAATAAAAGTGTTTTAGAAAATGACTTAGAACTTGAACAAGTTTATGAAGCATTTATTAAAGCTATGAAAAACTAGGAGAACTATGCTAATAACAAAAGCAAGTGAATATGCAATACTTTCCCTTTTAGTACTTGCTAAAGCAGATAAACCAGTAGATAGTGAAACACTCTCTAAAGACTTAGCAATATCTAAAAGTTTTTTAGCAAAAATTCTTCAAGCTTTGGCAAAAAATGAGATTTTAGTCTCTTACAAAGGTGTAAATGGTGGATTTGCTTTAGCAAAAGACCCAAAACAAATAAATATGTTAAAAGTTATGTCTTGTGTAGAGGGAAAAGCTCCAGCTGTATTTGATTGTGCATCATCTGAAGATGACTGCCCTTCACAAAAAGCGAAAATTTGTGCTATTTGGCCATTTTTTAATAAACTACAAACAAAAATAGATATTTTTTTAGCTGAACTTACTTTAGCAGATATTTTGGAAGAGTAATTGGCAAAACAAACTACAAAACAACAAATTGGTAATACACTTAACTTCCTTATAGGGCAAAAAGATTTAAGTGTTGTCTTTTTCGTAATGGCAATTATTGCTATTATTATCGTCCCATTACCATCTGCTGTTTTAGATTTGTTTTTGACACTTTCTATGGCACTTGCTGTTTTAATACTCTTAATCTCTATCTATATCCCAAAACCAACCGATTTAACCACTTTTCCAACGCTTATTTTAATTTTAACCCTTTTTAGACTCTCTTTAAATATTGCGACAACCCGTATGATTTTAAGCAAAGGGCATGAGGGACCAGATAGTGTAAGTAGTATTATTACAAGTTTTGGGGACTTTGTTGTTGGTGGAAATTTTGTTATTGGGATTATTGTTTTTTCTATTTTAGTGCTTATTAACTTTATGGTAATTACTAAAGGTTCAACAAGGGTTGCAGAGGTTGCTGCAAGATTTGTGCTTGACTCAATGCCAGGAAAACAGATGGCGGTTGATGCAGACTTAAATGCGGGACTTATCGATGATGTAGAAGCAAAACAGCGTCGTGCTGCAATTTTACAAGAAGCAAACTTCTATGGAGCGATGGATGGTTCGAGTAAGTTTGTAAAAGGTGATGCTGTTGCGGGGATTGTTATTACTCTCATCAATATCATTGGTGGTTTTTTAATTGGTGTTTTTCAACACGATATGAGTGTATCTCAAAGTGCTTCAACTTTTACACTTTTAACAATTGGTGATGGCCTTGTAGGGCAAATTCCAGCACTTATTATCTCTACTGCAACTGGTATTATCATAACTCGCTCTTCAGGAGATAGTAACAACCAAAACTTTGCAAATAATGTACTGTTACAAATGACAGATAGTGCTAAAACTATGTTTATAGTGGGTGGTATTATGATTTTATTTGCTTTGGTTCCAGGGCTTCCTACACTCTCTATGGGATTTGTTGGACTTCTTTTTATTGGAATTGGTTGGCTTATAGATAAAAATATTCAAGGGGATATGTTAAATTCTTTTTTTGGTCTTGAACCATCTTTAACTACAAAACAAGCTCAAGAAAAAGAAGCAAAAGAACAATTACAACCTCAAAAATCTCCTGAAGAGATAAAAGAAGAGGAGGAAAAAGCTCTCGATGATATTTTAAAAGTTGAAATGCTTGAACTAACACTTGGATATAAACTTATTAGCTTAGCAGATGCTACACAAGGTGGTGATTTACTTGAGCGTATTCGTTCTATGCGTAGAAAAGTTGCGAGTGACTTTGGTTTTTTAATGCCACAAGTTAGAATTAGAGATGACCTTCACCTCCAACCACAACAATACCAAATTTTACTCAAAGGTGTTTCGATTGGGGAGGGAACGATTATTCCCGATAAGTTTCTTGCAATGGATAGTGGTATGGCCACAGAAAAACTCGAAGGTGAGCCAACAAAAGAACCAGCATTTGGACTAGATGCAATTTGGATTTTTCCAGAACAAAAAGAGGATGCTATTATCAATGGTTATACGGTAGTTGATCCCTCTACAGTTATCTCCACACATATGAGTGAGCTTGTAAAACGCCATGCTGAAGATCTTCTCACTCGCCAAGAGGTGCAAACACTTATCGATAAAATTAAAACAGATTTTCCTGTTATTATTGACGATGTTCTTAAAGTTGCAAATATTGGTCTTATTCAAAGAGTACTTAAAGCCCTTTTACATGAAAGAATTCCTCTTAAAGATATGCTTACTATTTTAGAAACAATTGCAGATGTTGCAGAGTACACAAAAAATGTAGAGCTTATAACAGAACAAGTACGTGCAAGACTCTCACGTATTATTACACAAATATACTCTTCACAAGATGGTGTTATTCGCCTTTTAACATTTGATACAGAATCTGAACAACTCCTCTTAGAAAAAGCTATCGATAGAGATGGAACAAAAGAGTTAAATCTTAACGTTAATGAGATAAATGCACTAATTCAAGCAACAAGCAATAAAGCTGCAGAACTTTTACAAAAAGGGGTTTCCCCTGTTATTGTTATAGTAGATCCTCAAATTCGTAAAGGTGTTGCAGAGATTTTTGAAAGATTTTCACTCGATGTTGTTACACTCTCCCATGCAGAGATAGATTCTAGTGCAAAATTTGAAGTTATGGGTTCAATTGCTTTTAAATAGTTTCTTTTATAATGGGTAGAAGCTGTTGTTTTATTTCATTGTAAGTCTTCACAAACTCACTATACTCTTTAGCATCAGGATCTTCAAAACCTACGTGAATAACGGGAGTTTTTTTAGGAAAAGTTGGGCAACTCTCTTTTGCATTATCACAAACTGTAATAACAAGATCAAAATCTTCTTGCAACACTTTTTCGATAGTTTTAGAGTGATAAGTATCACTCCAAATACCATTCTCCTCTAAAACTCTTTTTGCATTAGGGTTTACTTTGCCACTTGCTTTAACACCACTGCTTTTTGCTTCAACACCCTCTAAAAAAGAGTTAATAAGTGCTTCGGCTATAATGCTTCGACAACTATTACCTGTGCATAGAACTAAAACTTTTTTCATTTTAAAAGCTTCGCAATTTTACCTTGAAGTTTTAACCAAGCTCTATGATCCATTAAAGGAAAACCTGCAAAAACTTTTCCACTCTCTTTGATTGTTTTAGTAACTCCACTTCTTGCTGCAAAAGTGTTAAATGGAGCAACCTCTAAATGTCCAGCAACTCCACTTTGTGCACCAAAAACAGAGCTTCTACCAACTTTTGATGAACCTGCAAAACCACTTTGAGCTGCTGCGACACTATATTCACCAATTTCACAATTGTGTGCTACTTGAATCAAGTTATCTAAACGTGTCCCTTTTTTTATAAGAGTTGAACCAAAAACTGCTCTATCTATCGAAGTGTTTGAGCCAATCTCTACATCATCTTCAATAACTACATTTCCAATATGATATATTTTTTTATGCTCACCATTTTGATTTGATGCAAATCCAAAACCATCACTACCAATAACAGTTCCAGCATGAATAATACAATCACTTCCAATTTTACAATCTCTATAGATTACAACATTTGGATAAAGTGTTGTATTATCTCCAATAACTGCTCCACTACCAACATAACATCCTGCTAAAATTGTACAGTTTTTTCCAACTGTTGCACCATTTGCAATATGTGCTTTAGCTGAAACTATACTACTTTCATCAATTTTTGGTGCTGGAGCATCAAAATCTTCTGCATCTTTTGCAAAATACTCAGACAGTACTGCCATTTGCCAATAAGGGTGAGCTACTACCAAAGCAACACTAGAAGTAGAAACAAACTCTTTTGTTTTTTCATCACAAATAATAGCTGCTGCATTTGATGAAGCTATATCTTTAACATATTTACTATTTGCTACAAATGAGATTTCGTCTGAAGAAGCATCTTTAAGGGTATTGAGTGAGTTAATGGTCATATCTTGCCCATTAAACTCAGCTCCTATGATTTTTGCAATTTGACTTAGTTTCATAACACTATCTCTCTAGTGCTACTGCACCACTTCTTACAATCTCTTTAGGGTTGTAACGTTTAATCGCTTTTAAAAAGTTATTAACTCGAGTTGGTTCATCTGCAACCATCGCAATCACAATGTTCTCACCTGTATTGACAATTTTACCATTATATGCTTGACAAAGTGTGTCAATATCACTTAAGTTTTCTGTAATTGGAAACTTCACAAGTGCCATCTCTTTTTCAACCATATCTTCATGCTCATAAACACGAAGTACTGGAATAAGCTTATGGAGTTGCTTTGTAATTTGCTCCATAATATGCACTGAACCTGAAGTTACAATAGTTAAACGTGAATATTTTGTATCTGGAATTGGTGCAACTGTTAGTGATGTAATGTTATATCCACGACCAGAGAAAAGATCAGTAACGCGTGATAAAACACTCGCTTCATTAATAACTATAACCGAGATTACTCTTCTTGCTTCATCAGCCATTATTTACTCTCCTTTTTCTCTAGTAACATCATATTATAAAGGCTACCACCAGCTGGTACCATTGGCATAACATTTTCCATTCTATGTACAATTACCTCAATAAATGCGACAACACCTTTAGCTACTGCATCTTGAAGCGCTGCATCGAACTCCTCTTTAGTGTGTACTCTATACCCAATTCCACCAAAAGCTTCTGCAACTTTTACAAAATCTGGCTGAATAGAAAGGTCTGTTTCTGAGTGACGTTTATCGTAAAAAAGTGTTTGCCACTGACGAACCATCCCAAGGAAGTTGTTGTTCAAAATAATATTAATAACAGGAAGCTTCTTCTCAACTGCTGTCATTAATTCTTGAACATTCATTAAAATTGAACCATCCCCTGTAAAGTTAATACTTACTTTTTCTGGAGCAGCTGCTTTTACACCAAGTGCTGCAGGAAAACCAAATCCCATCGTTCCAAGTCCACCAGAACTTATAAATTGACGTGGTCTGCTAAATGGATAAAACTGTGCTGTCCACATTTGGTGTTGCCCAACATCTGTTGAGATATTTGCACCATCACCTAAAAGTTCTCCAACACGCTGTATAACCCATTGAGGTTTTAAACGCTCACTATCTTCATGATAAGTAAGTGGGTGAAGCTCTTCAAAATTTACAATAGTTTCACGCCAAGTTGCATATTTATCTGCATTGACAACATCAACTTGTGCTAACATCTCATTTACAACATTTTTAACATCACCAACAATTGGATAATCAGCATTTACAAGCTTAGAGATAGATGCTGGGTCAATATCTACATGAATAACATCTGCATGTTTTGCAAATTCACTCAATTTTCCAGTTACTCTATCATCAAACCTTGCTCCAAGAGCAATAACTAAGTCTGTTTCACTCATAGCCATATTAGAAGCGTAACTTCCATGCATTCCTAGCATTCCAACTAAAAGTTCATCATCGTGACTTAAAACTCCACGAGCCATAAAAGTCTCAACTGCTGGAATACCACATTTGTGTACAAGCTCTCTTACTTCATCTGCTGCATTTGCATTAATAACGCCACCACCTAAGTAAAAGAGTGGACGTTTTGCAGTTGCAATAGCTTGCATCGCTTTTTTAATTTGACGTGGATTACCCTTAACATTTGGTTTATATGTTTCAAGGTCTATCTCAATATCATAATTAAACTCAGCAATTTGTGCTGTAACATCTTTTGGAATATCTACATGAACTGGACCTGGACGTCCACTTCTTGCAATATAAAATGCTTCTTTTAAAATACGTGGAAGATCTTTTGCATCTGTTACAAGGTAGTTGTGTTTTGTACAACTTCTACTAATTCCAACTGCGTCTATCTCTTGAAATGCATCTGTTCCAATTAAACTCATTGGAACTTGCCCAGAGATAACTACTAAAGGAATAGAGTCCATATAAGCATCTGCTAAACCTGTAACAGCATTTGTAAAACCAGGGCCACTTGTAATCATTGCAACACCGACTTTTCCACTTGCTTTTGCATACCCTTCAGCTGCATGAATTGATGCTTGTTCATGACGGTTTAAAATATGATGAAATGAGTTTTGTTTATAAATCTCATCATACACATTCATTATTGCTCCACCAGGGTAACCAAAAACAGTATCTACACCCTCAGCAATAAGTGCTTCAATGACCATCTGTGCGCCACTAATTTGCATAAAAAGTCTCCTCTATAAGAATAAAAATTGACTTATTATACTTAAACGCAGCTATATTAGAGGTTAAAAAATAAAAAAAGTTTTTTTACTAAGTTTTAGAAGATTGAATCTACTATCATCGAAGGTCGCCACATTTTTAATGAACCTTTTGGTAACCGCTCAAGCTCTAATTTTGTTTCTTTATACTGTTGTTTAAAATAACTAAATAAACTATCTATATGTTCATCTTCCCCAAATGCTAAAAGATAATTTCTAATACCATTTTCAATTTTAGACTGTTCCTCTTCATCTCTTATAGCATTTTCAAGTTGTGCAATATATGTTTGACCAAACAATGATGCTAAAGCCATATATTTTGAACGAATCTTTAAATATGGTTTGATTAATTGTTTAATTTTCTCAACATCTCCAAGATGTGTATAACTATACGCTTCACTTAAATCATCCATCCACTTTTTATGTAACTTTGCACCATCAACAGTTTCTTGTAAACCTTCCGAGATAGCCATAAGATTATATGCCAATGCATAATCTTTTGATTGTACAGCATTGAAAAATTTCTGTTTAGCCTCAATCTCCTGCATAAGTATTTTAACTTCTTCTTTAAAATCAGGGAAATCCTCTAAGATTCTTAAGAGTTTAACAGCTGTATAAGTATCACCTTTTTGTATAGCTTCTTGAGATTTCATATAAAGGCTATCTGCATAGTTCATTAAACTATCATACTCAGGAAATTCTGTAAGAAATGGATGTAAACGAATAAGCTCAAACGCTATCTTAAAATCTTGCTGTCCAAGTGCTACACGAAAACGTTTGTAAACATCACCTTTAGTTAAGACCTCTTGAATTAATTTTGTTTTCTCACTAATCCCTCTATATGGTGCTAAAATCTCTTTTGCTCTATCTGTTCCTTTTGGATCAAGTGCATATTTTTGAGCAGCAGTAAAAACTTTCTGCCATTTTGCCTCTAAAGATTTATAAATTTTTGATTCTTTATAAAGTGGATGGGTATTTGCCAAACTATATGCAAGAGCTAATTTTCCCTCTTTTGCATAAGTCACAAATTTATCAAAATCTTCATATTCTCGCAATACTTTTTGAATGATTTTATTTTTTGCTGGAATATTTTTAAAATCCTCTAAAAGTGCTTGAGCAGTTTTTCTATCATTGTTTTGAAGAAGAAGCTTAGCTTTTTCTAGAGTTTTATCCCATAAGTTAGCTACTAAATCATAAACTTTTGTATATGCTAACAAAGGATTGTTTTCAGCTTGTTTTTGTATCTCTTCATACTTTTTAAACTTTAACAATTCTTTTAAATGATCTTCACCTTCATAAATATTATAAAGAAGAAGATCTCCATTTTCACACCCTATAATAAGTTGATGTTCTTCGTCATAAAATTCCAATGCTGTAATAGATGAACTTACTTTAATATATTTCTTAGATAACAATTCATATGTATCTAAATCATAAACTAAAATATATCCTAGGGCAGTTCCTAAAAAAAGAAACTTACTATCTGGAGTAATTACAACTTGTGTAACATCATCATGAATACCTTGTAATCGATGTAAAAGTTTACCACTGTACATATTCCATATAAAAGCAGATGATTTTTTATCTATACTCAAAAGCCTATTTTGAGAAAGGAATCTTATTTTCATTACTGCAGAAGAGTGTTGTTTTAACTTATGTTTTAAAGTCATCATAGAAAGATTAAAAATAGAAATCTTTTTATCATAACTTGCGTATGCTATCCAGTTTCCATTTTTACTAAAAGCCATATCATTAATGGTATCTACATGAGATGGTAAAGTAAACGCTAATTTTCCACTTCTAATTTCAACTGCAAAGATTTTCCCATCATCTCCACCAGAAAACATATAACGACTATATGGTTCGATAGCAACTGTAGAAGCTTCCCCATGATGTCTATCTACTTTTGCAACTACCTTTTTTGTTTTTGCATTATATAGACGAGATTCCTTACAGTCGGATGTTAAAGTTGCAAAATGTTTACCATCTCCACTAAAAGCTACAACATCTGTTTTAAAACGGAGATGATTTATATTTGCTTTAAATCCATTTAAAACTTCAAGCTTATCTATACTTAAATAACGAACAGTTGTTTTAGAATCGACCACAACCAACTGCCCATTGTCTAAGCGTTTTGTTAAGATAACTGGTTCATGAAGATTTTTTTTCTTAATTGGATCCATAGCTTACTCTTTTAAATACCCTTCTGCTTTTAATACTTCTTTAATTTGTTGCTGATGCTCTTCACCTTTTGTTTCCATATGCACAGTTACATTAGCATCACCATAATCGAGTGAAATTGATGTTCTGTCGTACGCAATATGAACAATATTTGCATTGAGCTCTTTTAAAATCTCAGTAAAACGCATAAGTGAACCTGGCTTATCTACCAGTGTTACTGTTAGCTTCATTTTACGTCCAGATTTTAAAAGACCTTTTTCAATAATAACAGAAAGAAGTGTAACATCAACATTACCACCACTTAAAACAACTGCTACTTTTTTATCTTTAAGATGTAGAAGTTTATTGTGTAAAAGTGCTGCAACACCAACACTTCCAGCACCCTCAACAACAAGTTTTTGTTTCTCTAAAAGAAATAAAATTGCACTTGCTATCTCTTCATCATCTACACCTATTATAGTATCGACATATTTTAATGCATACTTTAATGTTATTTTTGATGTATCACGAACTGCAATACCATCTGCAATGGTTCTTACAGCAGTAGAGTCAATCGCTCTTTGGAGTTCATAAGAGTTTTTAAATGCAGGAGCACCATGGGCACTTACCCCAATTACTTCTATGTTTGGGTTTAAACTTTTAATAGCTGTTGCCATTCCAGCAATAAGCCCACCACCGCCAATAGGGATGATAACAGCATCAAGCTCTGTACATTTTTCTAAAATTTCTAATGCAACTGTACCTTGACCTGCTATCACTTCACTATCTTCAAAAGGGTGTACAAATGTTAAGGAGTGCTTTTGTGCGTACTCTTTTGCATAGGCGTATGCTTCATCATAATTTGAACCTGCTAAAATAACCTCAGCTCCAAAATGTTTTACACCATTAACTTTTGTAAGGGGAGTAGATTCTGGCATAACAATAACCGCTTTTATGCCAAATTTTTGAGCAGAGAGTGCAACACCTTGTGCATGGTTTCCAGCACTTGCTGCAACTACACCACCCTCTTTTTGCTCTTGTGAAAGTGACGCTATTTTGTTGTAAGCTCCACGAATTTTAAAAGCACCAGTAATTTGAAGGTTCTCTTTTTTAAGATACACCTCACTCCCAGCTACTTCACTTAAATAGGGGGCATAAGCAAGAGGAGTGTTTACAACAACACCCTCTATTTGCTCTTTTGCTTTATAAATATTTTCTAAAGTAACCAAAGAAAAAGCCTATGAACCATAAATAGTTCTATGATCAACCATAGTACATTGGTTTTGTACCACTTTCATTCCAGCATCTTTTGCTTTTTGAGCTGCTTCATTATTTACGATACCTTTTTGTGCCCAAAAAACTTTTACATCTCCACGCTCAATACAAACATCTGCAATAGCATCAAGTGCAGCTGGTTTTCTAAAAATATCTACCATATCCACTTCAAACGGAATCTCTTTTAAACTTCTGTAAACTTTTTCACCTAAAATTTCATCCTCTTTAGGATAAACAGGAACAATTTTATAACCCGCTTCTTTTAAATATTTTGCAACTTTATGAGAATCTTTTGTTTCATTTGGAGAAAGCCCTAAAACAGCAATTGTTTTTACTGTTTCAAAGATCTCTTTTACCTCTTCTAAATTACTATTTACTGTTGGAAATTCGCACTCCATAGATAATCCTTTTTGTGATATTTAATTTGGCGAAATTATATCGAAAAATAATAAAGTAAGAGATTAAACATTGCACTAACTCCTCTGCACCTCAACAACACTCACACCATTACCCTTACTCTCTACCCTTATTTGTAAAGGTATTCTCTCTTTAAGTGCTTCTACGTGAGAGATAACTCCTACCATTTTCCCCCTACTTTGTAAAAGGTTAAGTGCATCAAGTGCCATCTCTAAACTTTGTGTATCAAGTGTTCCAAATCCTTCATCTAAAAACAAAGAATCTATCGCTATTTTTTGGCTAGAAAGATCACAAAGACCCAATGCTAACGCTAAACTCACTATAAAACTTTCTCCTCCTGAGAGAGTATTTACAACACGTTTAGCTCCACCTTGGTAAAGATCTATAACACCTAAATGTATCTCATTTTTCTTCCCTTTTTCAAGTTTTGTAAGTTTATAGCGTTGGCTAATAACCTCCAAATGTTGATTTGCTAAAAAAATAAGATGTTCCAACGTAATAACCTGAACAAACTTTTTAAATTTATCCCCTTTTGCAGAACCTATAAGCTCATCTAACTTTGTCCAAACTCGCAAATTTTGCTCTTTTTGGAAAATGAGTTCCCTTTGCTTAGAAGTTTTTTGCATATTTTTAGTGTTAAGTTCTAACTCAGTTTTTAAACTTCCAATCTCTTCTGAGAGTTGCTCTACCTCTTTAGCAAGAAGCTCTTTTTGTTGCTCTAACTCTTGGGGTTGTTTTGTAGTTTTTTTCTGTTTTTGTAACATTTTTAAAGTTTTTTCACTTTGCTCATAAAGTGTTTGAAACTCTGCAAAACTACGCTCTAGTGCCTCACACTCCTTTTGCAATGTTTCTTTTTGCTCATTTGAGAGTTTTGCGCTAAGAAGCTCTTGCTCATTTTTAAAACCATTTTGTTGGAGTAACTTCTCAAAACTATTTTTTAGCTTTACAACCTCCATTTGCAATGTTTCTAAAGCTTCTTGGAGCTGCTTATGTTGTTGCTGTTTTTGCTCTTGTTGTGCAAGAAGTGTTTGCACCTTTGTTTCTAAAGTTTGCTTTTTCTCTTGAAGTTGTTTGTACTCTTTTTGCAACTTAGTTTCATAACTTTTTAAATCTATAACATTTAAAAGCGAAACTCGTTGTTGTAAAAGTTGTTCCAACTCCACTTGAAGTGTTTGAAGTTGCTCCTCTAAAGCAACAATCTCTTCTTGTGTTGATTGAAGTTTTGTTTTGTTTTGCACTTTTGCTAAAGCAAGTTTCTCTTGGGCTTGTTTCTCTTTTTGTAAATCGTAAAAAAGTGTATCTTTTTGTTTTAAAAGCTTCTCTTTTTTTACTCTAAAATCCTCTAAAGATTTTCTTTGTTGTTCTAAAGCCTCTTTTTGCTCATAGAGTGGTTGAGAGTCTGCACCATCAAAACCATACCTTTTAAAAACTTCCAAAGCTTTTACTTTTTGTTGCTCTAAACTTTGTAAAGCTTCTTTAGTATGTTGCATTTTTGTTTTATTTGTAGCGATATTGGCAAGTAAATCTTTTAACTCCCTCTCTTTTTGTTCTAAAAGTATCTCATAAGAGTTTTGTAGCTCCACTACCACACCCTCATCTACAAATGGATGCATTTTAGAGCCACATACAAAACATGGCTCACCTTTTTTGAGTTTAGCTCTATCTGCTTCATACTTTTTTACTAAATCTTCTTGAATTTTTTTCTCTTTAAGGGTTTTTATGTACCCCTCTAAATACTCTTGTGTTTTTTGTTGATTTATCAAAAGTTGTTGCGTTTGTTGATACTCCTTTTGCTCTAACTCCTCTTTACGTAAAACTTCTACATAAAGCTCATACTCTTTTAAAAGCTCTCTATTTGCTTGCTCTAAAACTTGAAGTTGAGCCTCTTTTTGAGGGTTGTTAAACTCACTTGTTTGCATCAAAGCATACTCTTTTTCTAACTCCTCAAAAGAGTTTTGTAGTGTTTTGTATGTGGAGTCTTGCTTTTGTTGTAACTCTTTAGCTTTTGCATGAAGTGTTTGTAGCTCTTTTTGTTTTGTTTGTAGTGTTTGCGTTAACTCTTTTTGATGTTTTTGTTTAAGCTGTTGTTGCACTTCAATATTAAAACACTCTTGAAGCTTTTTTGTTTGCACTTGAAACACTTCACTTTGTTGTGCAAACTCTTTGTTTACTCGTTCATAATTTTCTTGCTCTTTTACTATATAGTTTTTTATATACTCTAAATCTTGTTGTAGTTTTTTATGCTCTTGGTGTGTCTCTTTTTGGAGTTGCTCTTTTTGGTTAAGTGTTTCAAAACTACTCCAAACATTTAATGCTTTATTGGCTAAATCTAACGCTACAAAGAGCTCTTTGTTTTGCTCTTTTTTCTGTTTTGCTTCAAAAAACAACTCTTTGTATCGCTCATACTGTTGCTGTGCCTCTTTGAGTTGTGCAAGATAGTTTAGTGACTCTAAAACAACTTGCAACTCTTTATCTTTTTTTTGCTTATTTGTTGCTATATCTTTAAGTTTTTGCTCTTTTTCTTGAACCTCTTGTTGTGTTAAAATATCGATTGATTCTAACTTCTCTTTCTCCTTTTGCACCTCTTCTAAAAAAAGTTTATGTTTTTCAAACACGGCTATAGATATATCTGCATAGATTTGTGTACCTGTAATCTTCTCTAGTATAGAGGAGCGTTCTTTTTCATTTGCTTTTAAAAAAGCATCAAATCCACCTTGTGCTAAAAGCATAGACTTTGTAAAACGCTCAAAATCTAAACCACTTACCTGCTCAACTATTTTTGGTACATCAGAAGATTTTTGAGATAAAATCTTATCCTCTTGAAGATCAACTATCTCCATACTAGAGGGTTGTAAAGCTCCAGTTAGTGTTTTTTTTGCTCTATGTTGTTTCCACGAAGAGCGATACCTCCTTGACTTTACCTCAAACTCCACTTCACAATACGCCTCTGCACTTCCACGTGAAATAAGTTCACTTGGAGTTTTCAAACGTGGCGTTTGCCCATACAACGCACAAGAGATAATATCTAAAATAGTACTTTTACCACTTCCAGTCGCTCCTGTTATGGCAAATAAAGCACCATCTTTTGTTAAACTCTCAAAATCAATCGTAGTTTTACCTTTTAGGGAGTTAATATTATTTGCTTCTAAAGAGAGTATCTTCATCTATTTTGCACCTCATCTAAAATTTCTCTAAAACTTTTTACAAGATCCTCTTTTAAAGCCTCATCTTCAAGGTTCTCTTTTTCTAATCTTTTGTAAAACACCTCAAGAGGAGTGAGTTCATCTAAACTTACAACATTAAAATCATCTTTTTCTAAATGGGCATTTTGTGTTTCTATTTTGAGTGCTAAAAGGGTAAGTTTTAACTCCTCTACCCTTTGGCGAATAATCCTATTTGCTTCAAAAATATTATCATCTCTTAAACGAACCTCTATCCACGTTTTATTCCCTTTAATTGTTTCTAATTTTTCTAAAATTTGCTCTTTGCTCCCTTTTAAAACAACCAACTCTCTATAAAGTGGAATCTCTACCTTTTGTACTTCACACTCCCTTTGCATAAAAGTTACAATATTAACCTTTTTGTTTAAAGACTCCCCAAAACTAAGGGGAATTGGTGAACCACTGTAGTAAACATTAACCGCTCCCACTTGTTGGTTTATATGCAGATGCCCCAAAGCGGTATAGTCAAACATTTGTGCTAAAAAGTTACTGTTTAAATTGAGTGTACCACCTATGTAGATATCTCTTTCAGAATCACTTGTTTTTGCCCCAAGGGTTGTTAAATGCCCTGTTGCAATAATGGGTATACTTTTCTCTTTTTTTAGTTGTAATGCTTTAGCATAAAGCTCTTTGTAGTGTTGTTGTATTCCCAATGTAAGTGTTTGCTCTTTTTGAGATAAACTTTGTGCACTTTGTGATTTTCTTACAACATAATCACGTAAAAAAGGAACACCACACACAATAGCCTCAAGCTCTTGGTTTGCATCATAAAGTGGAACAATCTCCTCTTCTGTCTCATCTCCTGTTACAATTACCTCAATATTGAGCTGTTTTAAAAGCTCTTTAGAGGATTGTAAAACTGCAACAGAATCATGGTTTCCAGCAACAATAACCACCTTTTTACAAGAGGTTTGTGCAACATTTGTTAAAAAATTAAAATAAAGCTCTAAAGCATAGTTTGGAGGGGTTGTTGTATCAAAAATATCTCCAGCTACTATAAGAAGCTCAATTTTTTCTTTTTCTATTGTTTGTAAAAGCCAATCTAAAAAGGCTTGATGCTCCTCTTTACGAGAAAATCCCATAAAGTTTTGCCCTAAATGCCAATCTGATGTATGTAGGAGTTTCATAGTTTTTTCTTTTTTGTCAATTATAACAAGTTACTCTAATCAACACCTTATCGCTTCCATTAATACTAAATTAACACTTCAATGTTACTCTTTAAAAATTAGACTAAAAATCCAAAGGATTTCAACATTGAAAAAAGTGTATGAATTTAAGTTACCACTCCAATTCACTTTGCACAAGAGAAAATGAAAGAGGGGCTTAGTAAAGTAGATGCAATGCGAGAGAGTATTAAAATTAGAACACGCCCTATTTTAATGACAGCATTTGCAGTTGCTATTGGTGGTTTAATTGTAGGAACATTTTTAACTCTTTTATTTATTCCTCTTATCTTTATTTGGTTTGTAAAAGAGCATGAAGATTTAACTGCTTAGTAGATGACATAGTGTCATCTACTGTTACACTACTTTTTAGAGTTCAATCTCGATTGAAACTCTTGAGGGTGTTTACAAACTGGACAAACTTTTAAAGCTTTTTTACCATAATGGATATGTCCACACACTTCACAAATCCATGCTTCCTCTTCATTTTCACTTTCAAATTCAGCATTATTTTGTAATCTATTTAAAAGTTCTTGAAACATTTTTTCATGTTCAACCTCTATTTTTCCAATACCACTAAAAAGTCTTGCAGCTTCAGAGTGCCCCTCCTCTTTTGCAATCTTTGCAAAATCTGGATACATAGTAACATTTTCATAAGATTCTCCAGCAATAGCTGATTGAAGATTTTCTTGTGTATTGCCAAAACTATTTTCAGAGTTGTATTTCATTCTATTGTAAAGTGATAATTCAAGTTTTGCATGCACTTTTTCATTATCTGCTGCTCTTTGAAAATGCTCTGCAATGTCTCTATAACCCTCTTTTTGAGCAACTCTTGCAAAATACTCATACTTATTTCTTGCTTGAGATTCCCCTGCAAAAGCTTTCATTAAATTTACTAATGTTAGGTTCTTTGTAATCATCTCCATAGCTTCACCACAACAATGAAGCTCTCCACCACCTACATTTTGTACCTCAACTACATTGCCACATTTGTTACATTTGTATGATTCATATTGTCTCATCTTTTTTTCCTTTGGATAATTTTTTTCCTTAGAAAGAGTATGGCACAAAAAAGCTTAAAGGAAAATTTTTATCCATTAGAAGTTTAGATTTGGTTCGTATTGGTTACAAAAACATTAAGTTGTTGCTCTTGAATCTTTTGCATAATTGCCACATCTACATAAATACTAGACTCTAAAACAACATTATGCAATTTTGATTCTATAACAACCTGTAAAGGATAACGCCCTGGAGTTTGACGAATAAGCTCATAAAGTTTTTCTAAAAGCGTTAGATCAGATTGTAAATCTATCCCTATTACAATCGGTTCTAATGGTTTTTCCTGCACCTCTTTTTTTGTTTTTCTTGTCTCTTTTTTTGCATCTTTGAGTGTCATTATTTTTGTAACACCAATTCGCGTAAACATCTCTGTATGGGTAATTTTTGCTTTTATAGCTATTGGAGCTTCTAAATCCATCTCCTCTAACTCTTTGAGTTTATCGCTAAAGAGCATCACTTCAATATTGCCATGAAAGTCCATCAGATTTACAATACCAAATGCGTTTCCTTTTTTAGAAACTTTGTGTTGAATCTCCTCCACTTTTCCAATAAAAATAGCATAAGAGCCATCTTTAATGTTCTCTATTTCAGAAGAGAGTGTATAGTTTAAACTTGCAAGCTCCTCTCTATAACTATCAAGTGGATGCCCACTAACGTAAAAACCTAAAGTATCTTTTTCAAACTCTAAAATCTCTTTAAGTTCAAACTCCTCCATATTGTTTAAGTGTAACTCTACTGTTGTTATCTCGCTATCATCCCCAAACAAACTTCCAACTGCATTTTTCTTCGCTTCAGTTGCTTTTTTTGCAGCTTCTACAATCTCTTCTATCTGCTCTAAGAGGGCTTTGCGTGAATACCCATATCTATCGAATCCACCCGATTTTATAATCGCTTCAATTACACGTTTATTTACTTTTGAAGGCTCAATTCTATTGATAAAATCTTGCAAAGAGGTATAATCCCCATTTGCTTCACGCTCCTCAAGCATCGAAGCAATAGCAGCTTCACCAACACCTTTAATGGCACCAAGACCAAACAAAATAACATCTTTACCATCTTTTTCTATCGCAGAAAATTCAAGTTGTGAATCACAAATATCTGGAGGGGAAAGCTCAATTCCCATACGTTTTACTTCATCAATGTAGCGAACAACTTTGTCGGTGTTATCTTTATCTGATGTTAAAAGTGCTGCCATAAACTCATTTGGATAGTACGTTTTAAGCCACGCAGTTTGAAAAGTTACCATCGCATACGCCGCAGAGTGAGATTTATTAAAACCATACCCTGCAAATTTTTCAATTAAATCAAAAAGTTTACTCGCTTCATTATAATCTAGCCCTTGTTTTGCCGCACCCTCACTAAACTCTTTGTTGTATTTGATCATTAAATCAACTTTTTTCTTACCCATAGCACGACGTACAATATCGGCACCACCTAAAGAAAACCCACCAATTGTTTGTACAATTTGCATAACTTGCTCTTGATAAACAATAACCCCATATGTTGGCTTTAAAATCCCCTCTAGTGCTTCAAACACATAAGTGATCTCTTGACGCCCATGTTTACGCTCAATAAAATCATCAAGCATACCAGACTCCATAGGTCCTGGTCTATAAAGTGCTAAAACGGCGATTAAATCCTCAAAATTATCTGGCTTTAAACGTTTGTTAAGATCTTGCATACCACTAGATTCTATCTGGAACATCCCAACTGTTTCACCACTTTGAATAACCTCATACACTTTAGCATCATTCTCATCTATCTCATGCCAAAGTACATCTTTGTTATAACGCCTTTTAATAAGTTTAATGGCATTGTCAATTACATCGAGTGTCTTTAAACCTAAGAAGTCAAATTTAATTAAATCGACATCCTCTAAAAAGTTTAGGGAGTATTGCGTTACAAAGGTATCCTCCCCTGAAGGTTTATAGATTGGTGTTTTATACCAAAGCTCTTCATTGCTTATAACAACACCCGCAGCGTGGATTCCTGAGTTACGCTTTAACCCTTCAAGTTTTTTTGCAAACTCCCAAACACGCGCTGCATTTGCATCGCTCTCAATAAGCTCTTGAATTTTTGGCTCTTTTTGAAAAGCACCCTCTTTAAACTCCCCATTTTTCATTTTACCATTAAGTGTTATTCCAAGCTCATCTGGAATAAGTTTTGCCATTTTATCGGCTTGGGAAAGGGGCATATCAAGTACACGTGCAACATCACGAATAACCCCTTTAGCTAAAAGTGAACCAAAAGTGATAATTTGCGCAACTTGATTACGACCATATTTTTTTACAACATAGTCAATCACCTCTCCACGTCGTGCTTGCATAAAATCCATATCGATATCAGGCATACTTACACGTTCAGGATTTAAAAATCTCTCAAAAAGTAAATCGTATTTCATTGGGTCAATGTCTGTAATCTCAAGAGAGTAAGCAACCAAACTCCCAGCAGCACTCCCCCGCCCAGGACCAACTGCAATACCCATCTTCTTAGCCTCTTTAACAAAGTCCCATACAATCATCATATACCCAGGAAATTTCATAGAGTTAATAATATTCATCTCAAATTCAAGACGCTCTCTATATTCCTCGTGACGCTCTTTTGGGACAATTTGTAATCTTTTTTCTAGCCCCTCTTTACATTTGTAAACAAAATACTCTGCATCATTTTTGTCTGCTGCACTAAGCCACTTTTTCTTTTGCTCTTCTGTTGCATCCTCTGGCAGAGGTGCATCATCTTCGTGGTTAATATCTAACCCCTCCTCTTGAGCATACTCACGAGTAAATTTAAAGTTTGGTGGTGTTGGAGTATCTACAATTGGCACAAAATCTTCCACTTTATTTACTATCTCTTGTGTATTTGCTATCGCTTCTGGAATATCTGCAAAAAGTCGTGCCATCTCCGCAGGAGATTTTACGTAAAACTCATGAACAGAGTGGCGAAGGCGGTTTGGATCATCATAGAGTTTATTCATCCCTATACACATAAAAGCTTCATGGTATTGTGCATCGTTAGGATAAGTGTAGTGAGTATCGTTTGTTGCAACTACTTTTATCCCTGTTTCTTTAGAGAGTTGTAAAATTTGCTTGTCAATATTGAGTTGATCCCCAATTCCATGACGCATAAGTTCAAGATAAAAATCATCTCCAAAAATCTCTTTATACTCTAATGCTACCCTTTTTGCTTCATCATAACCACCTGCACCATTTCTTACATTACGCTCACTTAAATTAAGGTGCCAACTCACCTCCCCTTGTAAACAAGCAGAGGAACAAATAAGCCCTTCACTATGAGCTCTTAACTCCTCTTTGTTAATACGAGGATAATAATAAAATCCCTCTATAAAAGCTTTTGAGGAGAGGTACATTAAATTCTCATACCCCTTTTTATTTTTAGCATATAAACAGATATGAAAACGCTGTTTTGTACTTTTATCATCAAGCGTTGGACCATTGTGAATATAACCTTCTATCCCAATAATAGGCTTTAATCCTGCACTTTTCATCTGCTTGTAAAAATCTATTGCACCAAACATATTTCCATGGTCTGTCATAGCAATAGACTCCATTCCTAGCTCTTTTGTACGCTCTATAAGGTTTGAGAGTTTATTTGCTCCATCTAAAAGGGAGTATTCTGTATGGAGGTGAAGGTGGGTAAATTGTTGCATAAGCACTCCTTTGCAGTTAGGTGTGGGAAGCTAGCATTATTATGCTAACTTTTGAGCCACTAACTCATTAACCATTTTTGGATTAGCTTTTCCACCTGTTGCTTTAAGCACTTGCCCAACAAAGAAACCTAAAAGCTTTTTATTTCCACCTTTAAACTTCTCAACATTTTGAGGATTAGCTGCTATCACTTCATCTATAATTGGCTTAATTTGAGCTGGATCACTTATTTGGATAAGCCCTTTATCCTCTACAATCTGTTTTGGATCTGCACCAGTTTTTGCCATCTCTTCAAAAACTTGTTTTGCAATTTTATTAGAGATAAGCTCTTCATCAACCATTGCAATAAGTTGTGCTATCTGTTTTGGTGTAAAATGTAACTCTGTAGAGTTTTGTGCTTTTATCTCTCTAGCTACTTCATTTGTTATAATATTTGCCAAGTTCACCGCACTATTGAGTTCATTTAAAGCTTCTTCATAAAAAGAGGCTAAAAAAGAATCACGAGCAAGTGTATTTGCTACTTCTGTATTGAGTTGTAACTCTTTTGTGTATCTCTCAAAAAGTTTTTCTTGTTCTGGTGTCATTGGTGTTACTTCACCATCAATTTGAACTTTTTTCTCTTGTTGTTTTGTTTTTTCTCTAGAATTTCTTTTCTTTTTACCCCAAGAATCTTTTAAACTTACTATCTTATTAAATACAGGTGTTTCATCTGTATAATCAATAGGATCAGCATAAAAATACCCTTCTCTTTCAAATTGGAATCTTACATCTGGTTTTTGAGTAATAACTGCTGGCTCAATAAGTGCTTTTTTTACAACTAAAGAGTTGGGGTTAATATCTTCTACCCCTTGTGGTGCTTCACAAGCAAAAAGTCTGTCATACACTCTTACCTCCACCTCTTTAGCACTCAAAGCACTTACCCACTGAATAGCACTTTTTACTTTTATACCACTTGTATCTTCTCCACTTTTAGAATTTGGATAATACTCTGCTTTAATCTCTACAATATTACCAGCTGCATCTTTTAGCACCTCTTTACATTCAATAATATATCCATGTCTTAATCTTACTGGTTGTGTTGGTGTTAAACGGTAGTAACCTTTTGGAGGATTCTCTTCAAAATCTGCACGATCTATATAAATTTCACGTGAAAAAGGAAGTTTTCTACTTCCCTCTTTTGGAACATCGTGTGGATAGTACGGTGCATCTATCTCCTCCTCTCCTTCATAATTTACAATTGTTACTTTTAAAGGATCAAGCACACATAAAACACGAGGAACTTTTGTGTTTAGATCATCTCTAATACAAAATTCAAGTTGTGAAACATCTACAACAGAGTTCGATTTTGCAACACCTATTTGATCACAAAAAGTTAAAATAGATTCAGGAGTGTACCCCTTTCTTCTATACCCTGCAATAGTTGGTAAACGTGGATCATCCCAACCATTCACATAACCACCCTCTACAAGCTCTAAAAGTTTTCTTTTACTCATAACTGTATAGTTAATATTTAAACGTGCAAACTCGTGTTGGTAAGGGCGTGGTGGCTCTAACTTGAGTGTGTCAAGAACCCAATCATAAATATCACGATTATTTTCAAATTCTAGTGTACAAATAGAATGCGTTACCCCTTCAATATAATCTGAAAGACAATGTGCGAAATCATACATCGGATAGATTGCCCACTCATCACCTGTTCTAAAATGGTGTGCATTTTTAATACGATATAAAAGAGGATCTCTCATCTTCATATTTGCTGCAGACATATCTATTTTTGCTCTTAAGACATGCTCACCTTCTACAAACTCACCCTTTTTCATTCTCTCAAAAAGATCTAAATTCTCCTCAACACTACGCTCTGCATATTTACTACGTTTTCCAGGCTCTGTTACACTTCCTCTATACTCACGAATTTCATCTTCAGTTAAAGAATCTACATACGCTTTACCCATTTTAATAAGCTCTATCGCATACTCATAAAGTTTTGGAAAATAATCTGACGTAAAACGAACATCTCCATACCATTCATACCCTAACCACTCTACTGCATCTTTTAGAGCTTCAACATATTTTGTATCCTCTTTTGAAGGGTTTGTATCATCCATTCTAAGGTTACAATATCCATTAAAATCGCGTGCAATACCAAAGTTAATAAAAATAGACTTTGCATGCCCTATATGGGGAAAACCATTTGGTTCAGGAGGGAACCTTGTAATAATTTTTTGATATTTATTTGCTTCTAAATCCTCTTGAACTTGACTTTTTAAAAAATTTTTACTCTCATTCATTCTTATTAAACCTTTATATTATTACTTAAAACTTTTATAATTTCTATTTTATCAAATTAGACCTAATAACTAGGTTTAGTGTTGTAGTTGAAAATAGTGTGGAATTAACTCTTTAATTTTCTTATAAATTTTCTCTAAATCACTTGAGTGTACTCTTGTAGAAGCTACACTTGTCATAAAGTTAGTATCGCCAAACCAACGTGGAACTAAATGCAAGTGGATATGCTGTGCTATCCCTGCTCCCCCTGCATCACCTAAGTTCATCCCTAAATTTACTCCATGTGCTCCAAACCCCTCTTTTAAAAGCTTTACACCCTTTTGTGCTAAAGCACTCATATGTAACCAAACTTGTGGGTCTAAATCTTCTAATGAGTCTGTATGGTGATGTGGAATTATCATAAAATGCCCTGGAGTGTATGGGTAGCGGTTCATCACCACAAAACAGTATTCATCTCTGTAGAGTACATGTAATTTTTCATCATCTTGCTTATGTGAGCTTATATGGCAAAAAACACACCCCTCTATTTTCTCTTGTTTTACATAATCATCTCGCCACGGTGCATAAAGTATATCTTTCATAAAAGTTCCTTTGGTTGATTTTCATGGTACAGTGAAAGTGAAGGAAAAGCTATCTCTAAATGATGTTTTTCTAAAATATTCATAATCTGAATCATAACATCCTCTTTTACAGCTAAATACTCCTCCCAATCAGTTGTTTTAGTAAAACAGTAAACTAAAATATTTAAACTTGAATCTCCAAAATTATCTAAATAAACCATAAGTGTTTTTTTAATTCCAAAAAGATCATCTTTTGCTACAAGTTTTGCACTTTTCTTCTTATAATCATAACGTGTATTTTTAGAAGCTATTGAAGTGTGTTTTTCTAACATTGTGCGAATCTCATCTATAGCTTTTAAAATATTGTCTGGTTTAGAATCATATTTTAATCCTACGTAAAATTTTATACGTCTTCCTAAAATACGTTTATTCCAGTTTTTTACATCTTTAGTCGCTAAAACTGCATTTGGAATTGCAATAAAAGCGTTATCAAATGTTCTAATAGTAGTTACACGAAGCCCTATCTCAATAACAATTCCCTCATTACCATCAACTACTATCCAATCCCCTTGAGAAAAGATATCACTAAGTAAAATAGAGAGTGTCCCAAAAAAGTTTGCTAAAGAATCTTTTGCAGCAAGTGCAACTGCAAAACCACCTATTCCTAAACCTGAAAGCACTGCTGTTAAATCTACTCCAGCAAAATATAAAACCACCAAAAAGCCAATAATCCAAACAAGGGAGTTAATAACTTTTATACCAATATTAATAACTTCACTTTTAATCTTTTTTTGTTTATTGTCTATCTCTGCAATTTTTAACTCTGCTATAGTATTTAGTATTCTATATAGTGTTAGTGTTACCAAAAATGCATACACAATATTAAAAAGGTTTCTTAGAAGCTCGGGTGTTGCAAAATCGTTAAAAATATAGACAATTCCATTTAGAGAAATAGCAATAAAAACACTATTAAAAGGTACTGTTGCAACCTCTATAATTTTAGAAGAGTAGTGTTGTGTTAATGTAAATTTTTCACTTAAAGAGGTTACAAAAATATAAAAAACTTTTCTAAAAAAGTAAACAAAAACAACAAAGAAAAAAGCAACTACAATTTTAACAACACTTAATCCAAACTCATTTAAATATCTATCTGCAAACTTTACAATATCATAACTATTAAGTTTGACAACAAAACCTATAAGATGATATTTTGAGTATTTATTGAGTGCATAAATCTTTTTTTCCATCAAATAAAGATTACTTACAATATCTTGATTAAGCTCTACAAGTGCGTAAAACTCTCTAATATTTTTTTGAGCATCTTTAAAAATTTTAGATGGAATTTTTAAAGAAAGATACTTTGTATAATCTTCTTTGAGGAGTTTTTCATTTTCTTGTTGGTTTTGTACAACATACTTAGTGAGTTCATTACTAAAGTTCTCTTTTGTTGTGTAATCAAGTGAAATTAAAATATTACGAATCATAATATTTTGATTTGCTAAAAGTTTATAAGATTTTAATTTTACCTCATCACGCAATACAGCATATTTATATCCCGCTTTTTTATTAATTTGTAAAATCTTTTTAAGTGCATAAATCTCTTGGTCATAAACAGGAGTATTTTCTATAAAATCTCTTTTATGACTCATAAGAAAATTAAGCTCTTGAGTATAGCTCTCTTTTTGCTTTTGTAAAATGGTATTTATTTTCTCTTGAGTGATATTATTTTCATTAAGAGCATAAATATATTGAAGTTGTTGCTGTATAAATGGAGCAAAAGCCCCATTTGCAAAAAGTGCTATTTTAAAGACAAATAAAAAAACAAAAGCACGTAACAAAACTTAAATACCCTCTGCAATCATCGCATCTGCAACACGTTTAAATCCTGCAATATTTGCACCATGCACGTAGTTTCCTTCCACTCCATAATCTTTTGCAGTTAAAGCTACACGTTTACAAATTTGTTGCATTGTAGTTTTAAGCTTTTCATCTACTTTCTCAAAACTCCATTTACTCATAGAAGCATTCTGACTCATCTCAAACTCACTCACAGCTACACCACCAGCATTTGCAGCCTTTGCAGGAGCAAAACAAACACCATGCGATTGAAGCAAATCTATAGCTTCAGGAGTTGATGGCATATTTGCTCCCTCAGTTACACTTACACACCCATTTGCAATTAGATTTTGAGCATCTACTTCTGTTAACTCATTTTGTGTTGCACAAGGAAATGCTGCATAACAAGGAATATCCCAAACTGCATGACCACCCTCTGGGTACTCCTCTAGCGGAATATATTTTGCATCTGAATGCACTTGAATATACTCCTCTAAAGATGTACGACGCACCATTTTAAGCTCTTTTAAAAGCTCTAAATCTACCCCTCTACTATCGTAAATTGTCCCTTTTGAATCACTACAAGTTACAACCATAGCACCAATTTGTTGTAGTTTTTCAATAGCATGAAGTGCAACATTTCCAGCACCACTTACTGTACAAACTTTACCAGCAAGTTCCTCTTTACCTTCCATCTCCAACATTGTTTGCGTAAAATAAACCGCTCCATACCCTGTAGCTTCTGGACGCATAAGTGAACCACCAAACATAAAAGGTTTTCCAGTTAAAACACCTTCATAACTTGACGTGATTTTTTTATACTCACCAAAGAGGTATCCAATTTCACGTGCACCTACACCAATATCACCTGCTGGAACATCAACACGTGGTCCTATATATTTATGTAATTCTGTCATAAATGCTGAACAAAATTTCATAATCTCAAAATCACTTTTCCCTTTAGGGTTAAAGTCACTTCCCCCTTTTGCTCCACCTATTGGAAGTCCTGTGAGTGAGTTTTTAAAGATTTGCTCAAATCCTAAAAATTTCAACACCCCTTCATTTACAGTTGGATGGAAACGAAGTCCCCCTTTATATGGCCCAAGTGCATTGTTAAACTGTACTCTATAACCTGTATTTACTTGGATTTTATTGTTATCATCTAACCATGTTACTTTAAACTTTACTACTCTATCTGGTACGACAAGACGCTCTAAAATTGAATACTCTTCATAACGACTATCTGATTCCAAAAGTGGAGCAATAGAGTATATAACCTCCTCCATTGCTTGGTAAAAAAGTTTATTTTCATCACATGTACTATACTCAAATTTTTTTAACTCAGTTTCTGCTATACCCATATTTTTAATCCTTCTTTTTAAGAGCTGTTTTTGCCATCACTCTTCTTAAATATGCTATTTTACTCTGTAAAGGTAAATTTTTAGAACAAACATCTTCACAACCAAGTAAAGTCATACATCCAAATACCCCATCTTCATTACCTACTAACTCATAATACTCTTTTTCATCACGCTTATCACGTGGGTCAAGCTGGTAACGTGCAATTTTATTTAATCCTACTGCTCCTACAAAGTTTTCATTCATCTGCAATGTTCCACACCCAGCTACACAACATCCACACTCTATACATCTATCTAGCTCATAAACATCATCTGCAACATCAGGATCCATCGGTTTTTCAAGTTTATCTACCTCTAGCTCCTCCTCTTTGTGATGAATCCAACTCTCTAAACGCTCATTTAAGCCTCTCATCCAATTCCCTGTAAAAACAGACAAATCTCCAATAAGTTCAAAAACAGGTAATGGAGCAAGACGAATATGGGAGTCTAACTTTTGCGTTAATGTTTTACACGCTAAAGAGGGTTTTCCATTTACAAGCATCGAACAACTTCCACAAATTCCAGCACGACATACAAAATCAAATTTCAATGAACTATCGTGATGTTTACGTATCTCATTAAGTGCTACAAAAAGTGTCATTCCAACTTGTTCTTGAATTTTATATGATGCTATATATGGTTTTATCTCTGGTTGATTTGGATCATAACGTAAAATATCTATTGTTAACTCTCTATTCATTCTATCCCTCCTAAACGCTCATTAAAGCCCCTGTATTTTTTTGGAAGATCCTCTTTAAATGGCATAAGTGCCTCTTGAATTTCAAATCTATTTGCACCTTTTTGCTCTAACTCTTGCTTGATTTTTTCAACTTCCTCTACCCTTTTTTGAGTATCTTTATGGTGTGAAGTTAAATCTTTTCCATATCCTCTAAAGCCAGGAGGAAGCTCCATAGAGGCAATATCTATATCTTCATAACTCACCTCTGGAAGTGTTGCATTTTCATCATCCCATCTTACAATTGTACGCTTCAGCCAGTTTGCATCATCACGCTTTGGAAAATCTTCACGTGAATGTGCTCCTCTACTTTCAGTTCTAAGAAAAGCCCCATATGCAACACATACTGCGATTTTAAGCATTTTTTGCGTTCTGTAGGCATTTTCAAGAGCTGGATTTGCACCACGACTTTTTGAGCGTTTAACTGCAATATTTTTAGAGCGTTTTAGAAGCTCTTGAAGCTCATCTACTGCTTCTTGGAGCTCCACGCCATTTCTAAAAATACCAACTTTTTGCATCATTATCTCTTCCATACGCTCACGAAGCTCATAAGCATCTTCCCCTTCATCTTTACCAAGAAGTTCCTCTAATTTTTGATGCTCTTTTTGAACAAACGATTCAATTGTTTTTGTATTGATATCTATTGCACTCTCTTTAGAGTCTAAAAAATCACTTATATACTCCGCAACAAGCATACCAGAAACTACTGTTTCACTTACAGAGTTACCACCAAGACGGTTAAAACCATGTAGATCCCAACAAGCAGCTTCTCCAGCACTATAAAGCCCTTGCATAGTTTGAGATTCACCTGTATATTTTGTACGAATTCCACCCATAGAGTAGTGTTGTGTTGGGCGAACTGGAATCCACTCTTTTACAGGATCTATCCCTAAAAAGTTTTCACATATCTCTTTTACTTCACGTAAATTTTTTTCAATATGCTCTTTACCTAAAATCGTAATATCAAGCCACACATGATCTCCATAAGGGCTTTTAACCCCTTTTCCTTTTCTCATATGCTCTGTCATACGCCTACTTACTACATCACGTGAAGCAAGCTCTTTTTTTTCTGGTTCATAATCTGGCATAAAACGGTATCCATCTACATCACGAAGCACACCACCATCTCCACGACACCCTTCAGTTACTAAAATACCAGCTGGAACAATCGCAGTTGGATGAAACTGGATTGCTTCCATATTTCCAAGTGTTGCAACACCACTCTCAAGTGCTATTGCTTGCCCTATCCCTTCACAAATAATTGCGTTGGTTGAAACACTGTAGATTCTTCCATAACCACCTGTTGCAATTGTTGTTGCTTTTGCAACATAGGCTACTAACTCCCCATTCATAAGGTTTCTTGCAACAACACCATAACAACGATTATTTTCATGAATAAGTGCTATTGCTTCTAATCTTTCGTGTACTTCTATTTTATCCTCTTGTGCTTTATTATCCATTGCATAAAGCATAGAGTGTCCTGTTCCATCTGAAGTGTAACAAGTTCTCCATTTTTTTGTACCACCAAAATCACGTGCAGTAATGTAACCATGAGCCTCTTGTTTTTCTGTTAATGTAACACGTTTTGCGTTAATAACAGCACTATGTTCCCCCGCCCTTACACGAGTCCATGGCACGCCCCAATAAGCAAGTTCACGAATAGCCTTTGGAGCACAGTGTGTAAACATACGAGCAACTTTTTGATCAGCCCCCCAGTCACTCCCTTTTATGGTATCTAAAAAGTGAACATCTTCATTATCACCCTCACCCATTACACAATTTCCTAAAGAGGCTTGCATACCACCTTGAGCAGCGGCTGAGTGACTTCTTTTTGGTGGAACAAGGGTAAGGACTATAACATTATGTCCACGCTCTTTTACACCTGTTGCAACTCTAAGTCCAGCTAAACCTCCACCAACTACAAGTGCATCACTATAGATTATTTTCATTGAGTTACCTCTTTGTAGATTTTTGTTTTTTCATAGTTGTGAGTCATTCCAATATAGCTATATTTTGCTAAAGATGCTAAGCCTAAAAAAAGGTAAAGCACAATAAAACCTCTCATAGCACTTTTTAAAAGCTTTCTGTAGGTTTTAGGGTCATCACTCTCAAAAATACCCCATTTTAACATCACTCTATAAAGCCCAATAAAAGCGTGTGTAACAACACTTAAAAGAAGTAAAAAGTAAACCACCCACATATACTCATGGACAACTCTATATGAGCTTAAAAATGGTCCTATTTTATCGGGAGTGCTTATCATCATTACTAAATGTACACTACCTAAAAAAAACATCATAAACCCTGTTGCAACTTGTACACTCCATAGTGTTGTATCTTCATGAGCAAAACTTTTTGTATGGTGTTTTATAATTTTATAACGTTTATAATCTGCTGGAAAACGGCGAAGTGCTATAAGAGCATGCGTTATAAATACTACTAAAACAATCCCTGCTAAAACAGAGATTATCCATGCGTGACGCTCACCAAAAAGGTAAAATCCCTCAAACATTAATGTTACTTTATACATCATCTCATTAGAGATAAGTATAGATGCCTCAAAAACCAAATGCCCCATAATAAAAAGTGCAAGAAAAATTCCCGTACCACTTTGGAGCAAATCTAAATATGCCTCTTTTTTATCAAACCTCAACTCTACCACTCCTCTAAATCTATTTTACTATGTTTTTGTTTTTTATAACGTCTTGCATTTTTTGTTTTTTCAAGTTGGTTAGCACTATAGAGAATTTCCTCTTTAATATCCTCTATAGTTTCATCACTTTCGCTAAGTAAAACAATACGTTGTACAAGTTTTTCAAGATCTTGTAAATCCCCTTTATAAAGAGGTGCAACAGGTGCACGCAAAAGAAGCTTTTGTGCATTTGCCACTTTCTTGTTAAACTTTTCACGCTCTATCTCTTGACTTAAGGCTAAATACCCAACAATACTTTTTAAAAATCGCTCTAAAGCCCTTACATAACGAAGTCTATTTGTGTTTTCTATCTTCTTTGACACTATTTACCCTAGTTTTTGTATAATTATACAATTTTTTTGGAGTTGTTATATGAAAAAAATCATTTTTTTGTGTTTAATGTTACTAGGTTCACTACAAGCAAAAGTGATAAATCAATCCCCATCTATGCAAATTATTAATTCTACAACACCAATTGTAGATATTCGCACACCTGGAGAATGGGTTCAAACTGGTCTTTTAAAAAGAGCTATTCCTATTATGTTTTTCGATGAACGTGGTGGATATGATGTACAAAAATTTATAAAAGAACTTAATGCTAAAGTAGATACCTCAAAACCTTTTGCCATTATTTGTAGAACGGGAAGTAGAACAGGAATGGTTTCTGAATTTTTATCGAAAGATTTTGGTTATGAAGTTATTAACCTTAAAGGTGGTATGATGTATGCTAAATCTAAACACCTCCCAATTGTGAAATATAAATAAGTGAAAAACTTTTTAAAATTTCTTTTTTATCTCTCTTTGAGAATGACCATAATCTTTGCCTTTATTGGCTTAGTGGTCTTTCTCTTATGGGGTATTTTGTATTTACTTCTCTATTAAACTTTTAATAACACTTAAAACACCTTGATGAAGGTTGTAAACTGCTATTGGAAAATCTAAATTTTCTCTCTCTAAATTTACTGAATTTTTTGCTAAATAAGAAGCGAGTTTTGTTAGATCTACCTCTTGATAATTTTTCGCTTTTTGTGCATCAACATTTGTTCTTAGAAGCTCTTTTGCTTCATTTGATTTTTGAAGTGTAAAAGCAAGCATTTTTAAACTTACAAAGTCCATCCATTCATAAAAAAGATCTAGCGTTAAATCCTCTTTGTAGTCCCCTTGTGGATCAAAAAGCAAATCTTGCTCACGAAGTTGCACTAAAACACTTAAAACTGCTTCACTAAAAGGTACAACTTTTGTTTTCCAAATTGGAGATTCGTTTCTTTTTTGTAACTCATCATCTAAAAGAGTTGTTATCTCTTGCACTTTTGCTTCTGCTAAAAGTGTGTGAATATTTTCTATCATTCTATTTACCTTCTCTTTTTATTTGTATAATAATATCATTTTTGTATAATTTTGCTTTAAAAAAAGGAGAAGTTATTAAAATGAATAAAAGTTTTATAACAAATGGTGTTGCTACTTCACTTGTTGGGCTCTCTTTTGTAGTGCCACCACTACAAAAAGAGCTTTTATATGGAGGGCTTTTTGCACTCTCTGGAGCTGTAACAAATCAACTTGCAATCCATATGCTTTTTGAAAAAGTCCCCTTTTTATACGGTTCTGGAATTATCCCAAACAAATTTGAATCTTTTAAAAGTGCTATAAAAGAGCTGATTATGCGTGAATTTTTCTCTAAAGAGCAGTTAGAAAACTTTTTTGCAAATGAAGAAAAGAAAATTAATCTTGTGCCTATTATAGAACAAACAAATTTCTCCCCTGCATTTGATGCACTAAGCAAAACTGTTATGGAATCCTCTTTTGGTGGAATGTTAAATATGTTTGGTGGAGAGAGTGCTTTAGAGAATCTACGTGAACCTTTTGAGCAAAAAATGAAAAAAGCGATTGTTGGCATAGTTTCCTCTGAAGCATTTGAACAAACACTCCAAAATCATTTACAGAACTCCTCTTTAAGTGACGATATGATTGCATCAATTGAAACTATTGTAGATAACCGCCTAAACCAACTTACACCTCAAATGGTTAAAGAGATGGTGCAAAACCTTATAAAAGAACACCTTGGATGGCTTGTTGTTTGGGGTGGTGTTTTTGGTGGACTTATTGGATTATTAAGTTCTTTTCTAGTTTAGCCCTTAGTTAAGGGCTTTAAAGTTTTACAACATTTTTTTACAACAAATGGTATCAAATCTGCTTATTTTTGAAAAAGATTGCAAAATAATCATTTTTGAATCTCAAACCATTATCGAGCTATTTTACAATTTTCATACATCAAATTACTTTTAGCTTACACTCAAAGCTCTCTCAAAACTATCTAACATACCTGCTCTAAACGCTTCATCTCCTGCAAATAGTTTATAAAGCTCTAACTCTTTTCTTCTCTCAGCATTCATAATTTCAGCTACCATTTTTTCAAGGGCTAATCTTCTCGTGTACTGGTCTTTGTTATCTTCATACTTTGATTTATAATCATTGTGAGTTTTCACTTTATCCATTAGATGTATAAACTTAACTCTTTGCTCTTGCGGTGTAGCCTCCCATCCATGAAACCATTTTTCATTAAAATTTTCAATGATAGTATCCAGTAGATCTTTTTCTTCATCTCCACCATGAGATCCTCTAGGATTCGGATTTTGAGGTTCAAGTTCTGCTCCACTTTCATCAAGTCCTATATTTGCACTAAGTTCTACTCTCTCTAAGCCATAAGTAGACAAATCAACAGAGTTTAGTAGTTCATCAAGCTTATCTTTGTCAGGGTCTTTTATAATAAGTTTTGGGATTAAAAATTTCAAAAACCAAAATAGCTTTTCCCAGCCAATAATTTCATAAGGCATAATAGAACTCATCTGTCCATATATTTTCACAAACTGTTTAGCTTTGATTTTATAATCTGGTTTTTCATCGTCATCGAGTTCAAGTTCACTATTAAATCTATTGGCTGCTTTGTCTATAATAGGTGAGAGTTTACTTGCATCCACCCCTTTAAAATAGTTTTCAAAAAACTCATCTACTTCACTTTGTTCATAAATACCTATATCATCAAGTGTGCTTTTAAGCTCATGTAATACATTTATATCTGTGGCTTCACTTAGAGTTGTAGAGGTATAAAATGGGTCAAAAGAGGCTTTAATATCCTCGACTTTATTGTAAAAGTCAAGGATAAAGAGATCTTCTGTTTTTTTACCATATTTTGGAGCTGAACGATTAAGTCTTGATAGAGCTTGAACTGCTAATACTCCTTGTAATTTTTTATCCACATACATAGCACACAGTTTTGGTTGGTCAAATCCTGTAAGAAATTTGTTTGCAACCACAAGCAATCTGTATTCATCATTGTCAAATTTTTCTGAAATGTCTTTAGATGCAAAATTATTGATACTATCTTCTGTATATTCAATACCTTTTATTTCTTTTTTCCCTGAAAATGCAATAATTACTTTAAAAGGATTTCCAAGTCCCTCTAGCTTTTTAACGATAGCCTGATGATAAACTATTGCTGTTTCAATATTAGAAGTTACAACCATACCTTTGGCTTTACCTTTGAGCTTTTTCTTTTTCACTACATTGCCCATAAAATGCTCTAACATAATATCAACTTTTGTAGCTATGGTAGATGGATTTTTCTCTACAAAACTTCTTAATTTTTTTTGAGCCTTTTTTGTATCAAAGAGCGGATTGTCTTCTATTGATTTTTCT
>Ga0256837_1000127_pt1 | contig 69938 bp, 83 predicted proteins | sample 4562384metaG_FD_185976 | JGI IMG/M metagenome (GOLD analysis project Ga0256837, IMG submission 185976) | Hydrothermal vent microbial communities from Guaymas Basin, Mexico - 4561-384 | ecosystem: Environmental > Aquatic > Marine > Hydrothermal vents | place: Mexico: Guaymas Basin | collected... | reverse complement strand
ATTCTGCTACATATTTAGCTAATTTAACATAAGTTTTCTCTCTTTTAAGAATATTTCTAAAAGCTACACCACTATCTTCTACTAATTTAATAGCTTGTTGTAAATGTTCTAACTTAACTTCTTCTGATTCTTCTATAAAAGCATACGCTCCTGAAAGTTTTAATGCTCTAAAATATCTATGCATAATTTCAGCTTTTTCCATTTCTTGATGTTCTTTTAAAGCTTCTGCTCTCTCTTCACAATAAGCTTGATACTCTAACAATTTAATTAAATAATCATCTCTAACGAATAACTTCTTATTTATATTAGTATCAATAGCTAATTTCTCGAAATGTTTATATAGAGTTTCTATAAATAAACCAGAAGACTTATCTCTTAACATATCCAATTTCTCTTTAGCTGATAATTTCTCTTTAGATATTTTAGGCATATAAGCAAATAACATTCTCCTTGCATATCCCATATCTAAAAGACTATAAAATTCTTGTTCAGTCTTTCCACCATCTAATAATTTACTTGGAGTACCAAATAATAATACATTAGCTGGAGTAATACCATCTATAGATTCATTTCTTTTATTTTCTTGAGTATTTTTAGTAATTTTAGGTTTTACTCTACCTACATCATATAATTCAATAAATACATTAAGCATATCTATATTAGATGATAAATTAGCTCCTACCTCATCCATTTCTAGATTCATAGCACCTAAACCTGCTAATAATAATTTATGTCTTAATTGTTTAATAGCTGCTGCTGTACCACCATCAAAGTTAAATAAAAATGGTCCTGTACCTTTATATTCTCTAATTAAATTCTGATATACTTCATCTGGATCCAAACCTGCAATACTTGCTCTTTCTGAAGCGATTTTAGCTAAGTTCTTTTCTACTTGTGTTGGTAATACCTCTTTAATAAATTTGTCTTTAAATCCTTTTAAAATATCATTCTCTATAATATTTATAGATTTTCCTTTACCTGCACCTGATGTTGCTAATATAACTGCATAAGTATTTACAGGAATAATTCCAAACACATCTTTTATATCAATAAAAGTTCTCATATTAGCTGCTATTTTACTAAAGTAATAAGCACTTAATACTCTAAAGAATAAAGCTTCTTTAGTCTGGTTCTTATTTTGTAGAATTTTAACCATTTTTTCTTGTGTAGGATTATATTCATAACTTTTTATTTCTTCTTGCATTAGTTTCTCCTTTTATCTATACTCTAGATAACATATTATTGTAAATGTGGCTAACCATACAGTCATTATAACTGTATGAGCTAAACTACATATTAATGAAAGTTCTGTAACTTCTTGTAGACATCTACGTATAGAAAACATTTCATTTATAAAAAATATACCAATTAATACTAATAGTATTTTACCAAACATTATAATTCTCCTTACTTTCTACCTTTTAAACCTACCTTAACTAAATAATTAACTAGTTCATCTAAATTAGGTACTGCTATACCATGATGAAAGTATTTAGTTAAATGTTTTCTACTTCTTACTAATTCATCCTTATTAGGATTTACATATATACCTAATGATTTTACTCTTATTTTATCCCATAAATTATGAGAAATAGGTTTATCCGTAATATGTCCATCTGTTATAGCAATAACATTAGAATTCTTTAATTCATTTTTATATTGAAGTACAGTATTTTTAAAACCTTCTGATCCACCTCTTGCTCCACATAAATTAAATACCTTATATCTATCAATTGGAAGTGTAGTTTTATATGGTTTTGAGTCAGAAGTAAAGATAACATCTCCTTTAAAATAACCGTCTCTTGCTAATTCGTTAAATAAATATAAAATACTATTAGCATATCCAATAGGCTTACCACTCATAGAACCAGACATATCAATAATTATATTCATTTCTAAATATTTACCTTCTGATACAGTAGTTTTTATATAGATATTATCTTTATCTACAATATCTTTTTTTATATTTATTCTTTTACTTGGAGAATAAGAAGGAGATTTACCTTTTGTTCCTTTAAATGCTTTTAACATTTTATGTTTTAATTTATTTAGATATTTTATATCATTTAAAGATAATATAGGTTTATTTAAATAAGGTTTAGATAAATCTTTTATATCTTTATAAGAATCTATTTCTTGTGCTTGTTTCATAGCTGCTTCTATATCTGGTTCAATTATTTCATCAGACTTTAAACCTTTATCTTCTAAAGATTCTTTTTTCGAATCAATAACTTTAGTTAATTCCTTTGATATTTCTTTAGCTGATCTACTTTCACTTTTACTAAAACCATGACTTCCAGACATTTCACAAGAACCTTCAGCAATCTCTTTTTTAATTTCTTCTACTTCTTCTTCTATTTCAGTAGAGGATAATATTTTGTGTTTCTCTTGAATACTTTTAAATAAATCTGATATTTCATCAGTAATATCTAAATTTAATCCATCTTTTAATAGAATATCTTGCTGTATTTGATTTATAATCTTTTCTGGATCCATAGCTAATAACCATTCAAAGTACTCTGAAAAATCAGGTCTAAATAAATCTTCTTTATTTATTCTTATATATTTTTCATCTTTAGACGGTTTTATTACTGTAGTATCTTTATTTGAAATAAAAATATCACTTGCTGAATTTAGACTTTCTTTTAAAAGTCTTGAACCAGAAATAATCTTTTTAAATATTTCTGATTTAAATTTTCTACTAGCTAATTTATTTATTTCTTCTTTGGTTAAATTACTCATAATATTACCTTTTTTATAAATTTTTCTTCAAATTCTATTTTAGATCTAATAAATAAATCATTTTTCTTATTTCTATATAAAACAACAGCATTATGTATCCACTCTCCTGTGTTATTATCTTGAAAAGCTGGAAACCCCAATATCATATATTCTTCATTATTTTTATAATGTACATAAATATCACCTATTTTCATTTTTTATCCTTTATTATTCTTCAAGAACTTTTATAAGTTTAATATCAACATAATCCCAAGATTCATAATTATTTTTTAATAAGTGATATTTTACAATTGCTTCTTCTTTATTACCAAAAGTTGTAGTTTCAATTTTAATATCTTTAATAAATTCAAGATCTATACCTATTTCTTCGTCATAATAACTTGAGTTATTTATCTTTATAATTTGTATTGCCCATTTTTTAGAATAGGTAAAAATAATATCTTTTTTAATTTTTTCAATATATTCTTCATAATTTGGTATTTCAAATGAAATAGCATATAAATCCGTTTCAACATTATTGAAGCTTCCTTTTAATAATTCAATTAAACTCATTTGATCTTTGTCCATTTCTTCACTTGGAATTTCATAATGTCTTATTCCATACATTTCAAATTCACACTTTACTATTGCTTTATTATCTTTAAAAATAATTTTAATATTTTTTAAACAAAAATATGATGATTTCATGTTTTTTAGTTTATATTTCAATATTTCTTTTAGGTTTAAATTATTCATCTTTTTCCTTTACATTTAAGTTAAAGTATTAAAGAGATTTAATTATCTCTTTATATACTTCTATATCCATTTTATTTAATTTACCATCTATATTTCTACTACAAATATTAGGTGCAAAGTGTAATAATATTTCTTTCATTTTATTAACATCTGAACCAGAATAAGTAATAACTTTAACTAAATGTCTTACATTTAATTTATTTGCTAGTTCTTGTGCTTCTACTGCCATATTTACTTTATTATAAGCATTTATTAATTTATCAACAATTATTTCATCTTCAGTGTATTTATATAAGATACTTTTAATTACATCTTCATTTAATTCTACTTCTACAGACATAAATCTATCTTGAAATGCTACATCAATTTCTTCTACATCATAATCTGCACCAATATTAGTAGTAGCAATTACCCATAACATATCTTTTGGTACCCTTAATAATTCTACTTCTCCAATACCGTCATTAATATTTGTAATTCTGTTGGTTCTTAAATTAAAATATCCTTCTGCATCTGGAGTTAATGCTGCAACTAAAATATTTAACTCTTTAGCAGGCATTCTTAAAATTTCATCCATAAATAATACTACTTTTTTACCTGATTGAGCTTTTCTAAATGCTCCTGATAAAGCACCATCTAACCATACAAATGAACCGTCATGAGCTTTAATATAATAACCAAGTAAATCAATAGCTTCTACTGCATTATGACATCCCATAAATTCAGTCTCTATACCTTTATCTGCTAAATATTTAGTTACAGTATAAGTTTTACTGGCTCCTCTTTCTCCAAGTAACATTAAATGTTCTTTAAAGAAATAAGTGTCTAAATAATCTTCTATATTTCCACTTACACCTTTTTTTAATTCTTCTAAATACTCGTCTAATAATTTCTTATATTCTCTCATTTCAGTAAATAGTGCTTGTATTTTTGTACTTTCTTTATCAATTGATGTTTTATCTATATAGTCAGTTATAGGTGTTTCTTTTAAAGCTTGAGCAATAACTTGTTTGCTTGTATTTATTTGTGCTGTTATATTTTCTGTATATGTTAAAGATTTAACTTTTTGTAATTCATTATTTAATGTAACAAGTTCATCTAAAGTTAATGGTTTAATATGATTATCAGTAGAATCTATAATAAATACTTCACTTGCTGATACAGAAGTATCTAATAAATCAGTACTAAAAGGATTACCCATTTTATCTATTAATTGTGAATGTATATAACCATAAACTGTTAATTTATTATTATATAAAGTAACACCTACTTTTGTTTCTTCCTTTGTCATTTTATATTCTGTCATTTTTTCTCCCTTTTCTAAAAATTCTCTTTTAAGTATCATCCAATCCTCTTCAGTTTCTTTTTTATAATAATTAGAAGCCATAATTAACCTTTAACTAGTCCTAATTCATATAATTCTTTATATTGATCACAAAACTCTCTAACTGAACAATAATTACATCTTTTTACTCCACCAGGAAAGTGCCTTACTTCTCCTTGTCCTTCATCAGCTAATCTTTGATAAGCTTCTTCTTCAGTATTATATACTTTAGTAGCTCTATTCGCACTTTTCTTTTTAAAGTATTTCCATTTATCTGGTTCTTGCCATAACTCTTCAGAAGTACATAAAGGTAATTCTCCTGTCTCTAACACTTTATTTAATTTATCTAATTTATCTTTTATAAATTTTTCAGTTTGAGCCATAGACATTAATCTAAATTCTTTACTTAATACTCTTTGTTGTGGATAGTTTCTATCTTGTATAGCTTTTTGTTTAGACCAATCAGTAAAAATATAATGAATCACTCCTGTATCTTTTTTTATCTTATTCTGGTTCAACCATTTATAAATACTCATTTGTTGAATATATTTATCTTCGTTTGAACCAAACATATGTGTCCATACACTTGTAGATTTTATATCTTGTACTTGGTAATTAACTACCATATCATATTTACCTGAAATAATCCATTTATCTATTGCTTTTTCACTTCTTTGTTCAATCCATAAAGGTATTTCATCTATTTCTGGATTATCTTTATTTATGACTACTTTTTCTATAACAGAATCATCATAATTCATTGCTCTTAAAGTATCTTTTACATATTTCTCATTTAAAAGGACTTTTTCAAATGAATCATGAATAGCACTCCCTAATCTTGAACCAATTAAATCAGATACATCTACTACTTTATCAGCATCTTTATTTAATCTTTGTAATGCTACCATTCTTGTTGGATTTAAAAGACTTGTAGTTGATATAACATTTTCTCTATCATCATAATCATAGTTATCATAAGCAGCCCATAGAGCAATAGGCATAGCTATATTCGTTTGATTCGTTATATATTTCATTATTTTTCCTTTTTATTTAATGTAATACTTGCTATCATAGATAATTTCTTTTTATGTTTATCATACCAATTATCTGGATCTCTATACATTAAAAGATCATTTTCTAAAGCACTAATTTTTCTTCTTTGTCTATCTAAATTAATTTTTAATTCATTTATTTCTTTATTTAATGCTTCAATAGTTTCTTCACACTGTAATTTATAAGCAGTATATTCTTTTTCATCTATACCATTTAATTTAGTTAAAATAAATTTTTTCATATTTCACTCCTTATACTATCTTCTTTTATTGTTATCATATTTTGTACACATTTAGACATATTACGCTCACATTCTTCTAACTTTAATTTTAAATCACTTGCTATTTCGAACCAGTCAATATTCAGGTCTTTATCAGTTACTTCTATTTCTCCTAAATCAAACCATTCACAATCATCACTTTCTTTATATACATAAGGTCTACATTCTCCAAATTTTACATCTATAGTAGTAGAACCATTATCTAACATTTCTTCAATAGCATCTTCTATATCTATATTATCAAATGCTTCTTCTGGATCTCTTGCTTCTACTTCTAACATTTTTAATCCTTTTTACCAAATAATTCTTTTAAATCTACATTACCTGATTCTTTGAACCAAGAATACTCACCATATATATTTTTATAAAAATGATATACTATATCAGCACTTCTATCTAATATTTCTTTTAATTCTTGATGTTCTTCTTCAATAGCAAGTGTTATATCAGCTAAATAATTATAATCTAATGACATATTAAATGATTTATATTTAACATCTTCTTGCCAAGAAATAAGTAATAATATTCCTAAATAAATAGGTATAATAGAACAATCTTTATAACCACTAAAAGCTTTATTTATCTCAATTTCAGCAAGTTTAATAATTAGATCACCTTTAATTTTTTTATTGTTAAATACACCTTCTTGCATTAAATACTTAAATATCCTTTTAGTAGTAGCATATAATTTCTTTATATCTAATTGAGTTTTTTCTGAATGATTTTTTAACTTTAATTCATTTATAACATTTACTCCAAACTTATTAGATATTACCCATTCTTCTTCTCTTAAACCTATATCTAAATAAGCATAAATTAAATATAAATAAACTAAATCTTTTTTATATTTTTCATTCTTAAACAATTTTTCTTGTTTAGTTTTTTTTCTAGCCATTATTTAATCCTTACAATTATCTAACTCATTTAATAAAAATTTATTAAATTCAATAGCATCAGCAACTTTTAATAACCTAACTTCATTATTCATATATTCTGAACCAGATAAGTTAAATGATTTTTCATTTAATTCTCTTAATAATAATTTACCTAATCTAATTTTTTCTCTTAAAGCACCTTTGTAAGTTAAATTACTAAAATGACAAGGTTTAACGTTATATAAGTATTTACTACTTTTTATATTCTTTACTGGTTCAGAGATTCTATCTAAACTATCACTCATTATTTTTCCTTTTTTATTAATGTAGAATGCTCATAAATATTGCCTGCTACCAACAACTTTTTTTTATTATGTATAAGTTCATAAAAAGTGTAAAATAAAGGGCAATCTGACGCATCGAAATTGTAATAATTTACTCCAAATGCTCCTTTTTTAAAAGTAACAATCCCATAATGCTCATTATCTTCATAGTTAATGAGATCATCCTCATAAATTTCTTTACCATTTTTATCTTTTAATCCTGTGTATCGCATAACAACGAAGTTATCTAAAGAAATGTTCACAAAATTCTTCCCATATACCCAAGTAATATTACCTTTTAAAACTCTATTATCAGAGTCTAAGATATAATACCCATTCATACCAAATCCAAAACAGATGCCATCAGTGAGCATCTTTTTTGCTTCTTTATCAAATATTCTAAATTTAATTTCTCTCATTTTATACCTTTCTATAATAATCATTTTTTATTTAATAAATTTAATATAGTTTTATGTAATTCTAAAGCACATTTAACTATATCTTTAGTAATACATTCGTGTATATTTATACTATATTTATCAAACCCATAATTTTCATCTATGAATTCTAATTTAATATGATATAAATCATTTATATTTAATAAATCAAATACAATTTGTATAAATAATCTATGTTTAATTTCTACTTTATACATAAACATTCCACGATTTAAATCTAATTCTTCTTCTGGTTCTGAAATACTTGCTTGTTTTAATTTTTTAATTATTTCTAAATTAAATATTTTATTTAAGTTATCGTTAAGTAATTCTACTTTACTTGATAAATTTAACATTTATATTCCTTTTAATTATTCTTATTAAACTTTAATAATTTCCATAAACATATAATCATTTATATATTCTAACTTTAAAGTAGCTTTAACATAGAATGTTTTTTTATTTTCTATTTTTTTCTTTAACTCTTCTACAAAACTTTTCATTTCGGGTATAGCCTCATCTGCAGCTTTATTCATTAAATCTTCTTTAAGCCCCACAATCCCATTAACTCTTTTGAAGTTTTCTTCTTCATCTATTCTTATAAGAAATCCACTATCAACAAAATTAAAAGTGTGTTGTTTGTATGGTAATAACACGTCTTCTAATACACTTATTAAGTCTTGGTCATTTGTAGTGAATACTATATGAGGTTTAGAGAATATAGTAAAATCTTTTAATATTATTTCTACAATATTCTCTGCTGGTCTATACTCAATGAAAACAGTTTTTTCTTCTTCATTATTAAAAACAAAGTTAGTAGTTACTCTAAACATATATGTATCTATATTGTCCTCATTATTACCTTCAAATGTAATAAAACATTTGTATTCTTTAATCCATTTGATTATTTTTTCTTCCATTTATTTCCTTTGTATTTAAATTACCTACTTAAAAGTAGGATTATTTTTATTTAACCATTTAAAATATCTTTTTAAATATCTAACTTTTTTTACTATATTTTTATAGTATTTTATATTTCCTTTATGCCCACCATTATATGAACTAATCATTCTTTTCCATAAATATTTTTTATTTCTTACTTTCCAATAATTTTTCCAGTAATATAATTCTGCTACAGCTTGTTGTAAAGCAAATTTTTTATCACTAATTAATCTTTCAAGTATTCTACTTTGGTTCCATTGATTAGGAGCTAAATTTAACCTATAACACACTGAACCAAGAAGATTATGAAATAAACCTCCTGATGGATCAGATAAATTAATAGGATACTTACCAAATTGACTTTCTTGCCAAGCAATAGCTGTAAGAGATAATTCTAAATCATATTTCTTACCTTGTTGATATATCCATATTAAATTATTATATTGTTCTGTAGTTAAAGAATCTATTTTTTTAAATGGAGAAGCATAAAGAAAAAGAGAAAATAAAATTAAAATTAGTTTTAACATACTATTTTTAACTCTTTTTTAATTTTTAAAATATTATTTTTTAATTTTAATTTTTCAGTATATAAATTAAACACTCTAGTTCTAATAGGTAATTTACCAAGTAATTTATTATATATATTGCAAGTGTCTTCTTGAGGTACATTATTCATAATTATATGTCTTTCATGTGTATCTAAATTTTCTTTTAATTTAGCTACATACTTATCTTTTTCACTAACTTGTGAAACAATGTATCCTATATTTCGTGCCTTTGCATAATTATAATCTGTATCAATATATACTTGATCTTTTTTTTCTATACCAGCTAATTCTATATCAATATTTTCTATTGCTTGTTCTATAGATAATAATCTATCAATTTTAACTTTTTTCATAATTATATTAGGGTATAAATAATCCTCAATAAGTAATTCTCTCTCAGCTTTACTTAATTTATTACCTACTTCTAAATCACTTATTTGTACTATTTGTTTACCACATTTACCGACTAACCATATATGTCTATCTATTTTATTAACTGTAAAGTCTTCACTAAACCCATGCTCTCTTAATATTTTTTTTGCTTCTTTTCTAAATAATATCATAATAATCCTTTCAAATATTTTCTTGTATCTCTAATTTCTTCTGTCATATCTTCTTCAAATAAAGTATCAAAGTATTCATATACTTGTTCTATACTACCAAATACTTTTTTTAATACTTTTGGTGGTTTTTTAAAATCACTATCCTCTATAATATAATTTTCTTTGATAATACCTTTAATTACTTTATAATAACCATAAAAACACATACCAGGTTCTTCAAATCTATTTTCTATAGTTATTCCATATATATTACTTGCTTTTTTAATAAATCCTTCTGGATCTCTCCAAGCTGTATAAAAAAATACACTAAATATGCCTGGATTATTTTGTAATATCTCTATATCATCTTTACTTAAATTCCATTTAGTCGACCAATTTGCTATTCTCCACTCATACCAACCAGTATCATTTTCATCTGCTATATTAGGATAATCTCCTACACAAGCAAATCCTTCTTTTGTAAAATCTTCAATAAACTTATTTACTTTATCTGGTTCTCCTGTAATGGTCATTGTATTTCCACACCAATTAGGCATAATAATTCCTTTAAATTTCTGTTAATTCTTTATAAGATCTTAAATGTTTACTAACTAAAACGTTATATTTCGTTTCAGTATAGCTTAACTTAGTTTCTAATCCGTCTATTTTCTTTTGCATATCAATAACAGCTCTTCTTAATGTCATTAAATCTGATACAGAAATAATTACTTTTTCAAGACCTTCATAGTCTGCTTTATTAATTTTCTGTAATAATTCATTTATTTCCATCATTTTAATACCTTATCTAATGTATCTTTTATTAAAGCATGATCTTCTTTTCTAATTAACTCTGCTATCAAAGTAGCTTTTGTAGTATTTCCATAATACATAGACATAGCTATTTCTCTTGGAGATACTTTATTTATAAATTCTTTAACTAATAATGCTCTTTCACTTGGATCCAGAAGATATAAATCTTCTTTTAAGATCTCTATTGCTTTATGAACACTTGCTAGTTTATCTTTCATTTCTTTATTTTCTGGTTCATTTTCTTCTGGACTTATTTCTATAAAACTCATATTACACCTCCATTTTAAAAATATCCTCAAAGAATTTATAATCTTTTTCCTTATATTTTTTATATAATGTATTTATATTATAATCTCTTAGTTTAATTTCAATTTTTTCTGGATCACTCATTGTCATAAATTCAACCCCATAAATAGCTTTAGGTCCTCTATAACTAAATTTACCACTATATGAATAGTAATATGTTTCAATTACTAAACATTTATAACCACCTGTTACTTTCTCAAATAAGAAACTTAATGTATGATTATCTGCATTTAAAGGATAATCTAACTTTTCTATATATTTTTTATTCATTACACCTCCTTAACTACTTCATATTTCTCTATATCTTCCATAAAATTCTTTTTATCTATAAATTTTAAATCAGATTTAGTTTTATCTATATCTCCCACAATATAACCAATAATTTCATCTTCTCCACATTCAATTGCTATCCATTCTGCATCTGCTTCTGATATTGTTATTGGACCGTTCTTTAACAAATCTTTCAATTCAGCCTTTGTAACTTCTAAAGCTTTTAATTCTATTGGTTTTCTAATACATTTAATTATTTTCATTAGTATTTCCAATTTTACATTTATTAAAATCTGCTTTATATAAAGTATCTGGACTTTGATTTTTATCTTTTAACCATTTCTCTCCTGGTTGTTTTTTAAATAGTCTTTCCCATCTATGTTTTTGTGCTGGATCTTGTTTTCTTGAACTAATTTCTTTTACTGTTTCATTTAATGTACACTCTGGATCATATCCCATTTTTCTAATCTCACCAATAGCAATTACTCTAATATCAGTTAAAGCATCTAACATCTCATGTTCATTATTATCTTTTACTGCATCTTTAAATTCTTGTAACTCTTCTTCTAGTTTTTCAATTGCTTTTTCAGAATTAAAAATTAAACCATATCTTTTTTCATTTAACTCAACTATATCTTGAATAGGATTTGGTGTTACTTGTAATTCATCTGCAATTTGTTTTAAATTTTCTGAATGACATAAATAATCATTTTCTTCCATAGAATCAGCTATATCTCTCAATTTGTTAATCATTTCTTGTTTTTCCATTTCTTTTCCTTTTTGTTTAAATTTAATACAACCAAAATCTTTATATACAGGTGGTTCATTAAATAACCATTCTGTATTATGGCAATAACCATCTCCATACATATTCTGACTTGGTTCAAAGTATTTACAATCTTTACATTCATTCATATTAATCCTTTATGATAATTTTGTTTAAATTTTTTTTAATATATCTTAATTGTCTATCTGTTATCATAGTTTCAACCTTAATATACTTAAAATTATCCCTTTCAATATCAGACAAATCCATATCATCTATAGCTACAATAAGAGTATTTTCTTGTAGTAATAGGATTTTAATATCTTCTCTTCTATCACCACAACTAACACCTATTATGTAAGGCTGCAAATAAGAGTTCATAATTTCAACAACTTCTTGTTCAAACTCATCACCATAATCAAATTCATCTTTAAAAGTCAGGTAACCATTATCAAGTTTTAATATCATTCCCCAACTAGACGTCATAAACAGTTTAGCTCCTGTTTGTTGGCATAAATGAACTAATCTCTCAAGATTTAGCTTAAAGATTTGTAATCTATGCTTTTTAGGTAGCATATTATAGTGAGGTAATATACAATCATCTATATCGAAACAAATTATTTTATTCATGTTTAGTCTTTTATAATATATTGACTATATTTTTCTAAAAATTCTTTTTCTATTGATTTAGGAATTTTTACTTTATATATAGTCTCTTTCTGTGTCTTGAACCAGGGATTAGGATAATAGATACCTTTCTTTGATGTCAGTATAAACTTTTCTCCAAATAGTCTCTGTGTTTCTTTATTTATTTGATAAATAGTTACATGTATCATTGAATCTGTTTCTAAATCATATAAATCAGCAAACATTTTTAAAGATGTAAAATGAAAATCTCTTTCTATCATATAATTTATTACTTGATGAGAAAGTGAATTTGAAGTTACTCTTTTAATTAGTTCACCATTTATATATAGATAGTTATTTCTTATCTCTACATTCATGTTTTTCCTTTGTGTGTAATTTAAAAAAGAGAATTCTCCCTTGTAGTTTGTAAAATATAAATAATAGGAGGAATTGTTTATATGAATTTTTTTAAGTCTCAAAAAAGAAGCAATGTATCACTTAATAAAATGAATAGTTTTTTTCTACAAGGGAGATTTAAACATTCAAATGAATGCTTATTAAAATTATACCATAAATATAACTTTAATAAACACTCTTAAAAAGTGTTTAATTGTTTTTCTATTTCTTTAATAGAAATATTATTTTTTAGAGTTACTTGTTTATCCCAAGATTTTCCAATATCTAATTCTGCTTCTAATTTTACAGGAGCATCTATTAATCTTGGTTCATCCATCATACACATAGTATTTATTAAATTATTATTAACCCATTTTACTACTTCTGGATCATTTTTAACTAATAAATATATAGCATCATGAATTTGATTTATTAAAAATACATCATATTTATATGGTGATTTCTCTAATAAATCTTGAAACCTTGAACCAGCAATAGTAGTAAGTATTCCATAACTTTGAGTAATAGCATTATTGGCTGTTCTAAATTCAGCTTTTATATTTGATGGAGTAATTCTTGAATTAATAATAGACATTTTTATTAAAGGTGTTTTAATTTTATGTCCCCAACAACCTCTAACATATCCATTTTCATTCATAAATTTTTTATTACTTTCATTCCATTCAATCATTACTCTATAAGTATTTTTATAACCTTCTACTATTTTCTCTGCTTTTTCTAATGGAATACCTTGACTTTTAGCCATTCCAGGAGCTTCTTGACCGTAATTCATTCCAAAGGTATATGTCTTACTTTCTTGTCTTAAATCTTTAGCTAATTTCTTTACAGAATTTATACTCTCTGGATCATTCATATCTATAAATATTCCACGAGATTCTAATTCTTCTTTAAAGTAACCTGCTGCATTTAGACTATGTCCATCAATACCTTTAGTAAATACACCTATTTTCATAGGATCATTACTTAAGTTAGCAACTATACGATCTTCGCAATCAGTTACGACAGACGCTACTCTGTCTCTCCAATTTCTTGGAGTGTCGGACTATATCTTTATCTTCAGCTTTACCTGTTAAGATAGGTACCGTTTCGAGAAGTCAATCACTTACTTCCCTACTCTCCGTACGGAGATAGTCTCTGCACCTTACTTAAATTCCCAAAAATATCCTCCAGCATGTTTTCGTAAACCTCGTAAAACTTTACTAATATTTTGGTGAGCAATTCCAGTAAGTCTATTTGCTTCTCTTGCTGATTCAAATTCAGCAATAACATCACCAGTATTTAAGTCTATTTGTTTTATAGCTTTTTTACTTGCTTCACCTGGTTTATTTAAACCTAATTTAATAGCATGTCTTGTATTTTCTTTTGGGGTTACCCATTCAAGATTATTTAATTGATTGTTTTCTTTATTACCATCAATATGATTTACATGCTTATATTTTTTAGGATCTGGATTAGGAACAAAAGATTCCATTAAAAGTCTATGAATAAACTTATTAGTTCTTTTTTTAGTTATTGGATGCACTAATGTAACTAAATAATAACCAATATGTTTATCTAAAACCCATTTTAATTTAGTCCATTTATCCCATATTTTACCTGTTTTAGGTTTATATTTAGTATATACATTACCTTTATCATCTATTTTATATATACCATTATAACCATTAATTAACTTTTCTATCATTATCTATCCTTTGTATTAGTGTAATCAATTATGATTATATACTAAAAAAGGATAGAAGTCAATAAGGAATTTAAGTCTTGGCTCAGGATTAGCATATCTTACGACTTAGCTTTCCCTGAATTAGATACCATTATTACCTAAATATTTCTATTTAGGACCCCCGATATGTTAAGGGCTGCAAAATCTGATCCACAGAATAACCAACCATCTGGTGCTTGAAAAATACTCTTAATTAACTTACCGTATTTACTGTTAGAAGGTAAATTAGCTAAATTAGGTTCATTACTACTTAATCTACCTGATTTTGTTCCTCCAAGCCTCTGATTACCTGTGAGCCAGTAAGTATTACTCCTACTAAAATAATATTTCTTAAATGGTTCGATAAATCCAGTAAGTATTTTCTGAACATCTTTCCAATCTTTTATAGAAGTAAGTACTTTTTGTTTATCTGGATCATCAGTATAATTTAAAAGTGTCTTTAAAATATCTCCACCTGTAGCTGGTTGTCCTGATTCTGTTTTTTCTAAAATAGGTAAATCAAATACTTCATAAAGTAATTTACTTAATTGTTTACTTGAACCAGGATTGAATGAATCATCTATATAAAATTTTAAAGTATTATTTAATATATCTAATTCATCTTTTAACTGCTTTTCTACCTCTAATAATCTATATTTATCTAATGGTAAACCAACTATCATAGTTTCAATTAAATAATAAATAGATTCAATACTTTTACTATATATTAATCTTACATCTTCTTCCTTTATCTTTGGTAAATATTCTTCATATAATAATACAGTAGCTATAGTATCTATAGCATTATATTCTAGTATCTGTTTTTCATTAAGTATTCCTTTATCTAAAGCTTCAGCTATATCAGTTACATCAATAGCATACACACCTGTATATTTTAAAGCATTAAATTTTAAACTTAATTCGTTGCCTTGAGTATTATTGTTACAATGATATATCATAAGCATAGTATCATCTATTTTTACATTTTCTTTGAGAAAGATAATACCATCTCTCATTCCACCTAAATCTCTATTACTATTCATAAATAAATTAGTAATTAGAATTTTTAGATCAAATAATGCATTATGAAATACAATATGTTTATCTTTTAAAAATTCTTTTAATTGATCTTTCATCCAAGGTTTATATAAGAATGTAATAGTATTTTTATCTATTACAGAAGTAATAGATATACTATATATTTTAGCGTTTTCTGCTCTAACACCTAATGTCTCTAAATCTATTACTATAAAATTAGATTTTACTTTATTTAGTAAGTTTTTAAATTCATACTCATGTTTCATTATATTTCCTTTATTTATAAATAATAAGATATTTTATCTGGATCTATATAATTCCATATTCTTACTGGTTTTTTACCTTTTAAATATCTATTTATAGTATCTTGTGATATTTCATATAAATATTTATTTTTTTCTAACCAAGAATTATGATATTTAATGCCTTGTAAAACAGTTACACCATCATAACTATACATTTCTGTTTGATAATTACCTGCTTTCTTTATTTTTGTAAAGAATTTAAATAACTCTGAACCAATAACAATAATATTTGTATATTTAACTTTTATCTTTTTCCAATTCTCATCTATAAAAGCATTAAATTCTTTTTTAGATAATTTCTTTTTACTTTTTTTTATTTGAACCATATCATAAGGATATAATTCATCTAAACTTATAAGACTTTCATCTGTAATCACTAAAAAAGTATTATCTAATACCTTATAATCTTTTATTGTTTTCATTTTTTACCTTTAATTACTGATTGTAATTGAGGATATTTAATATCAACAGCTTCTTGAGTTTTACCTATACTATTAGTATAAGTATATTTTTGTCCTTTAAATGTAATTTCTTTGCCTTGCCATCTTTTATTTTTTATCCTATTATCACACCACATATGGTCTCTAAAATCTTCCCATTTCTGGTTCTTATCTGACCATATTTGTATATTTGTAAATAGTACAATCCTTTTTAATCCTACATTTCTAAATTTAGCTATTTTCCCTCTAAATTGATAGATAGTATTATCAATTTTTTTATTTAATAACTTCATAACACTAATACCTTTTCTTCGTGATTTATTCTATATTCATAAAACAAATTTTCATATACTTTAACTAAACCTAACTCTTCAGCTACAAGTTTAGCTATATTTACTGCTTTTGTTACTATACATACAGCTTCTTTTCTTTCTGGCTCTATATAATATAATTTCATTTTATTACCTTTAATTTTAAATTTGAGTAGTTTTACTTCATACTCAGGAAACTAATTTTATCTTATTATGTTAAATTTGGCTTTTAAAGACATCCTTAGGTCTAATCTCTTTCCATACATCAGCAATAAATCTTGCTACATTCTTTTCAGTCTTTGTTAATTCTTCCATATATCATATTCACTAAATACAGGTGTTTGTATAAAACTATCTAAGTAGTTCACAAAACAGTTAAATTCCATATTTTCTATCCAATTTTTTATTTCATCTTTTATATTCCATTCATTTTCTTTTATAACTTGTAGAATATATTCTCGCATATTATAAAAACCTAAGTATAAAGTAATATACATTAAATCATTAAATGTTATTTTATAATCTTCTCCATTAACATCTCTAATTTCTTGTATTATATCTTCTGGTTCTACTTGATATGCATCAATATATTCATCTAATTTTTTCCAGTCTAAATAACCTCCTCCAATCAATTCACATAATAATAAATTAATATTATTCATTTTTTCTCCTTTACTTAAAAATTTCACAAAACAAGTATATAGTATCTTTACCTATATATTTATTTTATTCATAAAACAGATCGAGCGAGACTTGCGAGCGAGAAGAAAAAAGAAAAAGAAAAACTATACATTAATTTCTCTGGATCCAACTAAATAATCCCATTTAATTTGATCTTGTATTTGTTCACTAAAAGTAGTTTGTCTTAATATAGTATATGGATTTACATATACTCTAAATTTATCTTTAGAATATATAATATTTTCTTTTAACCATTGTTTTTTAATTCTTGAAATTTGCATATAACTTATTTCTGTATCTTTAAATACATCATTCCAAATTATCTCTATTGAACCAGTAGTATTAATAGTATTAATTAAATATTTAATATATTTAACATATTTACTTTCTAATACTTCTGGATATATTTTAATTAATCCTGATTTAACATATCTTTTACTATTCTCTTTAACATAAGCTTGATGTGTTTCAATCTCTCCTGTTTCTATATTAACAATATTTATTGGCATACTAAAATCTCTCATTTTATCTCCTTAAATTGTATAACTTTATTGTTATAATAGTATAACATAATTGTTATATAAAATCAATAGTTAAACCCTTAAATAAGGATAACTTTAAAATCTTACTATATAGTATATATAAAAATAAACAATCAAGAGAGCATATACTCACTCTCTTTAATTGCTTGTATCATTGCTTCTTTTCTTTCTAGATCATAGTTTATTTCTACCTCAAATAAGTCTTTCATTATCTTAGGGAATAATTCATCTTGAACCATAGTAATAAATGCTTCTTTATATGCTTTTATTAAATATGGAACTTTACTTACTGGTACTTGGAATGAATCATGAATAGTATGTACTATTATCTCTTTTTCATTCAAATATTTAAGCACATACCTTAATATCCATGCATCTAAACTATGTACAATATTAGGTACTAAACCTCTCCATTGATTTTCATCTGCTTGATTAACCTTATATGTAAATGGTACTTCTATCTCTTTGAATTTAAGATCTTCAGTAACACTTACTTCTATAGGTATAGATACTCTCATATCAGGTAAGTTATATTCAAATACTTTTCTTGGTTCAAAGTATTTATTAACTGTATCTAATACCTTTTGAGGTCCTTTAAAACCTTCTCCCATCATCTCGAAGAACATTTCAGCCATTTCCTCTCCGAAATAGTCTTCTATATTCTTTCTTGAGTTATAGAAGTAAGTCATTAATGGCTTCTTAATATGTTCTCTTTCTATATCTAAACCAAACATATCACTAAATAATTTAGCTGTCTCTAAATAAACATCTTTTCTTTCTTTAGTTCCTATGTTTACTTTAGAACCTGCTTCTAAATCTAAACTAATAGCTGATAATATTTGTAATCCTGATGCAGTAGCATCAAGATAAATGTTAGGTTCTTGAATACTTGAACCATCAAGTAATTCTTTCACTTCATTAAGTCTTTTAATTAATAAGTAATTATCTTTTTCTGGTTTAAATGAACCATTAAGATAAGAGTTAATTATCTCTTTACCTTTAATTACTCTATCATTCCAAAATAATTTGTCAAACCCTGCTTCGTTTGCTATATTAACTACTATCCATTCATTTTTAGTTAAATCTTTATATGTCATTTTTTATCCTTTATATTTAATTTATTAAGAAGTCTTTTAAACTATCTTTATCTTCTTGGTTCCATTGAGTATTATTGATCATTGTAAGTATTGCTTTTTTATATTTAGTACCTTGTGGGTTAATATGATACCCACATGAGTATATCCTACCTCTTGTATCGTAGAAATGTCTGAAGTAAAATTTATTTATATTAGTATATTTATCTACTAATACTTTACTTTTACTCTTTTCCAAGTGTTTATGTTCTGATTTATCATAACTTGGGTCTTCTAATATAGATATATTAGTATCTATTTTAAAAACTACATTATTTAATATATCTAGACTATCTATATCTACACTAAATATATTACCTCGCCAAAATCTCTTATGTACTAAATCTCTCTTAGAATACTCTATCTCTTCTGGATCTAATTCTGGTTCAATAGCTTTTTCCTCTAATTCTTCTTCGAAATAATGCTGAGGAAGTATTACTATTGATGGAGTACCTTCAGGAGTATATCCTATTCTATAATCTACTAAATTCTTTGGTAACATCTCAAGAAATCTAATTCCTTGATAAGCAACTTCTAAATCATTAGGTAATTCCATCTTAAAATCTTTACATAATCTTTTACCTATTAATGTAGCAATATATTGAAGACTCCAAGACTCCTGAGTAAATATTAATTTAGTAAAATATCTCTCAAGAGTTTCTTTTCTATCACTAAAATCATAGCCTATCTTATTTAATCGATAAGCTAATAATTTGAAAGTAGATTCTTGCATCTTTATTCCTTTAAATTTAAATTAGAATAGTTTTAAGACTTATTCAGGTCTATTAATTTAAACTAATATCATTTTCTTATTACTTGGAGCTTTACTCCATTCATTCAAACTAACTACATTTCTACCACCATCTATTAATAATTCAGGATGTGATCCTTTTGGAAAACTATAATAGTATCCTGCGTATTTCACTCTTGTCATTGTAAATCCTTTAATTTTAATTTAGAGCTATTAAATAACTCTCTATAGAAACAGCCGTAGGCAAAGAAGAAACAACCGTAGGAGAAAACTACTAACCTATCTCTTAATCCGTAGAGATATATTATTTACTCTGGTTCTATATCTTAAAAAAATAAAATACAGAAGACTAAAAAGTCTCTGATTTACTTGATGTATCTTTTTTACCTATAATAGAAAGTAATTTACTTCCTTTAGGCTTGCTAACTGCTACTTCAATGTCTAAATTATCAATAGTAGCTTGAAGAAGCTGTAATGCTTCTTCTTTTGTGATATCTAATGGAGTATTAAAATACCCCATTAATTCTCCCTCATAACTTAGTTTGAATTTAGAAAATTCTGTTGTTTGTTTAGCCATAATAGCTCCTTTAATTTTAATTTTATTTCTTTATAATAACCTATGTAATTTTTACTGGTTCCACTAGAACCAACTAAACTAACTAACTACTAATTCTTAAAGAAACAAGCGTAGCGTAAAGAATGTATTAGTGAAAGGTTAGATAAATTGAAGAGATATCGAATTGTTGATTTATGATTTCTGGTTCAAAAGATAAGATAGACTTGACAAATTTAAAAAATATAGTATAATTTCAAGAAATTTCCTTGAAAGAAATTCTTTCAGAGAAAGTTTCTTTAAATTATACTACTTTTATTACTAAAATACCTTAAACAAGGACTTCTTAAGTAATTACTTATCTAACCTACCTATCTATTTAACCCTTCTTAAAGAAAACTTAAAGTAATAGGATATTAGTAAAGTATTAGAGTTAAGAAATATTTAAGAATTAAGTGAGAATTATAATAAATTAATTATCTATCTAATCTTCTTATATATACCTATTTAATCTCTGGATCATAAAAAAGAGAAATAGACACATCAGAGTTTCTCTGATGTGTCTATAATCTTTCTTAATTGAAATCTATCCATCATTCTTTCTGGATATTCAATTGAATTTCTACTAATGATTTCAAATGAATTGTTTTTTAAATCGAAAATAATTCCACATGGATCGCTTGGACCCAAATTATCATTTGTTTCAAGGAAATTTAAAGCTTCCTTAATTAATTTTAGTGTATCAATTTTTTCCATAATTGCTCCTTTTAATTTAATTTCTTTATAGTAACATACGTAGTTATCCTATCTAAAACTACTTACTACTAAATTAAAAAATAAATAAGAGAAGATTATTTATTATCTTCCCCTAATTTATTGATAGATTTAATAACTTTATCAAAGCTGTCTGTTACTACATCTACACCACTACTTGCTTGTTTCTTGAATAGTCCTAATGTGATGAAAGCTAATGCTATACTGATAATGTCTGTCATGATATACTCCTTAATTTAATTTCTCTATAATAACATACGTAGGGGGGATACTTACGAAACTGATTGGGTATATAGAATATACCTCAGTCATACTAAATTATTAAATTCATATTAAAGTTTTTTACAATCATACTAAATTATAATAATTTTATAAAAGCTGCTAATTTTTTAAACCTAGTCTCAGCTAGAACCAATAAATTCTAATCCGGATACATCTAATACACTCTTTCTGGTCCCTTATATCTTTTCTCTGGTTCAGTAATTATAAATATATTAATTAATGGCTCATATTTGCTTATATTTTAAAAGTTTTATGTTTTTAATGGTTTTTGTATATATAAAATATAAAAATGTCGGTATAAGCAATTATAGATATATTCATTAGTTTATTTTTGTAAATTTTAAATAAGTATAGGATATAATTACTAAAAACTAATAAAGGACTAATACATGAATAATCCTGTAAAGCAAGCTAAAGATGCAATTAAATTAGGAGAGAAGAATAATATTAGAACTTCTACTGGTTCATTAGAAGCTTTTATAAAACATTTACCTAAGAAAGCTAAGAAATTAGCACCTGAAGTACAGGAATATTATTTAAAAGTTTTAGAAGATGAACCAGAAATGATAGATGATTTAATATCTTATACTAAAGTACTTGAAGAGGGTAGATTTAGTGTAGATCAATATATTAATGCTGTTAGATTTGTTAGTTATCAGATGATGGGATATAACAATACAGAAAGTTATTTAAAAGTATTTCCTGAGAAGTTAGGTACGTTACATACAGATAAGTATGCTGCTAAATATAATAAAAGTAAATTAGTTACTGAATTGCATAAGTTAGTGGTTGTTCCTGAGTATTTAACTCATATGCATTTAAGAAATCAAGCTTTAAAAGTACAGACTGATTTAATGTTAAGTGCTAAAAGTGAAATGGTTAAACATTTAGCTAGTAAAACTATATTAGAAATGACTAAACCACCTGAAGAGAATTATATGCAAGTAGATGTAAATGTTAAGAAAGATGATTCTATTGAAGCTATAGAACAAGCATTATATCAGACAGCTACTAAGTTAGTTAAAGGTATTCAAGATAAACAAGTAACTGCTAAAGAAGTACTTGAAACTGATATTATGGATGTTGATTATGAAGAAAGTAATTGATTATTTAAAAGAAGTAGATTATAGATCTCCTTATGTCCCTTCCCCTGAAGCTGTTGCATTTGTAAATTTTATTAAGTTAGTTGAAGGTGGAGAACCAGAAAATAAAACACCTGTGGTACATCTTAAGATATTAGATAATATATTTAGTAAACATAAAAGACATGCTATTATGTCTCATAGGGGTATTGCAAAAGCTTTAAGTCTTGATAGTATTGTATATACTGACAAAGGTATTAGGACTATTAAGGATATTAAAGTAGGTGATTATATTTATGGAGAAGATGGTAAATTAACTAAAATTATAGCTAAGAGTAATGTATTTAATAAACCTATGTATGAAATAGAATTGTTAGATGGTAGAAAATTAAAAGTCAGTGAAGATCATATAAATGTTGTACATCATAGAACTACTGTTGAACTACATGGTGCTAAAAGAACTACTAAGCTTATTAGAAAAAATTTAACAACTAAAGAAATATTAAAATACTCTTTAACTTGGAAAAGAAAAAAGACTATTAAGAATCCTAAAGGATTAGAATATGCTTTTTATATTCCTAATACTAAACCTATTAGATATTCTAGAAAAGAGTTACCTATAGATCCATATACTTTAGGTCTTATTCTTGGAGATGGTTCTATAAATAAAGATACTGGATATGTTAGATTACATGCACATAAAGATGATATATCTATTTATAGAAAGTATATTCCTTATTCTTTAGGTAAGCCATATGTTAAAAATAATGTGGTTACTCAAGGTATTTTAAGATTAGGTAAAGTATTAAAATCTTTAAAACTAAATGTACATGGTAATGATAAATTTATTCCTGAAATATATTTAACTGGTTCTATTTCACAAAGAATAAATTTATTACAAGGTTTAATGGATACAGATGGTACAATATATAATAAAAGTGGTAGTTGTAGTTTTACATCTAATTCTTTAAAGTTATGTGAAGGTGTCATGTCTTTAGTTCAATCTTTAGGTGGTAATGCTAAATTAATTCGAAAAAATAAACATTATATGGTATATATTCAAACAAATATTAATATATTTAAATTACCAAGAAAAAGGAATAGATTTAAGTATAAAAGTAGAAATAAAATACCTATTATTAATATAAAAAAAATTCCAATAGAGCCAAGTCAATGTATAGCTGTGGATAATGAAACACATACATTCTTGACAAATGGTTATACAGTAACTCATAATACTACATTAATTGCTGAATATTTATTTTTATATATAGCTGTATTTAATAAGATACCTAATTTTGGTGAAGTTAATTTAGCTATGTATGTAGCTGATAGTGCTGAAGGAGGAGCTAAAAACTTAAGAAAGAATATAGAGCATAGATATAATCAATCAGATTTCTTACAACATATGATATCTGAAATATCATTTACAGATACAAGACTTTATTTTAAAAATAAAAAAAATAAAGAATTTGTAGTTAAATTATATGGTGGGCAACAGAATATTAGGGGTACTAAAGAATTAGGAATAAGACCTCAATTAGTTGTAATGGATGATATGTTAGGAGATCAAGATGCTAAATCCCCTACAGTATTAGAAAATATAGAGAATAATATAAATAAAGCTATATCTAAGGCTTTACATCCTACAAAACATAAAATGATTCTTATTGGTACACCTTTCCATGAAAATGATCCATTATATAGAAGAGTTGAAAGTGGGGAATGGAATGCTTCAGTATATCCTATATGTGAAAAATTTCCTTGTAGTAAAGAGGAATTTTCTGGTTCGTGGGAAGATAGGTTTCCTTATGAATATGTAGTAGATATGTATAATGAAGCTAAAGCTACTGGTTCATTAGATGGTTTTTATCAAGAGTTAATGTTACAAGTTAAATCTGATGAAGATAGAATTTTATCAGATGATGAAATAATATTTATTGATTTAAATAAAACTAAATTTATATCTTATTATATTACTACTGACTTTGCTACAAGTGAAAAAGAAGCTGCTGATTATAGTGTAATTTCCGTATGGGGTATAACTGTTAATAATAAAAAAGTTTTAGTAGATGGAATATGTGAAAAAAGATTAATGGATAAAAATGTAGAAGATTTATTTAGATTAGTTGATAAATATACATCACTTCAAGTAGGTATAGAAGTAACAGGACAACAAGGAGGTTTTGTTTCTTGGATCCAAAAAGAGATGAATAATAGAGGTGTTTGGTTTAATTTAAAAGAAATTAGGCCTACTAAGAATAAAATGACAAGATTTATGGAAGTATTACCTGAATTTAAGAAAGGTGCTATTTTATTTAATAATGGATTAGAAAAAGATTTTAAAAGAGAAGTATATGATGAATTAAGTGGTATTACTGTTAAAAAATTTACAAGTAAACATGATGATGTTATAGATGTTATTACTCAATTATTTTTATTAGATAATGTATATGGATATACTTCTAATATTGATGATGAATTATTTGATAAAAATTATGTAAAACAAATTTTAGAACCTATGTATAGTATAAATGATAATATAGATAAGGAAGCTCAAGAAATATTTAATCAATAAAAAATAAATTATGTTATACTTAAATATAATTTTAATTAAGGGTAGTAATTATGGATATTAGTAAATATAAAATATATATAAGAGATACTCAAATATCTGATGAAGATTTAGAAAATTTAATTAAAGATGTTATATATGATATAGCAAGAGATACTAAAATATTTAGAAGACAATTTAGTTTTAATGTATTACCTTGTGTTGATATGTATAACATTAAAGAAATATTTAATACTCAATCTCATTTAGATACAAGTGTTACTGAAGTTACATATACTCATGAATATAATGAAAAAGATATTATTGATTTAATTAATCTTATACAAGATACTAATGATAAATCTACTGAATGTGATTTTAAAGATACTAATGAAAATTCTACTACAGAAACTAAAACATATACTGCATTAGATGAAAGTTACTTATCTACTTTGGATCTATTTTATGTAGATGATAAATCAATAAAATATAAGATTTATAGTATGTTACCTGATTTCTTTGAACAGATCAATAATGATACATTTATAAGTAATCATAATAGATTATCAGCTGTTTTTGGTTCTGATTATAATTTAGAAATAATAGCTGATGTAAATGTATTACCTGATCCAAGTAAAATGTCTGAAGAAGATTTAAATAAAATTAATGTTGCTATTATTGCTGGTATAAAATATTATATAAGTGATATGTATATGAATGCAAATAATGAACAAGTGAGTAATATTTTATACCAAAGATATTATTCAAGTAAAAAACAATTAGTGTATAATAACCCACAATTTGTTAGTCAATTTCAGAAATTTGGTAGCAGATATAATACATGGAATAAATAAGGATTAAAAATGTTTAGTAATATATATAATAATTTAAAAGTTTATATTAATACTCAAATAGGGTATATAAAAGAAGATTTAAAACAATTATTTGAAGATAATAAAGTTAAAGAAGTAGGATCAAATTTAAATACTATAAAAGATGTAGTTAATATTAAAGATGATATTAATATAACTGCAACTTACAAAGATAATATTAATAAAGTTGCAAATATAAAAGATGATATTATTACATTATCTAATGAATTTGAAAAAGTTGATGAAGTATATAATGTTTATATAGGTGCATTTGATAAAGCGCCAGACACACGAAGAGATGGTACTGATATACAATTAGGTGATATGTATGTTGATACATCAGCCAAACAACCATTTTTTTGTGTAGGGTATGATTCAAACGATAAACCTATATGGCAAGAAGCTGCTTTAAAACAATGGTTAGGTTCAGATGAAGATGCAGTTAGGAGTATTCAATTTTATGGTAATACTATAACTAAAAGTATTTCTATACCAGAGGATACAAATGCTTTAACGCCTGGTTCAATAGAAGTAAAAGACGATGGGTACATTGAGATACCTAATAATTCAACTTTAACTATAATTTAAAAAGGAGTTTAAATGAAAATAAAACCAGATGAAATTGAAGGTGATGTAAAATTTAAAAATAAAATTAGTGTTGTAGATACAACAATATTAGAGAGTACTTTAGAAGTGCAAGATAAAACTACTTTAAAAAAAGATACTGAAATTACAGATATAGCTGATTTTAAAAGTGATAATATTGAATTAAAACAAGATACTATAATTAATGGAACTTTAGAAGTAAAAGAAGATGTTACATTAGATAAACCAGCACAATTTAAAGATACTTGTACACATGATCATTTAGTAGTATGTAATGATGAAGTTGATTTTCAAGATATTGCTAAATTTAATGCTATTAATAGATATAGTCTTAATGTTAATATAGAAGCAACACATACAGATGATGAAGATTATTATCAAATTAAAGATACTTTTAACAAAGTAACTTCAACTAAAGATGATGATGATACTGATTATGTTAGATTACCAAGTATGAAAGAAGGTATGTATTTAGAAGTAATAAATACAACTTCACATAAAATTACCCTTGAATGCGACGGAGAAGATACTATCGATGATGAAGATACTAAAGAATTATCTTCTGGTTCTAAAATTAGAATATTATGTATTGAAGATGAAAAAGCAATAACTACAATTTAAGGAAAATAAAAATGTCAAGTGAAATTAGATTAAGAAATGCAAATAATAAAATATTAACTTTAAAAACGAATGATATTATTAATACAGATAAAGAAATTTATTATGTAAATACTATTGATGAGTTAGAAAAATTAAATAATATTAAAGATAAAGCATTATGTCATGTTGCAGATGAAAATAGAGGTGGTACTTTTATATTTGATTATAGTAAGAAAGATATAAATGATAGTGGAATTACTTTTAATGGGTGGGTTAGACAATATAGTGGAGCTGTTAATATAAGATGGTTTAATACTTTTGAGGATGGTATTGGTGATGATGCTATAGCTATAAATAAAGCTATAGCAGTAGCTACAGATATTTATATACCAAGAGGTACTTTTACCATAAAAAGTACTATAAATTGTAATAAAGCTTTAAGTTTGAGAGGAGCAAGTTCGAAACCTTATGAGTATGCAATAGGAACAATTTTAATCACTAAAGATATATCATTAGTAACTATATCTTCTTCGGGAGTAAAAATATCAAATTTAACTTTACTTAACAATGGTGATACTTTTTTTAATTATGCTATTGGTACAAATATTAGTGGAAAAGCTTGGAATATAGCGATAAGAGATATTGTTATAAGAGGTAAATTTTATACTGCAGTAGACATGAGCAATACTTGGAATTTAACTATAAATAATGTTAGGGTTGAAGGAGGAGGCCACAAAGTAGGTTTTGAGATAGATCATGGGACATCTGCCATTCTTACAAGTTGTTTATCTTATGGAGCTTCTGATGTGGGATTTAAAGTTCATAATATGTTTTATAGTAGTTTAATTAGTTGTGGTTGTGATGGAGGTAATAAAGGATTGTTATTAGCTGGGGATACTAGGGGATTAAGTATTGGTAATTTTGGTTGTGAGAGTTTAAATTCTACACATATAAAAATTCAAGGCGGAAATTCTAGTATTACTATTGATAATCCTACTTTAGGTGCTAATAATGGTTTAGTAGATGAGCATTTAATTGATATAAATGGAGACTCAGGTAGTGAATTATCAGTTACATTTACAGGTTTAAAATTACCTTCAGCTTATAAACCAACAGGGTCAGGTAAACTATTAAATATTGATGATAGTGTAGCTACACCTAATGTTGTTTTAATAAATCCTGTAATTTATGATAATACTTCAGATTTTAATAAATGCGTTATTCTTGGAGGAGAAAACAATAATATAATAACTTCTGGGACTAATGATAATGGTAGATGGGTTAAACAATATGATGGTTCTTTAATATGTGAAAAACTAACGGAAGTTATAACCGTACCAGCAAATGATGAAGTTACAGTTGAATGGGATTTCCCTAAAGAATTTATTACACCTCCTGTTGTGTATGCACAATGGTATGGAGATGATAGTGATGATTGTGAGTATTTCACTGCAGGGATTGTAAATGATCATTCTGACCCATCATTATCTAAAATAACTACGGGATATAGAATAAAATCTTCAAGTGATGCAGATAGAAATATTAGGGTATCTTTTTTAGCTAGAGGTCATTAAAAATTAAAAAATAAAGGACATTTAATGTTTAATATAATAAATATACTAGCAAATGCTGGAATGGAATTAGTGTCTAATTTTATAGATACGGGAAAGGATAAGGCAGTTGAGATTTTAAAAGAAAAAACAGGTATTGATTTATCTAAAAAAGATAAATTATCTCAAAGTGAGATTTTAAAACTAAAAGAATTTGAAAATAAAAATAAAGAATTCTTACTTAAACAAATTGAGTTAGCAAATGCTGACAGAGATAGTGCGAGAAATATGAATATAGAATTATCTAAAAGTGATAGTTGGTTGGTAAAAAATACAGGTTCAATATTAGCTTTATTTGTTACTTTATCTACATTTATATTATTCGGCTTATTACTAAATGGTAATCTAACAATAGATAATCCAAATGTAGCTTTAATTGCTGGTTTTGTTGGTGGGTATGTAACAACGATATTATCTTTTTATTTTGGTTCATCTAAAACAGAAGCTGATAAACATAGGATAAATAAATGATTAGTTTTCCTGATAAAATACATACTATTAGTATAGCTTTTTATAAAGCTAATACTGATTATGCAGAAATAGATGATAAATTAATAGCTTGGTGGACTAAAGGTAATTATAGTCACGTGGAATTATTAATAAATCATAATATTATGATTTCTTCATCTGGTAGAGATGGTGGTGTAAGAATTAAAAAACATACTTATAATACAGATCAATGGGAATATATATCTATAGATATAGAACCAAAACATATAAAAGAGTTTTATGAACAAACTAAGAATGATAAATATGACTTCTTAGGTATATTAGGATTTATTTTACCTATAAAAGATAAAACAAATAAATGGTTTTGTAGTGAATGGGTAAGTAATCTATTAAAGATAAGTGGGTGTAAAAAATTATTTATTTTAGAACCAAGTAAAATAAGTCCTAATAAATTATATTATATATTAAAGGAGATGAAATGAATTGGGGTGTTATGGAATGGTCAGCTTTAATAGGTTTAGGACTTACTGTTCTTGGTTCAGGATTAGCAAGTTATTTAGGAGTCGTTAAAAGTAATATAAATACTCGAAAAGATATAGATAATGGATTTGAAAAATTAAGAGAATTTGAAACAAACACTCAGACTGAAATTAAAGAAATAAAACAGAGATTAGGTAATAAAGCAATTAGAATAGAAGAGCTTGAAAAAATGCTTTATGATTATCTTAAAAAAGCAGAAGCTGAAACTATTTATTGTAGAAAAGAAACTATGCAGCCTATTGTAGATAATGTAATTAAAAATCAAGAAATGTTATATACTGATTTAAAAGAATTTAGAAATGAAATAAAAGGTTCTATTTCGGATATTGTAAAAGGCTTAAATAAGCATGTAGATGAAGATAGGAAATTTCAACAAAAAGTAATAGAAGTTTTAAGTAATAAAAAGGATTAAATTATGAAAAGTAAATATTTTAAAATATATGAATTAGTGCCAAAACATATCTTTAATAAATACAAAGAAAAAGCATGGAAATTTATGGATCCAAGGTTAATAAAAATGATTGACCTATTAAAAGAAGATTTTCCTTCTGGTTCAATCACTATAAATAATTATCATTGGAATGGAAATAGGAACTGGTCAGGATTAAGAACTCCTGATTCACCTTATTATAGAGAAACTAGTCAGCATAGTTTTGGTAGAGCTGTAGATTGTCTATTTACTAAATATGATGTAGAAGAAGTTAGACAACATATTATAGATAGTCAAGATGTATATAAATACGTTAAAGGTATAGAATTAAATGTTTCTTGGTTACATATTGATGTTAGAAATGAAGATAAATTAATTACTTTTAAAGGATAAAAAATGGCTATTGAAAGGTTAGGAGCTAATTTTTATATAGGCGCTGCATCACCTGTAAATGCAACGTTTACACTACCAGTAGGAGCAATATATTTAGATAGTAAATTTGGTATTTTATATAAACATTTAGGTAAAAATAATTATAAAGAAATTATAAAAGATAACGTAATAGAAAATTTAATTAACTGGACAAATAGTAGATATGTTTATGTAAATGATGATATAACAGCTTATAATGGTCAAACTTTATTAGTTGATACAAAAGATAAAGATAAAACTGTTAATGTAACTCTGGATCATCCAAAAGAAGATTTAGCTAAAATTAGAATTATTGATTATGTAGGTAATTTTAATGAAAAAAGTTGTATAGTTAAATCAGCTGATGAAGATACTATTATGGAAGATGACGAAGGTATAGAATTAGATGTAAAAAATGCTAATATTACATTATTTTATAGAAATAATGATTGGAGGATTATAAATGGTTAAATTAAGTGATTTAAAAGAACAACAATTAAATGATTTAGATAATATAGAACTTACTAATGCTCTACAAGTAGATGATATCTTTACAGCTAAAAAAGATATAAATATTGAAGGTGAATTAAGTATTAATATTGATGAAGATAATTATACAAAGATAAAAGAAAATGAAATAAGACTTATTAATAAAAATGGAGATTATAGTTATATAAACCAAATAAATGATGACAAAGTTCTTGAAGTATCCTTAAAGGATAAAGATAGTAATCTTTTAAATAGTGTTGTGTTACACGAAAATGATACTACATTAAAAACAAGTAAAACTATTTTTGGTGAGGGAGATAATAAAGCAAAGATTGAAAATAATATGTTTTACTTAAATGCTAAAGATTATTATTTTAGAATTAACCAAGATGATACCAATGCTGTTGTAACATTAGATTTATATAACAAAGATGATAATTTATTATCAAGACTTATTTTAGAAGATGACCAAATAAAAACTGGTAATAAATTAAAAGTAGGGAAATCAGCAAGTATTGATAAAGATTTAACTATCAATGCAGGAGATAGCGATAAATATGTAAATATCAATAGAAATCAAGTTGATATGCATTGTAAGAATTATTATTTTAGTATTAACAAATATGATGGAGATGATGATAAAAGAGGAGAATTAGTAATTAGAGATAACGACAATAATGTAATAAATGTTATTACACTTGGAGATGAAAATACTACTTTTAGCAAAGATGTAGTTGTAAATGCAGATATACAAATAGACCCAAGTAGTGAAAACCATACGATTATGTCTGATAATCAAATACGACTACATACAAAAAGCCATTATATGGCATTTAATAAATATGATGGAGATGAAGCAACAGGTGTTATTGAAATTAGGGATAATGATGACAATGTTAAAAGTCAAATTGCCATAGGGACTGGTTCAACAGATTTTTCTAATGCTGTTAAAATAAAAGATAATAAATTAACAGTAAATGCTGGTAGTGATTACTATACAGAAATAAATAGTAATGATATGATTTTTGGAGCAGGAGATGATGGTGGTAAAGCAGTATTCACTAAGACTAATGCTTCTACTGATTGTAGATTAGAAAATCAAGATAAAGACGGAAATATTTTATCAAGGGTTAAATTTACTGGTAGTTATGTAGAATTAGGTAGTCCCGAAAATTCTTTTCATATATCTACGACATCTTATAAATTTGATAAATTACACGGTTCCGACACTAAAATAAAAGCCGATACTGATTTAGATACTGGATGGTATACTGTTGCTACTTTTGGAAAAAACAAAGGTAGGGGTATGGCAAGATTTATGATTTTAGATACTAAATCAAGTCATCATCAAGTTATTGATTTTCAAGTTACTCATATGTATGGTTCAGATAATTCTAATAATATAACAATATTTCAACAAGCATATTATTCAAATCAAGTAATAAATAAAATAAGGATTAAAGAAAAAGATACTTATGATGGGGCAGTAGTTCAGGTAAACATAGCCCAAGACGAGAATGATTTAACAGTTCATTATTTAGGTCATAATCCACTTGAAGATGGATGGAAAATAAAAAACTTTATCCCTGATGATACAGACCCAGGAGATGTAGATAATTACGATGATATGACTGAAAAAGTTAGAGTAAATATGTCTGCTAAACAATCAGGTATGTTTATGGGTAGAGATTTGTATTTCCGTGAAAGTAAAGGTATTCAATTTATGAATGATACTGATAGTGGAGTTAATGTAGCTGTTCATGCAGAGGGGGAACATTTTCTTATTAGAGAACCAGAAGATAGTAATAGAGAATGGTTGAAGATTGTAGATGATAAAGAGATGTATCAAAGAGGTTCTCTAGTTCATACTAATAGAAATAGAATATTCTGTTCTGTTTATACAGATAAATCTGATATTGCATCAGATGCTAAATATCCATTTAATAAAAAAGATGCTGATAGTCATGGTGCTTGGGATACTGATAACTATGAATTCACTTGTCCAAGAGATGGATATTATAAAGTAACTTGGGGGAATTTTATTGGTAGTTCAGATGCTGATGTGTATAGATATTATGTAAGAAAAAATGGAGATAAAATACATGGGGCACATGTAAGAGCAATAGGTGCTGATAAAGATAATTATTCTCCAACTTCATTTAGAAGTATTATTATTGATTGTGATAAAGGAGATAAAATAGATATATATTTTAAATCTGATAATGATAAAAAAGATCATGGTGGAAATAATTATGCAAGTTTAATTATTGAAATTTTAGCTTAAAGGATATAAATGAAAACAATATATGTAACATTAGATAAGAATAATTTAGTTAAAGATTGGTTTACAGAAGAAACACATGGAAGTTTTAAAATAGTAGATAAATCAACGAAAGAAGAGATAGATAAATCTCTTTTTGGTTTAGAACCAGATAAGTATTATTATACTACTTCGGTTGATAAAAATAAAACAATTCAATTAAATGATAAGACTACTTCTACAGATTATACTTATTATAGAGCTAAATTTATAAATAATCCTGATTGTAAAATACCTAGAGGTGTTATTAAATTTCCTTATGAATTATTTAAAAAATATCAATTAGGACAGAAATATCAATATAATAATAAATTAAATAAATTTATAGAATATAAGGAGCCAGATGAGATAATAATGAGAAAAAGAACAAAAGAAATTTATAATAAAATACAATATTTAAGTAATAGAAAACTTAAAGATGTAAAAAACTTTATCGCAGGTCGTGAAATTGGGATAGAAGATGAGGAGAGATATAAAAATAAATATGAATTAGCGATAAATAATCGAGATGAATTATTAAAAGGTGAAGCAAATAAAAGGGGTTTAAGTATTGAAGAATTTAAGAAAATTATCATAGAAAAACATACTGAATGGTTAGATACTATATATTACTTCTCACAAAAATTAGAAGAATTTAGGATTGTGTTTGAAAATATGATAAAAGAAGCAAAGACTTTACAAGATTTAGAGCTTATTGAGTATAAAATAGATATTTTAAAAACCTTAAATAAAAAAATATCTGATGAAGAATTTAATGAAATTATTAATTTAAAAAATATAAATGAATCAGTTAAAACAATTATAAATTATAAAAAACCTAATATTTTTGTTAGAATATTAAATAAATTATTCAATAAAAATAATTAATACTTAAAGGAAAAACAATGAGTTTAAAACCAAATTATGAACCAAAGGTATACGAATTACATCCCAATATTATAGCTTTTGGTTCTTATGAAAGAGATGGTTCATTCCCTTATGTGTATAATAATGAGCAAACAGGTATAGTTATGCAAGATCTTGATGATGATTTTGTAACAACAGATAATAATAATATTTTAGCTTATAAAACTATAATATATAAACAGAATAAATATACTATACCTTTAATTAAAAACCAAGTTGAATATCAAGTTATTAATGAAATTGCTAAAAATAATGATAGTAGAATTTCTATCATTTATGTTTCCCCTTTATATAAAGCTTTATATAGTAAAATAGATTCAAACGGTATGTTAATACTTGGAATCAAATATGATGTAGAAAGCTCATATAAATTTAAAACTATTGGAATAAGAGCTTTATACACAATACATAATTATCAATATGGTATGTATGTTTGGGCAGAAGCCTTACAATATGATCAAGATGATGATGGTAATACAACTATTACTTCATTAACTTCAAGTGATAAAACATTTATATCATATAATTATTCATTTGATACTGTAACTTTAATGACTACATTTGAAGAAGATACAGATAATAATAAATTAATTATTGAGTATAAATCAGTTGAAAAAGACCAAGAAGGTAATAGATTATTTGACTTTGATTTTTCTTTAGATACTGATGATGATAATGCTAAATATTCATCTGATAAAATAAATAGTGTTATAACTATGCCAGAATTAAATCAATCTATTGAATATAGTTTATGCCATATTAAAACATTTGGTGATAAATTAAGTTTAAATACTTTAGAACATCAATCTAATATTTTAATTACATTATAAAATATAAAAAGGAGATATAATGGCTTATGATATAGGACAAGTTACAAATATGTTTGATACTTTATCTACTAAAGTAATCAATGAATTAGATTCTCAATTTACTAAAGGAAGAATTAAAGGTACTGATTATGCAAATGCATATGCAGCACTTTTAAGTACAATTATTCAAGTATGTGTAGATGTGCCTTTAAAAGATAAACAAGCACAAGAACTTGAAAAAAATGTAGAATTAAAGAATAAACAAATGCAACAAATTGAAAAAGATTTAGAATTAAAAGATAGACAAATACAAGGATTTGATGATAAAATTAGAACTGATTTATTTAAAACTCAAATGGATACTTGGGGTATGATGTTTTCATCAGGAATGTTAGATAAAAAACCTGATATTATTACAAATGATGAAACAAGTACATTATATAATGATATAAAAAATAAGTTAAGATAATGAGAGTAGTTCATACTAAAAACACTAAACACTTTTTACAAGTATGTAATCAATTAACATATAAAGAAAAAGATGAATTAGAAGCCAAAGAAATTATTTCTGGTTCATTTTTTTCTCATACAGATAGAATGAATAATAAACATAAATTAACTAATGATTCTGGATATGTAATTCAAGCTTTAAAGAATGCTATGAATAGATGGGCTAATCATTATTTAATTTATGATAAAGATAAAATAGTATGTACTATAACATTAGATATTAATAATAATTTACATTACTTTGTAACTAAAGATCTTACTCCTAAAAATAGTATTCCATTTGTAAAAACCATTAAACAATTAGCTAAAGATACTTTAGAATGTAGAGAAGTATTATTTGTTACTACACGAGATTGGTATAAAGAAGCTGTTAAATTTAATAAATTAATAGGATTTAAACCTTTTAAAATATTAAAACAATTAAATACTACTGTTTGGTATTTATCTAATAATAAAGGTTTATAAATATGGGTGGTGGAATAACTAAAACAATTAATGATGCTATAGTGGATGCATGGTATTTTTTAGGTGATGTTGTAGGAGTTATTTTTCCTCCTAAAAAAAAAGTATATAGAGATGTAAAAGTAGAAAAAGTATATCCATCTAATTTAAATGCATTTAGACAAAAATTAGTATTTTATAAAAACCAGACACAATCTAATTTAATGACTATGCGTAAATTAATAATGGATAAAGCAACTAAAACAAATATAAAAACTTATTCTAAATTTGGATTCTTAAAACTGTATGAAGGTAAAGCTTCTGTAATCTCGTTACCTCTGGTTCAATTATATATAGCAAACAAAACTAAAGACACTAATATAAATATAAAATATCAAACCAAAAGACAATATTATATATATTTATTAAAAACTTATCATAATAGGTATTATGATGACTATATAACAGAAAAAGTTAAATATAAATTAGTTGATGATTATCGAGATATTAATACTTATCCTCAACCTATTCAATGGACTGAAACTGATAATTGTTTAGGTCCATGTGAATATAAATGGTTATATACAGGTGCTTATAAAGATCCAACTATAAATGATGCTACATTACAAACCATAGATAATTTAGATTATAAAATACAACAATACCTAAATGAAAATTATTCAATTACACATGAAAAACAAGTAAGTACTTTTTATACTTATTTTATAAATACAACAGTAGAAATAATATTTAATACATATGAAATAGATGATACTAAATATGTTCCTGTTATTGAAAATGGGAAAGTTAAATGTACATATGATGAAGATAATAATGTAAATATAGTTACTTTAGAAAATATTAATGATTCTTCAGATACTATTGATATTGACATACCTACAGATAATAGTAATTTAATTGTAGTATATTATACTTCAGAAAAATATCCTAAAGGAAATACTCTTATATTTTATCAAGAAGAAATCTTACATAAATATGAACATTTAAACTTTTTTATAGTACCCCTAAAACAGGATGGTAAAAAAATCAAATATAAAGATGAATACACCACTAAATGGTTAAAAGATAATGGATTAGTAATACCAAAAGCTTTAGATGATGAAAGTGTGTTAGATCAAGCTTTAGCTTATTCTACATCATACAATCCTTCAAGATATAAAACTTTAAAAGCATGGAATACTTTTGTATATGGTAATGATAAGAATAGAAGTAATGTAACTATTGAAAAAAATGGAATTAATTTTAATTATTATTGGAGTGTAGACTACACAGCATCACATACTATAACTAGTAGACATATGACAGTTAATGGGTATGATTATATGACAGCTATTGATAAAGTTGATGAACCAAATGCATTATATTATTATAATAAAGACACTGATGAAAATACTTTCAGTAGTACTTCTCTTGGATCCAAAGCAATAGACACTACTAATAATAATTTACCTACTGAATTAAATCCACATGCATCTGTATATTTAGTACCTATAGAAGCTTTACGATCAATGCCTATATCAGAATTTCATGACGCATATTTAGATTTACTTTATAACTTTATATATGTATATAATGAAATCGAAATACAATGGTATCAAACTGAACTATTTCAATATATTGTACAAGGAGCAGTTATTGCTGTTTCTTGTACTCTTGGAGGTCCTGTAGCATGTGCTACAGCTATTGGAGGTACTATATTATATACTGTTTTAGTAGATTCTGGCATGGATCCAACTACTGCAGCCATTATAACAGTAGTAGTTTCTTGGGGAGCTAGTACTTATGTTTCTGGTTCTACTACATTAGCTACCCAAAGTGCAAATACAACTACATCACTAACTGGTTCAGGATTACAATCAGCAGCAACTAATGCAATGAGTAACACTACATCAACCGTATCTTTTACAAGTGTTGTTAATGATGTTACATATGCTTCAGTTAATTACTCATTTACAGAAATCATGGCAGCTGGTATTGAAACTAGTTTAGCTTCAGGAATTACAGCAATAGATTATATAAATGCAGCTAATACAGGAGTCAATTTTTATACTCAATATGACATTAAAAAACAACAAAGACGTTTAAAATACCAACAAGATGATTACAATCAAATACTTAATGATGTTACAATTCTACAAAAACAATTAGAGGATTTTTATAATAGTACAGTTACTTTATCTCCTCGAGATAGATTTGATCATACATATGCTATTATGTATGATAACCCAATGGCTTTACAGGAAGGTTTAGATAGAAGTATTTTCTATACTCAATTTAATCCTATTGAAACAGTATATAAATAAAGGAGATAAAACTAATGAAATACAATAATATAAATCAAACAGAATTATTAAATAAACTTAAAAAAGATTTAGAAGAAACAGAAGCTACACACCAAACAGTGATAGAATATGTAACAAAAACAAGACAACTATATGAGGGCAATGTAAATATTAAACAAGATGATGACTTATCTAAATTCATATCTAAAGAAGTATTTAAACAAGTAGAATGGGCTAAAACTCAATATAAATATCCATTTGTAAGTAATGATGAACCAATAAGTATTCAGGCTTCTCATGATGAATATGATACATATTTTGGACATCAATCAGCTATTTTATTAAATTATTTTTTCACTAAAAAATTTAATAGATTTAATTTTATTACAGATTTAATCCATACAGCTTGTGTAGAAGGTAATGTAATTATTAGAACAGGTTGGGAATATCAAGGTAAAATAATTAAAGTAAAAAAACAAATAGAAACGCCTTTACAATTACCAACAGACACACAATTACCTAATGTTGAACAAATTACTCAGATCCAAGAAATAGAAGTTGAAGAAGAAATACCTATAGTAAATAAACCTACAGCTGAAATAGTAAAGATAGATGATATTTATATTGACCCAACTGCAAAAAATATAGATGATATTCAATATATTATACAAAGAAGAGAAGTTAGATTATATGAATTAAAAAGAGAAGGTATATACATCAATTTGGATAAAGTAAAAAAAGATATATCAAATATGTCTACAAATAAAAATGTATATGTACAACCATATAAAGAAGAGTTAAATCCTACACTTGCATTTAATGCTGAAGATGTAGAAAGAAAAAAAGTATATATGTATGAATATTGGGGTTATCAAGAAATAAATGGAGAAATACAACCTATAGTATGTTGTTGGATAGGAGATACTATTGTTAGATTAGAAGAAAATCCTTATCCAGACAAAAAAATACCATATGTAATTATGCCTTATATAAAAATACCTAATACTTTATGGGGTAAATCTTTAGCTGAATTAATAGAAGAACATCAAACAATTAAAACAGGTATATTAAGAGGTATGTTTGATAATATAGCTCAAAGCAATGCTCCACAAGTAGGGGTCCAAAAAGGTAATTTAGATTCAATTAACTTTAAAAGATTTATAGAAGGAAAACACTTTGAATTTAATATGAGTCCTAATACTTTCTATAAAGGACAATATAATAGAATACCGTCTGAAATATTTCAAGTATTAAGAGATGTAGACTATGATAAACAAGTATTATCGGGAATTGTACCTATGCAAGGAGGACAAGGTTCTCAAGCTATTTATGGTTCCCAAGCAGCTAAATCTGGATCAATGAATAGTTTAATGTTAAAAGAAGTAGATACTGTAAATAATATAGCCGAAAATTTAATTAAACCTTTAATGTTTAAATGGCTTATTTATATTTATGATGTTATGGATCCAGAAGAAATACAAAGTATAACTAAATTACAGTATATTGAACCAAGAGAAGAATATTTAGTTAATTATGCAGATAATATTACTATCGATATAGAAACAGAACAAACCAAAACAATAAAAGCAAGTGAACTAGCTTTCTTATTACAGACTCTGGGTCAAACATTACCATTTGATTTTACTAAAACTATATTAGCTGAAATGACAGATTTAAAAGGTATAAAGAATTTATCTGAAAAAATTAAACAGTATGAACCTCAACCTGATCCAGTACAACAACAAATGACTCAATTACAATTACAAAAAATGCAACTTGAATTACAAATACTTCAAGGACAAGCACAAGCTGATATACAACTTAAAGAAGCTAAAGCTAAAGAAGCAGAAGCTAAAGCAACTAATACTAATACAGGTACTATTAAACAGAAATATGGAATTGATTATCAACAAAAATTACAAGAATTACAACTAAAACATCAATTAGAAATGCAGAAATTACAAGAAAAATATAATTTAGATAGACAAGTAAAACTACCTAATAATGTTGGTATAAATAAAAACACTCCAGAAAATATTCCTAACGATATATCTAATAACCAGCTAATGTAATAACTGGTTTTTGGATATAATATTAATGAAATAAGAAACTTTAAGGAGACCAAGATGAGTAACGAATTTATCGCAGGATTTGGGAATAGTAATGCTGAATTAGAAGCAAGAAAAGAACTATTAGAAATAAATGGTGTATTAAGTAGACTTGATAGAAATGAAGATTTTAAAGCACTATTAAAATTTATTTTAGAAACTCAAGTATTACAATGGAAAACTCAATTAGCATTTACTGAACCAGAAAGAAGAATGGAAGTAATGGAAGAATTTATGTGGAGAGCAAGTCTTGAAAAAACATTAGATTCTTTAAGAGATATAGATACTGTAAAACTAAATGCAGAAATTGAAGAGTTAAGTAAATAATTAAAGGAATTTAAATGAATTTAGATCAACTTGAAAATTCTACTACTAATGAAGAAAGAGAATTAGATTCTCTTCCTGATTTAGAAGATGGAGTTTATTATGATGTAGATAATAACACTACAACAACAAATACTACTGATACAGAAAATCAAGATGAAGAAAATATTACTGAGCCAGAAGAGAGAGAAAATGAAGAAAATATAAATAATGATTCTTCTGAACCAGAAGAAGAAACTAATATAGAAATAGAAAATACACAATCTGAAAATGCTAATAAAATAGACACTTCTCCCACATCTAATGAAGCACCTATATTAATTGATTTAGGTGATACAAAAATAGAAATTAACTCTCAAGAAGAATTAAAAAAATTAGCAGAGTCATCAGTAAAAGATAAAGCTAAATTTGATAAGTATAAAGAAGACATTTCTATTGTTGAAGGTTTAAAAGAACAAGGTGTAGAAGAAGAAGACTTATATTTATTAGCTGAAGCAAAGAAAGGTAATCCTAAAGCTATTGCTAAACTATTAAAAAAAGCTAATATTGATCCAATGGATATAGATGTAGATGATGATGAAATTACTGAGTATAAACCAAATGAGGTAAAAGCTGATATGGAGTACATTGAAGCTAAATCAATCTTAGAAAATATTCAGAAAGATCCACAAGTATCTACTAAATTTGATAATTTAGTTATGAGAGAGTTTGATGAGAAATCAAGACAAACAGTGTTTAAAGATAGTAATAATCTTAAATTTGTAGCTGAATTAACTAAATCTGGTTTAATAGATAATGTATTACCAGAATATACTAAAATGAAACTACTTGGTGAACCTGGCTCACAATTTGATTTACTAGTTAAAGCTTATGACAAATTCATATCTAACTTAAAAGAAACTACAGAACAAAAAGCTCAAGACACTAAAACTGAAATAGAAACTAAAACTAAATCTAAATCAGAAAAAAGAAAAAGAATGTCTGCTGGTTCTAAAACTAAAAATACTCCTACTAAAAAAGAAAAATCTGTTGATGAAATGACTGATGCAGAATTTGAAGCTTACTATAATAATCTTGTTGGTGTTAATGGATTTGTAGTAGATTAATTTCTGCTACACTTCTGTTTATGTATATTTTCGATTCAGTGTATATGTCATATGGATATATACTGAACAGATAATATTAAACTAAAACAAGGAGTTTTACATGGCTATTTATGTATACAACTCTGGTGATTCTACTCAAGGTACACAAGTACAGAATTTTTATTCAAGAATTGCTAGAAGAAAAATTGACCAAACATTTAACTTTTCAAAGTTTGCTAATTTAAAAGATATGATGCAATCTGGTTCAGGGGATACATTTAAAGTTAGTACTTATTTTTGGTCAATTCATAGAGATGTTATTGATGAAAATGGTGCATACACAGGAGTTAAAGGTGGTTATATTGCTGAAAGAGATTTAGCTGCTGTTAATAAAAAACTTGATGATATGCAAGTTACTGACGAAGGTGTAACTAAAAAATCTGACATCTATCAATTAGGTACATTTAGAAAAGTTACATTCCAAACACAAATGAAAAAATATGCTGGAATTGTTGAGTTAACTGAAGATGTTGAAACTTATTCAGAAGATAGTGTAAGAGTACTTACAGTTGAAGATGTTACTATGCAAATGAACTTAGCATATAACGATTTAATGATGAGAGACATTCTTAATACTGACTTTGTTGTTTATGGTGGGGATGCTACAAGTAGAGATGAAGTAGGTGGGACAGAAGATGCTAAATCGAGAGAATATTCACTTACTCAAGCTTTAACTATTCAAGTATTTAATAAACTTGTAACTAATAAAGCTAAACCTATGAGTTCATTAATTGCAGGACAAAATAGAATTGGTACTAAACCTATTCCACAATCATTCTACGTAATTGTAGGTGCAGATTTATATGGGGCATTAATTAATGAAGATTTATTTCCTGATTTCCAACCTATTGAAACATATTCTGATCCAACAAATATTGTAAAAATGGAAGGGTTAGAAGAAATTGGTAGATTAGGTAGATTTAGAATTCTTTATAGTGAAACACTTGGTAACTATGCTCATCAAGGTAACTTAGTAAATGATAATGGGGATAATGCTTCAGAATATTGTTTCTCAAGTAAAAACGATGATGATAAATATGCATATGATGTATATCCAGTAGTAGTTATGGCTAAAGATGCTATTAGTACTGTAGGTCTTCAAGGTAAAACTAAACAAATGATTTATACAAGATTTCCTGAAGTTATTGATAATGGTAACCCTATTGGTGAAAGAGGTTATGTAGCATATAAATTCAGATATGCAACAGTAATTACAAGACCAGATCATCTTGCTGTAATGGAAGTTACTTGTCCAATCCCTAACTAATAATTAGAACCTTTTCTGGTTCTTTTTCCTTACTACTTTATTTCTCCTATTAATTTCTGATATAATTTATAAAAATTAATTTAAGGAGATATTAATGTCTAATCAATTATTACAAGAAGAAAAATCAGTATTTCATGACTTAAGTTTTCAAGAGCTTAAAGCTGAATGTAAAAGAAAAAATATAGAATTGTCTAAAACAGATACTAAAGAAATTCTGATTAAAAAATTAGAAGCATATGCTGCACAAACTGCTACAAGAATAGGATTTAATAATAATGTTAGAACCAAGATGAATAAAACTAAAAAGTGTATAGTTACTAAAAATGATCCAAATGATATTAGAGATAGTGCATTAATTAGTATTACTAATGTTACAGGTACATATTCTTTCGTGGTTCCATTTAATGAAAAAATAGATTTACCTATACCTATTATTAAAAAACTTGAAAATACACAAGTACAAAAGTTTAATAAAGTTAATAAAGGTATTTTAGGAAATGTAGATGTACCTTACATGGATAAAAAATATATTGTACAAGTTTTAGAAGGGTAAATTATGAGTAATTATAATAATATAACAAGTGGTTATAATTCTAATGGATTACAAACTTTTACATTAAAATTAAGTGATGGAACTACTCAAACTATAACAGGATTTGATAATTTTAAAAAATTTATGGATGGTACACGAAATCCTGTAAATAATACACCAACTCAATCTCAAAATATATTTTCTAATTTAAAATTAAATCCTACTAAACCTAATACTATGAATTCTGTACATGTAGGTGATCAAAGTATTCTTAAATTTAATGGAAAATTAGATCCAATAATGGAAAAGAAACTTACTGAAAGTGGATTTAAAACATTTAAAGATGGAAATGGAAATATATATGCAATGAAAGAAGATTCTTTTATGCAGAAATATGGTTCAGGGATACAAACTGGTTTAGCTGCTGGAGGTCTAGCTTTAGGTGTTGCTAATTATATAGACTCTCATGCAGCAATGAAAAAACAAAAAGCTTTAATGGAAGAACAAACTGAAGCTTTAAAAGATAACAGAGAACATTTAAAAAGTGAGTGGGCTAGAGTAAATAAAATTAGAAAAAATCTTAATTCTTCATATTAACAATTCTATATAAAATCCTATGGTATAATTAAATATAATTAAACATATCATAAGGATTTTATATGGATACTACAAATAATTATTATCAGAAAATAGCAAACCAACAAATAAATACTGGTTCTACTCCATCAATAGATGTACCAGATGGTTCTAAAGTTATTGACCATTATTTATCTATTGCTAATCAATTACAAAGAAATGATGATTATAGACAAGCTAAAGATCAAGCATCTATAGATAAATACAATAGACAAGAAGAAAAATTAGCTGAACAAAATAAAAAGTTAAATACTTTAAATATTATGACTACTTATACTAAAGGATTAGAACAACTACAACAATTAGATTTATCTGATCCAGAACAAAGAAAAGCATATAAAGAACAATATAAAAAACTACTTTCTAAAAGAAATGAATTATTAAGATCGGCTGGTTCAGAAGATATTGCTTTAAAAGCAACTTTAAATACTCCTGCTGAATTAAAATCAACCTATGTAAATAAAATAACTAATGATACACTAAGTAAATATGCTAATAAATTTAGTGAAATTAATTCTAATTTAGGTCCTAATGAAGCTTGGAAAGTTATGGAACAAGAATATAAAAATGATATTAAATCAGCATCTACACCTGAAGAAAAAACAGGTTTGATGTCAGCATATCTTAAACTTAAGCAAACTACTTCAGATGATGAAGTATATGATAAAACAAGAGCTTTAGATGAATATAATAAAAAAGTTACTGAAACAGTTAATAATTCATTAACATATTTACAAAACCAAGGAATTAATATAGATAGAGTTTATACTGATTCAGTAGAATATAAAAGAGCACAACAATTATTACATGATTACGCTATTAAACAAGGTTGGGATGCTACTACAGAAAAAAGAGCAAATGATTATTTAAAATATGCTGCATTACCTAAAGAGACTAAACCTAAAGTAAATACATCAGATTTATCTAAATATAAAGAACAATACATTACACAAAAACAAGTATCTGAACCTACTTATACAACATATACAAGTAATACTATAAATGTAAACACTGATCCAGAAAACAAGCAAGAACAAACAATAAATGCTTTAAACACCGAAGAAGCTATTAATGATTTAATACCTCAACATATATTAAAACAATATCATATGGATCGATATCTAAGTAAAAATATCTCTCCTGCTGATTTCTTGGCTCAAGAATTACCTGACGTTAAACCAGGAGAAATAGAAAAATATTTAGATAAAGATGGGCATATAAAACAAGGTAGTGATATACCACAAAGAGTCTATAATATATATGAAACTTACAAAGATGCATATGATTTAGCTACAGGTAAGAATAAAGTATTCTTGGTTCCAGAAACACAATTAATAAACAAGGATAATGGAATTAATTCACAATCTAAAGATTACTTAATTATTAATAATGTTAAAGTTCCAAAAGATAAATTAAAAGCTGTAGATATTGGGGGAGTACCTACTTACTACGTTACTTCTAAAGATTTATATAAGTATGCTAAAAATAGTAATGTAGAGAATATTGCTAAGATAACAACTGAACATACATATAACTATAATATAGAACTTCCTAAAGAAGATGCAGTTACTCCTGATAATATTAATAAAATAACACCATTAACACTTACACAGACATACACTAAAAAAGAAAATGCAAAATTAGTAAATAAAACATTTAAAAAAGATGGCTCATTAAACTTTAATAATCCTGTAGTTAAAAATTATTATGAATTATATAAAAACACTTATGGAGAATTACCTAAAGCTAAATTTGAAGAAATGACTAAAGATATGTTTGTAAATGCAGTTTATGTAGGTAAAGCTTCAGCTAACTTAAGATCATTTAATAACATTAAAGGGGTAAGAGTAAGGTTGGGTGATAGTAATCCTGCTGATCCAAGTACAGCTACATTTAATATAAACTCTAAAAGAATATTTTCAAATAAGAAAAATATATTAAATTTTATGAATACAACTGCTACATTAATGGGAGTGAATTCTGGAGATGTTCATTATATGCAAAGATTTAAAAATCCAGAAGTAATAAAATATTTAAAGAATAATAACGACTTGGGTGAATTTTACCATAAGTTCTTGACTAATTTAGGTAATAAAATAGAAGGTTGTAAAAATGTAGGGTTTATGGGAAAATGTACTACTAATTTTACAGGAATTGTACATTTAGCTGATACTATAGAAACTACTGTAAATGAAATATTAAAGAATAAATAAAAAGGAAAAATATTATGGATGTATTTGATTACTTAAATGAATTATATAAAAAGAAAAATGAAGAAGAGTATAAATCACTAAATACTGATAAGAAATTACAAAGAGTTTCTGACAGAGAGAATATAGGTAGTTCTAATGTAGGTACTACTATTGAAACTATCCAAAATGAATTAGAACCAGATCAATCTACAGATCTTGGTTTAAATGATATATCAATAACTAAAGATTCTCTTTCTCTGGATCAAGATAAATATAATAGAGTATTTGAACAAGATAAAGACTTTTTCAATGTATTAAGTAGAAAAGACACAGTATCTAAAGCTCAATTAGATATATTTGATCAAGCTATTGAAAGTAATCAATATTTGAACCAGAAAGAACTACAACTAAAACAACAGAATGATTTAAAACAATTACAGCAAATGCTAATTAATGCTAAAGACCCAAGTGATAAAGAATTAATTCAATCTAAAATAGATACATTAACAGAAGAAATAAAAGATCCATCATTAACTAATATGACTAACTTATATGGAGATATAACAGATCAAGTTAAAAATGAATTAGATACTCAATTAAAACAAGAACAATTTAAACAACAATTAGATCAAGCTAATTTAATTCAAGGATCATCAGCTAGATATAAAGGTTATTGGACTGAAACAGCTCATGCATTCGGATCAGGATTAACAAGTTTAATATCTAAAATAGAAGCATTACCATTAGAATGGTTAGGTGATGTAGGAGACAAAGGAGTTATAGGAGAAACTTTAGCTTATTTAGATGATAGAAGTAGAAATGCTAACTACTATGCAGGATACAATACTAAAGATTTAGAAATAGCAAGTAAAAGAATACTTGAAGGTTGGAAAGGAGTAACTGCTGGTAATTGGGGAGATTTCTTTCATGGGGGATTTCAAATACTAAAAAGTGCTATAGTTACTCCTCAAGTATTAGCACAATCTTTACCTGAAATGGCAGTAATTATTGGATCTAATATAGTAACAGGTGGGACAGCTTCTGGGTTAGCATTATCTACTACTTTACTTGGTTCAGCTTATGGTGCAGAAAATATAAGGATAGCTCAAGTAAATAATAGAGGTAAAGAGTTATCAACAGACCATAAAACAGGAATATTACTTGGTTCATATATAAATTCATTGATCCAAAATGGAGCAGGAGAAATAGTATTTGGACATGGTATAAATAAATTAATCTTTAAAAATAAATTAACAGGTAAAGAAATAGCAACATTTGATGAATTAAAAAAACTTTATCCTGAACAAGCAGGAAATAGTTTATGGTATGCTGTACAACAAACTATGAGATCATCACTTAAAGCAGGTGCAGTAGAAGTACCAGCTGAAATGCTTGATCCAGTAATTAATAATGTAATTACTAAATATGATACAGCTAAATATAAAGATAAATCAATAGAAGATTTAATAGAAGAAGCAGAAGATGAAGCTATTATAGGTGGGACTTTAGGTTTCTTTGCGGGTAAAGTAACTAATTTAACTGTAGAAGGTACTCCTCATTTTATAGCATTAGTAAATAATGCAATGGCAGATAGGTTATATAGAACCAATGACTTTAGTAAAAGAATTAAAACTTATATGGAAGAAAATGGATTAAAAAGTAAGGAAGAATTAATCCATCATTTAAGTAAAAGAGAGATTGAGCTTAATTCTATAGATCAAGGAATAAATAAAATAAAACAATCTACTTCTAATCCATTTAATTTAAAACCAATAGAAAATCCTAATAATGCAGGAGAACATTTATATAATGAAGTTGTAAAAAAAATTAACAATAATATATTAAATAATATTACTAAATTTGCATCATTCTTAAATGACAACTTATCAACAGATAATATATTAAATAACTTAAATAATGATAATATTGATGTGATATTTAATGCATTAGCTACAGATAAATATGCTCAATCTTTAGGTTATCAAGATTTACAAACTCTTATAATAGATACTAAGATAGAAAATGAGAATAAATTACCTTCTCAAATAAAAGCTGAGATATTACAAGATGTTTTAACTAATAATTTAAAATATACTGATGTAATTACTAAACTAAAAGAATTAAGAGATTATTTAGAAACAACACCAAAAGAAAATAAACCAGCAGTACAAAAAAATATAGATATATTAAATAATATATTATCTAATGAATTTAATAATATAGAATCGACTTTTAAAAATGATACAGGTATAAATAAATTAAAATACACAGACTATAAAAAAAGTTTATTAAGAGAAGAAAAAGATAAACAAGTTGAAGCATTTAACATACAAAAATCATTAATAGCTCAAGCTAAACAAGCATTCAATTCTGATAGATATACTACTAAATTTATGGATAATGTAGTTAAGCCTATGAAAGAAGAATATGATAAACTTCGTACAGGAGATGATACAAGTACATTAATACAAACAATTAAAAATATAAAAGAAAAATCTAAAGTAGAGCCAAACGATATAACTACTCTTGGTTCAATATTAAAACATTTTAGTGAATTAAGAGATATTTATTTAGATAATTACACAGATGATGAAAAATATAAAGAAAAAGCTAAAAATAACATAAATACAGTTAAAAAAGATACTTTAGAAACTGTAGGTAAAATACTTAAATCTAAAGGTATTAAACCGGATAATATTGAAGAAAAATTCTTTGAAGGCGAATTAGATAAAGATACATTAGATATAGTAAGCAATTTATTAAATGTTTTAGATGAAGATGGAAAAATATCAGATGAAGATATTGATATTCTTGGTTCATCATTAGGATTTGATGATATAAGTCCTGAAGATTTAAAAATGCTAATTAATTTTATTAAATTACTTAGAAATATGCTTGGAGGTAAAGATTTTAACTATCAAGCTGACTATAAAAAAGTAGATAGAAGACAATTATTTATTTCAGCATTTGAAAAAGGTTCTTTACAAGAAAAGAAAACTATAGCAATAGATGATTTAAACTGGATCATTACTAAATTAAAAGATTCTACAAATCAATCATTTATCAATAGAAAAAAAGATCAAGTAGAACTATATATTAAAACTTTCTTAAATGATAACCAACAAAAAGAATATTTAACTAAATTACAACAAGTAACTAATGCCTCTGAATTAAAAACTATTGCTAAAGAGCTATTATCTTTGATTTCTGGTTCAAATAAAGTAAATGATACTAATAGTACTTCACAAAAAGAAAATAGTTCTAAAGCTAAATCTGAGCCAAAGAAAACTACATCTAGTAATAATTTAAATATACCAGAAAATACTATAATAAATAGCAATAAAGATAATAATAGTATATTACATATAACTAAATTAAATAAAAATGAAGTAACTATAAAGAAATCAGTAGATAAATCGACTAAACAAAGTCCTGAAGTTACTTTACCATTAAAAAATGGGAAATATGTATCATTCTTTGATAGTAATAATAAACCTATTGAAATTCCTGTATCATTAATACCCTCAAGTAAATACAATTATAAATTGTACCCTGCTGGTGAAACTAATAAAACTATTGGTGGAAAACAAACAAGAGAAGTAACGTCATTAAAATTATTAAATAAATTTAAAGGTTCAGATGGTAGATTATATGTATTAATGGCTACATATGACACAACAGGAAAACCAAGACAATATACTACATATGTACAAACAAATCAAACAGATAGTTCTGGACATGTTATTTGGAAACAGCATAGCAATAGTAAAGATTCTAATGAAACATATAATATTGTAAATACAGAATTCAATGATCTTACTGAAAATAATATATCATTAGCAGAAGATATTAATAAAGCAATTATTAATTATACTAAACCTAATAACACTCAAACAAAAAAAGAATCTACACCATCAGAAAATAATATTGAACCAGAAGAAAAAATAGAACATATAGAAATTAATATTAATGATTTATTAAATCAAATAACAACTGAATTAGATGAAAATGGTAATATGAAATCTGAATTATCAGTTAATAAAGAAAATACATATGAACCTATACAAGAAGAAATAAATGAAATAGCTGAACAAATAAACCAACAGGAAGAAACTAAACAACAATTAAAAAAAGATTTAGAAGTTCTAAAAAAAGAAGTATTTACTAAAAACTTAAGTAGAGAAAAATTTAAAGAAAGTATTAAAGTATTAAAAAATGAAGATAAAATAAATGCTGAAATATTAAAACTTAAAGAAATGTTGATTAATAATGATATTAAGTTAGGTAGGGTAAAAAAATCTGATACAATTCTAAATAATGCTAAAATTAAATTAGAGAAATTACAAAAAGAAAAAGGATGTTAATATGGGTTTATCATGTAGTACTATAAATAAATTATTAAATAAAACTAATAAATACTTAGAAGAATATAATAAATTAAAAGAAGCTAAATTACTTCTTAAAAAAACTAAACAGAAAGACTTTGTTAAAGTATTAAATAAATATCAAGAACTATTAAATACAGAAAATAAAATTACTAAATTAAATAAAGCTAAAAAATTAATAGCTAAAAGATTAAATAAAATTAAAAAATTATATGAGTCTGAAGGGTTTGATTTATCTTCAGAAAACCAAAATATATTAGGTAATCTCTTGGTTCAAACTTATTATAATAATACTACTGATAAATCTAAAGTTAGTCCTGTTCTTTCAGATAAATTAAGTAATGATTTATTAATTAAAATTCATGAAGCTATTATTGATGGTAAATCAGATAAAGAGATATTAAACTTATTTCAAGAAGAGATAATTAATACGTATCCAAAAAATAGTGCTAAAGTAAATGAAATACAAGAAGCTTTTAATAAAGTATTTAATTATCTGGATCAAACTAATGATAATACAAATATTATTAATTATAATCAAATAGAAAAAGAATTAAATAATATTGTATTTGATCCAGATGAAACTAATATAGTAGATAAATTATTATTGCCTTTTTTTATTAAAGATGAAAATAATAATTATACTTTAAGTCCTGTATATATAAAAGCACTTAAACATATACTTCCCTCATTCATGGCTCAAGTAATTGATCCAAGTAGTATTACTGCTGATTATGTAGCTAAAGTATTAGGGTATAACGATGCAGAAGATGCAATGACAAATATGGAAGTAAGTACTTTTTATAAATATGTAAATGAATTCCAAGAGAAAGGTTTCCCTACTAAAGAACTAGAAACTTTTTTAGGTGATCATATATTTAATTTTTTAGGTCTTAAAGAAAACTCTGTAGATTATACAATAGGTGAAGTAAATCAGATAAAAGGTATTATAGGTAATATGTCTTTAAAGTTACTATCTGAAATTAATATAGGTGATAAAGTTAAATTACAAAGAAGTCAGATAACACATACTGATAGTAATAAATTATCTTATAATGTTTATAAATTAGTAAATAGTAAAACAGGTAAAACTACTACTAATTCAGATATAACTAAAACATTTAAAGCATATGCTTCAACTTTACAAAGACTATTAAACTTAAACACAAAAGTAAAAGAGCCAAGTAGTAAACCTATAAAACAAGTAGATTTTACAATTAAAAAACATGAAAATTATGAAATATCTTCTCAAACAGAAAGATATATAGAAATGGAAAATAATACTAAACATGTAAAGAATAGTTTATATGATGATTTTATGAGATTAGTTAAAATAGATAAAGAATTAGCTATGCAAATGGCAGGGTATATTGATTTAAATGAATATTTAGAATTTAATAAATTATTTGAATTATCTAAAAATAGAGAAATAGAATTATCAATAGATAATTTAGAAATATATGATGATATGATACAAAAAGGTATTTATATGCATCATAGAGAAGTAGGTAATGGTAGGATTATGCAAGAAGGACCTATTAATGATCAGAATGATAAAATACATAGACACTTACTCAGAAAAGAAAAAGCAATAACAAATATTAAATTAACTGATGAATATAATTCAGAAATGTTAAATCCTTTCTATATTAGTGCATTACAAGCTTTTGGGTATGATGTTGATAAACTTACTATTAATGAAATGAACCAAGCAATAGAAGATTTAAAAGCTATATTATCAGGAGAAAATGTAGAAGATTCTAAACTTATGAAAGTTAAAAGTCTTTTATATAACTCATTTGACGGAAATGGAAATCTATTGATTAATAATAAACCAGCAATGAAAGAGCTTTCTAATTTTACTGGTTCAGAAGAAAAGATATATACATTACATGCTCTAAAAGAATTAAATAAATTACAAAGACATATAGAAACTAAACAAACATCTGATTTTACAACAGACTTACCTCAAGAAGCTGATGGTATTACAAATGGTATGATACTTACATTATTACAATCATTAGGGCATGCTTATTATAATAGTAATAATAAAACAGAAAAAAATAATATATTAAAACATATTCAAGAATTATTATCTAAAGGGGGTATATATACTGAAGAATATATTAAAAATAGTAATTTACCTGAAGAATTAAAGGAAAAATTTAAACAAGGTATATTAACACATGCAGATATGTTATCAAATGGTATGTTAGACTTTTATAATACTTTATCTAAAAATATAAATAGTTCTTTAGAAGGTCTAAAAGGAAGAATTTTATTCGATAAAAATGGAGAACTTATAGAACATAAACAAGCTATATTAAATATAGTAGGTGAAGCATTAACAAGAAGTGATGCTAAACCATTACAAATGGTCCAAATTTATGGAGCTAAATTAGAGTCTATTTTAAGTAAATTTTATAATACTGGATTTAAAGATAAATACTATAAAGCTATTTTAAATGCTCGTAAAGCTGATTCAGGAAATAAAGTATTAGTATATTTTAATGATTTAGATGAACAAACTCAAACAGATATGAAAACAATATTAACTAACTTATATGAAAATAATAAAAACTTTAATTTAGAATTTAATCTATTTGATCCATTCAGTGAAAGTTTAACTAAAGTTTATATAAATACTTTAGAAGATTTAAATAAAGTACAAGAAGAATTAGATAACTTAATAAATACTTATACTGAATTAGCTAATGAAACTAATGAACCAAACTATAAAAATTATGTAACTAAACTAAAATTATTAAAAAAAGGATTAAATAAAGATCTTAATAGTAAAGATTTATTAACTGCTTATATTTCTGGTTCATTACCTATTAGTCATTTTAAATTTGGATCTTTTACTGAAAGAATGTTAGAAAGTGAATTTAAAACATTATATAGACCTGTATTAAAAGAAGCTTTTAAACCTTATAATTTTATTGAAGATTATAGAAATAATTTAAAAGGTCTTCATAAAATATCATATGGTGTAAGTTTATTTGCATTAAAACATAGAGTATTTACATTTCTTAAAAATAAATATAATATGGAAGCTTTAACAGAAAAATTAAATAATATTTATGCTCCTACCGAAAAAGATGGAAAATTAATAATTCCTGAAGATGCTATTTTTCAAACTAATGAGAATATAGAAGAATCTAAAAAAGAATTAATTGCATTATTAAAAACACTTACTAAAGAAGAATTAAACTATATAAAACAAGATTTAATTAATTCTGGTTTAGGGTTTGATACTGTATCATTAATTAATGAAAATAATTATTTACCTTTAGAATTAAATGAAAAAACTGATTTAAATACTGGAGAAAGAACTAATGCTCATATTTATATATCTAAAAACACTAAGCTTAAAAATTTAAGTGTAGGGGCTAATGAAGACTTTAAACTACCTGAACATAATGAAAGAGCAGTTGGGGTAACTACTATCCACGAGTTTGATAGTAGAAATATACAAGATACTCTTATAACTGAAGAAGATGTTAATTTAGTACTACAAATATTCGATGCTTTAGTACTCCCTTCTGATGCTAATACTATATCTAATAATATGTTTAAAATTAATAAAGCTACTGTTGATACAGCCACTAAAAGAAATACAGTATTAAATTTAGTAGATAAGTTAAGTAAACAAATAGAAACTATAAATGAAACTTTCACTGGTTCAGAAAGAGAGAAAGCATTAACTAAAATGTTTAATGAATTAAAAGTCGTATTATTTGAAGAAATAAATAAAATTAATTCTATGAATAAACTTACAGAATTTATAAATCAAATGACTCAAGTATATAAAATGTTTGAAGATAATAATTTAAAAGAACAATTTCAAGAAGTATATAAAGATATATTTGATAAGAAAGTATTATCAGGACAATATTATATAAGTCAGTCATATGATGAAACTACACCTGGTATCTATGATAATTCATTAGATGCAAATACTGAATATTTAACTAAAAACCAAACTAATTCTTTAAATAATATAAAAGAACTTACATATCAAGAAAATAAAGTATTTATAGATATGTTAAAACAAATGTTAATAAATAATTTAAAAGATAAAATAGATGATTTGATAGAAAATGAAACTATTAGTGAGAAAAGACTTATTGCAGAATTAAATAGTATGAGACATAAAGATATATTAGTAGATCAATTATTAGATAGTTTAGATGTTGTTGATATAAATGATAAATCAAATATAAAACCTGATAAGAATGATAGAACTACTAACTCTCAGTTAGATCCAAAAAATGTAATTATAAATAATTATACAGGTGGAGCTTGGGGTGCTGATCATATATGGTCATCATATTTAACTAAGTTTTTTGGGAATAAAGTAAATAATGTCCACATATTACCTATATCATATGATGCGGTAAGTTGGTTAAAAGAAGCACAAAAAACTGATAAAACTATAACTATAACAAAAGCTTCTGAAAATGAAAATAATATAGGTAAAAGTATAAACAAAGAATTAAATAATAATACACATGACTTAAATAATAGAAATTATTTACAAATATATAATGCAGATACTATATTTGCTGTTATGCCTATTGATCCAATAAGTAATACACTTGGTGATAGTGGTACTAGATCAGCAGTTAAATTAGCAATGTGGTTACACAATACACATAATATGAAAAAAACTATATACATTTTAAATTCTAATGATAATAAATTATATCAACTGGATCCAGAAACACATATATTTACACCTGTTGAATTAAAAGATGTTAAAACAAGTAGATATAATGCATTTATAGGATCAAGTCAATTAGAAGATTATAAAGGTGCTAAAAAGAAACCATACAATAATGCTGAAGAATTAAAACAATCTATGTTTAATATAGTTAAACATATAGCTAATAAACAACCTACTAATCCTAATGGTGGTAAAGAAAATAACACTAATAAAGATATTATTATAGATAATTCAACTGATAATAATGAAATAAATAGTATAACTAAACCAACAGACGAAACAAATACTAATATAACAAATATACAAAATATTGATGAAATACTAAAAGATATTACAGGTAGTAGTTTAACTGAAAGAAAAAAGTTAGTAGAAAATTTGGTTAAATTAGGTGTAAATAAAGATGATGCTGCTATGATTGTTAAAATGACTGTAAATAAAGAGGGGATATCTAATTACCAAACTTTATATAAAAGTTTACAATTAATAAAACAATATTTACTTATGAATGATTTAGATAAAATACATAATCTTGCTATAAAATTAAGTAAACTAAATATATTAAATAATCCTAATTTATATAAAAAAGTAGACGATATTTTAACAGAAGAGTATAATAATTTACAAAACCAAATAGAAAATATAACAGATACTGAAATTGTTGAATCTTCACCATCTAAACAACAAATATATAAACAAAACTCATTATTTAGTGATGATACCCTTAATTCTTCTCCATTTACTTCTTCTGGTCCAAAGAATAGTGATTTAGTACTTACATCACCTGAAGAAGCTAAAAACTTTTTAGAAACAAATTTAGAAGGTCTTATGGATGAATCTGATACATCTCTTTTCTCAGGGTTAATTGTTTCTTTCTTTGATATAGCAGATAAATTAAATATATCTCAATATATCAATAGTAGATTTAACTCTGGTTCAGCACATATATCAATGACTGCTTTAAGTAAATCTAAAATTAAAATATCTTCAGGTAAGTATACTTCTATTCAATCAGAGAAAGAAATATTCTTACATGAACTTACGCACTTAATGACTCACTTAGCATTTAAAAAAGATAGTAAATTAGCAACTAAAATATATCAATTACAACAAGCAGTAATGGATAAACTATTAAAAGATCCTAGTATAGATCCAGAAACATTCTTCACTAATTCAGAAGATCCATCACCTTTAGAAAGAGAACAATCAAGAGCTTTATTTGAGTATATTCAAGGTAATCCAGAAGAATTCTTTACTATTGCTTTAACTAATAAACATTTAAGAGATTATATTAATTCTAATAAATTCAAATCTAATATTAAATTATTAAATAATATTAAAGAACAAAACATATTACATTATTTATTTAATAAAGTTATTGATATTATTAATAAAATACATAGTAGTATTTTTAAATCTAATCCTAATGTATCTAAAGAATTACAAGATACTTTAATTACAGCAGTACATATGACTAATCAATTATACAGAGGTAAAAGCCCACAAGACATAGAAACTAAATTAACTTCTAAAATATATAAATATTCTGGTTTAAATATATTAAATGAACAATGGAAAAAATCTATGACTGATCTAAATAAAGTTGTAAAAGAAGCAAGTAATAAAATGTTAGAAAAAGAAGGTATCCAGAAAATAGCTAGAAAAATAAATAAAATATCTGGTAAATTAAATATAGACCTCTTAAATATAATAGGTGATGTTTGGAAAGAAGTAGCTATAGGTAATGCTTCTTGGAAAGATTTTTATTTACTCTACTCTAAAGCTAAATATGAACAAGAAAAAGTGAGAAATGATGTAGAAAAAACTACTATTGATTTATTGAATAAAACTCTATTAAAAGGTCTTAATAAATCACAAAAAATAGGATTAACTAATGGCATATTAAAGACTGATCTATTATCTATAGGACATATTAAAACTATGAAAAGATATTTCTTAAATAGAGAAGATAGAAATGAAAGAATATCTAAAATAGAAGAACAATTAAAAGCTGAAGGTATTACAGGACAAGCTGTTATTAATCAAGTTAAAGCTTTAGGTTATTTCTTATCTACAGGAAAAACTACTATAAATAATATGATGTTAAATGCTAATAATATAAATAATTTATTATTTGATAAAACTGGTACTTTAAGTAAATTATCTAAAGACTATACTAAAGAAATAGATGAATTAATTACATTATATAGTATTAACTATCTGGATCCACATAGTTATTCAGTAACTGCCGAATATATGATAAGTAGATCTAAAGATTTTACTGAATTAGTAAACTTTATTAGAAATACTATTAAAAAAGATCAAGATAAATTATTTACAAAAGATGAAGAACTACATAAAATAAAAGGACATATAAATCCTAAAAAGAATCATCAATATGAATATATTTATATACCTAAAAGTAAAGTTGATTATTTTAAAAAACTATCTTATATGGAACCAGTAGAAACTAACTATAAAGATCCTTTAACAGGTGATAAAGTAGTGATGATGAAAAGAATTAATACATCTACTGATTATACTAAAAGTATGATGGAAGTAACACAATTTAATATAGCAGGTGATACTCTTAAACACCAAAAAGAATTAGGTGCAGTATCTGAAATAGTAATTAACCAAAAAATACACACAGAAAGAATATCAAATCCTGAAATATCAGAAGACTTTAATCCAGCAAATAATATTGATGAATTAAAATATATACCTGTATTAGACCCAAATGGAAATATAGTAGATTATAGATTATTAGGTACTCAATTAGGAGAACAATCTTATAAAGGTGGGGTAACTGATATAGATGAAGTATTAGCTAATACACATGCACATAATTCTTTAAAAGTAAATGGTAGAGAATTAAATAAAAAACTCTTTAAAACATTAAAAGTAATGTATGCTAAAGATAAATATAAAAATCAATATATCAATATTAAAGAAAATGAAGATTTATGGAAGATTATACCTAAATACACTAAAAAAGATTTAATAGAAATATATGGTGATCAACCTATATATGTACATAAAAGACTTATAAATGATGTATTTGGATATAAAGATCCTACTATAGTAAATGCTTTATTAGTAAATAAATTACCTGAACCAGTAAAAGCTAAATTAAAAATAGCTGAAAAATTATGGAGAGATGTAATAAAATTAGTTAAACCTGCTATTGCAGTAACTAATCTACCTGTATTATATAGTAACTTTGCTTCTAACTTCTTTGTATTAACTGAATTTATGAGTACGAAACAAATTATTCAATCATTTAGAAAACATTGGTTATACTATGATAAATTACATAAAGAACAAGATGAAATAAGAAGATTAGAAGTATTAAGAAAATTACAACCTTTAAATTCTAAAGAAAGATCAAGATTAAAAATATTAAAAGACTCTGTTAGTAAAAATCCTTTATATCCTCTGGTTCAGAATGGATTAATAGGGTCAATTATTGAAGATGCTATTGATATAGATGATTTAGACACTAATATAGTTAGAGATAAAACTAATAAAGCTTTAAATAAATATTTACCTAAAAAAGTAAAATCTATTATAGATACTCTTTGGGTTAATCAGAATGATAGCTTATTTACTAAAATGTTAAAAGTAATGCAGTATAGTGATGCAGTAGCTAAAGCAACTCTATACGAACATTTAAAAAATAATGGATATACTGAAAAACAAGCTTTATTAGAAGCAGATGCTACATTTATTAATTATAATATTAATGAGAATAAATATCTTAAATATTTATCTAATGTAGGATTATTTATGTTTAGTAAATTTTATTTACAAACACCTAAAGTAATAGGTAATATTATTAGAAGAAATCTTAAAGGTGCTATTAAATTAGGAGGTATAAATGAAATTATAGATATACCAGAAATATATGAAACATATACTACAGATATATCTACAGCTTTAAGTGCAAGAGCTTTAAATCCTGAAGAAGCGTTAAAACAATTAATTGAACCAGCTATAGAGAGATATTAATCTCTCATATAGTAATCAAATGGATCTTCTTTCTTGAACCATGAAGAAGTAGTATCTGCTATAAAAGCATATGTAAATAAAAATACTAGTCCACCTACAAATAAAAGTAATAATATATAACCAGAAAATATCCCAGCTACTAATAATCCTATTATTAGGATAGTAAAAAATATTGATTTAAGTATTTTTAACATTTACATACTTTTAAAATTCATTTTAAAAGATCTACTAGATCTACAATATTTCTTTTCTGGTTCATCTATATTTATGTATATTACTCCTGGTTCTATTTTACCTTTAGCTTCTATTAATACATTATCTACTACTTGATAAATACCTAATTTAGATACATGTAACCATTTACTGTTTATTTTCATTTGTTTAACCTTTCTATATAATCAACAACTAATAAAGAATATCCTGCGATATCTCTCCACGAATCATCATAAAACGGATCACCATTAAGTATTCTTGCAATTTTATGCATAATCATTTCTAAACCTTCATTAATTACTTCATCATCTGTAGTTAAATAAATAGGTATTTTAGATTTTAATTCTTGACTAATTTTAGCAAAGTCTTTAAATTCTCCATAACGAGAACCTCTTTCTTTTAAAGTTTCTTTTATACTATCTTGTTTCATAATGCTTCCTTAGTTTTAGTATATAAATTTCTAATTGTATTAGGTATCCCTTGTGTAATTATACAAGTAAAATTATTCTTGGTTCTAATTAACATTTTAGAACCAGTAAAATAACCTTTTAATTTATTGTTTTTAAAATTAACTTCAATTTCTACAGCTTGTCCTAATGCACCTTTGTGTATATTGACATTAGTTATATAATGTTTCTTACTTAATTCTTTTTCAACATATTCAATAATACCTTGTTTATACATTTAATTTTTCTCCTTGATAATATGTCGCTGTACTATGATCATAATAGTATTTTAATTTATATTTTTTCTTTATAATTTGCATATATACCCCTACTTTTTTTACTCCTTGCATTCTTGCTTCTGCAATAGTAAATTTACCATCTCTTGCAAATTTATTCTTTACCCAAATATAAAAATCATTAGAATTTATAGTCTTTAAATCATTTACTAAACCAAATCTTGAATTAGCTTTAACCATACTTTTAGCTGAATATATTTGTTTTTTACCTACATATTCTTGATTAAGATCTGTTTTCTTTTTATATAATTTTTTTAATTGAAATGCTATTGTAGATGGTGCTACTCCTGCAATTTCAGCTAATTCTTTAACAGACCATAAATATGGTTTATATCTTTTAAATAAATTTCTATACTCTTTTTCTTTGGTTCTATTGTATTTTTTTAATATTTTATGTATATTATTATAACTATACCCTAAATAATTAGCAATCCAACGATAACCTTGTTTAAGTATAGGGAACTCATACTCTTCATACATTTCATTTATTGCTTGTTCTAAATCTTTAGATAAATCTTTATAATATTCTTTAATTTTTATATTGGGGTGATATTTATGGAGATGTTTTCTTAAATTATCTAAAGATCTTTTTATTCCTGTAACTGCTATAATATATTGTAACGTGTATTTTTCTGAATCATAATCTTTAAATAATAATTCATAATCATTTGCTATATTTAATTTTCTTTCATTTGCTAATAACATAAAATAAGAATGTTTGATTCCTAGTTTTTTAGCAAGTTCTTTAGAAGTAAATTTTAAGAAAGGGTATTTATATTTTTTATAAAGTAAATTAAATTGTGAATCCCAATATTGTTTAGTTACTTCTGTAGCCATTATTCTGCATTTACTCTATATAATGAAACAATATATTCTCTAGCTTCATCTTTAGTTTTAAATTTATAATCTGTTACAGCTTTAACAAATTTTAAATCTTTTACTATAATTACTCTATATAACCCAAAACCATTTCCTTGAATTTCAAATGTTTTATCTATCATTGTTTACCCTTTAAATATTAATTGATCTATATACCAAAATATAAATGCACCTATAATTTGTACTAAAATAAGATGAATATATTTTTGGTAATTAGATTTACAACATTGAAATTGTACTAAAAAATAAAGTGGAATTATCATAATAAAACCACTAAATATCCATCTACTTAAATAAATCATAAATTCATTACTAAAGTAACTAATCATCTTTTATTTACTTTCTTAATAGAATCAAAAAGATTCTATTATTTTACACTTTTTAGGAATTCTTGTAATGCTACAATAAAATCCTCAATTTCTGTATCTTTAGTAGTTTCCTCTGTGATTGATGTTTCTATTTTAAAATTTTTCTCAAAAGTTATAGGACTTATTGCAAATAAACTCCCATCAGAAATATCTTTAACTATTAACATACTTAAAGAACCTTCTGTTAATAATGCAACTGTATTTTCTTCTACAATTTTTACTCTTAAATAATAACCTTTGTCATCCTTTTTAGTACTTCTATATATTACTTTACTTTTATCCATTACTTAATTCCTTATAATTCTTTTTTATTTGTTCATCTAATAATATTAATTCTTTCCATTCAGGTGGTAAAGAATCAATAATATCCTTACACAATAATCTAAATTCTTTTAAAGCTGATTTATCAATCCTTAATTTAAGTAAATGTAATAAACTTCTTAAATTAAAACTTACTTGTCCTTTAAATTTATAAGCTTCCGGTAAAGCATATTTCGCTATATCATTAGACCTATTTTCTTGAATTAACCATTTAACTCTTTCAAGAGCATTTATGATATAAGCATTGGTTGTATCATCATCAGTTAATACTACATATTTACTGGCTCTATCTAAGTCATAATGTGTAGCTACATTTTCTCCTACAACTTCACCATAAGTAATAAAACTCTTTTCGTTTCTTAATTCTTTAAGAGTATATCTTGTAGATTTTATAGTAGGACTAACACCAATCCTATGCCTTGATAATTCTTGAAGTAAAGCTCTACTCGCTTCAAATTCAAATACAATTAAACTATGTTCTAATACGCTACTGTTTCCTGACCAAACCATTTTCTCATTTCTTCTTACCATAATTATGTGATTTGGTACTTCTAAAGAATAAATATACCCATTGTATTTAATAATTTCAGGTTTTGGTTCTTTATTAGAATTATTAAATCTAACATCAAGTTTTTTAGTTAAAATTCTAAAAGTAAATAATTCTTTAATATTTTCTTTTTTTGTAATTTTACCGTTTTTCCAAAGTACATCCTCTCTTTTAGGTACAAAATTTAATTTTGTAAAACCATAACCAACTAAAACAGCTAATGATTGTAAATCATCTACGAGTCTTTTACTTGTGGTTGTAGCTTCATATATTCCTCTTTTAAGTAATTTATAATCACCATCAGCAAAAAGATAACCATACATTAAATTTTTTAAATTCTCTTGCATAGCATTAAATAATATCTTTCTAGGAATTGTCTTTTCTTTTCTATCTGTATAACATGCTTTAAATAACTCTAAAGTTTCTTTATTATTAATAGTAATTGCATATTGATTATTTTTTAGTTTTGTTAAACTAAAACCAAGATTAATTGTTAAATCTTTTATAAATTTTATTTTTCTTTCTTTTTTAATATGAAACTTAATTTGTTTTCCGTAACTCAAATTCATATAACCGTCACCAATAAAAAAACCAATTAATTTCATTAAATTATTATTATAATTAATAGAACCATATACCCCATTACTTCTTACTGTTTGATAGTGTCTTTTATCTAAAAAATTAATCGCATAATCTAACTCAAATTTTCTTTCATCATATTTTCTATTTTTACTTGAATCTTTAGCAACCCACAATTTATGATTTTTTGTAACTATTAAATCAATATTTCTTGATTTAAAATGTATCATTTCATCATTATGTTCATATTTGAATAACCTTGTAGGTTTATGATACTCAATATAGTTAGTTTTTGGATTAAGTGTAATTATTTCATCATTAAAATTAACTTCTTTAATTAATTTCCAACCATTTTTTGTTAACACTTCAGTGTCTTCACTATAACAATGTTTAAATTTAAAACCTACTCGTTTTATTAAATCATAATCTTTTTCACCTATATGTATCTGTAAATTAGCTTCACAATCTAAACATACACCAGTTACATTACATTCATATTGACTTAATGATACTTCTGTTTTATCAGAACCACAATAAGGACATTTAAATTGATTTGAAATTAACCAATAACTATCAGCTTTATCTGTCGTATCATGACTTTGTCTTATACCATTACTAATAAGCCACAAAGGACTTATATATAATAATTCAACCATATTAAACCTTTATACTTACTTTTCTATATTCTTTACCAATCTTTTCTAAAGTTAAAGTCAATTTTCTAAGTCTTAATTTACCTGATTTAGTATCTCTTTTATTTAAAGAATTTATTTCTGTTTGTAAATCTATAGCTACTGCATATAATTCATCTCTTAATTGTTTTTCTTGTTCTTTCATCTTATCTCCTTATGATTTAAATAAATCACCAACAGTTTTTTTATTATTGTTATTTTCTTCTTTAAATGGATCATCTTCTTTAGACACATCCTCTTCATCATTTTCTTTTATTGGTTCTATTAAAGTAGGTAGTTTCTTACATAATTCTACTTCAACTCTATCACCATTTTCTCCTCTACCACTTACAAATCTAAAGTTTTGTACTATAAAATTATCTTTTTTAAAACCTTGTTCTTCTAAAAGTAATAAAATACCTTCTACTAATTCTTCTTGGTTAAATTCAATTTTCATTGCTTTTCCTTTAAACTATCTAATTCTATTTGTAATAAATCTCTTATTTCTTGTGTATAAGTAATTAATATAAATACTTCATTATTTTCATTACTTATATTATCTTTAAATTTTAATAAGAAATCATTTATATATACATCTAAATCTTCAATAGCAACATTTAAATTATTTATAGATGTAGTTTCTAAAACATCTAATAATGATTGTATAATACTGGTATTAACTCCTAACGCATTAATTTGTTTAAAAATTATATGTCCTATTGAATTTAAAGTATCAGATTTTATAACTTGCTCTAAATTATTTGCAATTGTAATTTCTGTATTTAATATACTATTATTTAATACAGAAATATATTTAATTATATGAAGTATTGTTTTCTTTTTCATTTTATTTTCCTTATTGTAACTTTACAATAACCTTTTTTATCTGGATCTAATCCACCAACTTGAAAAGATATATTAACTACATGCTTATAATCATCATCTTTTAATATACCTGCACTAACTAAACCATCTTGCACATATTTAGCAATAACTACCATATTATCTAAATCCATTCTTCTCTTTGAACCAGGATATATAATATAGTCTATTCTTACTGGTTCATGTATAGGTAAAATTAATACAAAATCTTTTATATATTCAGAAACTAATACTTTTAGATTATTATTTACTTGATAATGTAAATTTCTATATGTATTCAAGTTTAATGAATATTTTTTCTTTTTAACTTTACCTAATTCAAATTGTAAAGGTATATTAAAACTACCTATACAATTTTCATCTTTTATACAAGAATATGTACCTTTAAGCATTTTAGGTACTTTTTAAAATGGTAACTTTTTATCTTTATTTTTACTTGTTGATGGTTTAGCTTTTCCACCTGTTTTATCTTTTACATAATCAGCTGTTCTGCTTTCTTTATATTTTTCAATGAATTTAGGTGTCTCTTCTCCTGCAGTTTTTTCTGCTAATGTAAATCCCTTCTCATCAAATACTTTGTTTAATTCATTCTTTTCTTTAGTTTCTGTTTTATCTTGATTTTTCCAATCAATTACTTTAACAATACCTACTTTAGCTGGTATATTTAAAAGATCCATAATTACTTGTTTAGGTCTTGCAACTCTTTTACCTGCATCAAAGTCATATATTTCTACCATCTTTTCTTCAAGTTCACACTCTTCTAATGGTTTACCTACTAATAACTCTGCTAAACCATTCATTTTAGCTAATCCTGGTAATAATTTCTTTTTACCTGTTTTTTTATCTACATAAAAGTTTACACCTTCTCTATTAGTTACATATTCTGTTAAATCTAATTTCTTACCTTCTGGTGTTTCTAATGTTAAATTAACACTAATTGCTCCACCTCTAGATTTATCAATAAATGCTCTTGTAATTTTCACATCATATACACCTGTGTCCCATACAAAATTTCCGCCACCTAAACTATCTTTTACTTCTTCTTTTTCTACATCTTTTGGAATACTAAAAATACCCATTATCTCTCCTTGTGTTTATTTTATTTTTAAATGTGGTAGCTTTTAGTGGTTCTATGTGCTACCGAACCAGAGAGAATCAATCTCTCATCCAATTTTCTATAATATCTGTTGGTTTATTTCTTAATTTTTCTATAATTAATTGTATTTCTGGTTTCTTTTTAACTATTTTAAAATTTAAAAATAATCTACAAGCAACATGATTAGCAAATACAATATCTGTATCTGGTTCAGGTGCTTTACCTGCAAATATATTACTATGTGCTATAACTACTACAGTAATTCCATAGTCACTTAATTTTGTTGCTACATCTTGAGTTTTAAGTTTTACTTCTCTTTCCTCTAAAGCAAGATTACATTTAGCATAAGTATCTATAATTACTACTTTTCCTTTTAATAAATCTAATACTTCTTCTTGAGTTTTATCTGATAGATAATAATCTAAGAATTTATAACCATCTAAATGAATAATTTTTCTTGTAGAATAACTTATATTGTCATCAAAGTCTATCAATACTGGTTCAATTTCTAAATTTTCAAAGTATTTAATAATACTTAATGTTTTACCTGCACCACTTTTTCCATGTAACAAAGTTACTTTATTTTTGGGTATAAGATCCCCTAACATAATATAACTCCCTGTAGCTGTGAAAGCCATATCTTTAAAATTTAACATATATACCTTTAGCGATAAATATTTAAGTAGTCAGTAGAAGTTGCCAACCTTCTATCTTTTTAAAGCTACTTAAGAGAGCCAAGAAGATAAAGTGGTTGGCTAACTTATAAACTTGACTCTATTAAATAGATTTTTTTATTAATTGATATTATTTTAGAACATCGCAATGAACATTGGATGTTCTAATTATATCAGAATTTTTTAATTTGTCAAGTTTTATTCTGGTTTTCCGAAATAATTATTTAATTTATCAATAACTAATTGTAAATCGTTATTAATATATTTTTCTTCTGGATATTTCCAAAAACCTAATGGCGCTCTCATTTTTTCATTTATAGTATCTTTATCTATCATAGTTTGAAATACATACTTAAAACCAAATTGTTCATCTGTTGATTCTGGTTGTAATAAAGGTGTTTTACCTAAATACTCTAATTTCTTTAAAGGTATTGTTTTACTTGATAAAATAACTTCAAAGTCAGCTTCAACTCCTCTCCTAGCAATAGCCCCTTTAATAGGTACTTTTGTTTCTAACACCATTTCAGTATCATTCATAACTGTATCACTATGAGCCAATACTATAACATTTTTACCACTCATTTTACATTTATGTAATACTTGTTTATAGAATTGCTGATAATCTGACCATGATTTCATCGTATTAGAACTATACACTACATATTGAGTTTCATATTGATCCATCATATAAGTAAGTGTATCTAATACAACTGTATGTATATCTTCTCTCTCACTTACTGCATCAAGATAATTTAAAGTTTCAGCTACATCTTTTACTTTTATTTCTTTAAATTTATTATTAAAAGGTAAACCTTTACCATCAAAGTTTAAATATAATACTCCTTCTGGGTTTTTTAAATTTCTTAAACTGAGCGTCTTTCCACTGGCCGGAACGCCCATTACTAATACTATTCTATTATCCATTTAATCTCCTTAGATATATAAATCTTCATCTTCTTCTGGTTCGGTATCAATATCTAATGCATTTTTACCAAATTCAATTACTTTTTCTTCCCACATATTTTCATCTAAATATGCTTTAATAACAATACTTGGATAAGTATTAAGTAAATCACTATATACTTTATCCAAGAATTCCATATATTCTTTTTCTATTTCTTCAAATTTCAATATTTTTACCTCCTTATTTAAACTCTTTAGCTAACGTAACCATAACAGAATCATATATTTCTGTTTCTTCTAATGGATCAGGCGTTTTTCTATTAAATTCAAATATTGCATTTTTAATAGATACTAAATCATAACCATTATCCTTAAGAACCATAGCATATCTAAATAATGCTTTATTTCTATTTCCATCTTTCCATTCTTTATAAAACCAAGCTTCTAAATTACTCATAGAACTAATTAATGCTCTATCATGAGATAATTCATCAGCTTTTTTAGTATGTGGTATAAATAACATAGCATTCATTAACTCTCCTTCATTAAAATAAACTATTGCATCTTTATTAGTTAACCATTTTTTAACTATCTGATTACTTGCTGAATCTACTTCAAATGGTAACCAATTAAATATTCTATTCATAAAATCTTTATACTCTTCAGCACCTAATTTTACTTCATGTGTTAAAGGTAATATTACCCTAAATCGATGTTCACCTTTTGGATCATGTCTTTTAGTAGTATAAATATAATAAGTATACTCTTTTAATAACTCTTTAGCCATTTCTAACTTAGTTCCACCATCTACATCTAATACTACTAAATTTGAACCAGGTAAAGCATTAATAGTTGCTCTATGTCCCTCACTTTTATCTCCATCTTTTAAATGATGATTGATCCAGTGTAAATTATCACTTGTAAATAATTTAGGTAAATCTACCCAATTTACATTTACATTTTTATAATTATAAGTCATATCAGTTGAATAACTTAGTATCACATTTTCTGGATCAAACTCTTTTAAAGCTTCTCCACTTAGAAATTCTATACCATCTACTATTCTTTTTTTAATAATAATAGAATGTTTATATCCCCAAGCAATAGCTAAATCTAACATTTCCTTTTTAGTAGCAGTACTTCCTTTATAGAAAGGTAAATCTTCGTGTAAATCAGCATGAGTAACATCTTCATCTAATTCTGCTACATATTTAGCTAATTTAACATAAGTCTTTTCTCTTTTAAGAATATTTCTAAAGGCAATACCACTATCTTCTACTAATTTAATAGCTTGTTGTAAGTGTTCTAATTTAACTTCTTCTGATTCTTCTATAAAAGCATATGCTCCTGAAAGTTTTAATGCTCTAAAATATCTATGCATAATTTCAGCTTTTTCCATTTCCTGATGTTCTTTTAATGCTTCTGCTCTTTCTTCACAATAAGCCTGATATTCTAATAATTTTAATAGATAATCATCTCTAACAAATAGTTTCTTATTTATATTAGTATCAATAGCTAATTTTTCAAAGTGTTTATATAGAGTTTCTATGAATAAACCAGAAGATTTATCTCTAAGCATATCTAGTTTTTCTTTAGCTGATAGTTTCTCTTTAGATATTTTAGGCATATAAGCAAATAACATTCTTCTCGCATATCCCATATCTAAAAGACTATAAAACTCTTGCTCAGTTTTTCCACCATCTAATAATTTACTTGGAGTACCAAATAATAATACATTAGCAGGTGTTATTCCGTCTATACTTTCATTTCTTTTATTTTCTTGAGTATTTTTAGTAATCTTAGGTTTTACTTTACCTACATCATACAACTCAATAAATACATTAAGCATATCTATATTAGCTGATAAATTAGCACCTACTTCATCCATTTCTAAATTCATAGCACCTAAACCAGCCAGTAATAATTTATGTCTTAGTTGTTTAATTGCTGCTGCTGTACCACCATCAAAGTTAAATAAGAACGGTCCTGTACCTTTATATTCTCTAATCAAATTCTGATATACTTCATCTGGATCCAAACCAGCAATACTTGCTCTCTCAGAGGCTATTTTAGCCAAACTCTTCTCAACTTGTGTTGGTAATACCTCTTTGATAAACTTATCCTTAAAACCCCTTAAAATATCATTTTCTATGATATTTATAGATTTCCCTTTCGTTTATGTTCAAGTAAGGTCGTTACTCTTACTCCGCAGCATCACCTGCAGCTTTAGTTTTCACTAAAGACCAGACTATATCTTAATCTTGACAATTACATCTTAATTTATATTGTTTTGTT
>Ga0256837_1000126_pt1 | contig 70409 bp, 68 predicted proteins | sample 4562384metaG_FD_185976 | JGI IMG/M metagenome (GOLD analysis project Ga0256837, IMG submission 185976) | Hydrothermal vent microbial communities from Guaymas Basin, Mexico - 4561-384 | ecosystem: Environmental > Aquatic > Marine > Hydrothermal vents | place: Mexico: Guaymas Basin | collected... | reverse complement strand
ATATAATCCAATTAAAACAATTCATAGATATAAAATCACATATCAAACAAGAATTACCAAAAGAGTGTTTAAATTTTAAAAAAGAAGATTTTAGAGATTTTAAACAATTATTTGATTTGTTAGCAAGTATTTAAGTGATGTTGGTACAACAAATCGTAGGAACTAACAAGGCTACAGTCGCGGTATTTTGAGCTTTTATAGCAAAATTAACTTTTAAGAAATCAAAAGCTAATAAGTAAAATATCGCCTTGTAGTTCAACTCAAGCGTTGTATTCAAAAATAACTATTTAAAAATCAATCTAAAGGAAAAATATGAAATTAAATTTAATAAAAAGTACTTTGTTTGTTGCCTTAGGATTAAGTTTCACAGCTTGTGAACAATCTGACAACTTTCTAGGAAAACCAGGAATGAAATGTGATTCAAAAGAAATTATTTCTTTAACTGAAAAAATTCTAAATAATCAAATTTTAAAAAATGGAAGTTTAAAAATTGACCCAAATAATATAGTGGTATGGGATTACAACAAGGTTGGTAGATATTACTGTAAAGCAAAAGTAAGTGGATTGAATAATGATGATAAATTAAATAGATATTTATTAATACCATATGGTTTAAGTTTTAATTCAAAAACAAATCAAATTACTGGTTGGATAAATTATAATACATATAGAACTACAAAAAATGATGGTTATTATGTTCAAATTGAAACTAAAAAGAATTAACTAAACTGATACATACAACAAGACAGAGTAGCGAATAAGTTACACAAGGGCAACTTATTCGCTATCTTCAACCGTTATGAGTCTAGTTTAAGCACCTTGCTTAAAATGAGCCTATTTTAGAAAAAGCAAAAGCTTTAAAAAAAGAGTTTACAAGCTAAAACAAAAAAAGCAACATTAGAATCCTCTCAAAAAAGCCAAGCTACTTACTAAAAACAGTAAGTAAAAAGAACTCAGAATCAAACCAAGTTTCAGCCATAACTTAAAAAACAACAAAAGCACGACATCATAACAAAGCATTGGAGAGAAATAAATGCCCTCGGTGACTTTTTAAAGTTCTTTGATATACTTGTAAAATAAATTTGCAAAAATTGAAGAAGTGCTAAAAAGGCATTTATTTCTCAACTCAACCGTTACCATTCAAAATAAATAGTCAAGTTAATCAAAAAGATTTAAGTCAATAATTATAGAACTTATATTATAATCTATAAGAAATAAAACATTAGGATACAAAATGATTGAATATGGTATTACAACATTACAAACTCAGCCGTCATTATTTAAACAAATGACAATATCTAAAATTGTAGATAAAAGAAAACATACAGATATTGGATATTTTATATCTTCAAAATATGAGAGTTTAATATCTGATGTAATTGCAAAAATAGAATATCAAGAAAAAATTGCTAAACTTCAAAAATTAAAACAATATCAAGATTTAGAATTTTTAGAAGTTGGAGTTGATGATGGAATTAAATAGAGGCGATATAGTAGGTATTAATCTAAATCCTAAAAAAGGTAATGAGATAGGCAAAATAAGACCTTGTGTCATTATCTCAAATGATGATGAAAACAATATTTTAGATACTATTATTGTAATGCCCTTATCAACTAAACTTATTGACGATATGAAACCATATCGATTAAGATTAAAAAAAAGAGATAAATTAGAAAACGATTCAGATCTATTGATAAATCATATCAGAACAATATCTAAAAAAAGAGTAACTTCAAAAATATCTAAAATTACAAATGATGAATATAAAATGATTATTCAAAATCTTTGTGAAAACTTTTAATTTGAAGTAATAAGTAAATGGTAACAAACCCTAGAAGCGAACAAGCCTACACTGCGGCAAAACCAAGCTTATATGTGATAAAATTGTATTAATTAGAATTTAAGATTTCAAGTATATTTATCGGCTTGTCCGCTTAAGTCAGTAGTTATGCTCATAATCCAAAATAACCATAACTATTTAAATTATATATTTAAAGGGAATAGTTGTGGAAGAAACTACAAAGAAAAAAAGAAATTGTGCATTAATTATTTTATGGATAATGAATATTTTATTAATTGCAACAGTTATATCGTTAGATATTAAAATAGATAAAGTTAATAATTCAAAAGTAAGTGATTATAGATTTGGGCTTATGCAAAATAATTTTGATAATTTAAAATATCCAAAATTTGAATTTGTAAATGGTATTCAAAAAATAGATGATAAAATTATGGTATCAATAGAAAATATTGAAAAATATTTAGATGGATATAAAATTAAAATTGGTGTATTAAATACATCTCCATTGACATTTGATCTGTCAACCCTATATCATACACAGAACCTAAATTTCTAAGCAACCATTTCTTTTTCAAGGAAACTGCACTGTCGTTTGTTTTGTAACATATTCATCTCTTCAAACTCTACAGGTGATAAATTATTATTTGCACTATGACTCCTTTGTCTATTATAATAAACTTCAAAAGTAGCGAATAATACTATTTTGTTCACATAAATCTTTATGTGAATAAGAAGCATACTGACTTCCTCTATCTGTATGCCATATAAGTCCTGATGGTGGATTACGATGCTTAATAGCCATATTTAAAACATTATTTACTAAATCAACTTTCATAGTGTCATCCATTGACCAACCTACAATTTTTCTAGAGTATAAATCTATTACAGTAGCTAGATATAACCATCCTTCATTTGTAGGTATATATTTCACAATAATAAAATATACATTAAGTATATTTTGATTATCGTTCTTATCACCTACATATTTTTCATTAGGATTTGATGCATAAAAATCTCTATTTAATATATTTGGCGCAACTGGTAAATTATGATTAGAATTGGTTGTATTTATTTTATATCTCTTTTTGGTTTTTGCTAATAGTCCTAAATCTTTCATAATAGCACCTATACGACGTCTTGATACAATAAATCCATATCGTAGTAATAATTTATCTTTAATTCTTCGTGTCCCATAGTTTTGTCTGCTTTGAATAAATATAATTTCTATTAATTCATTTAATTTTTCATCAATATTTTTTACTATACAGCCAGTTTTTATCCAATGATAATAGCTTGCTCTATCTATTTTTAAAATTTTACACATAACTGATATTTGGAAATCATTTGAATATTCTTTAATCCAAGCATACTTTACACAATTCCCTTTACAGGAAAGTTTGCTTTGCAACCGCTATTCGCTACTTTTGCAAAGTATGCTGTTGCCTTTTTTCTCACAGAGAGTGATTTGCTAAAGCAAACCGCTTCGCTTCACAAGAAAATATCCCTCTCTTGCTTTAATAACCTATTCTCTGCTCTTAAGCGTTTTAGTTCCTCTTGTGGAGTCTCTTTAACTGTAGATGTAATATCACTTTTACCTCTACTATCAATTTTTATATTATTTGCTTTTTTATAAATCCTAACCCAATTATAAATTGTCTTTGTATGAATTAGTGTAGCCAGATCAAAGTGCAGTGTTAACAGAAGTTAATCTTCTCCACAAATTGTTTTATATATACAAAAAGTACAAGCTTTTTTATCTTCACATTTATAAAAATCAACTGTTTTAGTTTTTAATGATTTAAATATATCATCAAGTCTTTTTATTTTTTCTTGTAAAACAATCTCTTCTTTTATACTAGCATCGTTTAGATCATAATATGCTACTTTGCTTACATTTATAGCTCTTGAAGCTAAATAATAAAACTCTAATTGAAAATCAACACTTTTTTCATATGTTTTTAATGTATCAATTTTTAACGATGAAGATGTTTTATAATCAAGTATACAATAAGTATTATCTTGTAATTTATCTATTCTATCAATAGTACCTTTTATAGATATACCATTATAGTTTAACTCAAATGGTTCTTCTAGTTTATATACTTTTATATTTTCTGTTTCAAATCTAGTTTTCTCGTTTTGTATAAACTTTTTTAATTTTCTTTTATAAACTTCAAGTTCTAAACTAAGATATGGATTTTTATTTTGATATTTACTTATATTATCACAAAGATATTTATATGATAAAATCGATTTATTATACATATCATCTAGTACATTGTGAATTATTAGCCCTACTTCATAAGCTTTTGGTTTTAGACTTATTGAGTGTTCTTTTATTTTTAAAATATAATTAAAATAATATTTTCTTCTACACTCCATATAAGTTTTAAGTGAAGTTGCTGACCATTGTTTTGTACTTAAATCTATATCTAACATTATTTGTTTATCAAATATATTTAGATCAACTTTTGTTTGAAGGATTGAAGAGAAATCAACCTTATTTATATTAAGTTTAATAAATAGTTCACTTGAAAATCTAGAAATTGTATTTGAATCATCATCTAAATATGATATAGATATTTGTTTAGCTTTATCAAATAAACTTTTATAATAATACTTTTGTAGATTCTCTCTATCTTTTAAACTTGGTAAATTTGTATGCTCTTTTACTTTTGATGATAAAAACTTATCTTTTATACTTCTTTTTGGTATTTTATCATCATTAAAATCTATTACAATTACACCATCAAAACTAATATTTCTAGTCTCTAGAATACCTAAAACTGTAACTTTTCCACTTCTTGTATCATCAACTGTTATTTTACTAAGCTTTGAAAAAAATATTTTATAGGCATCTTTTAATTTTAGTTCATTATTTAACTCTTCTTGAATATTACTATTAAAAAATAGATTATCTATTGATAATTTTATATCATTAACTTTTTCTATAATATCTTTTGATACTTCATCTTCTATTATATAATCTATTAATCTAAAGAAACTCTCTTTTTGTAAACTATTATTCCATATTGATTTTAGTTGTTCTAAATAATCTTTATTAATTTCTAAAAAAGATATATTCTCTTTATACTTTGGTTCATCATTATTTAAAAATTCAGCAATCGCACTTGCTTTTTTAAATGAAGTTGATGAATAAATATCATTTCCCATTGCAAAGTTAAAATAATTTTCATTATCAAATAGCTTTAAATATGAAGCAAACTTTTCATCAGGTAATACCACTACAATATTATTAGCACTAATTTTACTTTTTACCATATTTACTATTGCATATTTTATAAAAGATATCTGTGTTATTCTTTGTTTTACTGGATATATTATATGATTATTTAACTCTTTTTTATAGCTTTGTTTATTTACTATTTGCTTATTACTTAGATCAATCTCATATATATTATTTTTTTCTAAATCTAGGCCAATTTTTTTAAACATATCAATATTTTTTGTATTAAATTGATTAAGAGTTAAATTTATATTTAGTTTTACATATTCACTAGCTTGGCAAATAACTTTAAACTCAAAACTAGAAAAATAACCCTCATAGTTTATTATGATATTGTCATACTCTTTTAAGTACTCAATATTTATCTCATAATCTTTTGGTAATATTGAACTATCAATATAATTATTTTCATCTAATATATTTGTATATGACTCATAAATAGATTGTAAAATATCTAAATGTTCCATATAAAAAGCATATGTATCACTAGAGTTTATATCTTCTATTGTTTTAAATTCACTATTTAATTCATTGAAAAATTTAAATATATATTCACTTTGATTATAAAATTTTGAAAAGTTTTTACTTAGACCTAATTTTTCTAAACCAATATTATCTATTGCCTTTTTTAAATATAATATTCTTAGGTCTTTATTGATTAATGTTTTTTTTTGATTTATTATTATTTTAGAGAAAAAATCACCAATTGTAATAGTTTTACTTAAAAATTGATTTGATGATTTTTGAAAATCTATATAACCCCTAATAGCTCTACTAGTAGGAAATACTATTAAAGAGTTATTTAGCATAATTTTTACTTAGAGTTTGTCTTAATATAAAAATGACCGATATCATCTCCAACTGTAATTTTACCCATAATATTCCAGTAAGATTTTTTAGGTATTTTAAAATTATTTATACCATCTTTTAGTTCAAATTTTATATCATCTTTATGATTTACTGTTGTTGTTACTAATATTTCAGCTTTATAATTTTTGATCTCTTTTGAAGTTTTTTTATCTATTACTTTTAAAGATATTTTATTATCTCCATTATTTAATATATGTTTTCTATCTTCTGTTTTTTTAACTACCCTTTGAGATAAAAATATATCTTTGTACGAAAGTTTATTAAACTCTTTATCATTTATTACAATTTTAACATCATATTTATTATTAAATAAAACATTCTCTTTTGCTATTTGGTTAAAATTATCATCTATTTCATGGTAAGTACTAAAAAAAGTATTATCATCATCTAATCCAACACCAGCACTCATTGTCATCTTTATAGTCCAAAAAATAAGTCCTAAAGAGAATATAAATTTTGCTATAAATATAGCATATGTAGTTCTTTTAGTCATTCTTTTTTCCCTTTTTTTCTCTCATTACAACAATAGTATATGCTACAATACCTATAAATACCATTGTATACATAAATATCTTCCAAAAAGAACTTACAGTTTTACCAGCACTTCCAATACTAGATTCTAATTTAATATTCTTACTTTCTGCTAATTCATCAGCAATTTGAGCATAACCATTAAGTGAAGCTGCACTAACTTTTGATTTTAACATATTTTTATCATGTGATGCTAAAAGTGGAATAACGTATTCATCAAGTATCTCATCTTTTGATACAATATTTTTTAATTCTTTTTTAGAATATAATAAATTTGTATAATACTGATCAATAGCCATTGTTAATATTATAAATGGTTTATTTGTGATTGATTTAACTTGATCTAATAATTGTTTTTCTAAAATCTTAACTTGTGTGTATCTTTCTTTTCTAGGAAGTGTTGGATCTATCTTATTACTTCCTTTAATATCTAAATAAACTTCTATACCAACTTTTTGTTCAAGCTCAACTCCAATAGAGTTTATTTTTATATATGCTCTTTGATCCAGTAAACCACTGTGGTTTATTATATATGTTTTTTCATTTGCACTTACTATTGAAATAAGTAAAAAAAACACTAAAAATATATTTTTCATATATTGTTCCTAATTTTAATTTATTAATAAAATAAACAATACTTATACTATAAATACACATTGCTTATTTTATTTTTGTATTATATCTAATATGCAATTAAACAATAAAAAAAGGGGTGCAAAAGCACCCCTTTTTTATTTTATTTTTGAATTATCAAAAATCATATTATCCAATATAAATTCTTGTTGGATCCAAAAATGATAAATAAATTGATATTGCAGCTGATGCCACTAATAAAATTCCAATTACTCTATCCATAATTTTCCCCTTATTTTTCTACAGTTCTATAACTGTTATTGTTTAAGCTTTGATCTTTTATAGCATGAATATCTTGATTTATACTATAATAAACTTCTGCATTATTTTTTTGAACTACAATTGCATTGTATCCAAGTACACCTAATATACTTAAAAGTAATACTGTTGCAATTAACATTCCAGTAACACCATGAAGAGAAAATACTCCTCTTTCATTTTCATTCATTTTAACAGGTAATCCCATGACTATTCTCCTAAACTTTCGATATATTTAGCTACACCTTTAATTTGTGTATCTGTTAATCTTCCACTAAATGAAGGCATTGTACCAATAGAACCTTTTTTACCTGTAGCTAAAACTTTAGTAACTAGAGTTTCAGTATAAGTTGTAAGATTTGGAGCCATTCCACCCATACCTTTAGCATCTGCACCATGACATGAAGCACATGCAGCAAATTCAGCAGGAGCTTCACCTTTAGAACCTGTAGATATCCATGTAGCTATTTTATCAGCAGCATCACCAGAAGCCATACCAGCTGGCATATCTCCCATTGGGTATCCAAGTCCTGTAGAACCGTTTGCAATAATATCTAAAACTTGAGCTTTTGACATTCTTGTTGTAAAATCTTGAGCTTTACCATTAATACCTTCACCATCAACACCGTGACATGGAGCACATTGTACTAAGAATACAGATTCACCCATATTTTTAAGTCCAGTATCATCAATATTTTTGTGAGTTTCTTCAAACTTAGCTTGATGTTCTAATGTTTCTTGATTCCATTGACCAACTTGTGAGAATTGATTTGTTGGATAACCTACGAACCAGTACCATAACATCCAAACAATAGTAGCTATAAATAATAATGCCCATCCTATTGGAAGTTCATTTTTATATTCACCAATACCATCCCAGTTATCTTCTACTAATTCACCATCTGCTTTATCATTTTTAATTTGATTTACATACTTTAATGATACAAATACTGTAATAACAATAATTGCAACACCACCAAGCATTGTTAAGTCATTTATATAATCTTCACCTAGCTTAAAAGAATCACCTGCCATAAAGTAAGTTCCTGCTAATAATGCTACGATAAGAATAATTCCACCTATTACCATAGATTTCATACTAATTTCTCCCTTTTTATTTATTTGCTTTAATTTTAGGCTCTAATGGAGCAGAATCAATACTATCATCAAGAACTAACTTTGAATAACTCTCATAATCTTTTTCACCAGTTTTATCTCTTTTGTATATTGAATATACCCAAGAATAAAACACAATAAAAGTGATTAATGTCATACCAAATTTTGCCCAACCTTGTATCTCTAGTAATGTTTCATGTTCCATAATTTAACCTTATTTTAAAGAATTTAAGTAAGCAATTAATGCAACTATTTCAGGTATTTTACCATTAGCTACAGCATCTTTTACGTCTTGATCTTTCATATTTGCAGCGATCTCTTGTGCTTCTTTTAAAGCTAAAGATTTTGCAACTTCAAGATTACCTAATTTTGGCATACCAGTTTTATCATAAGGAACACCAAATACATTTTTAACTGTTAAAGCTTCTGCATATGCAGTTTCTATATCAGCTATGTTTTTAAACATATGAGGGTAAGCTGGCATAATTGTACCTGGTACAACATCCGCTGGAGCTTTCATATGATTTTCATGCCAATCAGTTGTTCTGTAATTTCCAACTCTTTTTAAATCTGGACCAGTTCTTTTTGATCCCCATAAGAATGGTCTATCATAAGCATACTCACCAGATAATGAATACATACCATATCTATCAGTTTCTGATTTAAATGGTCTAATTAATTGTGAATGACATGCATTACACGAATCTTTTATATATACATTTCTTCCTGCAAGTTGCAACACTGTGTAGGGTTTAGTCCCTACAGTTGGTTGTGCTTGTTTTGAAAAGTCAGGTAGTACTTCTACTAACCCAGCAAATGCAATAAATAAAAATACTGTTACCGCAAAGAAAAACGGTCTTTGTTCTAACCAATGAAACATAATTTATCTCCTTCTTTCTTAAGCGCCCATAGGCGATGCACTTGTTGGTTCTTTATCAAGAACTCTACCAGCAGTTGCTGTTTTGTACATATTGTAAGCCCACATAAATGCACCAATTAAGTATAATAATCCACCTATACCTCTAATTGTATAGTAAGGGTGTAATACTTCAACTGTATCAATAAATGAGTAAACTAAAGAACCATATTCGTCATATGCTCTCCACATCATACCTTGAGTAATACCTGCAATCCACATAGATGTAAAGTATAATACGATACCTACTGTTTGAATCCAGAATTGTGTTTCAAGTAAAGATTTAGAATAAATCTCTCTACCATACATTCTAGGAGCCATGTGCATTAAAGCAGCCATAACCATAAATGCAACCCAACCAAGAACACCATCGTGAACGTGACCTGGAATCCAATCTGTAAAGTGAGCAATAGCATTTACTGATTTAATAGCTTGAATTGGACCTTCTATTGTAGATAACATATAGAATGTAGAACCCATAACCATAAATTTAATTAATGGATTTGATTGTAATTGTCCCCACTCACCTTTCATTGTAAGAAGCATATTAATAGCTGATCCCCAAGATGGTAAAATAAGTACAACAGACATTGTAGAACCCATAGTTTGAACCCAATCAGGAATTGTTGAATATAATAAGTGGTGTCCACCAGCCCATAAATAAACAAACATTAATCCCCAGAAAGCAACCATAGATAATTTATAAGAATAAACATTTTGTCCAGATTCTTTTGGTAAGAAGTAATAAATCATAGCAACAATTGGAGTAGTAAATACGAATGCAACAGCATTGTGTCCATACCACCATTGTACTAATGCATCATTTGTTCCTGCATATAAAGAAACAGAGTGGATCATTGAACCATATCCACCAGAAGCAAAGTATGTTGGAACTTCTGCATTATTAAATAAGAATAACATTGCAACAGCTAAGAATGTTGCAATATAGTACCATACAGATACATATAATGTTCTTTCTCTTCTAATCCCGATCATTCCAAAAATAGCGATTCCCCAAAGAACCCACCAAACTACAACCATTAAATCTAATGGCCATTCTAACTCAGCATACTCTTTAGATGTAGTAATACCACTTAATAGTGTAACTACTGCTAATAAAATTGTTATTACGTAAAGAGCAAAATGTAATTTTGCTACCCCCATTAAAAATGGTGATTCTTTTAAAGACACCTTTAAAACTCTTTGACCTACGTAGTACCATGTTGCGAACACACCACTTACTGTAAATCCAAAGATAACTGCACTTGTATGTAGAGGTCTAAGTCTACTAAATGTACCATATTCTCCTGCTAGATTACTCAATTCTGGAAAAGCTAACTGAAAGGCGATAAGAACACCTAATGTCATCCCAATTAAACCAAAAACGATTGATGTAAATGTGAAAGCTTTAGAAATTGAATAATCATATTCAATACTAGTATTGTTTTGCATTATATTTCTCCTTTTATTTTAAGCAAAGATAAGTATTTTTATTACAATAATAAAAACACTTAACACTGTAAATCACATTTTAGAAAAATATTCTTTAACATATGCTGAAGAAAACATAATTTATCGGTGTAATATTATTATTTTATATTATATTAAGTTATAAAACAAGATTTAATATTACTTATTAAATAATTAATCTAATTTTAAGAAATGTAATACTATAATGTTTTTTATATTTAGGAGTTTATTATGAAAAAACTATTTAATCTAGCAATTTTATTTTTAGGTGCATCAATTATTTTTACGGGATGTAATCAAAACACTATTGTAATACCAAAAGAGAAAGCAAGTACAAATACTATTAATGTTACATTAAATGATGCTATATTATCTTTAGCAAACCAATTATCACAAAATAATAAACTTCAAACAAATGATACAGGTACTATTACTTTAACATCGTTTGTTGATCTTAAAAAATTAAATCAAACAAGTCAATTTGGTAGAGTTTTAGGAGAGTCTTTATTTTCAGAACTATTTATTAGAGGTTTTAATGTTACAGATTTTAGAGGTCAACAAGCAATATCTGTTAATAATAGTGGTGAATTTTTTATAACTAGAAATATTAATAAACTTTCAAGTGAAGTTCCAAATACTTATATACTAGTTGGTACTTACTCAAAAATAGATCAAAATGTAATAATAAATGCAAGAATACTTGATAATAAAACAGGAAAAATTGTAACAAGTGCAAGAGCTATGTATGCAAATGATGACTGTAGTTTATTTGGAACTTGTAATAATATTAGAAGAAAAATAAAAATAGTACCTCAACAAATAAAGATGGATATTATTTCACAAAATAGTTCACACCAAAGAATAAAATTTTAATAAATTTATAACTTTTTAAATAGTTCTTTGTTAGAATGTCTTATTATTAAAGGTATTCTAATTATGATAAAAAAAATTTTACTAACAACTATTATATTATTTGTTTTTACATCATGTACTACAAGTACATCTAAACATATAAATAAAAAATACAGAACAAGTGGTTTTTCATTTTTTGCAAATAATCATTTTGATGATTTAAACAATGCAGTAATTGAACTTGCAAATCAACTTCTTTTAAATATCAAATCATCTAATCAAAAAAATAATCAATTTACAGTAACTACTTTTGTTAATTTAAATGACTTTGAATCAACATCATCATTTGGTAGAGTAATAAGTGAAACTCTTATAAATGAACTTCATACAAGACATTTTAAAGTTATAGATTTTAGAACACAAAATGACTTAAGTGTAAATAGTGATGGAGAATTTATATTAACAAGAAAAGTTGATAAACTAAAAGATGAAATACCTCAATCTATGCTTATTGCTGGTACTTACTCTATTATAAATGATAAAGAGATTGTACTAAATGCAAGAATAGTTGATAACTTTACTTCTGAAGTTATATCAACTGCAAAAGTTATATACACTTATGAAAACTGTAAAGTGATGAATATATGCTTTAATAAAAAAGTAATATCTACAACAATGATGATAGAAAAAGATAAATAAGATGAATTTTATAAAAATAATTAGTTTAATATTAGTATCTACATTTTTTATATCGTGTGGTAATTTTCCAACATATACATCAAAAGTGAAAAAATATTTTGTAAATCCTGAAACTACAGTAGATTTTAAAGATATAGCTTATGATTTAACAGCACCTATTTGTCCTAAAATACAAAAAGATGATATGATATATATAAGTGATTTTGTAAATGAAAAAGATCTTAAAAACCATTCTCAACTTGGATTTTTATTAGCAAACCAAACAAAAGTAAATATCCAAGATGAAGAATGTAGTCCAAAAATATTAATACAAGATTTACAATTGGCAACATCAATGAAACTTAGTAAAAATGGTTCTAGAGTATTAACAAGAGATATAAATAATATAAAAGTAGAAGAGATTGATGAAGAAAAGAAGATTATAGTAGGTTCATATCTTATAACATCAAATCAGATTATTTTATTTTTAAAACTTATAAACTTAAATGATGGAACTACAATTGCTTCAAGTACTACTACTAGATTATTAAATGATGAATTTAGAAGTTTAGAAGGTATCCAGACTACAAAAGAGAAAAAAGAACAAAATGTAAATAATATCTATAGACCTTTTCATCTATAGATTTACCTAAATAATTATATTATCTCTTTTAACATAAGGTTATATGTAGTATCACCTCTAAACTCATTTTTGTTTACTGTGGCATTGAAGTTTATATTTTCTCCTATACTTAAATCTTGACAATCTTGAAAAATAAGCATATCTATATTTGCAACCCCATTACTTAGAGTTACTTTTCTAAACTGTTTTTCACTACCCATAAACATTATATTTAGTATTTGAATATTTTCAAAATAAAATACAGGTAAAGAGTTTTCTAATCCAAATGGTCTAAAAGAGTATATAGTATTAAATAATTCACTATTTACATCATGAAGATCTATTTGACATAGTGCTTCATTTGTTATTATTTTATCCTCTTTGGGGATCTCATTGATTGCTTGATTTATAGCTTTTTTAAAATCATTTAACTTACTATTTTCTACAAGTAAACCAGCTGCACCTTTGTGACCACCATAGCCTATTGTATAATCTTTTACTTTAGTAATTAAATCATATAAATTGATATTTGCTACACTTCTTGCACTAGCTTTTGCTTTTTGCTCATTTGTATGAAATACAAATGATGGTTTTTTAAATGTATCACATAGCTTTGAAGCTACAATCCCAACTATACCCTCATTCCAATCATCACTTGAAACAATAATAACCTCATCATTTGAATCAACTTGAACTTTTGCCTCTTCATATATAGCTTGTTGCTCTTTTTTTCTTCTTTCATTTAATTCTATTAAATAATCTAATAATTCATTTGCTTCAAATGTATCATAAGATAATAAAAACTCCAAAGCAATAGAAGCATCTTCCATTCTACCTGCACAATTTATAAGTGGAGCTATTTTAAAGCCAATATCCTCTTCAGTTATAATATTTGAAAATCCAAATCTCTCTCTTAGGGCTACAAATGCTGGTCTTTGTGAACTAACTAAAATTTGAAGTCCTCTTTTTACAATAGTTTGATTTAAACTTACCATTGGCATAATATCTGCAATAATAGCAATAGTTAAAAAATCAAAAAGCTCCATTAGGTTGTATTTTAAACCTAACTCTTTTTTAATACTAGCACATAAATACCAAGCTACATGAGCTCCACATATTTCAGGAAATGGAAATGTACAATCACTTTGTTTTGGATTTACAATAGCATATGCATCTGGTAATTGTTCCCCTACAGTGTGGTGATCTGTAATTATAAGATCTAATCCTCGCTCTTTACATATAAGTGCTGGTTCAACGGCACTAATACCATTATCTACAGTTATTATTATTCCATCATAAACCATATCAAGTATAGCTTCACTTATTCCATATCCATGTTCAAATCTATTTGGTATTATATAATTAACTTCAACCCCTACAGCTTTATTAAAAAACTCAACCATAATAGCCGTTGAATTTACTCCATCGGCATCATAGTCCCCTATTATATTGATTGTTTCATCATTTTTAAGTGCAGCTACTATTCTGTTTGTTGCTTTTTGCATATCTTTGAAAAGATGTGGTTGTGGCATATCTTTTAATGCTTTATATTTATCATCTTTTATTCTGTTGTTTAGTTCATCTTTTATTTGTGATATATTTAGTTTTTTCATTAAACGATTATAACATATTTTTTTGATATAATAAGATAGATAATAAAATTAGGAATTCAAATGAATTTAGAAAATAATGATAAACAATATGTATTAAATACATATGCAAGAAACTATGTAAACTTTACAAAAGGGCAAAATGCAACTTTATTTGATGAAAAAGGTAATAACTATATAGATTTTACATCAGGAATTGGAGTAGTAAGCGTTGGTCATGCAAATAAAAGAGTTGCAGATGCAATATATAATCAAGTAAGTAGTATTACTCATATATCTAACCTTTATGCTATTGAACCTCAAACACTTTTAGCTAAAAAAGTTGTGGAATTAAGTGGATATGATATGGCTTGTTTTTTTGCTAATAGTGGAGCTGAAGCAAATGAAGGAGCTATTAAAATAGCTAGAAAATATGGTCATGAAAAATTCAATGACAAAAAATACAAAGTAGTAACTTTAGAAAACTCTTTTCATGGAAGAACAATCACAACTGTAAAAGCAAGTGGTCAAACATCTATGCATAAAGATAGTTTTTCACCATACCCTGATGGTTTCTCTTTTGATGCAAGTATCAAAGATGTATATGATTCAATTGATGATAAAACAGTTGCAGTTATGATAGAGCTTGTTCAAGGTGAAGGTGGCGTACAACCTCTTCCTAGAAAAGATGTTCAAGAACTAGCAGCATATTTACAAAATAACGATATATTACTAATAGTTGATGAAGTACAAACAGGTGCTTATAGAACAGGTGAATTTTTAGCTTCAAATTTATATGATATTGAACCAGATATAATCACTATGGCAAAAGGTGTTGGTGGTGGTGTTCCAATTGGAATAGTTCTTACAAAACATAAAGATCTTTTAGTTCCTGGTGACCATGGTAGTACATTTGGTGGTAACTACTTAAGTACAAGAGCAGCCCTAGAGGTTTGTAATATATTAGAAGAACTTAAAAAAAGTGGTCAGTTATTAGAAACTATAAAATATTTCAATACAAAATTTGATGAATTTTATGAAAATAATAAAGATATATTTACTTCAAAAGTTGGAATAGCTCTTATGAAAGGGCTTAGAGTTAAAGATGCTCAGACTTTAACAAGTATTGTTCAAAAAGGTTTTGAAGAGGGTGTATTAGTTTTAAAAGCTGGTCAAAACACTTTGAGATTCCTTCCTCCTCTTACGATTACAAACGATGAAATTGACTTAGGATTTAAAAGACTTGAAGATGCCGTTAAAAATATTTAGTTCTTTAATCTTATCATCTTGTATTGGTATATCACTATTTGCTAGTAGTGATATACTTTCTAATACACAAAATAATATATTAGGTTTAAGTGCAAAAAAAGCTAAATCAGATGTATCAAAGCTTGAAAAGGATTGGATAGATAAAGGTGCAATAAACTATAACTATACATATACTAAAACAGATAACTCAAATATCCCCACTTCAAAAATATCAACATTGAGATTAAATCAATCTATATTTAGATCAGGTGGTATCTATTATGCTATTAAATATGCATCTAGTTCAAAAAAAGATAGTGACCTATTATTAAAAATAAATAAACAAAATACTATATCATCAGTTTATAATAATGTATACAATATAAAAAAACTAAATATTCAAATCCAAAAACAAAATCTATCTTTAAAAAATGCAATTATAGATTACGAAAATAAAAAAGAATCAGTATTTAATGGACTTCTTGATATATCATTTTTAAACAATGCTCTATTAGTAAAAAATCAAATAAAAATTGCCCTTCTAGATCTGCAACTAGCAAAACAAAAAAGTATAAATACCCTGAGTACACTTAGTGATCTATCGTATGATAAAATACCTTTACCAAAACTAGATATTCTATCTAAAGATCAATTTGAAAAAGAGAATTTAAATATTAAAAAATCTATAATTGATATTAAAAAACAGAACTCTCTAAGTGGTGTATCAAATGCTCAATACCTTCCAAAAGTTAGTGTAAATTATAATAAAATTTATGATCATACAAATAATAATGATTCATATAATTATGGATTTAGAATAGATATACCAATAGATTTTCAAACTTTAGATGTACTACAAAGTAATAAGATAGCAGTTTTAGAAAAAAAAGAGAATCAAAAACTAATAAAACAAAAAGAAGATGTGTTTTTTAAATCAATAAAACTTGATATTGAAAATATAGATCAAAAAATATCTCTTACAAAACAAAATATAGATGCATATTCAAAATTGGTATCTCAAACAAAAGAGCAATACGAAGCTGGACTTAAAACTAAAAATGATCTAAATGTATTGACTAATTCAAAACATAGTGAAGAGTTAAGTGTAAAAATATATGAAATAGATAAACAACTAAAACTATTAGAACTATATACTAGGATAAATAATGATAAAATTTAGTAAATATTTTAATGATTGGTTATATAGTACTGATGGTTACTATAGTAAATATAAAGATATAGGTAAAGATGGAGATTTTTATACTGCTGTATCAACTAGTAGCTTCTTTGGAGGAAGTATTGCTAAAAGGATTATAGATACAATTGAGAGTGGATTTATACCAAAAAGCACAACTATAGTTGAAGTTGGAGCACATCATGGATACTTAATAGCTGATATAATTCAGTTTATTTATACTCTTCGTCCTAAACTACTTCAAACACTTAACTTTGCTATTGTTGAAAGATATGAACACTTAAGGATAAAACAAAAAGCTTATTTAGAAGAGTGTTATGGAGATGCTATTAATTTTAAACACTACAATAGTATTGAAGAGTTCAAATCAAAACATGCAATCATAGTAGCAAATGAGATATTTGATGCATTTGCTTGTGATATGGTTTATACTACAAAAGAAGATCAACTACAACTAGCCTTTGTAAATGATCATAAAATTGAATTTAAAAAATGTGAAGATCAAAGAATTACAAAGCTTTGTGAAAAATACAAAATCACAAAAGGTGAAATAGCTGCTGGTTATGAAGAGTTTGCAAAAACTTTAGATACAAATATAGCTAAATATGAATTTATAACATTTGATTATGGTGAAAAATATCCAAGAAATGATTACTCATGTAGAGTATATGAAAAACATAATGTATATCCTATATTTGATGAAGATATAGATTTAAAAAAATTGTATAAAAACTCAGATATAACTTATGATGTAAACTTTTCACATCTAATAGATAGTTTTGAGCAAAATAACACAAAATGTGAAAAGTATGAAACTCAACTAAAAGCATTGGTTGATTTTGGAATAATTGAACTTCTTGAGATGCTTCATAAAAATGTAGATGAGAAAACATATCTTAGATATGCAAACCAAGTAAAAACTTTACTTGAACCAACAGGAATGGGTGATAGATTTAAAGTAGCCATTTTTAGAAAAGAAAACATATAATATAGGAAAATAAATGAATAAAAATATATCAATAATAATACTTGCTGCTGGTAAAGGTAGTAGAATGAAATCTACTCTACCAAAAGTTTTACATAAAATATCTGGATTTGAGATGCTATATTATAGTATAAAAGAAGCTAGTAAACTAAGTGATGATATCCATGTAGTACTTTACCACCAAGCTGAACTTGTAAAAGCTACAATGGAAAAATACTTTACAAATATAAACTTCACTATTCAAGATCATGAAAACTATCCAGGAACCGGTGGGGCTGTTATGAATATTGATCTAAAATATGATAATACTCTAGTATTAAATGGTGATATGCCACTTATTCAAAGTAGTGAATTAGAAAAGTTTTTAGACTACACAAATTCAGCAATTGTTATGTCTGTACTATCTTTAAATGAGGCTAATGGTTATGGAAGAGTAATTATAAAAGATGATAAAGTAGTAAAAATAGTGGAACAAAAAGATTGTAATGAAACTGAACTGATGGTTACTACTGCAAATGCAGGAATATATAGCTTTGATACAAAATTTTTACAAGAAAATTTATCTAAATTATCAAATAATAATGCTCAAGAGGAATACTATATAACAGATTTAGTAGAAATTGCAATTAATGCAAACCTTGAAGTATCACCACTTATTGTTGATGAGGAAAACTTCAAAGGTGTAAACTCTAAATTTGATTTAGCTAATGCAGAAGTTTTACACCAAAATAGAATCAAAAAAGAGTTTATGAGTAATGGTGTGATTATGAGAATGCCTGATACTATTTATATAGAAGCAAGTGTACAAATTGAGGGTGAAAGTATAATAGAAAATAATGTAACACTTTTAGGAGATACAAAAATAATAAATTCTCATATCAAAACTTCATCTGTGGTAGAAGATTCAACTCTTACAAACTCTGATATTGGGCCTATGGCAAGAGTTAGACCAAATAGCATATTAGAAGATACACATCTTGGAAACTTTGTAGAGGTTAAAAAATCAACTCTACATGGTGTAAAAGCTGGTCACTTAGCATATATAGGTGATAGTGATGTACAAAGTGGTACAAATATAGGTGCTGGAGTTATTACATGTAACTATGATGGAATAAATAAATACAAAACAACTATTGGTAAAAATGTATTTGTAGGAAGTGATTCACAACTAATTGCACCATTAACTTTAGAAGATGATACAATGATAGCTGCAGGAAGTACAGTTGTAGGTGATGTTAAAAGTGGTGAGCTATATATCACAAGAGCAAAAGCTAAAAAAATAGCTGGATTCTTTTATAAGTTTTTTAAAACTAAAAAATAATAAATTATTATGCCAGGAAGGGTAGCCAGTTTTGATGATGCCCAATTTAAATTTGATGCATCATCTTTAATACAAAATGATTTAATATCTACTTTAAAGCCATATTACAATATAGCTCCTACTCATGCCGTACCAGTTTTATTAAACAATGGAAATTACCTAACTGCCCATTTTGGATTCTTTGCTCCTTGGGCAAAAGATAGAAAAACAATCCATGTAAATGCTAGAAATGAATCTATCTTTGAAAAAGCAACTTTTAGAGATGCATATAAACAAAATAGATGTATAGTAATAATAAATGGTTACTATGAATGGATAGATTCGATACCCTACTTTATACATAGTGCAAAAGATGATTATTTTGCAATTGCAGCAATATGGGGTGAATATTATGATAAAGAGTTAAATCAAAATATACTTAATGTTGCTATGATAACATGCCAACCAAATGAAAAAATAGAAAAGATCCACCACCGTATGCCTGTAATACTAAATAAAAAAGATTATAAAACATGGCTACACAATAACGATATAAATACTTTAAATAATCTATTTCAAATATATTCAAATGAACTTATGACTTATCATGAGGTTAGTAAAGATATAAATAAAGTTGGATTTGATAATAGCTCTTGTATAAAAGAGTATAAAAATAAACTAAGTGGACAGCTTAGTTTGTTCTAAAGGTAAATAAATGAAAAAACTATACTATATTCATGATCCAATGTGTTCTTGGTGTTATGCATTTTCAAAAATTATTCAAAGATTAGAAGATATAATTAAAAATGATATAGAAGTTATATATGTATCTGCTGGTTTAGCTTCTCACAGCGATAATGAGATGCCAAAACATATGCAAAATTATATTATAAATACATGGCATACAATAAATTCACAATTAGGTATAGATTTTAACTTTGACTTTTGGAGTAAAAATAAAGCAAAAAGATCTACTTATTTATCTTGTCAAGCTTGCATCGTAGCAAGAAAATATGATAAAGAAAAACAAATGATTAAAGCAATTCAAAAAGCTTATTACCTAAATGCTAAAAATCCATCAAATATAGATATTTTATGCGAATGTGCTTCTAAAGTAGGTATAGATAAAACTAAGTTTCAAAAAGAACTAATTTCAAAAGAAATTATAAGTATATTTAAAAATGATCTACTTTTAAAAGAAAAATTAAATATAAATTCATTTCCATCACTAATTCTATTCACAAATAATAATTACTATCAAATATCTATTGATTATAAAGATGAAAATATAATATTAGATCAAATTAATAATATAATTGAAAAGTAAATTATTATATTTTACACTTTAAATCATTATAATTAAAATAATGATATAATAAGTAATATATAAAGAGTGGAAGAGATGAATTTACTAAAAAATAAAAATATACTAATAGGTATCACAGGTAGTATAGCAATATACAAAAGTCTTGAACTAATAAGACTATACATAAAAGCAGGTGCAAATGTAAAAGTTATAATGACACCTGCTGCTAAAAAGTTTATAAATCCAATAACATTTGAAACAATATCTCAAAATAAAGTTTTAGATGATACAAATGAAGATTGGAGTTTTGATACTCAAAATAACCACATAGCAATAGGTAAATGGGCAGATATATTTGTAATAGCTCCATGTAGTGCAAATACAATCAATAAACTAAGTAATGGAATTGCTGATAATATTTTATTACAAACAGCACTTGCTTATGATGATATAAAATTATTATCACCTGCTGCTAATACAAAAATGATGGAAAACCCTCTAACAAAAGCTAGTTTAAAAATGTTAAAACTATGTAATTTTAAACTTCTTGAAACTGTAACTAAAGAGCTTGCTTGTAAAGATATAGGAAATGGTGCTATGTCTGAAGTTGAAGATATATTTCATGCAACAGCAAGGGAACTTTTAAAAGATACTTACTGGAGTAATAGAAAAGTTGTAATGAATAGTGGAGCTAGTATCGAAAAGATTGATGATGTAAGATTTATATCAAACTTTTCATCTGGAAAAATGGCTACTAGTTTAGCTACAGCATTATATTATAGAGGTGCTGATATATTTTTTATACATTCAAGTTCTAGTATTACACCAAATATAAGTGCAATGCATAAACTTCAACTAGATGATACAGATTCTATGCTAGCTTTTATCGATGATGCAATAAGAGTAGCAAAAAAAGGTGTATTAAGTGAAGCTACACTTATGGATAATTCTACTGTTGAGCTAATACAAAAACAGCCATACTTTTTTGGTGTTGCTGCTGTTAGTGATTATATTCCTAGATTTCCACAAAATGGTAAGCTAAAAAAAGATGATATTGGTGATACTTGGGATTTAAAACTAAAGAAAAATATAGATGTACTATCTTCAATAAATAAAGAAGGGATCTATACAATTGGATTTAAAGCAGAGATGGATAAACAAACAGCATTAATAAATGCAAAAAATATGCTTGAAAAGAAAAATATAGATGCAGTTTGTTTAAATCTACTTAATAATTCATCTTCATTTGGAAGTGAGAATAACCAAATAGATTTAATCACAAAAGATGAAATAATAGAACTACCAAGTAATAATAAACTTTCTTTATCTTTAGAGTTACTAGATAATTTAAAAGAGAAATTTAATGATTAAACAAAATATACCTACTCATATAGCTATTATTATGGACGGTAATGGTAGGTGGGCAAAAGAGCAAGGTCTAAAAAGAACAGCAGGTCATGAAAAAGGTGCTTCTGTTGTACGAGATATTACAACTCATTGTGGAAATATTGGTGTTAAATATCTAACACTTTATGCTTTTTCCACTGAAAACTGGAATAGACCAAAGCTTGAAGTTGAATTTCTTATGAGATTGCTTGAAAAATATTTAAAATCTGAATTAAATATATATTTAAAAAATGATGTTAAGTTTACAACTATTGGAGATATCTCAAGGTTTTCAAAATCTTTACAAAAAACAATTTCAAATGTAAAAGAGAAAACTGCTCATTGTAAAAGTTTAACTCAAGTTTTAGCACTAAATTATGGTTCAAGAGATGAAATTGTAAGAGCTATAAACAAGGGGATCAAAGATGGGATCAATAACTTTACTGAAGATAATCTAAACTCTTATTTAGATACTGCAGATATCCCTGATGTAGATATGCTAATAAGAACTTCAGGTGAGATTAGACTAAGTAATTATTTACTTTGGCAATGTGCATATAGTGAAATGTTTTTTACACAAACATATTGGCCAGAATTTACACCAAATGAATTAGATGATCTAATTAGTGATTTTCAAAAAAGAGAAAGAAGATTTGGTGGAATTTAGTGCTTGACATATTTGTTATATTATTCGCTTTAGTTTTTGGAAGTTTTTTAAATGTACTAATATATAGACTTCCTCTAGATAAAAGTTTTTTTACACCTATTCGTTCAACTTGTCCTAAATGTAACTACCAATTAAAATGGTATGAAAATATACCACTTATATCATATATATTTTTAAAAGCAAAGTGCTCATCATGTAAAAGTGATATATCTACAGTATATTTTATTGTTGAACTTTTAAGTGTAATTATCACATATAGTTTATTTCTAAAATTAGGTTTAAATTACAATTTTTATATCACTGTAATATTATTTTATATCCTTATAGTTTTATCATTTATAGATTTAAAATATAAAGCTGTTCCTGATTATTTATTACTAATTGCTTTGCTTTGTACTTTTTTATTATCAAATATAAACTATCAAGATATGTTTATATTTACAGGTGTTTTTGTACTACTTAATTTTATTTTAACATTTTACATTCAAAATATAAAATCAAAACTTACAAAAAATAAAGAGCTTCAAATTCAAACAGCTTTGGGTGAAGGTGATATACCTATAGTTGCAATTATTGCTGCAATTTTAGGCTTAAAATTAAGTATAGTTGCCGTTTTTATTGCTTCCATTACAGCAATTATTCCATCAATTTATAATATAATACAAAAAGATGATATTGAGACACCATTTATTCCATTTTTAGTTTTTGGCTTATTTATAGTTTATCTCTTTAATACTAAAATATTATACTATATAGGATTATAAATATGAGTAGACTTTACAACTATTTAAATACTAACTTAAGTTCAACATTTTTTCCTATATTTATAACTTTATATGCAATCACATCTATAATTTATTTAGTAAAAATAGCATCACTTACTTCTATTATTACAATGGATGGATTTGAGATGATATATTTATATTTTTTAAATATTCCTACAATTTTATTTTATTCTTTGCCAGTTTCTTTTTTTGTATCTGCATCTATCAATATAGCAAAATTATCTAGTGAATATGAATTAATTGTTATAAATAGTTTTGGATTAAGTCCATTAAGGGTGATGAAAAGCTTAATACCTATTTCACTTCTTATGAGTATTTTACTTATTATTATATCTTTTATTTTAATCCCAAAAGCAGGTTATTCAAAAAGTATTTTTATTAATAAAAAAAAACAAGAAGCACGATTTAATATAAAACCAAGTGAATATGGACAAAAATTTGGTCCATGGTATATGTATGTTGAATCAAAAGAAAAAAATAGCTATTTCAATATTATTTTATACAAAAATAAAGAAAACTCAAATACATTTATAAGTGCAAAAAAAGCTGTTTTAATCAATAATGGTAATTCACTTAGCCTTAAGCTGTATAATGGAACATCTTCAATTGTAGATAATAATAATCTAAAATTAGTTGAGTTTTCAAAAATGATTATTAATAATGAACTGCCACAACCAAAACAAATATCTACATTAAAAGATATTATAAATTATTGGTTATATAATTCAAGAATTGATAAAATGTTATTTTATTATTTTATATCTATTATGCCAATAATATCTATACTATTATATATTTCAATAGGTTATTATAATCCTAGATATCAAAAAAACCATTCTACTGCATATTCGATGTTTTTTTTAATAACTTATATTGTTATTTTACAAAAATTATCAAAAACTGAAGATTTTAACACTATGATATATTTTCCTATTCTTTGGATTTTACTATCTATTGTTATCTATTTTATAAGAGTTAAAAAATATTTTTAATGACTGCAAAACTTACAATCTCATATGATGGTAGCAAATACTACGGCTCACAAATACAACCTAAAAAAGATACAGTCCATGGAAGGTTAAAATTAGCACTTAAAACATTAGGTATAAATAGTGTTATAAATTTTTCAGGACGTACTGATAAAGATGTTCATGCTTCAATGCAAGTTGTTTCATTTTCTTTACCATCATATTGGAATGATAAAATAAAACTACAAGAGAAATTAATCTCATTTATGCCTATGAGTATAAAAATTCATAATCTAGAGATTTTAGATTATGAGTTCCATGCTCGTTTTAGTGCAAAAAAAAGATCATATAGATATATCATATCAAAAAAACAATTGACTGCCTTTAATAGCTCTTATATGGCTTATTATGAGGATATAAAAGTTGATTTAATAAACAAAGCTTGTAAATTATTTATTGGAATTCATGATTTTGAATATTTTCATAAAATTGGAAGCCAACCTGCAACTACTACTAGGGAAATTTATGATGCAAGGTTTTATGAGTATAAAGATATGTATATATTTAAATTTACAGCAAATTCATATCTAAGAAGTCAAATTAGAATGATGGTTTATTCACTTTTAGAAGTATCAAAAAATAATCTAAGTTTAGATCAATTAAAACAACAAATAGATAAAAAAAAGATTTTTACAAGAAGACTAGCTAGTCCATTTGGATTATATTTAAGTAAAATATATTATTAGTTTTTGTACTTGCTCTAAGATTTAGAGCAAGTACTATTTTTATAGTGGATTAGAATCCACTATTTTGTACTGCCGCACTTATTATATTTAATAATGGGTCAACACTAAAGATTGATGTTGTTGTATATATAACAGCCATTGCAATTACCACTGTAATAATTGTATTTGACATTTGTTGATATTCAATAACTTTTCCATCTTCTCTTTTTAATAAGAAAATATGAACAATAACTTTTAAGTAATAAAATGCTGCTATTGCAGAGTTAAGTACCATAATAATTGCAAGTAACATCTCGCCTGAATTAATAGTAGCTGATACTAAATACATTTTACCCCAGAATACTGAAAATGGTGGTACTCCAGCTAGTGCTATCATAATAATACCAAACATAAATGCACTTAATGGTGCAGTATGAACTAATCCAGTAAATTTACCTAAATCATAATCACTTTTAAGTCCATAAAAAGATGGTTTTTCTTTAGTTTTATAGATCCATAACATAGCAAATGCTCCAAGAATTACACCTAAGAATAATATCCAGTATAAAAATAATGCTTCAATAGCTTGAGTAGTTCCAAGCATAATAGCAACAAGAACAAATCCAGCATGTGAAATTGAAGAGTATGCTAACATTCTTTTAATATCTGTTTGTACTAAAGCAATAATATTTGGTAATGTCATAGTTACAACTGCTAATAGATATAAAATTCCATGAACCCAAACATCTCCAGCACTAATAAATACTTCAAAGAATCTAATAGCAACAACTAATATAGCCATTTTAGGAACAACTGCAATATATCCAGCTAAAGTTGCACTTGAACCTTCATAAACATCTGGTGCCCATAAGTGAAATGGAACTAAAGATAATTTAAATCCAATTGCAGCAATCATAAATACAACACCAACTAAAATAACTGTATAATTATCAAAGTTTGTTTTTGCAAAATGTTCACTCATAATACTAAGCTCTACACTTCCAGTTAAATAATAAAAGATCATAGAACCAAATGCAAAGAATGCAGCACCTAAAGCTCCCATTGTAAAGTATTTAATTGCAGCTTCTGTTGCTTTATCTCTATTATGCATTGCTATCATTGTGTATAGTGCCATTGATGCAGTTTCAAGTCCTACAAAAATAAGAATTAAACTATCACTTGCAACCATAAATTGGAATCCAGCTGTCATAAATAAGAATAATGCATAATACTCAGGGTATGAGAATTCATGAAATTTTTCTTTTGACAGTGAAAGGAAAATAAATAATGCTGAAGTTATTACAATAACAGCTTGAGCTAATAGTGATATACCATCAACAAGCATAATATCAAAGAACCCTCTTGTTGGTCCACTATATCCTATAATTGCACCTAAATCTACTATTAAAAATACAACTGTAAGTGCTACATATAAGAACTTATCAGTTTTATTTGTTATTAAATCGATACATAAAATTAACAATGCTCCAAATATTGCAATTAGCATTGGTGCTAATGATGCAATATTTAAACTTGCCATATCTATTGAAATTGGAGTAATCATTATTTTTTCTCCCCTATTGTATTTACAGACTCAATAAACTCTTTTGTCTGTGGTTTGATTGCTTTTGCATGCATTATTTGAACTATCTTTTTAACACTTGCATCAGCTGGTTCTAAAATTGGTTTAGGATGAACCCCTAAATAAACAACAAGCATTACTAAAGGAATTAGTGCAGCATATTCTTTTCCATTTAAATCTTTTAAAGATAAGTTTGATTCGTGCACGATTGGTCCAAAGAATGTTCTTTTGTATAATACTAACATATAAACTGCACCTAAAATAATAGTAAGTCCAGCAACTGCAGTTAATATTGGAGAAACTGCAAAGAATCCAAGTAATGATAAAAACTCACCAACAAATCCAATTGTAAGTGGTAATCCAACTGATGCCATTAACATAATACCAAATATAGTTGCGTACATAGGCATAACTTTTGCTAATCCACCAAACTCACTCATCATTTTTGTATGTTTTCTATCATAGATTACACCAACAAGCATAAATAATGCCCCTGAAACAATACCATGAGATATCATTAAGAAAATTGATCCACCAATACCTTCAACATTTAATGCAAAAATACCAAGTATAATAACACCCATATGAGATACAGAAGAATAAGCAATAACTTGTTTCATATCTTCTTGAGCATAAGCAACCATTGCAGTATATACAATTGCAATAAGAGCTAAGATTGCCATTGGAATTACAAGTGCAGTTGTAGCATCAGGGAATAATGGTAATGAAAATCTAATAAATCCGTATGTACCCATTTTTAATAAGATTGCTGCAAGTATTACAGAACCAATTGTAGGTGCTTGACCATGAGCATATGGAAGCCATGTATGAAATGGTACCATTGGTACTTTTATAGCAAATCCCATAAAGAATGCTATAAATAGCCACATTTGCATATTGTATGGCATTTGTAACATATACCAATCAAGTAAATTAAAGCTCCATGTTCCTGTTGTTTGGTAGTACATAAATGCAAGGTATAACATACCTACAAGCATTATTAATGAACCCATAAATGTATATAAGAAAAATTTAACTGAAGCATAAATTCTTCTAGGTCCTCCCCATGCACCAATGATATATAACATTGGTACTAATGAGAACTCCCAGAATACATAAAATAATATTACATCTAAACTAACAAAAACACCAATCATCGCTACTTCTAGGAAAAGTACAGAGATAATTAGGTTTTTAATATCTTTAGTAATTGTAAGACCAATTAAAGATAACATAGTAACAAATGTAGTCATAATAACTAAGAATAATGATATACCATCAATTCCTAAATTATATGAAATTCCATATTGTGCTATTAAAGGCACAAATTCAGTAAATTGCATAGCACCATTTGTACTATCAAAACCATACCACATAAAACATGATATTATAAATTCTATTGCAGTAACTACAATACCATATACTCTTATTGATTCTTTATCTACAAGCAATCCAATGATTGCTGCAAATGCTGGAAAAAATATTAATATCGATAACATATATTCCATTCTTATCCCCTTACTTCACACCAAAAGCTACTACGGCAATAAGTAATATTAATAAACCTAATGTCATAATCTTTAACGCTTTTGATAAATTTCCTGTTTGCACAACTCTTGCTTCACTACCACTTGTATAGATAAATTTAGCTATACCATCTACTATAGTATCTATAAATTTCATATCTATCTCTTTCCATTGGAATTTAGATAATACTAAATATGGTTTTGTAATTAGTGTATCAATCATATATGGCATATAATATTGATTTGCTAATAATTTATATATAAATGTATTTTTCATAGTTTTACTATAATATGTACCATCTTTATTAAATTTCACATAAGCAAATATCATACCACCTAATGAAAGTGCAACTGTTACTATTAATAATATAGTACCTGTAGAGCCTTCTAAATGTGGGTGATAAGGAGGTAATGTATGTGTAACAAATTCAACAAATGAATGTTCTGCAAAACCAGCAAATACTGCTAAAATAGCAAGTGGTGTCATAGCTGCTATAACAAAACCATATGTCTCATGTGGATGTACTTTATCATGATCATAATTTTCTCTACCATGGAATACATACATAACAAGTCTAAATGAATAGAATGCTGTTAAACCTGCAGTTACCCATGTAGCTGCCCAAATTAAATATGCATGCTCTGCAAATGCTGTTGCTAAAATAAGCTCTTTTGAGAAGAATCCAGCCATTAGTGGGAATCCTGCTAGTGCAGCTGATGCAATAGTCATAATAAGTGCAGTTTTAGGCATATGCTTTTTAAGTCCACCCATTTTCTTAATATTGATCTCATCATTTGTAGCATGCATAACATTACCAGCACCTAAGAATAATACTGATTTAAAGAATGCATGAGTAGCAAGGTGGAATAGTGCTATCCAATAAGCACCTAGACCTGCTGCAACAAACATATAACCTAATTGAGACAGTGTAGAATAAGCAATAATCTTTTTCATATTTGTAGCAACTAAAGCCATAGTAGCAGCACCAAATGCAACAAATGCACCAAGACCTGCTATAAACATACCAACCTCAGGAACCGTAGTAAAGATCTCATTTGCTCTAATTACTAAGTATACACCAGCTGTTACCATTGTAGCAGCATGAATAAGTGCTGATACTGGAGTTGGTCCTTCCATCGCATTTGCTAACCATGTATTAAATGGGAACTGAGCTGATTTACCCATAGCACCAATAAATAAGAATATAGCAATTGAAACTACTAATCCATGACTTAATGTACCAATTTTAGCAAATACTTCATCGTATTGTACTGTACCTAAATTCCAAAATATTAAGAAGATACCAATAAGCATAGCTAAATCGGCAACTCTATTCATAATAAATGCTTCATTTGCAGCATATGATGGAGAGATAGATGAGTATGGAGATAATGTTGAAAATGGTGATTTTTCAATATCATCAGATTTTTCAACATCAGCTTTATGATACCAGAATCCAATTAGTCCCCAAGAACATAATCCTACTCCTTCCCAACCAATAAATAATCCAGCAAAGTTATCACTCATAACAAGAATCATCATAGAGAAAACAAATGCACTTAACCATGCAAAGAATCTATTGAATGATTTATCATGATCCATATAACCATTTGAATGAATATGTACCATAGTAGATACCATAGTAACAACAACCATCATAGTAACACTAACTTGATCAACAACTATACCAAATGGAATATTTACATTTCCAATTTGTATCCAATCTAAAAGATTAAAGTGAATAATCTCTTCAGTTAAGAATATATGGTAAGCTAAAGTAAGAGATGCAAATAACGAAGTTGCTAGTAATAATGAAGTTACTATACCTGTAATTTGAAGTTTACTTGTATTACTAAATAACGCAGCAAACATTGAACCAATAAATGGAGCAAATAATGCTATATATACATAATTTTCCATATTTTTTTAACCTTTCATCTTTTGTAAAGAATCTAAATCTAAAGTATTATGTCTTTTAAACCATAATATTAGTAAACCTAGTCCAACAGCAACTTCACTAGCTGCAATAGCAATAATAAAGAATGCAAACATTTGACCTGTTAAATCTCCATTAAATTTAGAGATTGCTGCCATACCTATATTAACTGCATTTAACATAATCTCTGTAGCAAAGAATAACATTAAAAGATTTTTTCTTCTAATTGCACCTAATAATCCAATACTAAATAAAATAGTACTTAATATTAAATATTCATTTAAGCCTATACTCATTTTTCATCCTTTTTAAGATTATGTGTGTGATCTTGCTCAGTTGCAGGTCTATAATCCATCTTTTTACCAGCTAGAATAATTCCACCAATCATTGCTACAAGTAACATAACTGCAGCAACTTCAAATGGAATTAGGTATTTAGTAAATAATACTAAACCAACATCTTGTGCATTTCCGTATGCTTCATGTATAGGATAATATGCATTTACTCCACCAATAACTGGAGCCATTGCCATTACAACTACTATAAGAGCTACCATCCCTGTTAAAAGGAAAGTTAATCTTGGATTTGCAATATCTTCTTTAACATCAGAAATTGAATCAAAGAACATCATACCAAATGCATATAAAGCCATAACAGCACCTGTATATACAATAATTTGAACAACACCTAAAAAATCAGCATTCAATAAGAAAAAGAAAGCTGATATAAATATCATTCCCGCAGCTAATGAACTAAGAGCATATAATGCATTCTTAGTCATAACTGTTATAACAAACATTGCTATAGTTAATATAGCAAATAAATAAAACGCTACTACTTCAAACATCATATCTCCTTAGTACGCTAACGGTGTTTTTTTAATTTTTTTATCAGCATCTGGGCTTACTGCACCAAATCCATCAAATTCAATTTGTTGTTTAATCTCATCAAATGGTGTAAGTAGATCATCTACTAATACAAAGTGAGCTCTTTGCTCACTTGCATTTTCATATCTTCCACCATGAACAATAGCAAGTTCAGGACAAACTTCTGCACAATAACCACAGAAGATACATCTTCCAAGGTTGATTGAATATTCAACAACCTCTTTTCTTGAATCTTTATCTATTTTTGTGTCCATTTTAATACAATTAGAGATACATATCTTTTCACATAATCCACAACCAATACATCTGTTTGTTCCAGATTCTAAAAGTCCAAGTAGTTTATGAACTGCTCTATATCTTGGAGAGATAGGTAGTTTTTCTAATGGATATTGAACTGTATGCATCTCATTTTTGAATAACGCTTTATTCATAATATTAAATACAATACCTAAACCTTTAAATAACTCACCACTTAAAGTTCTTTTAGTAACTTGTTTAAATGCATCCCATCTAGTTATTGGATAATCATCAATTTCAACTTTGATATACTCTTGAATACCAATATTTCTATCTTTTAAATTTTTAAAACTCATTATTTCTCCTTATACCATCATCACTAAACCAGTGATTACAATATTCACTAGTGCTAATGGCATTAATACTTTCCAACATAACCACATAAGTTGATCTGGTCTAACATGAGGCCATGCAGCTCTTGTCCATAAGAACAAGAAGATTAAGAACATAACTTTAAGTATAATTGCTATTGCTCCTGGAATGAATCCCCAATCATTAAATCCACCTAAGAATATTAAAGATACTAAGAATGCAACTGTAAATAAGTTTGCATACTCACCAATAAAGAACATACCCCATCTCATACCAGAATATTCTGTTGCATAACCTGCAACTACTTCTGCTTCATTTTCAAGTAAATCAAATGGAGTTCTGTTTGTTTCAGCAAAACCTGCAATTAAAAATAATACAAATGCAACTGGTTGAGACCAGATTAACCAAGATGTGATTCCACCTGCTTGGTAGTTATTTATATCAATTAAACTTAAACTTCCCACCATCATAATTGGAGAAAGGATAGATAGTCCTGTTACAACTTCATAAGAAAGAAGTTGAATAGCAGTTCTAGCTCCACCTAATAATCCCCATTTATTTGCTTGTGCCATACCAGCTAATAATGGACCATATAATCCAGTAGCCATAGCTCCAAGTACAAATAAAACCCCAACATTTACATCAGATATAATAACACCTGGAACAAATGGAACAGCACTCATAGCAATAAATGCTGTTGCTGCTGTAATAACTGGAGCAATCATAAAGATTGGTCTATTTGCATATTGTGGGATAAAATCCTCTTTTGTAAACAATTTTGCACCATCTGCTAGAATTTGTAATAAACCAAATGGTCCAACATGCATAGGTCCAAGTCTTCTTTGCATAAATGCTAAAACTTTTCTTTCTATATATGTTGTAAATCCTGCAAGTGCTGAGAATACTGCAAGTACTACCACCACTTTTACTATCGTCATAACTATATCATTATCGAACATCTTTTACACCTTTTTAATATTTGCATTTGTAAATCTATAAGATTCAAATAATGCTTTTGTATCAATTTTTTTATCAAATGTTGGAACATATGCAATATTTCCATCTAGTTGATTATCAACTTTCACTTCTAATTGAATATTTCCACTTGAAGTTTCTATATTTACCATATCATTTTCTTTTACATCTAGTAATTCTAACATAGAGTTACTTACATATAATGCAACTGTTTCATCTTTAAATTCTTTAGACAGTGCTGTAAATTCATTAAATTGATTAATAGGATTTGCATTATATATAATTGTACCTTTAATATTAGAAATACTAATCTTATCAATATCTTCTTTTGAAGATATATCATTAGATGATATTATATATCCTCTATGTTCAACTTGATCATTTGAGAAGTAATTTTCTAAGTCATCAAATGCAATTTTTTCAAATATAGTAGATGTATAATCAATTGTATTTTCTATTTTTTGATCTAATATCTCATTTGCTAAATCATTTAATGTATAACCATTATATACTAAAGCTGCATTTGTAGGTACTAATCTTTTATCTATATTTACAAAAGTTCCCTCTTGTTGATTAAGTGCTGGCATATCTAAATCTCCATCACCTAAAGCAGAAATTTCATAATCAGCTTTTACATTATAACCAAAAGTGTTCCCTTTAATTTCATCATCAAGCTCACAAAGTTGTGATACACCTAAAGTATTAGTTGATGTTGGTATTATTACAAGTTTAAATTGTGTATATTTTTCAATCATTGCACATAGTTTTGCTAAATTAGTACTTTGTGGATGTGTATATAGATCAGATCCAACAACTAATGAGTATGTATCTTTTTTAGCTAACATATCTTCAATAGTTTGAAGTAAAGACTCATCACTACCTATAATATCAAGAAGTTTTGTATATTCAAACTCTACTTCTTTTTTCACTTTTTTAGGTACCATTTTAGATACTTCTTTTTCCTCACCAGTTTCTTCATCTTTTACTATTTCAACTACTTTTTCTTTGATAGTTTCTATAACAGTTTTTGTTCTAGTCTCTTTAAAAGTATTTAAATAATCTTGAATATCACTTGGTAAATCTTTTGCAAATTGATCTAAAATAAAGTATAAAATTGCCTCTTCACTTAGTGGATTATTAGCAATTGATAATATTGTTTTACCTTTTTTACCAAAACCTTCAACACTCGTATCTATCATAGGATGGAAGTATAATCCTGCACCTTTATTTAATGTAATAGCATTATTAAATGCGTATCTTACACTTGGAGCATCTGATTTAAAGTATGTTCCAACAGATATTAAAAAGTTTGAGTTATGGATATCTTTTAAGTTTCCACTATATAAAGTTGATCCACTTACACTTGAATAGTTCTTTAAAAATTCTTGGTATGCTTTTGCATCTTCATTTACTAAATTAAACCCTAATTTATCTTTTAATTTTTGTAAAATAGTAGCTTCTTCATTTGTAATAAATGAATTAAACAAAACTGTATTTGCATTTTGAAGTGCATCTACTGCTTTTTTAAACTCATTTTCATCTTTTGATTCAACTAAATTTGAGTAATTAAATGCAAATCTAGCAGCACCACTTAAAGATGTATAGTGAGAATCATTTGTTACTCTATAAATTTTTTCTTCATGAGGATTTTCAATACTTATTGCTTTTTTCTCATAGTATAATAAAGAACAATCAGAACTATGTGGATTTGCCGCTGGTACTTTTGTAAGTTCCCATGCATTTGATCTATATTGAAAATCATTTGATACCAATGCCCCAACAGGACAAACAGCGATACATTCACCACAATCTATACATTTATCTTCTTCAAAACCGATAAGGTTTTTATTAAGTTTATTCCACATTGCATATGCATCTTTTGGCATATTATCTTTAAATGTTTTATCTAGTGCATCAGCACCTCTTTTTACAGTTGATAAAGCATTTGAACCAATCATATCTTTACATATAGTTGTACATTTTTCACAAACTATACATAAACCTGGGTCATAATTCATAACTCCCCAGTGAACTGTTGGTCTATTTACATCTCTTACTGCATAAGATTGTTTATTTACACCCATGTATAAAGTATAATTTTGTAATTCACACTCACCACTTTGATCACAAACACCACATTGTAAAGGGTGGTTTACATCATAAACTTCCATAATAGCTTCTCTCTCTTTAGCTATATTAGGTGTTGTTGTTGTAACTTGCATTCCATCTTTTACTTTTGCATTACAAGAATAAACTTGCTTCCCATCTGCTTCAACTAGACAAACTCTACATGCAAGTGTTGGTGAACATCTTGTTACATAACATAAAGCAGGAACAAATATATCATTTGCTCTTGCTACATTTAGTATATATTCACCCTCTTTTGCAATACATTCTTTACCATCTATATTTACTGTAATCATATTACTCATTACACTTCCACCTTTTGAATTTTTACTTGCTTATATCTATAGTTATCACAAATTTTATCATCAATTAAACCATTGTTAAAAGTTGGATATAAAGCGATTGTACCTTTTATTGATTTATCAGTTTTGTATGTTTTTACAGTAACTTGACCATCATAATGTATCTCTACTTTATCACCATTTTTAATCTTAGCTGCAGTAGCAAATGATTTACTACCTCTTAGATGAGAATCTGTTTTTAACATAAGTGATTTAGAAGTTGCTTCATTAAATTCATTCATTGGTTCACATCTATAAATAACAGTTCCATTGTATGATTTAAGATCAGCAATTTCATCTAGTTTTAAATCCTCTTTCTCCACATCACAATTAGTTAATTCATAACCTCTAATATCGTTACCATATTTATCATAACCATTTTCAAGATCATCAAATTTTATATCTTTATATTGTGCAATAGAAGATAGTTCACTTGTATAATCAATTGTATATTGCTTTTTATTATCTAAAATCTCATTTGCTAAATCATTTAAACAATAACCTTCAAACGGTAAAGCAACATTTGTATTTAAAAGTTTTAAATCTATAGAAGTAAATGATCCCTCTTGTTGATTTAGTGCAGGTGTATTAAAATCACCATTACCACATGAAGATATAGTATAATCACCAGCTACATTGTAACCTACAGTTTTACCTTTTACTTCATCATCTAAATCACATATTAAACTAACACCTAAAGTATTTGTTTGTGATGGGATAACTAAAACATCAAAATCAGTATATAGATCAATAAGTGCTACTAATCTAGCTATATTTTTAACATTTTCATGTCCATAAATATCTGTACCTATTACTAAAGTTTTATTTTTTCTTCTAATTAGTCTTCTAGAGATCTCTTCTAATTCCTCTTCACCAACACTAGAATCACCAGACAAGTTTCCTATATCTAAATCATCAAAATATGATTTTAATTCACTTGGGATATTCTCAATTAAAGTATTTGCAAGCATCGCCAAGATAGCTTCTTCACTACCTGGCTCATACTTAACAAATTGTGTATATTTGTTTTCTAGTTCATCATCATTTATACTATGCATATAGATAAATTGAGCATTTTGTTTTTTCAATGCAATATTAGTGTTATATTTAACACCTGGGTTATCTCTTGTGATTTTTGTACCAATCATAATAATAACATCAGACTCAGTTAAAGTTTTACTTGTAGCACTATAAAGTGATTTACCAGTAACTTTTGAGTATTCATTCATAAATGTTTGATAATTTTTTGCATCACTATTTACTAAATTTACACCTAATTTTTCTTTTAATTTTTGTAAAATAAGTGCTTCTTCATTTGTAATGTATGAATTGAACTTAATAGTATTTGCATTTTTAAGTGCTTCAACTGCTTTAGTAAAATCTTCTTTAGTTGAAGATTTTTTATTTTCAAATTCAAAACCAAATCTACCACTAGCACACAAGAATCCATATTCGTAATTATTTGTAACTCTTACAATTTTATTTTCATAAGGGTTAGAGATACCTGCATGTTTTACATCATATACAAGTTCACATCCAGTACTACAATGAGCACATGTTGCTGGTATTTTATTTGATTCCCATGCATTTGATTTATATTTATAATCTGTAGATACTAATGCTCCAACAGGACAAACAGAAATACAATCTCCACATTGTTCACATTTTGACATTTTAATATCAATAGTAGATTTATATCCACCAGGCTTTATATAAAGTGCAGCTGCACCAATTACTTCGTTACAAGTATGTACACATTTTTCACACATAATACATAAAGATGGATCATACGAAAGTACACCCCAATCTTTTTGTTTTCTTGGCATATCTTTTACTGCAAACTCTTGTGAACTAACACCAAACTCTAAAGTTTTGTTTTGAAGATCACATTCACCTGATTTATCACAAACACCACATTGTAATGGATGATTTACATCATACAGTTTCATGATATTTGTTCTTTCATGTTGTAGTTCATCATTAGTTGTAGTAACTTCAATACCATCAACTGCTTTTTCTTGACAAGATAAGATATTTCCATCTACACCTTTTACTTGAACTACACACATTCTACATGCACCAATAGGTGTAACTTTTGAAAGGTTACACATTGTTGGAACATAAAGATCATTTCTTCTTGCAATCTCTAGGATAGTTTCACCATATACACCTGTGCATACTTTACCATCGATTGTTAATGTTATTGGTTTATTTCTGTGTTGTTTTTTTGCACTCATACTGCCACCATCCCTAAGTAATAACATCTCATACATCTTTCAGCTTCTGCTTGAGCTTCTTCTGCAGTGAATCCAAAGTTTACTTCTTTGTTATTATCTTTTCTTAAATCAGTTTCTAGTTTTTCAGATACTTCTCTTGGAAGTCCTGGCATCCAACCTGTGATTTTTTCTTTTTTATTATAAACTTTCATTCTATTCATATGATCTTCCATAATCTCTTCATCTGTTAAAGAAACTTTTCCATCATATATATATCTTGATATAACTGAAGCAGCTCGTCTTGCTTGTCCAACTGCATTTACAATAGTCATTGGACCATATTCACAATCTCCTGCTGCAAAAATACCAGGACGACTAGTCATATAATCTTTACCATTTGTTTGAATAGAGTTCCATGATGTCATCTCTAAATTCCAATCTTCTGGTAAAATTTGTGTATCTAGTGCTTGTGAAACGGCTGGAATTAAGTAATCACACTCAATCTCCATATCAGCACCTTCAATTTTTACTAATTGTGCTCTTCCACCATTTGGATCAGGTACTAGTTCAAATTTATTTACTAGAAGTGATGTGATTTTTCCATTATCATCTCTTATTTCTTGAATTGAAGAATAGAATATAAATTCAACACCCTCTTCAACTGCTTCAGTATATTCTTCTAGAGTTGTATTTCTGATGATTGTTTTTTCATCTCTTCTATAAAGCATAATAACTTTTTTAGCACCTTCTCTGATTGAACATCTTACAACATCCATAGAAGTAAATCCACCACCAACACAAACTACAGTTTTATCTTTTAGTTCGTTTGCAGCTGGACTTCCAATTTTAAATTTATGCCATAGGTTAACTTTATCAAGCATTGATATAGCTCCCCAGTAACCTTCAAAGTCTGGATTTTCATTATCACATCTTACTGCTTTTGAAAGTCTAGCACCAAATCCAAGTAATATTGCATCAAACTCTTCTTCTATCTCTTTTAATCTGTCTGCTGTTACTCTATGGTTTGTTACAACTGTTACTGCTTCTAAATCAGTAACTAGTTTAATATCTTCATTGTATTTACCAAATGGCATTCTATATTCTGGAACACCAACAGTAACTTCACCACCTAGAACTGGTAACTCTTCAAAAATAGTTACTGCAATACCTTCTAAACCTAAATAATAAGCTGCTGTAAGACCAGCAGGTCCTGCACCAATAATAGCTACTTTTTTACCATCATTTCTTAGTTTTTTAGGTTTTTTAGGGTGAATCCAATCAAGTTTATGATCAGTTTCATAATCAGCACCAATTCTTTTTAATTCCATAATTGATATTGGTTCATCTACATTTGTTCTTCTACAAGCATCTTCACATGGATGTGGACAAACTCTTCCACAAGTATGTGCTAATGGCATATGATCTCTTGTTGCACTAAGAGTTGCAGAGAAATCTAAATCTCTTACACCCTCAATATATGCAGGGATATCAATATGAGTTGGACACATGTCTGTACATGGAGCTGTTACATTTGCTATATATTTACTATCATCTTTATCGTACCAAGGAGATTTTTTCTTCTCTTTAATTAAAGATATAAAATCATCTTCAAAATATTTTATCATAGCCAAAATTGGAACTGGAACAGTTTTACCAATTTCACATTTTGAAGTTGAAGTCATAGTAGAAGATATCTCCTTTAAGTGATCAATATCACATTGTTCACCTTCACCACGAGCGATCTTATCTAGCATATCATATAAGATTCTTCCACCCCATCTACCAGGTGTACATCTACCACACATTTCTGAATATTCTTGATATTGTTTAGCATAATTTAGTGCTAATTTTACAACATCAACATCTTTAGTAAATAGTGCAAATCCATCCCAACCTACAAAGGCTTTAGTTTCATTTGCACTATCGTATTGAACTGGAAATTTTGAACTAGCTTCAGCCCAATCTTCAATATTTTCTATTGAACGATTGTCTACTACTTCATCAAACCAGCTTGAAAAATATACTTTACTCAAAACTTTGCCTTACTTTTCTTCTTCTTGAACTTGTGGTGCAGATTTTTTAATTACTACAGTCCAATCAACTTCATTGAATTTTAATGAATTCATTAAAGTCCAATTATTTTCTTTTACTGTATCAGCAACCGCTTGAATTGCTGAGAAGTCTCCAATCTCAAAAAGGAAAATTCCATTTTCATCTTTAGAGATTTCTGTATTCATAAGCTCTACTAATCTTGGCATAAAATTATCTTTATGCCCTCTTAAATCATATCTAATCATTATCTATCAATCTCCCCAAATACAATATTTAAGTTACCAATAATAGTAACTACATCAGCTAATTGGTAACCAGGTAATAAATCTTGTAAGATACCAGTATGCCAGAAACTAGGAGCTCTTAATTTCATTCTGTATGGATATGGACTACCATCACTAACAATAAAGAATCCTAATTCACCTTTTGGTGATTCTGTTGCAACATAAACTTCACCTTTTGGTGGTCTCATACCTTGAGTTACTAATACAAAGTGTTGCATTAATGAGTAGTTTTGTGTCATCATCTCTTCTTTTGAACATGATATATATTCGGGAGATATAGCCATAAGTTGAGTATCAGATTCTTTATACATTGGAATTAATTGTTTAAGAATTTTCATAGACTCATGCATCTCTTGCATATGTAATTTATATCTACCGTAAGAGTCATTTGTATCTGAAATAGGAATATCAAAATCTAATTCAGGATAAAGTCCATAAGGCATCTCTTTTCTAAGATCCCATTTAACTCCAGCTCCTCTTAGAACTAGACCTGTACATCCCCAAGATTTTGCCATTTTTTCATCAACAATACCAACATCTTCAAGTCTCATTTTCCAAATTCTATTTTTTGTTAAAAGACCTTCGTATATTTCAATTTGCTCTTCTAAAATAAACATAAACTTTTCTAATTGTGTAATCCAGTTATTTGGTAAGTCTAAAGGAACTCCACCAATTCTAACTGCACTATGAGTAAGTCTAGCTCCACAATAATCTTCCATAAGATCCATTGCAAATTCTCTTTCTCTAAATGCGTATAAGAATACTGACATAGCACCAACATCTAGAGCATGAGTTGCTAACCAGAATAAGTGAGAGATAATTCTATTTAATTCAACTAACATAGTTCTAATAACTTCTGCTCGTCTAGGAGCTTGAACACCAATTAGTTTTTCAACTGCAAGTGCATAACCGTAGTTATTTGATGTAGAAGCGATATAATCCATTCTATCTGTAGTAGGTAAGAATTCGTTATAGATCATATTTTCACCCATTTTCTCCATACCTCTATGAAGATAACCAACATCTGGGTAAGCTTTAACTACTTCTTCCCCTTGAAGTTCTAATACTAGTCTTAACTGTCCATGCGCAGATGGATGTTGAGGACCGAAGTTAACAATCATTGTGTTATCTTCTCGTTCGAAGTTTATGTTCTCAAAAAACGGTTTTAATCTATTTTTTTGTTGCATAATTATTTTCTCTCTTTCAATACTATTGATTCATCTTCATCAAATTTTGTTACTAATCTTGGACTTTTTCCAATTACAACTCCACCCTCTTCTTGGTATGCAAGTGGTGTATGATCTGGTTCTTTACCATCAGTGATATCTGTACCATATGGAACTTCATGACCAAGTCTAGCAAATCTAGTTGTATCGTATCTATCAATAGCTGCATCATCTCTTTGTTCAGGACCAATAATATCTCTAGCTTCTTTTCCAAAGATTTTATCAACTTCATACCATTGAGCTGCTTCATCACCTTGTAAAGGATAAGTTTTAAGTAAAGGGTGACCTTCCCAATCATCAGGCATAAGAATTCTTTTTAAGAATGGGTGATTATTTGCTTTAATTCCAAACATATCATACATCTCTCGCTCAGACCAATCTGCCATTCTAAATAGTGGTTCAACTGTTTCAATAGCTTGATCTTTTTGAATAAATGTTTTAATTCTTAATCTTTTTCTTTTTGACGTTGATAACATCTCATAAAATATCTCAAAACCATCTCTTTGTGCAATATAATCAATTGCAGATAGTTCCATTAACATATCGTAAGCCATAATATCTTTAGCGTGTTTAATAGCTTCAACATTATCTTGAGGTTTGATATAAACAACTAATTCACCAAGTTCAATATATGAATCTAAAATTTTAACTTTTTTACTTAAAGATGAAACATCATTACTATATGTTGAGTCGTTATATATAGACTCTTTTGGTGTTTGAGGAGTTACATAAAATCTATCATTGTAGTATGATTTTTTTTGTACATCTTTTTTATTTTGATATGCTCTCATTAAACTAACCTTTTCGCTTTTTGTGCTAATCCAGCAGGATTTCTTCTAATTTTCTTTTGTAATAACATAAGTGCGTATTGAAGTGTTTCTGGTCTTGGAGCACATCCTGGAAGATAAATATCAACAGGAATTACTCTATCTGCACCTTGAACAGTTGCATAAGTATTAAACATACCACCAGTATTTGCACAAGATCCCATTGAGATTACCCATTTTGGATCTGGCATTTGATCATAAAGTCTTCTTAAAAACTCTGCATGCTTTTTTGTTAATGTTCCAGCAATTACTAATACATCTGATTGTCTAGGAGAGGCTCTAAAAATAGTACCAAATCTATCAAAATCAAATCTTGAAGCTCCTGAAGCCATCATCTCAATAGCACAACATGCTAAACCATAAGTCATTGGCCAAAGTGAATTACTTCTACCAAAATTTACTATTTTATCTACAGTTGTAAGTGCAATTGGAGCACCACCCTCTGCTAAATAATTTACTTTATGCTGTGCCATTCAAGTGCTCCTTTTTTCCATGCATATATAAAACCAATTGTTAATAATATGATAAATAATATCATCTCAACAAATCCAAACCATCCAAGAACTTTAAAGTCTACTGCCCAAGGAAACATAAATATAATCTCTACATCAAATAAGATGAAAAGTAAAGCCATTAAATAAAACTGTACTGAAATTGTATTTGGTTGTTTATTTACTTCCGGACCACACTCATAAATTGTACATTTAAGTTTTTCTGTGTCTAGTCTTGCTAGTTTTCTACTAATATATCTTGATAACATTGTTGTTGCAGTGAATGCTCCAAATGTTACTACGAACATTATAAATGCCCCAAAATAAGGATGTGCAAAATCCATATGTTCCATATTTTCTCCCTTTACTCGATAAAATTTGATATTTTAATCGACAATAATTGAGTCAATGGTAGCTAAAATTATGTAAGAACTATCTTATTGAATAAAATAATCTTATAAAAAGAAAATTTATTTGTATCAAATAGTAACATTAATTATATAGCCTAGATATAGACAGAAAATATATATGTAACAAAATGTTACATATATGTTTTAAAGACAAATACTTATATAATTACGAAAATACTAGGATAAATATTGGAACTTATTGAAAAGCTAAATTATTATGGTAAAGAAAAAATACCATTTTTTTTCATAATATCTTATGATCTCTCATCTTATGATGTAATAACATTAGATATATTACCAAATAATATAAAATTTAATATAGTAAAAAATCCAAGTATCAAAATAAAATCACAACTAAATATAAAAAAACCTGATTTTTTAAACTATAAAAATAAATTTGAAAATATTATAAAAAATATTAAAAATGGAAACACTTATATTGCAAATCTTACAGAACAATCAGAAATAATTGATAATATTGATCTAGATAATATATACAAAAAATCAAACTCAAAATATAATTTATATTATAAAAATAAATTTGTAAGTTTCTCTCCTGAAACCTTTATAAAAATAGATAATAATCAAATATCTTCTTATCCTATGAAAGGAACAATTGATGCAAATATAAAAAATGCAAAAGATATTTTATTAAATAATAAAAAAGAGTTAGCAGAGCATACAATGGTAGTTGATCTAATAAGAAATGATCTTTCAATTGTTTCCTCAAATGTAAAAGTTGAAAAGTTCAGATATTTAGAAAAAATAAGTGCTGGCAATAAAGAGTTGTATCAAAGTTCTTCAAAAATAACAGGTGAATTAAATAAAAATTGGCACGAAAATATAGGTGATATAATCACTAAACTTTTACCTGCAGGAAGTATAACAGGAACGCCTAAAAAATCAACTATAAAAATACTAAAAGAGACGGAAAACTACAATAGAGATTTCTATACTGGTATATGGGGAGTATATGATGGAATTAATCTTGATTCATCTGTACTTATTAGATTTATAGAGAAAATTAATGGTAAATATTTTTATAAAAGTGGCGGTGGTATTACAATTGATAGTGATTGTGAAGATGAATATGAAGAGTTAATAAATAAGATATATATTTCATGAATGAACTATATTTTGAAACAATAAAATGTGATGATTTTGAGGTTTTTAACTTACACTATCATATACAAAGAATATCAAGAACAATAGGTATAAATATAAATTTGCAAGAGTATATATATCCACCAAGTAACAAACTTCTGAAATGTAAAGTTATATATGATAACAGTGGCATAGTAAATATTGAATATAATCAATATCATAAAAAAAATATCTCTTCTTTTAAATTAGTATATGATAATGATATAAATTATAATAAAAAGTATCTAAATAGAGATTGTATTGATAATTTAAAAAAAGGTATCTCTGAAGATGAGATAATAATTGTAAAAAATGGATTAATAACGGATACCTCTATAGCTAATATAGCTATATATTATGAAAATAGATGGATTACACCAAAAACACCACTTCTTATAGGAACATCAAGAAATAGATATATTGATAATGATTTATTAATACAAAAAGATATTAGTGTTAAAATGTTAAAAGAATCAAATAAAATAGCCTTGCTAAATGCGATGGTAGATTTTGATATATTAGAAGATTTTACAATTAAGGATTAAAATGACAAATACATTATTATATAAAGACTCATATGAAGAACTAACTTCAAAACAAACAAAAGAGCTTATTGAATATCTACATGAAAATACTACACAGTTTAATTTAACTGTAAAACTTAAATATATAGATTTTAATCCAAAATTACCACAAAGTATTTATGATAATATGAATGAATTTACTATGTTTACACTAGCTAATTTTACATTTTCATCTTTAAAAATATTTGATAATACTATAGAGTTTGAAACAGGGTTTGGACCAAGTAATTTTGGAAGTGTTTGTACTATGCCTTATCATAGTATATTTCAACTAGGAATTGAAGATTCAATTTTATTTATTAATCCAGTTGCATCTATTGATAAAGTATTTAAAGAGGATAAACAAAAGCAAAGAAGTATGAACGCTTTTAAATTTAATAAATAAAAAAAGCTTTGAGATATCTCAAAGCTTTTTTATTTTTTATAGATTATGTATTTTTATTTTCCACAAAATTTAACTATTGCAGAACCCCATGTAAGACCACCACCAAAAGCATCTAAAAGCATATTATCTCCAGATTTTAATCTTCCACTTTCATAACAATCATTAATTGCCATAGGTATTGATGCTGAAGATGTATTTCCATATTTATGTACAGTTAATACTTTTTTATCATCATCAAATTTTAATGCATCACCTACAGCTTTTATAATTCTGTAATTTGCTTGATGTGGAATAAATAGATCAATATCATCTTGTGTTTGATTATTTTTTTCTAATATCTTTTCAACATCTTTTGTTAGTGTTCTTACTGCAATTTTGAAAGTTTCATTACCTTTCATTTGCATAAATGTAGCTTCACCACTTTGAATACCAGGAGTTAAAAGTAGATCTTTTTGACTACCATCAGCACTACAGTTTATATCTAAAATAGCTTCATCTTTATTTGATGTAGCAGATATAACAGCAGCTCCTGCACCATCACCAAATAACATACAAGTTGTTCTATCTGTATAATCAACTATATTTGATAACTTTTCAGCACCAATTATTAGTACATTTTTTTTCATACCTGATTCAATAAATGCTTTTGCAACACTTAGAGCATAAACAAAACCTGTACAAGCTGCACTAATATCTAAAGACATAACATCTCTAATACCAAGTTTTTCAGCAATTATACATGCAGTTGAAGGCATACAATAATAATCAGGACTAATAGTAGCACATACTATTAAATCAATATCTTCTAACTCAACATCAGCTCTTGATATTGCTAATTTAGCAGCATTTACACCTAGATCACTAGTGTTTTCTTCTTTTGCAGCTATTCTTCTTTGAGAGATACCTGTTCTTTTAGTAATCCATTCATCAGTTGTATCCATTCTTTGGATAAACCAATCATTTCCTCTAATTTCAGAAGGAACATAAGCCCCAATAGATCTAAACGATGCATACATATTATTAACCTTTTAGTTGCTTTAATCTTAATTCGATATTTTCATTCAAATCAGATTGAGCTGCTGCTATTGCTTGGAAAATTGCATTTTGCATAGCTTTTGCATTTGATTTTCCATGAGCAATAATAACTGGTGCTTTTACTCCAATAAGAGGAGCTCCACCATATTCAGCATAATCAACTTTTATTTTTAAGCTTTTAAACACTTTTCTCATTAACACTGCACCAAGTATAGAAACTAAAGATTTTCTCAAATTTTGTTTGATTATTTTTCCTATAGTATCAGCTACACCTTCTGCAGTTTTTAGCATAATATTTCCAATAAATCCATCACAAACTACAACGTCTGTTGAACCATTAAATATATCAGCACCTTCAACATTACCTACAAAATCAGGTAAGTTTTCAAGTAATTTAAAAGCCTCTTTAGTAACTTCGTTACCCTTGCTTTCCTCTTCACCATTACTTAATAATCCAGTAAGTGGTTGATCAATACCTAATACCTCTTTTGCATATACTTGACCCATAACAGCAAACTCTTGTAGATGTTTTGCTTCACAATCTACATTTGCTCCTACATCAAGTACTAAAGTATTACTATCAACTGTTGGCATAAGTGTCGCAATTGCAGGACGACTTACACCTTTAATTCTTCCTATTCTTAGTGTTGCTAAACTCATACTAGCACCACTGTGTCCAGCACTTACATAAGCATCTGCTAAACCATCTTTTACTAATTGAATTGCTACATATGCAGTTGACTCTTTTCTTTTTAATGCATCAGTTGCACTATCAGACATAGAGATAACATCATTACAATCTATTATTTGTATTCTTGAAGAGAATTTTTGAGGAATTAAAGGTAAAAGTTCATTTTTTGAACCTACAGCAATTGCTTCAAAGTTTTTATTTTTCTTTAAAGCAGATATTAAACCTTCAATAATAGGAGTAGGACCAAAATCCCCTCCCATTGCATCTATTGCTATTTTTAACATTATGCTTTGTATTCACCTGTAGTTGGGTTTACATTATGAGGCATTTTCCATGTCCCATCTGTATCTTTAACTGGTCTTTTTAATGTAATTTTATAGTGTGTTCTTCTTTTCGCACTTCTTGAGTGTGAAACTCGTCTCTTTGGTACTGCCATTTTATATCCTTTTTATTTTTATATTTCTATATCTACAAATGAATCATTTGTATCACAATCATCACAAAAGTAATAATCACTTTTTATAGATTCTAATTCACTATTTAAAATTTCATCAAAATCTACAACATGATTATTAATCTCTATGATAATTTCTCCATCTCTTTCATCTTTTGATGAAATAGGTGAATCACTTAAAGTATAAATAATATCTTCATCTATACTTTTAGTTATTATTTTACCGCATTTAGCACATTCAACATCATAGTTTCCTACGATTTTTGAATCGATTCTTGCGATTGATCCTGATATTCTACAAAAATTACCTAAAAATTTAACTGAATCTGAACTAATTTCAAAATCATTTTTAGTTCTTGGTAGTTTTGAGAATTCAATTTTCATGAGTTAATACTAACAAATATCTTTTTGCGCAAAGAAAAAGTTAATTTCGTTTACAGCATTTTCAACACTATCAGAACCATGTACTGCATTAGCATCAATAGAATCAGCGAAATCTGCTCTAATTGTTCCAGCTTCTGCTTCTTTAGGGTTTGTAGCACCCATTAAATCTCTGTTAACTTGCATTGCATTTTCACCTTCTAAAACAGTTACAACAACTGGTCCAGAAATCATGAAATCTACTAAGTCTCTAAAGAAAGGTCTCTCTGCGTGAATCGCGTAAAAAGCTTCAGCATCTGCTTGGCTTAATTGAATTTTTTTAGTTGCAGCTATTCTAAGTCCTGCATCTTCAAATCTTGATAAGATTTTTCCAACTACATTTTTTGCTACTGCATCTGGTTTAATTATAGATAAAGTTTGTTCCATAGTATTTCTCCGTATTTTTTTTTAAAGTTGGCGATTATACATAAAATAAACTTAAAGCGAGCTGTTTTTAAGCAAAAAAAAAGCTAAGAGAAGATCTCTTAGCTTTATTATATAAAATAATTTCTTATTCTTCTATACAAGGCTCACCATCAACAGCACCTTCTGTTGTTGGGTTATCCCAAACGATACAACCTTCTGTTGGACAAGCTTCAGCACATGCTGGTTCATCATGATCCCCAACACACTCTGTACAAGTATCAGCATTTACATAATAAATATCCTCACCTGTTGGGTTCTCATCGTTATCAACGATTGATTCTGTTGGACACTCGTCTAAACAAGCATCACAGTTTATACATGTATCTGTAATTTTAACTGCCATTTTATATCTCCTTAGTTTTGATGTAAAAACTTTATCATAAAGAATCTGAAATGAAAATAAATTTCTATAACAAATATCGAAATTTATTATTTTTAACCATTTTCATAAATTTAAGTTATATATAACAAAATATTAAGTAAAGATTTAATATTATAATTAATATAAACAAATCAAGGAAGAATATGTTTAGCTTAATTAAAAAATTACAATTGATGCTTTCAAATTTAAAAAAGAACAAAGGATTGTTCTTTACAATAATAACTGTACTATCAATCAGTGGGATTGTTTTATTTATGTACTTAATCATGACTATGACAAGTAGTATCAAACAAGATGTATACACAAGTATTGCAAATAAATCATCTCAATCAATCGATAATCTATTAAAATCTCACAAAGAACTTTACAATGATTTAGCAAAAATTGTTATTGCTCAAAACGAAACAATAAATGCTATAAAATCAGTAAATCAAAATAATATAACTAATCTAGAGACAAAATATAATAAACTTTTTGACAATAAAACAAAATATCCAATAATATTTAATTTTTATTCTAGTTTAAATCCAAATGCCAATTATAGATCAACTATAAATAATTTATTACGATCTAAAAGTGAAGTTTATGGTATAGAAACTCAAGCAAGTGGTGTTTATATTACATATGTAAAGCCAGTTTATGAAAAAAATAAAAACTTTATAGGTCTTATTGAGATTAAACAATCAATACACTCTATAAAAAAATATTATGAGATGCAAGATTCATTATTTATGTTTATGATGCATAAAAAAATGTTAGTTAAATTATCTTTAAAAGTAAAAACTGGTAAATTTAAAAGTGTAGTTGGTCCATATATTGTAAAACAAGGTAACTACTCAAGTAGATTCTATAGTACATTATCGGAGATGGATGAAAAAACTTTTAAACACTCTTTAAAAGTTAAATACGATAATGATGAAAAATATTTTAGATCATATAAACAAGTTACAGATATAAATGGACTTGATATTGGATTATTTGTATTTGCAGATAGAATAGAAAAAAATGATGGTTTTGTTGCTCTTGTTGATAAAATGGTTAAATCTGTAACTTATGTATCTCTTGGTTTAGTAATCTCAATATTACTATTTATGTTCTAGGAAATTAAATGAGAAGATTAAAATTATTAAAAATATATTTTATATTTGCTCTATTTATAACATTTGTAATTATAGCTAATTATGATGCAGTAATTAGTTCATTTAAAGCTACTATTACATTTAACTCAGGGATATTAGCAATATTTTTAATTGGTTTTATTGTTATTATGCAATCATCAATTAGACTTACTATGCTTGCTGGTACATTTGGTGTATTATCATATAAAAAAGGTAAAGAGTTAGAGTTTTACTTAAATGGTATTGGTAAACTAATGCCTGCAACTATTGCAAATATGTTTGAAAAAAGAGCTAAAAAAGGTGTACTATTTTTTACAGATAGTGAAGCAAAAGATGTATCACTATGGTTAGAAGAGCAATTTTTCAATACTAAAGGTTATATATCATTTTTCGTAGGTACTTCACTTATGATTGGACTTTTCGGAACATTCTCTGGACTTTTAAAAGCTATTGATGATATGGGTGCTATTATTTTATCTTTAGGTGGAGATATTAATATTGGTGAGATTATGGCACAATTTGCAGGACCACTAGGTGGTATGGCGGTTGGATTTTCATCTTCATTATTTGGTGTTGCTGCTGCAATTATATTAAATATATTACAATATATACTTTCAAGACAACAAGCTGCTTTTAGTGAAGATGTTCAAGATTGGCTAAAAGGTAAATTAATTGACTCACAATCAAGTGATACATTAAAACTAATAGATATATCAAATCAAAAAATCAAAGATGGTAGTGCCGTATCGACAAATGGAATCACTCCTGGAAGTACAGCATTTATGGATATATTTGTTGATAGTATTAGTGAATTAACTGATAGTATTAATAAATCAAATAAGTCTAGTGAACTTATATATAAACAATTGATGCAATATTTAGATCAATTAAATAAATCAAATGAGAGTGAATCTAATATATTTGAGAATATTGAAACCTCATTAAAAGAATTAAATGTTAATCAATTCTCGTCAACTACTACATTAGAAGATGCAATTAATAGAGTATCAACCAATATATCAAGTCAACATAAAACAATGAGACATCTTGTTGAATTACAAGAAGAAAATAACAAATTAGTAAAAAGGTAGTTTGTAAAGTATGTCAAAAAAATGTTTAGAAGAATTTAATCCCTGGCCATCATTTGTGGATATTTTTTCTTCAGTTATCCTTGTATTATTATTGTTCTTATTAGTACTAATTGTAAATGTAGGATACTATTCACAATTTAAATTTAAAATACAATATGAAGGTTCAATAATTACTGACAAAATTGTATTAACAGAAACTGCAGATGTAATTAAAGTTGATAAAGAAAATGATAAAAATATTACAACTGAAAGTGTTGTTCAAACTGCCGATATGAAAGATATCACAACACAGGCTATGCAAGAATATCTTACAGCTGCAACTGATATAGAATCTGCAGGTGAAGATCTAGCAGATAAAAAAAGAGACACTACACCACAACAACAAGATATAAAAGAGGAAGATAAAATATTTTATGTTAAATTTAATGGTAATGATATATTCATAAGTGATCAAATAGTAGATCAATTAAAAGCATTTATTAATAAAATAAAAACAAAATATCCAAATGCAAAAATAACTTTATCTTCAGTTGATCCTATTGATCAGTTAAGTTTAACAGTAGCTAAGCAAATATCTCTGGGAAGAATAATTGCAACAAGATCACTTATTAAAAAATTTAAGTTTAATATGAAAAATTTACATCTAAAATTAAGTGATAAAATTAAAATTCCAGAAGATTTAGATTCTAAATATGGATTTATAGTTGTGAAAGTAAATTAGAGGGAAAAATGGTAATAAATAATAAAATATATATAGCAGTATTATTGATTTTAAATTTAACTATTCTAAATGGTGAACTTGTTAAATCTCAATCAGCGGAAAATCCTATTATAAATAATCCTGCTGAAGTTATTACTGATGCTGAAATAAATATACAAAATGAAGATAAATCAGCATTAGTAAAAGAAGATCCAATAAATACACAAAATTATAATGACTTAGATAAAAATTTTGATTTTTCAAAATATGAAAATATAACATTAAAAAAAGTGATTCTAGAAACATTAGCAGCAAGTAATAATCTAAAAGCTGCAAATGAAAAGTTAATACAAACAAGAATTGCCTATGGTGAAGGGAAGAAAGGTTATCTTCCAACAGTAAATTTTGCATTAGATACAAAAGTTGAAAAAAGATATGCTGTAATTCAACCAGAAATTGGTAATAGAGAAACTAAAGTTATTCATGATCAAAGATATAAAATAACAATAGATCAACCACTTTATAGCGGAGGATCAACTGATCTTAAAATTAAAACATTAAAAGCAAAATATCAAGCAGCTAAAAATAAATATCAAATAGTTTTAAACCAAACAATACAAACTGCAATAAAAGCATATTTTACACTTTTATTTGATATTGAAAATGTAAATTTAACAAGTATGAATATGGAAAAACTAAAAAAGATTCTTGATATCTCACAAGTAAAATATGATAGTGGAGCAATAAGTGCAGGAGATTTAGCTGCTATTAAAGCTGGAGTAGCAAATGCTCAAACGCAATTAAATACAACAAGATCTAAATTAGCTGATTCTATGGATTATTATTTATATCTTTTAAATAATAGATTTGAAAATACGAAACCTTTTGAGAAAAATTTCACAATTAATGTTGGTACATATGAAGAGTTAAAACAAACAATAATAAACAATAACCTTTCTCTTATAAACTATAGATTAAATATTGAAGGTACAAAACATAAACTAAAAAGTTTCCAAAATAAATTTAAACCAAAGATAGATCTTCAAATGAAAATGTCTCATATTTTAAATCAAGAAGATTATATTGATGATGAACAACTATATACAGCAAAAATATCTTTTAGATATAACATATACAATAAGGGTGCTGATATGAACTCTATTAGTAATATATATAGTACAATTGAAGAGTTACAATATAGATACCAAGAAGAGATTAAAAAAATATCTTGGGATACATCAAAATTATATAACTCTATTAAATCATTAACAAATTCTTTAAAAAGTACAAAAGATGAGATAACAGCCTCTAAAGAGATGGTTGATGTTTATTGGGAAGGATTCCAATTAGGAGAACAAGATCTACAAGTTTTACTTCAAGGGCAAAGACAACTAAACACTGCTCAAACAAATCTTCTAAAATTAAAAAAAGATTACTTAACAAATATGTTTAAGGTTTTAAATCAAACAAATGAATTAGCAAGCTTTTTTGGTATAAATTATGAAGATACTAGTTTTATCAATTTTACAAATACAGAAGATCAAAAAATAACTGTAGATATGAATAATTCTATTTATGATCAATTATCAAAACTTAAACCACCTATGGATAATTATTTAGAACTAATTCAAGAGTATACTTTTGATGATATTGTTAGCTTTAAAGATAAGTTCTTACAAAGTGATGATACGAAATATACAATAGTAGTTAGTGACTTTAAAAATACTTATGATGCATATACATATCTAAAATTAAATAGATTGATCTCTGATTCATTTACTTTTGATTATTATAAACAAGATGGTATGTTATTAAAAGATAGTTTAAAGAAAAAAGTAAAAATAGCTACAAAAGTATCTCATGGTATATTTGATACAAAAGAGGATGCTCAAGAAGTTATAAATGATAGTTTTAATAATCCATCAAAACAGATCACTATAGCAAAAGTAAAAGATATAAAACAAAGTTATATATCATATGTAGATGGATTAACTACATATATAGACCCTTATGTTATAAAACCAATTAAACCTAAGAAGTTCCAAACAAATCAAGTATTTAAGAAAAAATTCTTAAATGCAAATAAAGATTATTTTACTATAAATATTGTTTCACTTTCAAGTATGAAAAAAGCAGAAATTTTATTACAAAACTATGGTATAGAAAATGATTCTTTTGTATTTAAGTATGGTAGAGATGGCAAATGGGTAAAAGTGATGTATGGTGTATTTAAAACATACTCACAAGCATTTGAAGCATTAAATAATAAACCAGATTTAGTACAAAAATATCATCCAGTAATAGAAAAGATATCACATAAACAAGAGCTATATAAAAAATATGAAGAGTTTAATATACCTAAAGTTTATAAAACAAAAGTTGTACCAGCAAATAAAAAAGATATACAAATAGCAAAAAAAGTTATAGATCAAAAAAAGAAAGTATCTAAAATAATAAATAGCAGTATTGTAAAAACTAAAGATATAAAAAATAATGAGCCAAAAAAGGTTACTATTTTAAAAGATGCAAAAGAATCTGAAAAAGAAAATATAACAAATACTCTTACTTATAAATATAACAATAAAAAGTTTATGGATAAATTTTTAACTGCTGACCCTGATACTTACTATACAACTAATATGGCTTTATTTACTAAAGATATAGATGCTTATAATTTTGTAAAAAAGAATAATATTGAAGATAAAACTATAACTGTACCATTTATCAAAAATAATAAAGAATATTATAAAGTAATGTATGGATTATATAAAAATAAAAAAGAAGCTAAAGAGGCTATAAGTAAATTAAGTAAAAATTTAAAAGCTAATAGACCTACAATTGAAGGTGTACTTAGAAAACAAATACTATTTAAAACTGGTGATGTTCAACTAAGTAAAAATGCTTATAAAAATAGAAAAAAAGAAAAGTAATGTTATTTTTAAAATATATATTTACTAGTTTATTATTCTATCTAGTTATTTTATTTTGTGGATCATATTTTTATTTTTATGATCTTGCAAATAATATTGTAAAAGAAGAACTTAATAAAAGAGACCTTATTTTTGAAAATTTTACAACAAAAATAGATCCTTATGTATTAAATAATGAATATGAAGAAGTATCTAATCTTCTTAATAATCTAGTAGTAAAAACTAACTATAAATATGTTAAATTAAATTATACAAACTACTATCTTACTAAAAAAAGTATAATATCTCATGCAAATAAACAATTAGATTCTTCTTGGCAATTAAATGATATAAGTATAGATGCGAGTCAAGGTACAATAATTCCAATATCTAGTACACTAAATATTATTCAACCATCTGAGCTATTTGATATTGATGAAAATGATGTTTATATAAAAGTTCAAGCAGAAAACCAAGATGATATATTAAATATTATTTCAACTATATCATATAAATTACCAAATTACCAAAATAATTCAAAAATACAAAATGATTATTTCATTAACAAATTAAAATATTTTATTAATATTGAAGATACCGAAAAATTAACTTCTCTTTATATAAAAAATATAGAGTTTGCTCAAATAGTTTATAAAGATGATAATTATTATATATATACTATTATAAAATCAAAAATTAAAGAGATCTTATATTATTATACTTTATTATTTATAGCTATAGTTATATTCTTTTTGATATTTAATTATTTAATAATGCAAAATACAACAAATAGGTATCTAAATAAACTAAAAGAGTATACAGAAGATATTCTTCAAAATAATTTTTACAGATTTGATTCTAAACAATTAGTATATGATAATATAAGAGCAATTGCAGATGATATTACAAAAATATCTAAAAAAATGGCTACTATTATTAATGAATTAAATGTAAATAGAAATCAACTTGAATTAAAAGTATCTAGTGATGATCTTACTGGTTTACATAACAATAAAGTATTTGAAGCAGAAATTAAAAATTTATTTTTAACAAAAACACCTGCATATATTGTAAAAATTAAACTTTTATGTATGCCACAATTTGCTAAAACTCATTCAATTAATGATACAAATAATCTTATTTTATCATTTGTAAATAACTTAAATAAAGCAATTTCAAATAATAAGAGAAATATATCTTTATTTAGAATATATGGAAGTGAATTTACAATGATTGCTAGAAATATTGATTTTGAAAAAATGAATAAATTATTAAATGAAATATCAAATAATATTATATTAATTAAAGATGAATACAAAATCAATACAAAAATTGCCCATCTATGTTCACTACCTTTTGATCACTATAGTAGTACAAAGAAATTATTAGATAGATTAAATACACAGTTTAAAAAGACTGTAAATATACCAAAACAGATATCATTTTATAATGAAGATAATAAAAAATTACATCAAGAAAATAATAAGTTAGTAAAAATTGTTGAATCTATTATTAAAAATAGTGCCTTTAGTTTATCTTATAAATACGATACTTACAGTTATAGAGATAATAAATTAATAATGAAAGAGGTATCACCAAATCTTATTAATTTTGATGGTTCACAAATTCCTATTGGTACATTTGTTACAGTTGCAAGTGATATAAATAAAGCAATTGAATTTGATAAAGATGTAATTGAAAAAACATTTAAACATATAAAAAATAATAATTTAGATTATAAACTAGCTGTAAATTTATCTATAGATTCAATCAAAGATATTGGATTTATAACATGGATTGAATCAAAACTATTATATGATTATGAAGATATCCAAGATCAAATAATCTTTAGTATTACATCTTATGCTGTTAAAAATAACTTTGATGAATTTTTAGAATTCTCTTCTGGTATGAAAAGATTTGGTAGCTCAATTATATTAAAACGATTTAGTTTTAATGACTTAAGTTTTGATCAACTTGAAAAAGTAGATATAAAATATATAAGAGTTCACTCAGATTACACAGATGTTTTAGATAATCAAAAACAGAATATTCTTAGAAATATATCAGATTTCTGTGTTGCTAATAATATTATACTATTTGCTGATATGGTTAAATCTGAGCATACCCATGAAATACTTCAAAAAATAAATTTTGATGGTGCAAGTAAAGAGAGGAAAGAATGATCAAGTATATTATAAGCACAATAATTTTAATATCTATTTTCACAGCATGTGCAAAAAACGAGCCACTATATACAACACAGGTATATAAAAATATTCAAAATGATTATATTTTAAATGCTAGTAAAAAAGTTTTTTTATTAGCTGATAATAGATTTAGAATTGATTCTCAATCAAACTCTGTAAAAGCATCTAGAGCTATTACAAAGTTTAAAATATATAGAGCAGATTTAGAGATAAATAATATTTATCTTAGTACAAAAACTGATAATGATACAGTAATAGCAAAGCTAAAAATAACTCATAAAAAAGATTATTTTGAAAAAGAAGAGTTAATAACAAATAGTGCTGAACATCAATTTATATGGGATAGAATAAACTATATTTTAGGTTTAAATAAAACATGGCCAAGTTGTTTGGCACATAATTTAAAACTTAATTATGATAGTGTATTGTGTGATAGAATATATAATCAAAATAATAAAGTAAAAAAATCTGATATTTTAGTTCCTAAGCCACCTATAAAGAAAAAAGAGCTTAAAGAAGAAGATAGTATAAAAGACATAAAGTTAGAAGATATGAGTGTATTAGATGTACAAGAAAATGTAGATATAAATACTATAAATGAAGATCAAAATAGTTCTGAATTTTTAGGACTTGAAGCATTAGATGATTTAAAAGTTAAAGATAGTAATCAAACTATAAAGAGATAATATGAAAAGTTTTATATATTTATTATTAATTTTAAGTGTATTAAACTCAAATACTTTTGAAGATGCTTCAAAATATTATAAAAATAAACAATACGATAAAGCTATTGAATTATACAAACAACTAGCAAATAGAAATAATGCAAATGCTCAATATAATCTAGCATTAATGTACTATAATGGTATTGGAACAAAAAAAAATATACCTTTGGCTTTTATATGGCTTAACAGTGCATCTAAACAAGGGCATAAACAAGCTCGAAATATGTTAGCTTATATATATGAAAAAGGTATAATACCTGAACTAAAAGATGAAAAAAAAGCAGTAGAATTATATACAAAATCAGCAAAGCAGGGTTATGATATTGCACAAGTTAATCTAGCTATGTATTATTCTAAGTTTTTAAATAAGCAATCAAGCAAAAAAGCTTTATATTGGTATACACAAGCTTATAAACAAGGAAATATTTTAGCAACAAATAATCTTGCTACTATGTATTATTTTGGTAATGGTGTAAAAAGAGATTATAAAAAAGCTGCATCTTTATATATTATTGCTGCAAAAGCAAATGATAAATTAGCACAATATAATTTAGCAATGATGTATTATGGGGGTATTGGTGTTAAGAAAGACCCTAAACTTGCATTATATTGGCTTAAAAAAGCTGCAATTAACGGGAATAAACTAGCTCAATTAAAACTTGGTCATTTTTATAAAGATGGTAATAACTTAGTAAATAAAGACCATAAAAAAGCTCTATATTGGTATTTTAAAGCAGCTGCTCAAAATTATGCTCCTGCTCAATACTATGTAGGATATTTTTATTATCATGGATTTGCAGTTGAAAAAGATATCAAAAAAGCTACATATTGGATGTACCTATCAAGCAAAAATGGTTATAAATTTGCAAAAGATTTTATGAAAAGAAATAAATTATATTATCCATAGTATTTAAAATATTACTATGATGATATAAATGATTTATCTATAGATTGAATTGGATCAAATGTACCATTTAATATTTTATCGTATGCATTTTCACATCTTTTAATATATATCTCACATAATCTTTTATTCATATTATTTTCACTTAATTGAAGATTTCTAAATATTAATATGGCATCATCAATACTAGCTTCTCTATAAAACATTATAGCTTTTTCAAACTCTTCTATAAACTCTTTTTCAATCTTAGTAGGAAGACCTTTTTCAAATACTTGATATATATTAAAAGCATCACTAGTTCCATCTACTTGCATCTTATCTATTAACATATATGTATATTCATCTTTTAAATTATCTTTTACACTTTGAGACATTATAATACTTGCTGCATAATATTTACCAGCTTGTTCTAATACAGCGGTATGATTTACATTTTTACCCATAATAGTATAATCATTTCTAAGCTCTCCACCAACTTCACCAACAAATACTTCCCCAGCATTTAGCCCTATTCTAATTTGAATAATGGGTAACCTTTCTGCTATATTTATTTTATTTAGATCTTTTAATAACTCTACTTGTTCTATTGCAGAGCATAAAGCTTTATCACTATGATTTTCTACATCTCCTGGTGCATTCCAATAAGCCATTATTGCATCACCCATAAACTTATCTACTGTTCCACCTTTTAACATAATATTCTTTGTCATTGCATCCATATAACGATTTATATATTTTGTTAATTTACTAGGATCATTAATCTCTTCTGTTATTTTTGTAAACGATTTAATATCAGAGAAAAATATAGTTACCTCTTTTCTTTTTGAAGATAAATCTTTATTTTTATTATTATTATTTAAAATATCATCCATAACCTCTTTTGATACTTTTGAAGCAAATTTACCTTTTACATTTAGTAAATCGGCTCTATTTTTTAAAAAGTATCCAATAATTGATACAACCAAAGATAAAATTATTGTTTCAATAATATATGTACTATTTATTATATATCCATTAGTTACAAATAGATCTAATAATACAAAATAAGCAATAGCAGCACAAGTTATTGCAATACCAATATTTAATAGTACTGATCCAAAGAATATAGATAATAAAATAACCATTGTGATAACTACTGTTGCTGTATATTGAAATATCTCTTCCCAATATGGAACAGTTAAATATCTTTTTGATAATATATTTTCAACAACTAATGCTTGAAGTTCAAGCGCAGATATTTGTCCAAATGGTGTTGGTGTATAAAGTGCAATACCTGAAGCATCACTTCCAATAAGTACAATTTTATTTTCAAAATCATTTTTATTATATCCATTAAATGATCTTGTTAATATATCAACTGCAGATACCCTTTTTATATTTTTATAACTTCTAAAATAATTTACCCTTAATAATGCTGAATTATCTATAGGTATTTTCATATCCTCAAACTCAATAAAGTTTTTATCTTTTTCATTCCAATCAATATATATTTTTCTTGAAGAGTATATTGTTCTTACTAATTCTAGTGCCATTGATGGTAATAATTGATCTTTATATTGCATCAACATAGGCATATATATTACTTTTCCATTTTCATCTGTTATTGAATTTAAAAAACCACTTGAATATGAAGCATCCTGAATTGTTGGAATATTTAGCAATGCACTATTTGGATTATAAAATGATATTTTATCTTTACTTCTATCTTTTGTTTTAAATACTGCAGGAACGTATGGCACTATATGGTTTTCTCTTTGCTCTTCAATATCTAAAAAGCTATAACCAAGTACAACAGGTACTTCAGAATCTTCAATTGCAATTCCAAAAATCTCATCATAATTCTCTACACCTGGTTTATTTGAAAAATTTGAAGGAGATGTTCTATCAGCTTCAGAAAATATAATAGTAGATCCAATTACTGAAGGAGATAGTGTATTTAGACTATTTATTAATTCTGCCATTGTATTTCTACTCCATGGCCATTGTCCAACTTCATTTATACTTTTATCATCAATATCAATGATAATAACATTTTCTTGTATTTCAATATTATCTCTACTTTTAAAAAAGATATTTAATACTTTGTCATTTATATATTTAAGATTATCTGGATATTTATAGTTTATACCTATTATTGAAAGAGAAATTATTATTACAGACAGAAGATACTTTACGATATTTTTCATTTAGTCCCATTTATATTATGTATTAACTTTATTTTAACAAAACTTAGTTAAAATAACTATAATTTAATACATGAGGTGAAGTTAATTTATGAAAAGCTTACTTATTTGCTTATTTCTATTGTCAAATCTTAACTCTGCTGTAATAGGACTTATTGAAAAAGGTCGTATTGATAAATCAGAAGAGGCTTTTGCATTAGTTACGAGAGGCGATGAAATTATACCAGTTTCAAAACTAGGCTTTAAAATAAAAAAAAGTGACATCATAAAAACATTTAGAAAATCTACTATTCAAATAAGACTAAAAGATAATACTATTGTAAAAATAGGTAAACGATCTACTTTACGAATTGAACAATATCTATATAACGCAAAAAATAGTTCTAAAAATACTGCAGGATTCAAAATTGAGAATGGTACATTCCAAATTAAAACAGGAAAGATCGCAGATACAGCCCCAAGAAATTTCAAGATTAAAACAAAATTTTCAACTATAGGATTAAGAGGATGATAAAATTAATTATTAGTTTTGCTATTGTACTGAATTTAAGTGCTGCACTTATTACTGGTGATCAAAGTAAATTGAGTATCACAGGAGGAAGTATGAATGTAAGTTCAGGTGGTGTAACTCAAACAGTTAACTCTGGACAAATAACTTTTATAGAAGAAAACTCTGCTCCTACAACTCCTAGAAAATTAAAAAAAGATGATTTAAAAGATATTACTGATTCATTAAGTATGGTAAATGTTCAAAGACCTGTAAATTTAAAATATGCACCTTTAAATAGAAAATTTACTAAAAAACTTGCAAGGTTTCTAGTAAAAGCGGGACTAAATAGATCAAATATGAGTATATTAAGAAAAGAAAATAATAAATTTTCTTTATATATAAAAGAGATTGATATAAATGAGATAAAAGAGATCTATCCTCTTTATTATAAAGCTCTAAAAAGATACTATACTAAAAATGCAAAAAGACTTAAAACAAGTAAAAAAACTCCCACTATTGTAGTAAAATTAAATATGATAAAACAATATCATAAAAGCTTATATCTAAAATATGGAAGAAATTAATATTTTATTTCTCTGTTAATGAATTTCTAGATATATCTTTTAGTGGTTTTATAATATATTGCATAATTGTTTTTTTACCAGTTAAAATATTTACATTTGCCACCATTCCAGGTAATATTGGAAGATTTGGTGCAAAACCTTCAAGATCTACTTTTATCCTTACTAGATAGAACATAGCACTTGTTCTTGGATCCATTGTACTATCTGAACTAATAAATAATACTTTTCCCTTTAAAAGTCCATATTTAGATGTATCATAAGCTGTAATAGCAATTTTTACATCTTGTCCACTATAAACTAATGCTCTATCTGATGTTTTAATTCTAGCTTCTATTATTAATGAATCATTTTGAGGAGTTATCTCAGCTACTTTATCACCTGGTTTTATAATTCCACCTACAGTATAGAAGTAAAGCTTTTGAATTGTTCCATCAACTGGGGAAGTTATTGCTTTTCTTTTATCTCTATCGATATTTGCTTTTTCACCCTCTTTTAATGTACTTATCTCTACTTGAACTTTTGAATATTCTTTTAAAAGTTTTGTTTTTATTCCTGCTTTTACACTTTTTATCTTAGATAGTGCTTCATTTATCTCTTGTTCTACAATAGGTATAGAGTTTTGAATATTTGCTACTTTTGTGATCAATGTTTGTTTTTGTTGTAACTCTTTTAGATATTTTTGTTTTGATACAACTTTTTTCTTATACATACTATCAAGTATTTTCATATTTTCTTTTGCTAAAACTAACTCTAAATTTAGATTATCAAGTTTGGATTGCAACTCTGTTTGTTTTAATATTTTTTGTTTTAGCTTATCTTCTTCAATTTGTATTTTTTGCATATTTGATTGTGTATCTTGTAAAAATATCTCTTTTTCATTTTCTACAATTTTTGGTATTATTTTAATTAAACTATCTGGAAATATTAAATCCTCTTCTAAATTTACCTCTGATATTATCCTTAATGCTTTTGCTTGAAGTGATTTTAGTTTTATCTCTTTTGTTTTTAAATCAGCAGTAAAAAAAGCTTGTGATAATTCATATATAGTATCACCTTTGTTTACAAGATCACCCTCTTTTACTAATATTTTAGATACTATTCCACCCTCTAGATGTTGTATAATTTTTGTCTGACCGGAAGGTACTACTTTACCCTCACCTCTTACTACTTCATCAAGTTCACTAAAAGATGCCCATATAATAAACACCACAAACATAATCATAATAGGTATCACTGATGTATAATAGTTCCATTGTTCATCTTCAAATAATCTATTCATTAGTTTTTCCCTTGTAGTGCTGAAAGAATTTGATCTTTTGGTCCATCAGCTACAATCTTACCATCATTTAATACTATTACTCTATCTACTAAATTTAATGCAGTAAATCTATGTGTAATAACAATAAGTGTTTTATCTTCTACTATCTCTTTCATTTTTGATACAAGAGCATTTTCAAGACCAATATCCAAACCAGTTGTTGGCTCATCTAAAATAAGAATTGATGGATTGTTTACAATTGCTCTTGCCATTGCTACAAGGTGTCTTTGACCAACAGAAAGGTTCATACCACCTTCTCCTACTTGAAGACCATCACCTTGTCCAGATTTTTTAACAAGATTTTCTAAACCTGTCATTTTAATAACTTCCATCATTCGTTCTTTACTAACTGGATGAGATAATTCTATATTCTCCTTTAATGAACCTGAAAATAAAAATGGCTCTTGTGGCATAACACCAATATTTTGTCTTAGTTCAATAGGATGTATAGTATTTAAATCATGATTATCTATAAATATACTACCAGAACTTGCAACATCAAGACCTGTAAGCATTCTAAGTATTGTAGATTTTCCAGCTCCTGTTTGTCCAATAATTCCTACTTTTTCACCAGCTTTTATTTTAAGATTTATTTTATCAACTGATGCATACTTGCTATCTTTATAATAAAAACTTACATCTTTGAACTCTATTTCACCTTTTAATTTTCCAATACCAACTTCTATTTGCTTATCAGTTTCAAGAGGTAAGTGCCAAAAATCATTGATAATATTTAAAGACTCTTTAATCTCTTTAAATCTTACAAGCATAACAGAAAAATGAATAACTGGAACCATTGCTCTTGAAACTAAAATATTAACAGCAATTAATCCACCTACTGTTAGTCTATTTCCAGCTATTTCATAAACACCTACTATAATTACAAGTAGATTTATAACTTGCATAAATGTTTGAGAAAAATTAAGTGAAAATACATTTATAGATTGTATTTTATGACTTATTGCATCTTGAAAAGCTACTATATTTCTCCAATTAAATAGCTTTGTTGGTGCTGCATTTGATAACTTAATCATCTCATTTCCACGAATTAATTCTACAAGATAATTTTGTTTTGTTTGTTGATTTTGTAGTCTATCTTTACTTAGTTTTTCAACTGGTATTTGTAAAAATATATTAACAGCAATAATAACAATAGCAACTAAAAAAGGGATAACCGCAAGCATAGGATTTATCATATAAATAACTGCTAAAGCTATAAAGAAAAAAGGAAGATCAATTACATTTGTAATAGATTGTGTTGAAAAAAATACTTTTACTTGGTTTAATTCCTTAAATAAGTTAGCTTTCATACCTGTAAGCATAGTATCATATCCAGCACGAACAAGAAGCATCCTTTTCATCATCTCATCCTCAAAATATACACCTAGATCTTTATTTATTTTTTCTATTATATGATTTCGTACACTTTTAAAATATAGATCAAATAAAAGTATTATAAGAACCCCACCAGCTAACACAAATAATGTTTCTGTCGCATTATTTGGAATAACCCTATTATAAACATTCATAGTAAATAAAGACATAGCTAAACCAAAGAAATTTATAAAAAATGTAAGCATACCTATTTCAATATACTTTCTCCAAAAAGATTTTACTGGTTTCCAAAACCAATCTCTACTTTGATCAATATCTACAAACTCACTTTTCTTTTGATCTCTAAATATCAAAATAACATCATTGAAGTTCTTTAAATAGTCACTATGGTGTTTTTCTTGTTCTCCTGTTTGAGGATTATATAGAGTGATCTCTCTCATTGCTTTATTTAAATATACAAAAGACTCTCCATCTTTATTTGTAATAATACATGGTAAAAAATATTGTGCGACATCACTTGCTTTCATTTTTTTATTTACTGCATTTAACTGCATAGAGAAACAAACTTCAACAGCCATAGGTGCTGTAAAATCATTTTCATTTATATGTGTAAAGTTTAGTATTGTTTGTGTTGATATTTCACCATAATAAAACTCTAAAACTTTTTTTAGTGATTTCAATAGTGTATTATTTTCCAAAGTATCATCTTGTTCAACATTTGGATTTGAATATTTTTCTATATCTTCTTGTGTTGTATCATTTATATTCATTACTTTCATTATTAATATTTTATTCTCTTAATAATTTTGCTTTTTTAGGGAAAAGTTAATTTTATATTTTAGATCTAAAATTTGCATAAGTACTTCCCTTTATTAAATATTATTTACTTTATAGATATATTATATCATATTTTTGGTTATTGTACATTTTATTTTATTCTTACTTTATATTGCTTATTCATTTTTGCATATATTGATTGAAATACACTATCCCATGATCTAGCAGTTTTTTGTCTAAATAGTTTAGAACTAGGATACCAATATGATATATCTCCTTTATTTTCCCATCTCCAATCAGGAATTTTTTGTAAAGGGACTATTACCTCTTTATTGATTGCACCTGCTAAATGAGCTACAGATGTGTCACTACTTATTACAAGATCAAGTTGACTTATTAGATATGCAGTTTTATTAAAATCACTTAATTTAGAAGTTAAATCTATCACTTTATCTTGTAAATTTGCTTTTTTGATATCTTCATTTTCAACTCCTACTTGAAGTGTATATACATTAAATCTATCATTTTCTATTAGTGGTCTTAAATATTCAATATCAAATACCTTACCATCATAAGATTCACCAGTAACACTAGCACTCCAACAAATTCCAACATCTATTTTTTTCTTATCTTTTTTAATTTTTAGTTCATCTACTTCAAATGGGGCTAAATAAGGATTTGTATTTGGTATATCTTTTATATTTGTCATATTTAATAAATATGGTAAAGACAACATTGAGTATTGATAATCAAATTCCGGAGTAGATTGGCTATCTCTTGAATAGAATAGATCTACATTTTTAAATGAATTTTCAAATAAACTTCTAAGTTCATCTCTACATTGAAGTATAACTTGACATCTATATTTATCTTTTATTATATCTACAAATTTTGAAAACATAATACTATCACCAAATCCTTGTTCTGTATGGATTAGTAATTTTTTACCTTCTATATTTTGTGTTCCATCAAATCTTGGTTTTGTAAATATATCTTTATATTTTAAAATATGACCTTTCATCTCATCTTTTTTAAATCTCCACTCATATTCTTCCCATCCATTTTTAAAATCTTTTAATGCTAAATATACTGTTGATAGATCAAAATGAGCATTTACAAAATTTGGATCTAATTCTATTGCTTTTTTATATGATTCTATTGCTTTACTCATTTGTCCTAAGCTCTTATATGATGTTCCAATATTACTATATGCATTACTTCCATTTGGCTCTAATTCTATTGCTTTTTGATGCATTTTTACTGCTTTTTTATATTCATATATTTTATTATATACATTACCTAAATTTGTATATGCACCACCATGTTTAGGGTTATATTTTATCGCTTTTTGTAAAACATCTACTGCTTCATTATATTTTTTTGATTTATTTAGTGCTGCTCCTAAATTTGAATATACTTCATAATATTTAGGATCAACTTTTAGTGCAAGTTTAAATACCTCTACACTTTGTTCATATTGTTTTTGTTTATACAATACAACCGCTAGATTATTTATTGCTTTACTAAATTTAGGATCAATACTTATTGCTTTTTTATATGCTAGTATAGCTTTTTCATTATCATTTAAACTTTCATAAATCATAGCAATATTGTTATACACATTTGCATCATCTGGATATATTTTTAAGCTTTTTGCATATATATTTAAAGCTTCATTATATTTACCAATATTTTTAAAAGCATTCCCTAAATTGTGATATGAAAGTGGATAAAATGGATCTAAATTTATAGCTTTTATATATAAATTTATAGCTTTATTTATATCACCTTGTTTTTTAAAAAGAACACCCAATGCACAATATGCCTGAGCATTATTTTTATCTATAGTTAATATATGTTCATATTTTTTAATAGAGTTTTGAATATCATTTTTTTCATATAAATTTATAGCTTCTTTAAATAATTTATTAAGTTCATTTTTACTTATTTTAGTTTTTATATTATTATTTAATATTGGATGATAAGAGCTATTATCTACTTCTTTTAAACCTTTAATAGTTGTATTTGTATCACTTTTAATACATAACATATTTACAGATACTATATTTTTAAATATATTTTCTTTTTCTTGTTTAATATTATTTGGATTATATAATGGACAAATATGCCAATATAATTTATAACCATATGATTTAATTAATTTTATTAACTCTTTTGATATATTAATATTATCATTTTGAACATATAAAATTGGTTTGTGTTGCTCTATTAATTTATTTGCACCTTTTAGTACATCTAGTTCATTTCCATTTGTCTCAATTTTTATAAGTTTTACTTTTGATATTTTATTAGTTAAATTATTTAGGGTATTTTGTTTTACCAAAATACCATTTTGATTATATGGAAGATCTAATATTTTTACAAAACTTTCTTTTGATCCTATAGCTTCTTGATAGGCATATACATTTAAAATACTATTTAAAGCTATATTTGCACATAATGTTTGAAACAGTATTCTTTGTGGTTCATATGATATTACTGCACCATTGTTACCTACAAGTTCTGAGAATACTTTAGTATGTGTACCTATATTTGCACCAACTTCTATTATTACATCATTTTTATTACATATTTGTTTAAATAGATTATCTTTAATAGTACAATACTCTGAATATTTTTTAAAAGATTCACCTATATAAATATCATTTTTATTATAAAGAGTTAATCCATTTTTAGTTTGTATTAATTTATTTATAGATGTGATTTTATTTTGCATACCTATCCTAGTTATTAGTTATGTAATATTATAACCAAAATATGCTTTTATTTTTGTGACTAAAGATGTATATATATTTTAGATAAAAGAAATTTATATAATTTTATATCTAAATATATTATATTTTTATGGGACTTTTATCCCATAAAATATAATTATTTATTAAAAATATCTTTAAAATTAGAAAGAGATCTTAAATGACAATCAATAATTGTAATCCACCCTTTTTTTGCCCAAAGAGATAATACCTTATCATCAAGTTCTACTAATTTTTTTCTATTAATTATATAAAACTCCTCAATAATAGTTTTCTGCTCATTATCTATTTTTACTTTGAAACTTTGCTTTTGTAATAAATTATATTTATTTAATTCATTAATTATTTTTTTCGCTATATCTCTTTTTACTGTTAATTGTCTTACTTGTTTAATTTTTTCATTTGCAAGTTTTTGTAAGTTACCTTTTTTATTAAATATAAACTCTTTTTTTCTTTTATCTACATGCTTAGAATTATCTATTGATATTACACTTATAGTATTGTTATTCTCATCTTTTGCATAACTATTTATAAATGGATATGTTTTTGTAAAATTTGGAAGATAAGCTTCTTTTGTATTGTAAATACTTATATTTTCAGATATACCGCTAAAAGTTACAAACTCTTTTTCATTTTTACCAAAAATAAATACTGGTGCAAAACAAGCCATAGTTGTAATCTCATCAAATCCTAATGGAATCATACCTATACTTTTAGCTACTATTTTAGGATCTACTGGCGTAAATTTTAAACTTTTGAATTTCTTTTTATCTAACATTTCTATATTTTTAAACATATTTTTTCCTTTTTTATTTTTTAATTATCTGTAATATTAATTGTTAATGTTGTATTTGAATCTAAATCATATGTTCCATCATCAATATTTGCAGAACCTAAACTTGTAGTATTATGTTCAATACCATTATTATCTGTAAACATTATATCTTCTGCTTGTTCATTTGTAAGTGTTAATTTTAGATCTCCATCTGCAGTTCCAATCCAATCTTCTAACATACTATTTGTAAATTCAAACTCTACTGCATTATCATCACTAAATCCTGCTCCACCATTAAGTGCTGTTAGATCAAGTTCACTTATACCTTCAAAGTAGTTAATTCCATCTAAGAAATCATCTCCATCAGTTGTTACACTTGCACTTCCTGTTAATGTCACTTTATTTGTTCCCGCTCCTCCATCAATTCCATTTGTTGAATTAAAGTTAGATAGATTTCCAAAATCGATTGTAAAGTTATCATCTCCGCCTAATCCATTAACATTAGATGGTTCATCACCACTTAAAGTGATATCATCAGCTACACTTGAAAGATTTAAATTTTCAAATTCAGATAATTTTGTAAAATCAAGATCTCCACTAATTGCTGTGCTTCCAAAACTTATAGTATCAGTCCCACCAGCATCAACTATATCTGTAAAGTTTCCAATAAAGTTATCAAACTCTGTTTTATCATCAAATGTAAGTGTGTCATTTCCGTTACTCATATTTAAAGTTTCAACATTTGCTACATCTATTAAGTTTGCACTATCAATTGTACCACTATCAGTGATATTTAAAGTATCATTATCTGCTCCACCATCAATATTATCATTTATATCAATATTTGAACTTGATATATTTATTGTATCATCTCCTGATCCTAGATTTACTGTATCATCTCCACCATTTAAATTAACAGTTTCATCCCCTGATGTTCCAGTTATAGTTTCATTTCCACTTGAATCTGTAATACTTAAAGTTCCACTTATATTATTTGTAACTCCACTTAGATCTAAACTTTCTCCAGATGCCATAGTGATTTCTAAATCACCATTTCCTCCTAGAGTGATAGTTCCTGTAGTTTCATTTAATATATCATTCATTTGACTAGCTGTTATAGTTCCAGTATTTGTTATTGTTATATCTTCATCCCCTAGTCCACTTATACCAGAAGAGTTATATACTGTATTTAAATTTTCAATAGTTTCACTTATTGTTGTAATACTTGAAGCATCTATTGCAACACTTGTTTTGTTATCTAAAGATATTAGATCATCTAAACTACTTAAACTCGTATCTGTAATTGTTAGTGTTAAAGCATCACTTGATGTTGCATCTACTAAATCTGTATTTAATTGTGCTGCAGTATCACTTGTTACTGTTGTTGTTACAACTCCTGTTGTTTTACTTAAGAATGAATTTGTATCAATTGCACTATTTGTATCACTTATTGTTACATCTTCATCTCCTAGATTAGTTATTTTACTACTATCATATACTGTATTTAAATCTGCAAGTGTATCTGTTATATCTGTTACACTATTTGCATCTATACTATTAGATGTTTTTCCTATAAGTGCTATTAAATCATCTGCCGTAGATAAACTTGTATCTGTAATTGTTAGTGCTAATGCATCATTTGCATCTGCATCTGCTAAATCTGTATTTAATTGTGCTGCAGTGTCACTTATAACACTTGCTGTTACTACACCTGTTGTATCAGCTAAAATTGTATTTGTATTTGTTGCAGATATATCTCCACCTGTAATCTCTACAGTTTCATCACCATCTAATAATCCAAGTGCATCTGTAACTTCTGTTGTAACATTTGTAGTATTATACGCTTCTGTTACTCCTGTTACACTTGAATAGTCTGCTGTATCTATTTTTAGATCTAAATCATTTAAATCACTTGCATCTACACTTGTATCATTTGTTGTAAATGTTATTACATCATTAGCATCTACATCGGTTATTGCATTTAGTGTATCTGTTACAGCACCTGTTTCTATAGTAGCTGTTAAAACCCCACTTGTTGCAGCTGCTATTGTATTTACATTTGTAGCACTTACAGTATCTGAAATTGTTACATCTTCATCCCCTAGTCCACTTATACCAGAAGAGTTATATACTGTATTTAAATCTGAATATGTATCTGTTATACTTGTTACACTACTTGCATCTATTGCAACACTTGTTTTGTTATCTAAAGATATTAGATCATCTAAACTACTTAAACTTGTATCTGTAATTGTTAGTGTTAAAGCATCACTTGATGTTGCATCTACTAAATCTGTATTTAATTGTGCTGCAGTATCACTTGTTACTGTTGCTGTTACAACTCCTGTTGTTTTACT
>Ga0256837_1000125_pt1 | contig 70443 bp, 70 predicted proteins | sample 4562384metaG_FD_185976 | JGI IMG/M metagenome (GOLD analysis project Ga0256837, IMG submission 185976) | Hydrothermal vent microbial communities from Guaymas Basin, Mexico - 4561-384 | ecosystem: Environmental > Aquatic > Marine > Hydrothermal vents | place: Mexico: Guaymas Basin | collected... | reverse complement strand
CTCACTATAATAACCCAAGTTTTGGTTATGGTGGCTACTGTTTACCTAAAGATACCAAACAACTTCGTGCAAACTATAAAGATGTACCAAGTAGTATCATAGGGGCTATCGTTGATTCAAATAGTACTAGAAAAGATTTTATAGCAAATAGTATAATAGCAAGGAATCCAAAAGTAGTTGGAATCTATAGACTAGTGATGAAGTCAGGAAGTGATAACTTTAGAGCATCCGCTATTCAAGGAATAATGAAACGTATTAAAGCTAAAGGTATAGAAGTAGTTATATATGAACCAGTTATGAAAGAAGAGGAGTTTTTTCACTCTAAAGTTATGAAAGATTTAGAAGAGTTTAAAATGAAAAGTGATGTGATAATCGCAAATAGATTTGAAGAGATACTAGAAGATGTTAAAGAGAAAGTCTACACTCGTGATATCTTTAATAGTGATAGTTAAGGAAAATGAGTATGAGTATATTACACTTAATAGGTAGAAAAAAAGAGCTCTTTGCTTCAGATATTAAATCTTACGAAGAAGAGCTCTCTAGTAAGGTCTCTTCATCCTCCTTTCTTGTTATAGGTGGTGCTGGTTCTATTGGTCAGGCAGTAACAAAAGAGATATTTAAACGCCATCCTAAAAAACTTCATGTAGTAGATATTAGTGAAAATAATATGGTAGAACTAGTACGAGATATTCGTAGTTCATTTGGATATATAGATGGTGATTTTGCTACTTTCGCTCTTGATATTGGTTCATTAGAGTATGATGCTTTTATAAAAAATGATGGTCAGTATGATTATGTATTAAACCTTTCAGCACTTAAACACGTAAGAAGTGAAAAAGATCCCTTTACACTTATGAGGATGATTGAGACAAATATTTTTAATACAGATAAAACACTGCAGCAGTCTATAGATAATGGAGTGAAAAAATACTTTTGTGTCTCTACCGACAAGGCTGCAAACCCTGTAAACATGATGGGTGCAAGTAAACGTATTATGGAGATGTTTGTAAATCGTAAATCTTTAGATATAAAAGTCTCTATGGCTCGTTTTGCAAATGTAGCATTTAGTGATGGTTCACTGCTTCACGGGTTTAATCAGCGTTTAGAAAAGAAGCAACCAATAGTTGCACCTAATGATATTAAACGCTATTTTGTAACACCTCAAGAGAGCGGTGAACTCTGTCTAATGTCTTGTATATTTGGAGAAAATCGTGATATTTTCTTTCCAAAACTGAGTGAAGATTTACACTTAATCTCTTTCGCAGATATCGCAGTGAAGTATTTAGAAAATAAGGGGTTTGAACCATACTTATGTAAAGATGAGGATGAAGCGAGACTCTTAGCTAAAACATTACCAAAAGAGGGAAAATGGCCTTGTCTCTTTACTCCAAGTGATACAACAGGTGAGAAAGATTTTGAGGAGTTTTTTACAGACACTGAAACTTTAGATATGGAGAGATTTGAGAATCTTGGAATTATTAAAAATGAAGCAAATTTTGATGAAGCATTACTAAATTCATTTGAGAAGAGAATAAAAACATACAAAGAGAATCTCTCTTGGAGTAAAGAAGAGGTAGTTAAAGAGTTTTTTAAAATGTTACCTGATTTTGGCCACAAAGAGACTGGTAAGTATCTTGATGGAAAGATGTAAATGTATAAAAATGTAGTTGATTTTATACAGAATATTTATAAAACAGAAGAGTTTTTACCACTTCATGAGCCTAGATTTATAGGAAATGAAAAAAAGTATGTAAATGAGACCATAGACTCTACTTTTGTCTCAAGTGTTGGTAAGTTTGTAACACAGTTTGAAGAGATGGTAGCAGAGTTTAGTGGTGCTAAATATGCAGTGGCAACATCTAATGGAACCTCGGCATTACACATTGGTCTACAGCTTGTTGGAGTAGATGAGAAGAGTGAAGTTCTTACACAACCATTAACATTTATTGCGACTGCGAATGCTATAAGTTATTGTGGTGCAAAACCAATTTTTATTGATGTCGATAGAGATACATTAGGGCTTTCTCCAAGTAAACTCAAAGAGTTTTTAGAAGAGGAAACACTTATAAATGATAAGGGCGAGTGTATAAATAAACTTACAAAAAAAGTTATAAAAGCCTGTGTTCCAATGCATACTTTTGGGCACCCTTGTAAAATAGATGAAATAGTAGAAGTTTGTGATGCTTATAATATAGCTGTTGTTGAAGACTCTGCTGAGTCTTTAGGCAGTTACTATAAAGGCAAACATACTGGAACTTTTGGAAAAGTAGGTGTCTTTAGTTTTAATGGTAATAAAATCATCACAACAGGTGGTGGTGGTATGCTCGTAACAGATGATGAAGAGCTCGCAAAAAAAGCAAAACACATTACAACTACAGCAAAAGTACCTCACCCATATGAGTATATACATGATGAAATAGGGTATAACTATAGACTTACAAACTTAGCTGCAGCTCTTGGTGTCGCACAGATGGAAAACCTTGAATTGTTTATACAAAAGCAGAGAGAATTGGCAAATAAGTATGAGTTATTTTTTAGAGATACTGAGCTTAAGTTCATCACAGAACCTAAAGAGTCTCAATCAAACTACTGGTTAAATGCAGTAGTTATGCAAGATAAACAACAAAGAGATGAGTTTTTAAAGTTCACAAATGACAAAGGTGTTATGACTCGCTCTATCTGGAGACTTATGAATAAGCTAGATATGTTTAAAGATGCGCAAACAGGAAACCTTGATAATGCAGAGTGGTTAGAGGATAGAGTTGTGAATATTTCAAGTAGTATAATTATATGAAAGAAAATATCTTACTTCTAGGTGCTGGTGGACATTGTCACTCCGTTATTGATGTAATCGAGCAAGAAAATAGATTTTCTATAGTAGGTATTGTGGATAATGAGAAAAATGTTGGAGAGTCTATTTTAGGATATCCTATTATTGGTTGTGATGATGATTTAAAAGAGTTAAGAAAAAAGTATAAGTATGCACTAGTAAGTGTTGGACAGATTAAAAGTCCAGCGATAAGAGTAAAGTTATTTCATCTCCTCAAAGAGCTTAACTTTGAATTACCTGTAATCATCTCTCCTATTGCTTATATATCTAAACATACAAGCATAGAAGAGGGCACGATTGTAATGCACCATGCTCTTGTAAATGCGAATGTAGAGATAGGAAAGAACTGTATAATTAATAGTAAATCCCTTATAGAACATGACGTGATAATTGGCAGTAATTGTCATATCTCTACCGGGGCTATTTTAAACGGTGGTGTAAATGTAGCAGATGAAACTTTTTTTGGTAGTAATGCAATTTCTATAGAGTATAATAATATATCGGGTTTCATAAAAGCAGGGAGTGTACAAAAATGAGTGTATTTATCATAGCAGAAGCAGGAGTAAATCATAATGGTTCTGTAAAACTTGCAAGAAAGCTTATAGATGTAGCTGTTGAAGCAGGTGTGGATGCTGTTAAGTTTCAAACTTTTAAAGCAGAGAAGCTTGTAAGTAAAGATGCAAAAAAAGCAAAATACCAGAGTGAAAATATGCAAGAGAGTGATGATAGTCAGTTTAATATGCTTAAAAAGTTAGAGCTTGATGTTGCTACTCATCATGAACTTATCTCCTATTGTAACTCCAAAAATATTATGTTCCTCTCAACTCCATTTGATCATGATAGTATAGAACTACTGGATAGTTTAGATCTTGAAATCTTTAAAATACCAAGTGGAGAGATAACAAACTTACCATATTTACAAGATATTGGGAGTCTTAAGAAAAAGGTTATTCTATCAACTGGTATGGCAGATATGGGTGAGATAGAGGATGCTTTAGATGTCTTAGTCGGTGCAGGAACTCAAAAAGAGGATATTACAGTTCTTCATGCAAATACAATGTATCCAACACCTATGGAAGATGTTAATTTAAGAGCGATGGTCACTATAGGTCATGCATTTGATATAGAGTATGGTTACAGTGATCATACTCTTGGAATTGAAGTTCCTGTAGCGGCAGTCTCTTTAGGTGCTACTTGTATAGAAAAACATTTTACATTAGACAAAACTATGGAAGGGCCAGATCATAAAGCTAGTTTAGAACCTGATGAATTAAAAGCGATGGTAGGGGCTATAAGAAATATTGAATTAGCATTAGGAAGTAGTGTTAAAAAACCAACTCCAAGTGAAACACCAAATATTCAAGTGGCAAGGAAGTCTATAGTAGCAAGTAGTAAAATTAAAAAGGGTGAACTTTTTAGTAGTGAAAACTTAACGATAAAACGACCAGGAAGTGGAATAAGTCCTATGCGATGGAATGAGATTATAGGAAGTGTTGCACAAAGAGATTATATGGTTGATGAACTGATATGAATAGAAGAAAAATATGTGTAGTCACGGGAACTCGTGCGGAGTATGGTCTTTTATATTGGCTCCTAAAGGAGATAGAGTCTGAAGAGACTTTAGAACTGCAACTTATAGTGACTGGAATGCATCTGAGCCCTGAGTTTGGATTAACATACAAAAGTATAGAAAAAGAGTTTAGGATTGATAAAAAAGTAGAGATGTTACTCTCCTCTGATACTTCAGTAGGAATCTCTAAGTCAATGGGACTTGCACAGATTAGTTTTGCAGAGGTATACGAAGAGTTACAACCTCAAATGATAGTTGTCCTTGGAGATAGATATGAGATATTTTCTGCGGTAAGTGCAGCAATGATAGCTCGTATTCCTATAGCACACCTTCATGGAGGAGAGACTACAGAAGGCGCTTTTGATGAATCTATACGTCACAGTATTACAAAGATGAGTCATTTACATTTTACTGCAACACAAGAGTATAGAGATAGAGTTATTCAATTAGGAGAGCATCCAAGTAGAGTTTTTAATGTTGGTGGACTTGGCATTGATAATATTAAAAAATTAAAACTTTTAAGTAAAGAAGAGTTTGAGAAGTCAATAGATTTTAGATTAAATAGAAAAAATATTTTAGTTACATTTCATCCTGTAACACTGGAAAATACAACGGCAAAAGAGCAGTTTAGTGAACTCTTAAATGCAATAGATGAGTTAGAAGAGACACATATTATTTTTACGAAAGCAAATAGTGATACAGATGGCCGTATAATTAATAAGATGATTGATGAGTATGTCTCAAAAAATAGAAATAAATCTGTAGAATTTACCTCCTTAGGACAACTTAGATACTTAAGTGCTTTACAGTATATGGATGCTATGGTTGGAAATAGTTCAAGTGGTTTAATCGAAGCACCTTCATTTGGACTTGGAACTGTTAATATTGGAGATAGACAAAAAGGTCGTATTATGGCTGAGAGTGTCATATCTTGTGAGTCTGATAAAAAGTCTATTTTAGAGGTGTTCAAAAAATTATACTCTAAAGAGTTCCAAGAAACTTTAAAATCAGTTACAAATCCTTATGGTGATGGTGGGGCAAGTAAAAAGATTAAAGATGTTCTTAAAGTAGTGGATTTAGATAATATATTGAAAAAATCTTTTTTTAATATAGAGTGTAAAAATAAGGAAATATAATTATTTATGAAAAATATTAATGAGATAAAAATAACAACCAATGCTACTATAAAAGAGGCACTTCAAATCATAGATAATGGAGCAGTAAAGTTTGCTATAGTTGTGGATAAAGAAGATAAACTTTTAGGTACAGTAACTGATGGTGATATAAGAAGAGCTATGCTTAATGAAAAAACACTTCATAGCAGCATTGAACAAATTTATTTTAGAACTCCTGTTACTGTAAGTGTAAATACTTCAAAAGAAGAGATAATTAATATATGTACAACAAAAAAGATTTATCAAGTTCCTGTAATAGATGAAGTAGGTAAAGTAGTTAGTATTCAAATTTTAGATGAACTTCTAAAGCCAAAAGAGCATAAAAATAGAGTTGTTCTTATGGTTGGAGGCTTGGGTACAAGGTTAAAACCATTAACTGATACTACTCCAAAACCAATGCTTCCTGTTGGGGGAAAACCAATCCTTCAGACGATAGTTGAAAAATTTGTAAGTTATGGATTTGTAAATATAATTATGTGTGTAGGGTATAAGTCTCAGATAATTCAAGATTTTTTTGAAGATGGAAGTAAATATGGTGCTAATATTGAATATATTCTTGAAGATAAACGTATGGGAACAGCAGGTGCTCTTACACTTTTAAGTGATATACAAAAGCCTTGTGAACCATTTTTTGTAATGAATGGTGATTTACTTACAAATGTAAACTTTGAAAATATGTTAGATTTTCATATGGCTCAAAATGCAAAAGCAACTATGTGTGTAAGAGAATATGATTTTCAAGTTCCTTATGGTGTTGTAAATATAAAAAATGGTGAAATAAAATCAATAGAAGAGAAACCAGTTCATAAATTTTTTGTAAGTGCAGGTATCTATATGTTAGATACTTTATGTATAGAGATGATACCAGAAGATCAATTTTATGATATGCCAACACTTTTTGAAAAGATGATAGAAAACAATGATATGACAGTCTCTTTTCCAATTAGAGAGTATTGGTTGGATATTGGTAGAATTGATGAATATGAAAAAGCAAATATTGAGTATGTAGAGGTATTCTAAATGTATAAAGGGAGAACATTCTTAGCAATTATTCCTGCTCGTGGTGGGAGTAAAAGATTGCCAAGAAAAAATATTTTAAATCTAAATAGTAAACCTTTACTTGCATACAGTATAGAAGCAGGATTTAAGAGCAAGTATATTGATAGTGTTGTAGTAAGTAGTGATGATGAAAAGATACTAGAGATAGCAAAAAAATATAATGCTACTCTTATAGAGAGACCTGAATTTTTGGCAAGTGATACTGCAACGACATTTGATGCGATTAAACACACTATCGAGAATAGTGATTCATATGATTATATAGTATTACTACAAGCAACATCACCTTTGAGAAATGCTACTCATATAGATGCAGCAATTGAATTATTAGTAATAAAAAATGCAGATGCTATTGTATCTGTTTGTGAAATGGATCATAGTCCTTTATGGTCAAATACATTATCTAAAGATTTATCTATGAAAGGTTTTTTAAAAGATGAAGTTTTAAATAAACGTAGTCAAGATTTAGAGAGATATTATAGGCTTAATGGTGCTATATATATCTGTAAAACAGAAAAACTTCTACAAGAGAAAAGTTTTTTATTGAAAGAGAATATTTTTGCATATAAAATGGATAGAAATTGTTCAATAGATATTGATGAAGAGATTGATTTTAAAATTGCAGAAATAATTCAGGCCAATCAGTGAAAGCAATTTTCTTTATTGAATCTCCTTTACAACTTTTAAATGCATATGAAGCAAAAAGTTTTTTTGAAGTACAAGAGTATATCTACTATATAAGATTCTCTGGGCTTGTAAATAATGATAAGCAATTATTAAATCTTATTAAAGTTTTAGATTTAAAAAATATTGAGAGAATTACTATTAATACTACTAGTAGGAGTATAAAAGACTATATAACACTTTTATATTATAAATATATTTACAAAGTTCCATCAAGTTTTGATAAGGTTTTTATCGGAAATTTTGATTCTGGTTTTTTTAATTTAATAATTAAAAAAATCAATAAAAGTAAAATTATTTTACTTGATGATGGTGCAAAAAGTATTGATATTCAAAAGAATTTTTCAGAAGAGAACTATTATAATCTTTTTACAATGTATAATTTAAAAATCTTTTCACAACAAAAAGTATTTAAAAACTCTTATAATCAGTTACAAAAAAACTTAAAAAACATAACTAGAAATAAAAATAAAATTCTATTTCTAGGATTAAAATTGAGTGAGATAGGTATAGTTACAGAAGAGTACTATTTACAACAGATTCAAAAAATAGTTAATAATTATGGAGAAAAAGAGCTTATATATATCTCTCATAGAGGTGAGAACCGAAATAAAATAGATAAAATTATTGCTATACAAAATATTAAAGTATTAGAGCTTGATTATCCAGTAGAACTGTATGGTCTCTATAATGAGGAGATACCTTATAAAGTCGCTTCTTTTTATTCTACAGCACTTTACACAATGAAAAATATTTATAATATAGAAGCTGAAAGTTTCATGTTTGATTTTTCTCACTCTAAGTATAAAACTACTATTGCAAATGTTTATAGTTATTATGAAAAATATTTTGAGGTTATTGATTTAAATGATTAAATTATTATCTAAAAATATTGTTTTATATGGTGGGACTAATGCTTTAAAATCCTTAGTTCCACTTTTGATGTTACCAATTTTAACAGCACATCTTACTCTTTCTGATTTTGGAGTGCTCTCTATTGTCGAAACAACCATTTTGTTTGTTACTCCTTTTATAATGTTAAATATTAATGCTGCTATAAATGTAGAGTATTTTAAACTTGAACATGTAAAACTAAAAGAGTATGTAACAAATGCTTTGATCTTATCTCTACTAGCCTTTATGATAGTTATAACTTTTGTAGCTATTTTACGGGAACAAATAGCTTTGTTTTTTGATATTGATATAAGATTAATAGTATGGATTATTATTTTTGCTATGCTGAGAGTTGTGAGTAGTGTTCTCTTGGGGTTGTACCAATCAAGACAAGAAGCAACTCATTTTGCATTTTTTACACTTTCTCAAACTGTTTTTGATTTTGCCTTGTCATATATTTTAGTAGTAATATATCAATTTGGATATATTGGAAGATTAGAGGGAATATATGGTGTCTATGGTATATTCTCTATCGTTGGGGTTTATCTTCTTGTTAGAATGGATTATATTGGAAATATTACATTTAAATATACTAAAGATATTTTAAATTATGGGGTGCCTTTGATTCCTCATGCTGTGAGTGGTACAGTTATGGCAATGTCTGATAGATATTTTATCTCATATTATATTGGAAATGATGAAGTAGGTTTATATACAATAGCTTATCAAATATCTGCATTAATGCTTTTAGTAAGTATGTCTGTTAATCAGGCCTGGTCCCCAATGCTCTTTAAGCTTTTAAAAGAAAAAAATATTCAAAAAGTGATGCAAATAACGGTATATCTTTTCATAATCTTTACTCTAATTGGTATAATTATCTATTTTTTAGAGGGTCTACTATTTCAGATTTTTGTTGATGAAAGTTTTTATCAAGCAAAAGAGTATTTTGGATGGTTACTGATTGGATTTATTTTTCAATCATTTTATTTTTTAGTAACAAATATTTTATTTTTTGAAAAAAAGACAAAATTACTTGCTAGTATGACTATTATAGGTGCAAGTATAAATATAGTGTTGAATTATTTTTTTATTCAATGGTATAGTGTTATTGGTGTGGCATATGCTACAGCTATAACATGGTTTTTATTCTTTCTATTAGTACTGCTTGTAGATATTAAATTACTTAAAGGAAATAAATGAGATATTTAAAATTTATATTATCAATTATATATACAAGAATAGCACTTTTTACAATAGGTTCATATAAATCAAAACCAAAAGTAAATTTTTATTCGAGATTTACAAAGTATACTAATCTTGGCAATAACTGTCATTTTAACGGTATGATCATTAGAGGGCAAGGTCGTGTTACAATAGGAGATAATTTACATTCAGGAAAGGATGTATTGATTGTTAATTCATATCATAAATATAATGATGGTGATGCAATACCTTATGATACTAAAGAAAGTATTAATAAAGATATTACTATTGAAAATAATGTTTGGATAGGGGATAGAGTTATAATACTAGGGGGTGTAATAATAGGAGAAGGTGCTATTCTACAAGCAGGAAGTGTAGTAGTCGCAAATATTCCAAAATATGCAATAGCTGGAGGTAATCCAGCTAAAATGTTTAAATTAAGAGATATTAACCATTATAATAAAATGAAAGAAGAAAAACGATTTTGTTGAAAAATATTATATTCTTCTCCTTTCTACAATTGTTTTTATTTTTAGGTTTTATAACTTTTAGTTTTATGGCTTTACACATTAAAATATATATGTTCTTTGGATCTATATATGCTTTCTGGAATAAACAAGTATTCGTATTAAAAAATGTATATTTACATGAAATTATTTTTATCACACTTTATTTTTATATAATAATGACGTCACTTTATGCTGAAGATGTATTTTTAGCTACAAAATTGATATTAGGTGAAATAACTTTAATACTTACATACCTTTCTTTGCGTTACTTAGTTTTAAACATAGATTATAAAATAGTAGAAAATATTTTTTTAAAATTAGGAACTGCATTTATCCTTACATCTTTACTTCTATATATAGCAGGTATTATATACATATACTATTTACATTATATTCCTACTCAAGATATGTACTTGAATGAACATTCAATAAGAGTTTATGGACTTTATATGGAAGGAAGTTTCCCACGATTAACTGGTCTTTCCGAAAGTCCAAATAGTTATTTATATATTGCATTCTTATTAATGTTAGTCTATTTTTTCAAAAAAAAATTTATAATGTTTATTCTAACATTAATTACAGTTATTTTAACAATGTCAGGAACAGGACAACTCCTTATAATTATCTTTATAGGGTATAAATTACTTACAAACAAGAAGACATTTTTTTATACGATAGGAATTTTGATACTCATTACCTGTGTATTGATTTTTCTATATTTTAATGATCCTTTTATAAAATATATGATTGATCTAAGAATGGCACGGATAGAAAGTGGAAGTGGCCGATATGACTTATGGTACTTTGTGTTAGAGTGGTTAGATCAAAGTCCATGGATTGGGTATGGTGCTAATCAATCAAGAGTTATACTAGAAAACTATAGTAGACATTATCAAAGTGCACATAACAGTTTTTTAGATATATTTCTAACAACGGGAGTATTAGGACTTTTAATCTATATCTTTTTTCATATTTCATTAGTTATGATATCTATAAAATTAAATAAAGTATATAAGACAAAAATTTTTATTCTTGCATATATCGAATATTTTATTATATCACTCTCCAACAATACATTACATGTGGATTATGTTATAATCTACTTGATATTTATGTATATATTTTTACATAACAAAGGCAAAGAAATGGATCTTGATTGTAGTTTAAAACAGTGCTTTTACACAATAAAAAAATCAAAATTTGTGGTAGTAAGTATAGCTTTTTTACCAATGATTTTAATGTATGTGTACATACTTAATAAAACTAATATTATTGTTAAACCAATATATAATGGTAAAGTAATGCTTGAAATTGGTAAAGCTACAAGTTTTCTAGAAGACTTGGTAAACCCTTTAGATAAGACATATAATTTAAAAAGTATATTAGAACAAAAATATGATGTATCGGTGGTGATCCCTCCCCATACTACAAATATTTTAGTTATTACAAAAAAAGATGCAGATATAGAAAAAATAAAAAACTCTTTAAAAGAATCTATAGAGTATGTAATGCAAAAACATAGAGAGTCGTTAAAATTATATGATGAATTCATTATGACAAAAAAAATAGGAGCTATTTCAATATCTAAAATAGCTGAGACTAAACCTCTTACAAATTTAAAATTAGCACTTGCTCTTTTGGTTGGTATTCTTCTGTCATTTTTATATTCATACACAAAGTGTAAGTTAAAAACTGATGAATAGTTTAGTATCGATTATAACACCTTCATACAACTCAAAGCCGTTTATTAAAGAAACGATTGATTCTGTTTTAGCTCAAACATATCAAAATTGGGAAATGATAATTGTTGATGATAAATCACAGGATGATAGTGTTGAATATATTAATACTCTTATTAAAGATGAACAGAGAATAAGATTAATTACTTTAAATGAAAATATTGGTGCTGCAATGGCAAGAAATAGAGCACTTGAAGTAGCAAGAGGTAAATATATAGCATTCTTAGATAGTGATGATGTTTGGTTACCTAAAAAACTTGAAATTCAATTAGACTTTATGCAGAGAAACAATGTAGCAATATCATTTACATCGTATAATACAATAGATGAGAATAGTAATGAAAATGATCATACAATTTATGCAGTTGAGAGCTTAACTTTAGTACAATATCTTAAAAATACTATTATTGGATTTTCTACATCTATCATAGATAAAGAATTAATTAAAGAAGAGATTAAATTTTTAGATATTAGAATTCGACAAGATACAAATTTATGGATTACATTATTAAAAAATGGTTATAAAGCTTATGGCATAAATCAGGTACTTGTAAAGTATAGAATTCATTCAAATTCAATATCAGCAAATAAGCTAAAAGCGGCTAAAGGGGTATGGAATTTGTATTTTCGTATTCATCACTTTGGACTTATAAAATCACTCTATTATTTCTCTTTTTATGCTTTTAATGCAATAAGAAAAAGGTTTAAAAGGTAGTTAACTATGAATATACCATTTCATAAAACACATACAAATCAAGAAGAGATAGATGCTGCAGTAAATGCTATAAAATCTGGATGGCTTACTATGGGACCAAAAACTGTAGAGTTTGAAGAGAACTTTAAAAATTATATTGGTACAAGTAATGCGGTTAGTTTAAATAGTGCAACTGCTGCATTACACTTAGCACTCAAAGCAGTTGGAATAGAACGTGGAGACGAAGTTATTCTTCCTACAAATACTTTTGTTGCTACTGCAGAGGTTGTAACTTATTTTGATGCTATACCAGTGTTATGTGATATAGAAGAAGATACATATAATATGGATATTTCAAAAATAGAAGCATTAATTACAAAAAAAACAAAAGCAGTTATTCCTGTTCATTTTGCTGGACAACCGTGTGATATGGATGAACTTTATATAATAGCAAAAGAGTATAATTTAAAAGTGATAGAAGATGCTGCACATGCTCTACCAAGTAAGTATAAAGGTGTGAAAATAGGAAACCTCGCTAAAACAGATGTTACCTGTTTTAGTTTTTATGCTACTAAAACATTGAGTACCGGTGAGGGTGGCATGGCAACTACTAATAATAATGATTATGCAAAAAGTATAAAGATTAACAGACTACATGGTATTAGTAAAGATGCATGGGATAGATATACTATAAAAGGTTCTTGGCACTATGATATAGTAGATAATGGTGCAAAGTATAATACTACTGATATCAATGCTTCTATTGGAATTATACAGTTAAAAAAGCAAGAAATTTTAAGAGAAAAAAGAAGAAATATTGCATCTAAATATAATGAGGCCTTTAAAAATCATCCGAAAATAAAGATTCCATTTGTAAAAGATGATAGAGAAACATCTTGGCATCTTTATGTGATTAAACTTGAAAAGAGAGATGAAGTCATTGAATTACTTAAAGAAAAAGGTGTTGGATGTAGTGTACATTTTATACCTGTTCATAAACATACATATTATAAAGATAAATATGGATACCAGGAACGGGATTACCCAATAGCAAATAGTGTTTTTGAACGCTCTTTATCTTTACCTATATATCCAGATATGAGTGATATAGAGATTGAGTATGTTATAGAAAAGTTAAAAGAGGTTATCTCCTAATGTATAAACATTTTGGAAAAAGAATTTTTGATGTAGTTGCTGTTTTATTAGGAGGTGTATTTTTACTTCCTTTTATTATTCCTATTGCAATATGGATTAAGTTAAGTTCAAAGGGTCCGTTGTTTTATGTACAAGAGAGAGTTGGACAGGATTTTAAACTTTTTAAACTTTTTAAATTTCGTTCTATGGTAATTGATGCTGATAAAAATGGTCCCAGTGTAACGAGTGGTGATGATCCAAGGATTACTAAGGTAGGCCATTTCATAAGAAAAACAAAAATAGATGAATTACCGCAACTTTTAAATGTTTTATTAGGAGATATGAGTTTGGTAGGTCCAAGACCAGAAGTGATGAAATTTGTTGAAAAGAAAAAAGAAGAATATAAAAAAGTTTTAAGTATAAAGCCAGGTATTACAGATAATGCTGCCATTGAGTTTCGTGATGAAGAAACGATGATGGAAGCTTTTAAAGACAAAGAAAAAGGTTATATAGAAACAATTTTGCCAGAAAAAATAAAATTATATTATGTATATATTGAGCAAATTTCATTTGCAAATGATATAAAGTTAATTTTAAAAACATTAAAAGTTATATAGTCCTGATGTTTGAAGTAACAAATTTAAAACGAACAATTTTCTTTTTGGTTGCAGATGCAATATCTACATATATTGCAGTTATTATCGCATTTTTATTTCGGTTTGATTTTTCTATACCTGAACAATATTTGGATGATATGCATAAGATGGTAGTTATTCTGATTCTTTTGAAAGTAGTACTCTTTTGTATTGGATCTGTTTATAAAATTTCATGGAGACATTTTAGTTTTAGAGATAGTGTTGTTGTTTTGTACCTTTCTATTGCAGTTACAATGATTTTCACATTAATTGTATATGTTTTACGAGAAAACTTTATGAATGGGTTCCCTCGTTCAGTAATCCCTATTGAGTTTTTTATTTCACTTTTCATTATTTTAAGTTCAAGAATGGTAAAAAGATTTTTTTTAGAATTATTCAATAAAAATGCTCTGGGAGTTCCAACTTTAGTAGTAGCGAAATCTCTTAAAGCAAATGAAATAACTAGAAAAATGCTCTCCAATGATAAGTATTGGCCAGTGGCGATATTTGATAATCAATCAAGTTCAACAAAGATTAATGGAGTTTCAATTAAGACAGTTGCTCAGCTTGAAAAATATCATCTTGGGTTACAGCAAGCTATAATTTCAGATGAGTTTGAATTAGAAGAGATCTATGAAGTTTTAAAAAATATTGGTGTACAAGAGTTTAAAAAGTATAACTCTCAAGGTGGGATAGAAGAGAGTTTTAAAGATATTACAGTTGAAGATTTACTTGCTCGCCACCCAAAAGACTTGGATAAAGAGAAAATAAAAACTTTTATCAAAAATAGAACTATCTTAGTTACAGGTGCAGGAGGTAGTATTGGAAGTGAAATCTGTAGGCAGTGTGAATTGTTTGAGGCTAAAAAACTGATACTACTTGATAATAGTGAGTATAATCTTTATACTATTACAGAAGAGATTAAAAGTATAGAGACTATTCCTGTGATGCAGAGTGTGGTTAATAGAGAATTATTAGATAAAACATTTGCACTTCATAAACCAGATATCGTTATACATGCAGCTGCTTATAAACATGTACCTTTAGTAGAGTCAAATATTTATGAGGGCATTATTAATAATATTATAGGTACAAAAAATGTTATAGATATATCTATACAACACAATGTAGAAAAGTTTGTAATGATTTCAACAGATAAAGCTGTTCGTCCCACAAATGTTATGGGTACCACAAAACGTATCTGTGAACTCTATGCACAAAATTCTAATGGCAAAGGAACAGATATTGTAGCTGTACGTTTTGGAAATGTACTTGGAAGTAGTGGAAGTGTGATACCTAAATTTAAAGCACAAATTCAAGCTGGAAAAAATATAACAGTTACTCATCCTGATATAACGAGATATTTTATGCTAATACCTGAAGCATGTGAATTAGTACTTCAGGCAGGTGCTATTGGAACAGGTGGAGAGATATTTATACTTGATATGGGTGAACCAATAAAGATAGTTGACTTAGCACAGAAAATGATAGATTTACATGGTAAAGAAAATATTCAAATAGAATTTACTGGACTTCGTCCCGGTGAAAAACTTTATGAAGAGTTACTCATTGATGATACCGATAGTACTACTGATTATGAGTCAATAACAGTAGCAAGACCAACAGTATATAAAATAGAAAAGCTATCACAAGATATCGAAGAGTTACTAATATGTGAAGATAAGCTTACAAAATTAAAAGAGATAGTTCCAGAATTTAACCATCAATTAAATAATTAAAATTATTTAACGAGAAACTATTACTATTCTATACCCGTAAAATTACTATGATTTTTTAGATGTTGCATTTAGTGACATCTTTTCTCACTTATTTTAGATAAAACTTCTATTTAATACACTTTTTGATATAGTGCAGTAACTGTTTTTTCCTAATCACTACAGGGATAGTAATGTCTAGTGATTACTGTTGTTAAGTGTGGAAAACAAATATTTTCTTAAAGAAGAAATTTAAAGGTAGGTTATATGGAGCATATTAGTACTGCAAACCCGTACTTTGGTGTATTCGTTCTATTCGTAGTGACTTTTGGCGCGTTTATCGCAACAACTGTAATTGCTCGTTTAGCGAGTCGTGCATTAGCACGTAAAGATAGTGAGAAGATTAAGCTCTCAGTTTATGAGTGTGGACCTGAAATCACAAAACAACCAAATAGAGTTTCGCCTCAGTTTTATCTGTTCGCGTTACTTTTTTTACTGTTTGATGTAGAGATAGTGTTTATGTTCCCATGGGCAGTTGATTTTAAGCTACTTGGTTGGTTTGGATTCGCTGAGATGTTAATGTTTATACTACTTCTTGCTATCGGTTTTGTATATGCATGGAAAAAAGGAGCGCTAGAATGGCACAACATAAAGTAAATTATACACAAGATGGTGGACTTCCAGTTGCACTAACTTCTATCGACAAGATAGTAAACTGGGGACGTTCAAACTCACTTTGGGCATTGACTTATGGTCTTGCTTGTTGTGGTATTGAGATGATGGCATCTGGTGCTTCTCGTTATGACTTTGACCGTTATGGAACGATTTTTCGTGGTTCTCCACGTCAATCAGACTTGATGATAGTTGCAGGAACACTGACAAAGAAACATGCAGAGTTTATTAAACGTTTATATGATCAAATGACTGAGCCTCGATGGGTTATTTCTATGGGTTCATGTGCGAACACTGGTGGTATGTTTAACACATACGCTACTGTTCAAGGTGTTGATAGAATTATTCCTGTTGATCTGTATCTTCCTGGTTGTGCACCTCGCCCTGAAACACTTCAGTATGGTGTAATGTTGCTACAGAAAAAAATCCGTGCTAACAAAGCTGGAAATGCTCAAAAGCCAAAGAGGTTAATGTAATATGAGAAAGTATACTCCTAAAGATGATGTACAAGCAAAAGCTTACTATACTGATAGATACTATGTAGCACCTCAAGTTCCTAAACAAGAAGTAGAGAGTGATGAAGTATTTGCTGCAGATTTAGCTGCTATAAAAGCGAAGTTTGATGTAAAAGAAGCATTTATTCAAGTTGAACAGATGATAGTTTATATCAATGCTTCAGATATCTATGGTGTTTTAGAGTTGATGAAAGATAAACTTACATATACACAACTTTCAGAACTTTCTGCAATTGATTGGCTTGCAAAAGATAACACTTTTGAAATCTTTTACCAAATGCTTTCAATGACGAAACGTAAACGTATTCGTATCAAATTTTTCATTAATAATGGTGAAGCTGTTGATTCTGTTGAGAAGCTTTTTCGTTCCGCTGATTGGTCTGAGCGTGAGATGTTTGATATGTTTGGAATTGAGGCAAATGCTCATCCATTTATGAAACGTATTCTTATGCCTTATGATTGGCAAGGATATCCACTTCTTAAAACTTATCCATTAGAGGGTGATGAGTTTGCTGCATGGTATGAAGTAGATAAGATTTACGGAAAAGAAGCTCGTGAGGCAATTGGACCAGAAATTCGTGATACTGCACGTGTTGATCGTTATGACTCTGAGCGTTTTGCTCGTCTTGGATTTGAAGTACCTAAGGGGACTGAGATTACAGGTAATGAAGAGAGAAATGTAGAAGATTATCAAGAAGATGGTGGCGTTTTCCTCATCAAAAAATATAGTAAAAAAACATCAACAATCGTTGATGATCCTCAAAGATAGGGTGGTAAAAATATGGCACAGATAAAAAATAGATTAACACCGTTTTTTGAAAACATTACTTTTGATCGTGAAGATAACGAACTTATCCTGAACTTTGGTCCTCAACACCCATCAGCTCACGGACAGTTACGTTTAATGCTTCACCTACAACAAGAGCAGATAGTGAAATCACATCCAGATATTGGATATCTTCACCGTGGTATGGAGAAGATGGCTGAAAATATGATTTATAACGAGTTCATGCCTACTACTGACCGTATGGATTATATCGCTTCATCTTCAAACAACTATGGTTTTGCTCTTGCAGTTGAAAAGCTTATAGATGTTGAAGTTCCTCGTCGTGCGAAAGTTATTCGTATGATGCTTTTAGAAATTAACCGTTTAATGTCTCACCTTTTCTGGCTTGCAACTACTGCACTAGATATTGGGGCTATGACAGTTTTCCTTTTTGCTTTCCGTGAGAGAGAGTACTTAATGGACATTATAGAAGGTTATTGTGGTGCACGTTTAACACATGCAGCTATTCGTATTGGTGGTGTTCCTCTCGATATTCAAGATGACTTTTTACATCAATTAAGAGTTTTCTTAAATAAATTACCTCAAAATATTAAAGATTATGAGGATCTTTTAGATGCTAACCGTATCTGGCTTATGAGAATGGAAGAGGTTGGAGTAATTCCAACTGAAATGGCACTCTCTTGGGGTTGTACAGGACCAATGCTTCGTGCATCTGGTGTAGCTTGGGATATTCGTAAAGAAGAGCCATATGAGTTATATGATGAAGTAGAGTTTAATGTTCCTTTCTCTGATAAGGGTGATAACTTTGCACGTTATAGAATCTATATGGAAGAGATGAGAGAGTCTGCTAAGATTCTTTATCAAACAATAGATATGTATGAGAAGTGTGTAAAAAATGGTGAGACAGAATTAATGGCACATGCACCAAAATATATCTCTGCACCAAAGCTTGATTTAATGACACAAAACTACTCATTAATGCAACACTTTGTTCTTGTGACTCAAGGTATGAGACCACCAGTTGGTGAAGTATATGTAGCAACAGAATCACCAAAAGGTGAGCTTGGTTTCTTTATAAACTCTCAAGGTGGACCATATCCATATAGACTAAAACTGCGTGCTCCATCTTTCTGGCATACGGGTATTTTAACTGACCTTTTACCAGGTCACTACATTCCGGATGTTGTTTCTATTATTGGGACAACAAACATAGTATTTGGTGAGGTTGATAGATAATGAAAAGATATGATTTACGTAAACTAAAAAATGAGTTTGAACCTCGTATGAAAGAGATTCTCAGCGAGTCCCACAAAGCGAACGAAACACTTATATTTCTTTTTGAAATAGGAGATTTTACTCCTATTCAAAGATCTGCTGACTTAGTAAAAGAGTCTGGTTATGAGTTATACAACTCATTAAAATTCAACGAAGTCGACTGGACTATCGTCGTTAAAAAAGATTAGGATTTTATTTTGAGTAAAGTCTATTTTTCTACTTGGAAAGGTGAATCTATAAATAATATAGGTAAACCTGAAGAAGAGTGGCAAGAATCAGCATATAATCTACCAGCACAATACGATGATCATCGTGAGTCTAAAGCCTTTATTGGTTGGGATGGTGTTGCACTTTTTAGTGAAGATGTAGATGTTATCCGTTTAGCGATGGAGTATGCAGCACAGTATCAAGAGTATTCAGAAGCATGTGGAAGATGTGCACCTGGTCGTTGGGGTGGTCGTATTCTTTATGATCAACTTGACAAAATTGCTCGTGGTGAGGGTGCTGTAGCTGATTTGGATCACTTAAAAGAGATCGGAAAAAGTATGCAAGTCACATCTAAGTGTGAGATTGGTAAAACTGTTCCAAATCCTATTATTGACCTTATGACTCATTTTGAAGATACATTCATGGAGTGTATAAATGAGCAAAAAGAGTCAAAGCACTATAAAGAAAGCATTGGTTACATTGCAAAAATCACTTCTCCGTGTAGTGATGCTTGTCCTGCTGATGTTGATATTCCTGGTTATATCGAGGGTGTAAGAGATATGCGTTTTGATGACTCTCTTATGGCAACTCGTGAGACTATGCCTCTTGCTCATGTTTGTGGTCGTGTTTGTCCACACCCATGTGAAGATGCGTGTCGTCGTACAAATCTTGATGAACCTATTAGTATTATGGCACTTAAACGCCTTGGTGCTGATTGGGAAACTGACCATGGGTATGACTTCTTTCAACCTATGGAGCCTAAGCCTAAAACTGGCAAAAAAGTAGCTGTAGTTGGGGCTGGTCCTGCTGGTCTTACGACTGCTTACTATTTAGCATCGGAAGGTGTTGAAGTAGATGTTTATGAAGCACTACCTGTTCTTGGTGGTGAAGTGACAGTTGGTGTTCCTGAGTACCGTATGCCATGGGACAAATATCTTCAAGATATTGAATGTGTAAGAGATATGGGTGTAAACTTCATACTTAATCACAATGTTTCAAAAGAGGATATGACTCGCTTTGAGAGTGAGTATGATGCAACAATGATTGCATCTGGTACTCGTATATCTAAAGCAGTTCGTTGTTCTAATGAACGTCCTGAAATTCAGGGTTACTGGGGTGCTATTGATTTTCTCGACTGGGTGAACCTTTATGAGAAGTTCGATATTAAAACGCCAGAATCAGTTCAGAAGCAACAGATGTTACCAACGGATCATGTAGATTTAACTGGTAAAACTCTTGCTTGTGTTGGTGGTGGATTTACATCTATGGATGTTGTTCGTTGTGCTATTCGTGCAGGTGCGAAGAGAGTAGTTATGATTTATCGTCGTGATGAGAAAACTATTATTCGTAATACTACTTATGAAGAGTATCATGAAGCAGTTGAAGAGGGTGTTGAGTTTATTTTCCATTCGGCTGTAAATGAGATTGTCGATGAAAATGATGTTCTAAAAGCTCTTGTAATTGATAAGTTTGAGTTAGTTCCTGATCCAAATGGTGGTCGTGCACAACTTGTTAAGATTGAGGGTGCGAGTGAGACAATTGATTTTGATTATCTTATTCCTGCTGTTTCTCAAAGTGCTGATTTAGGATTTATTCCTGATGACTGGGATTTAGAGATGACTTCTTGGGCAACTCTTAAGACGAATGGTAAAGACTATATGACTTCTCGTAAAGGTGTTTTTGCATCTGGAGATTGTGAGTATGGTCCGATGACTATTGTAAATGCAGTGGGTCAGGCAAAACGTGGTGCTTCAGTTATAAGTCGTTACATAGAGAGTGGTGAGATAACTCTTACTGATGATGAGATTATGGAAGACCACCTTAAAAAACTGAAGGTTTACGATAAGAAAGAGAAAGTAACTGGATGGTTACCTGGTCTTCCTCGTGAACATAGTTCTGTTTTAGATACTGACTTTAGAAGATCAAACAACGAAGAGGTAAACTTAGGTTTTACTCAAGAGCAAGCACTAAGTGAAGCTGATCGTTGTATGCGTTGTTACTACATCGCTATGGTTCAGGCATAGGAGGGCTGTTATGAGTAAAATTATAAATTTTAAGATTGATGGTCAAACTGTAGAAGCACAAAAAGGCGAGACAATTCTTCAAGTTGCTCGCAAAAATGATATTTATATTCCTACTATGTGTTACATAGAAAAAACTTCTGCTTGTGCATCATGTCGTATGTGTGTTGTCGAGGCTGAAGGGGTGGATGGTTTTGTACTAAGCTGTAATACACCTCCAACAGAAGGCATTGAAATTACTACAAATACTGTAGCACTTGAAGAGGAACGTGTAAACATCATGAAACTTTATGATGTAAATCATCCTTTAGAGTGTGGTGTTTGTGATAAGTCTGGTGAGTGTGACTTACAAAACAAAACATTAGAGTTTAATGTAGGACAGCAAAACTTTTCAGCAAAAGATCAGCAACGTAAAATTGAGCATTGGGGATTGATTAATTATGATCCTTCACTCTGTATTATGTGTGAGAAGTGTACACATGTTTGTAATGAAGTTATAGGTGATGATGCTATTGATGTGAAATTTGGTGGATATGGTTCAACTATCATCCCTAAAAATGCTGAAACACTTGATTGTACTTTCTGTGGTGAGTGTATCGCAGTTTGTCCAGTTGGAGCACTTGTAAGTTCTGACTTTCAGTACTCCGCAAATGCTTGGGAGCTAAGCCGCATTCCATCTACTTGTGCACACTGTTCTGCAGGATGTTCTTTAGAGTATGAGACAAGACATCATGGGATTAACACGGAGTCTACTATTCATAGAGTGAAGAATAACTTTGAATTCACTTCACTTTGTGGGGCAGGACGTTTTGGTTTTGATTTTCAAAATAAGTCTGTGAGTGATAATGCAGCATTTGATAAGGCGGTTGAAGCTCTTAAAAATGCAAATGCTATTCGTTTTTCATCTATCATTACAAATGAAGAGGCTCAAATCTTGCAACTTTTAAAAGAGAAGTTAGATGTGAAACTTTTTAATGAAGATGCTAGAAAATTTTCAGAGTTTATGAAAGCATATAGCTCAGTGAGTGGAAAGAAGCACCATAGTGGTTCATTAGATGCAATTAAGCAAGCCGATGGAATCATTATAATTGGTTCTCGCATTGCAACTGATAATCCAGGTGTTCGTTATGCTATGACGACAGCAAGTCGCCATAATGGCGCGAAAATAGTTTATGCGCACCCTATTGAAGATGTTTTAATGCAAAACACCGTAACTCAGTTTATGAAGTATGAAGCTGGTAGTGAAGAGGGTGTTTTAGCACTTTTAGCAAATACACTTCTTAAAAATGCTGATGTAGATGAAGCAACACGAGCTTTTTTAGATGATTTAGATTTAGGATATATTGAAGCTGAGAGTAATGTTGGTGAAGATGAACTTCTTAATATTACTAAAACATTTGCAAGAACTCAGAATCGAGTGCTTATAATTGGTAGTGATGTTTTTGCTCATGAGTCTGCACAAAACATAGCGAAACTTGCAGCAACTATTGAGAAGTACACAGACTTCTCTTTAGTTATTATTCCACAAGAGGTAAATACACTTGGTGTTTCACTTATATGTGACTTAGACATTGATGAAAATATCAGCAATGTTGTGGGATATAATGCTGATGGAGATTTTATAATTAGTGCTTTAGAAGATGCTAATCTTTCTGTTGGAGCACTGAACCAACAAGAGGGAACTGTTGTAAGTATTGATAACCGTCTATTACCACTTAATGTAGCTGTAGAGTTTAAGGGAACAAACTTAAATGAGATAGTAAAGAGAGTTGGTTTAGAGAAAGAGAATACAGTTGACTATACAGAAGTGTTACCAAGTTCATCAGGTTTTCAAGCTGTTAATTTTGACTCCTTAGAAAACTTCTTAGATAAGTACGGTAATGACACTCGTGGTTATATTTTAGATGAAGTAGAGACATTAGTAGATGGCACTTTAACTGCAGTAGCTGATTTAGCTGAGTTTAATGGAACTGTGATTTATCACTCAAATCCAGTGTTACAGTTTAACAGTTTCACAAACACTACAAAACAGTTAGAGCGTGATACAACACTTCGGGGTTCAGCACAATTTAGTGCAGCTGCAAAAATTGTAGATGGAGAGAAGATTGAGATAAGCTTCGGTACATCAACAATAACGAGAGTCTTTAAATTAGACCCTGAACTAAAAGGAACAGTAGCATTAAATCCTACATTTGATATAAATGTAGCTGCTAATGAGTACAAGTTTCTTAAATCCAAAATAGTGAGAACAATATAATGAGTAATGTAGTCATCAATATTGATGGAAAAGAGATAGAGACACAAGAGGGTGAGTTTATATTAAATGCTGCTCGTGCTAACGATATCTTTATACCAGCAATCTGTTATTTGACAAGATGTAGTCCAACACTCGCTTGTCGTATTTGTCTTGTAGAAGCTGATGGTAAACAAGTGTATGCTTGTAATGCTAAAGCTAAAGACGGAATGAATATTACAACTTCAACGGAAAACATTGAGAAAGAGAAGCGTGCTATCATGGAAGTTTATGATGTAAATCATCCTCTTCAGTGTGGTGTATGTGACCAGTCAGGTGAGTGTGAACTTCAAAACTATACACTTGAAATCGGTGTTGATTCACAAAACTATACGGTAAAAGATGTAGATAGAAGTTCTCACGATTGGGGTCATTTACACTACGATCCAGGTCTCTGTATAGTATGTGAGCGTTGTGTTACTGCTTGTAAAGATATGATTGGAGATAATTCACTTAAAACTATCGCTCGTGGTGCTGATGCACTAGAAGCAGAGTTTAAAGAGAGTATGCCTAAAGATGCTTATGCAATGTGGAATAAACTCAATAAGTCAGTTATCGGTCTTACAAATGGAACAGATGTTCTTGATTGTACTTCATGTGGTGAGTGTGCTGCTGTTTGTCCAGTTGGAGCATTAGTTGATACTCAGTTCATGTATAAATCAAATGCTTGGGAGCTTACTCAGATTCCTGCAACTTGTTCTCACTGTTCTGCTGGATGTCAAATATCTTACGATGTAAAACATACAAGTATAGAGAATCCAGAAGATAAAATCTACCGTGTTATGAATGAGTGGAACTATGTATCTCTTTGTGGTGCTGGTCGTTATGGTTTTGACTATGAAAATCGTGATGTTGTAAAAGATGAAGTTGCTTTTTCTAATGCAATTGAAGCTTTCAAAAAGGCCGACACTATTAATTTTACTTCTACTATTACGAATGAAGAGGCTTATATCTTAGAGAAACTCAAAGATAAATTTGGTTATAAACTTGTGAATGAAGAAGCAAGATCTTTCCAAACTTTCTTAAAAGATTACTCTGAAGTAAGTGGAACTACTCTTTATGGTAGTGACTTAAAAGAGTCTATGAACTCTAACTTTATTGTAACTGTTGGCACAGCTATTAAAACTGATAATCCAAATGCGAGATATTCACTCAATAACTCACTTACAGTAAATAAGGGCGCGGCACTCTATTTTCACCCAGTAGCAGATCCTGTTGTTGACGGGATGAGTAAAAATATTTTAAGTATTAACCATAAACCTCTTCAAGAAGAGACAGCTTTATACTTAATTCTTGACCTTTTTGCAGATAAGTCTAAACTACCAACTGATATAGTTGAATATTTAGCATCTTTTCACTCTATGAAAACAGTTACAGTTACGGAAACTATTAAAGAGAAAGTAGTTACTGTTGTTAAAGAGATGAAAGTTAATGAAGAGACTGGTGAAGAGGAAGAAGTTGAAGTAGAAAAATCTAAAATGGCTCCTAAAAAAGTAAGTAAAGAAGTTGAAGTAGATGACAACAGACTTATCTCTATGCTTGGAATGAAAGATGATTTTAATGAAGTTCTTGCAAAGTTTATGAAGAAAAAAGATAGCTTCTCTCTTATCGTTGGACCAGATCTTTACAATCATCCTAACTCTAAAAACTTAGCTCGTTTAGTAGCTTTAGTTGAAAAATACTCTAAATTTGAGTTAGTTATGATTCCAACTCTTACAAATACACTTGGTGTTGCTCTTATAAATGAGCTCTCATGTGAAGCTGGAAGTAACTCTATAGGTTATAACACAAAAGGTGACTTTGTTTTAAGTGCCTTAGGTGATGGAGATCTCGATATGCCTGCAATTAATCAGCAAGAGGGAACTCTTACAAGTATAAATAAGCGAGTTAATCCTACAAATGCAGCACTTAGTTATGGTGGTTACACACTTAACGATATCGCTAATGCTTTAGGCTTAAGCGTTGAAAATACGATTGATTACACGCTAGAGCTTGGAAATGTAACTGGATTCGAAGCTATTGCATTTGATGATCTTCCTGATTATTATACAAATGCAGGAGAAGAGATTCGTGGTTTTGGCCTTACATCTACTTCAGTTGCAACAACAGATGATAGTGTAGAGAAGATAGATGAAGCTCTTATGTTAGAAAATGATATAATCTACTTAGCAAACCCTGTAAGACAGTTTACAGATTTTACAAAAGTAACTACAAATCTTGATGAAGAGAGTGGTATATACATGAGTGCTGAAGCTTTAGAGAAATCTGAGTACAGTGCTGGTGAGAGTGTAAAAGTAAAAACTGCTAATGGTGAACTTACTGCAAAAATTATTAGTGATAATAAAATAGCAGGTAATATTGTTGTTTTACCAACATTTGATTCTAAATTAAACTCAGAGGCTTTAGTAGACGGTTACCGTTTTGCAACAGCTTCGATACAAAAGGTGTAATATATGGATAACGCATATTTAATTGAAACGGTTATAAAGGTCGTTGTGATTTTACTTATATTCTCTGCACTCGCAGGAATTGGTACATACTTTGAGCGTAAGGTACTTGCATTTATGCAACGTCGTCTTGGGCCAATGAATGTAGGTCCTTTTGGACTACTACAAGTTGGAGCTGATGGTATTAAACTCTTTACAAAAGAGGATATTATTCCTACAAATGTTGTAGCACCAATCTTTAAAATTGCACCAGTAATTACTGCAGCGACTGCATTTATGGCAGCAGCTGCAATTCCATTTTTACCAGCATTTACAGTTTTTGGATATGAAGTTCATCCAATAGTTGCAGATATTAACATCGGTATATTATATGTTCTTGGTGTAATGGCTGTTGGTCTTTTTGGTCCACTACTTGGTGGTATGGCATCTGCAAATAAGTTTTCACTTCTTTCAGCTGCTCGTGCTGCTGCAGTATTTATATCGTATGAAGTTGTAACAGGTCTCTCAATTTTAGCTCCAATTATGATGGTTGGTTCACTTTCACTGATTGACTTTAACAACTACCAAATTGAGAATGGTTGGATTGTATGGTCTCAACCAGTAGCATTTATACTTTTTTGGATTGCTGCATTTGCTGAAACGGGTCGTACACCTTTCCACCTTATTGCAAATGATCATGAAATAATTGATGGATTTGGAACAGAGTACTCTGGTATGAGATGGGGTCTTTTCTTCATCGGAGAGTATGCAAATATGTTCTTTATATCATTTGTTATTCCTATCATTTTTCTTGGTGGTTTTGGTGATGGTTCTGTTTTAGGTGCTCTAGCACTTCTTGGTAAGATGGCATTCTTCTTCTTTTTCTTCTTATGGACAAGAGCTGCATGGCCAGATGTTAGACCAGATCAACTTATGTGGTTATGTTGGAAAGTACTTATGCCAGTAGCAGTAATAAACGTTGTTATCACTGGTTTTGTGATGATGTTTTAAGGGATGATGATGGAACAGTTTAATAATAGAAATGTAGCCGAAGGTGGTTACTACTTAGTAGACATTGAAGACTATCCAACTGATGGTTGGGGTAAGTTTAAGCGTGTAGTGAAGAGAAGTTTTAAAGGTGAACTATTTGTTGGTCTTTGGGTTGTACTTCGTGAGATGATTCGGTTTGATATTCACACTATATCTTACCCAGAAGAGAAGATGCCTATTGGACCACGTTATCGTGCTATTCATGAGATGAAGCGTCTTTGGGAATCTGATACTGAACGTTGTATCGGTTGTGGACTTTGTGAGAAGATCTGTATCTCTGACTGTATTCGTATGGATACTAAAATAGATGAAGAGTCTCGTAAAGAGGTGAGTGAATATACTATTAACCTCGGTCGCTGTATTTTCTGTGGATACTGTGCTGAAGTTTGTCCAGAACTTGCAATCACACACGGTGGTGAGTATGAAAATGCATCAGATCAACGTGAGCATTTTGTTGAGTATGCAGATATGCTTACACCACTTGATACTATGAAAGCAAATGCTCAAAAAGAGTTTGACGGTTTTGGTGCGATTACACCACATGAAGATGAGCGTGTTAAGAAAACACCTCTATCATATTAAGGAGATTGGATTATGTTTGAAGCGGTAGCGTTTTACCTGTTTGCATTTTTAACAATTGCGATGTTTTACATAACTGTGACTACATCACAAGCGTTATATGCACTAACTGCATTAGCAGCGGGGATGATTTTTATATCAGCATTTTTCTTTATTCTAGGTGCTGACTTTTTAGGTGCGGTACAGATTATCGTTTATACAGGTGCTGTTATGGCACTCTATGCTTTTGGTATGATGTTTTTTGATACAACTCGTGAAGTTAAAGAGAAGCAGGGTAACAAATTTATTGTTGTTGGTCTTGCAACTTTAGCTGCTGTAATGGTTGTAGCAATATTCGTAGCCCCAATCGTATCAACTAATATGACAGCTTTTTACCCTATGGTAGAGGGTGCTGGAAATACTCAAGAGGTTGGTTTAGTACTTTTTACTAAATATCTTATTCCTTTTGAAGTTGCAGCAGTTATGTTACTTGTTGCAATGGTAGCTGGAATTGTACTAGCGGGTAAAAAAATGGATCTTTCTCTAACTCTTATGAGTGCTGAGCAAGCTAAAGATATAGATGATAAAGATAAGAAGGTGCTTTCATGATGGAAATAGGTTTAAACCACTATCTGGTTCTTTCTACAATTCTATTTGCTATTGGTTTAGTAGGTATTATGAGAAGAAAGAATCTTCTGTTACTCTTTTTTGCAACAGAAATTTTATTAAACGCTGTTAATATCGCATTTGCTGCGATTTCACACTACTATGGTGACTTAACGGGTCAGATGTTTGCATTTTTTGTAATTGCAATCGCGGCTTCTGAGTTAGCTGTAGGACTTGGTCTTTTAATTGTATGGTATAAACGCCATGGCAATATTGATCTTGACACTATGACAAGTATGAGAGGATAATTATGGAATTATATTTATACATTGCACTTTTTGCACCTCTAGTGAGTTCTATGTTCTCTGCACTATTTACGAACACACCAAAGAAGCAGTTTGTAGGGATTGTTGCAAGTCTTTTAATCTTTACAGCATTTGGAAGTAGTACTATACTCCTTTCTCACATCTTAGGTGGTGGTGATATTGTTCATGTTGAGATGATGACATGGATGGCTACTGGTAACCTTTACATTCCTTTTGGATTTGTTGTTGATCAAGTTTCTGTAACTATGATGATGGTTGTAACTTTAGTTTCTACTATCGTGCATATCTACTCTATAGGTTATATGGATCATGATAAAGGATTTAATAGATTCTTTGCATGGCTTTCTGCTTTCGTGTTCTCTATGATGATTCTTGTTATGAGTGATAACTTTGCTGGTCTTTTCATTGGTTGGGAAGGTGTTGGTCTCTGTTCATGGGGTCTAATTGGTTTCTGGTTTCATAAAGAGGTTGCTACTTGGGCAGCGAATGAAGCATTTATTATGAATCGTATTGCTGACCTTGCTATGCTTATCGGTATCTTTTTAGTTTATTGGAATACAGGTTCACTGCAGTATGATATTGCATTCCCTGCAATGGCTACTCTAGACCCTTCTACTTTAACTTGGATGGGAATCTTTCTTTTCATTGGTGCTATGGGTAAGTCGGCTCAGTTTCCACTCCATACATGGCTTGCGGATGCGATGGAAGGTCCTACACCAGTTTCTGCTCTTATTCATGCAGCGACGATGGTTACAGCAGGTGTTTATTTAGTTATTCGTTCAAACGAGCTTTATGACTTAATTCCTAATGTAGGTCTATTTATAGCATCTCTTGGTGCTTTTGTTGCCCTTTTTGCAGCTTCAATGGCACTTGTAAACCGTGATATGAAACGTATCATTGCATACTCGACTCTTTCACAACTAGGTTATATGTTTGTGGCAGCAGGTCTTGGTGCTTACTGGGTTGCACTATTTCACCTTATGGCTCACGCATTCTTTAAAGCACTTCTTTTCCTTGGTGCTGGTAATGTTATGCATGCTATGCATGATGAACTTGATCCATTTAAAATGGGTGGACTATATAAGAAAATGAAGTGGACAGCAATTATGATGACTATCGCATCAATTGCTCTTGCTGGTATCTTTCCTCTTGCTGGTTTCTTCTCTAAAGATGCTATTTTAGAAGCGGCATTTGTTGAGCATCACTTTATTATCTATTCTGTGATTTTATTTACTGCGGGTCTTACAGCATTCTATTCATTTAGACTTGTTGCTATGATTTTCCATGGTGAAGAGCGTTATAAACTTTTTGGTATTGATCCACATGAAGCATATAAGTTTATGCTTGTTGGTATGAGTCCTCTTTTAATTCTAGCTATTATTGCTGGTGCATTAAAAGGAACATACTTCGAGATGATTACAGGACTTCTTCCAAATACTGAGTATCACTTACATAGTGAACTTACATATTGGATTATGACTATTGGTACTCAAGTTTTTGTTGCACTTGCTATTATGTATGCATATAAAAAATATGCATTTTCTCCAGTTTCAGTTCCAGATGGAACAAGTAAGATGGAAAATAGCTTTATGTATAAACTTTTACTTAACCAATACTATATTCCGTATGCTTATGAAGAGTATATAGTAAAACCATATAATGAGCTTTCAGCTGCTTTATGGAAAGTTGATCAAAATGTTGTTGATGCGAGTGTTGATGGAATAGCAAATATATTCTACAAAACTGGTGAAAACACAAGACATATGCAGAGTGGAAATCTTTCTACTATGTTAAAATGGATGGTAGCTGGTACTGTTGCACTACTATCATTAGCTGTTGTTTTTGGACTTGCAGCAAGATACTCTGGTGAGATTAGAACAATCTTATCAGGTTTAGGAGTTTAGTATATGTTAGATCATATTTTAAGTATTTTAATTTTCTTCCCAGCACTTGCCGGTGTTATGGGATTTATGATAAATAAAGAGAGCATGAGAGCTTACGGTGTATCTGTAGCATTCATTGAGTTTGCACTCTCTTTATGGTTATGGTTCGCATTTGATAATAATATATCTGGTATGCAGTTTATGGAACACCTTCCACTTATTCCTTCATTTGGAATTAACTATATTTTAGGTGTTGATGGTATATCTCTGTTTATCATCATCTTAGCAGCATTCTTTACTATGATAGGTATCGCTTCACTTACTGATACTAAAGATGTAAAAAACATGATTATTACACTTCTGTTTTTACAGATGACTATGATAGGTGTTTTTTCTGCACTTGATGGAATCGTATTTTATGTATTTTGGGAACTCTCTCTCGTACCAATGCTTTATATCATTGGTGCATGGGGTGGACCTTTACGTATCTATGCATCTGTAAAGTTCTTCTTATATACATTTGCGGGATCTCTTGTTATGCTTGTTGGTATGCTTTTTATGGCTTACTTCTTTTACCAGGCAACAGGTGTATGGTCATTCGCTATTCTTGATTGGTACAGACTTATCCTTCCTGAATCTTTTCAGTTATGGTTATTTGCAGCGTTCTTTGTTGGTTTTGCCATCAAAGTACCTATGTTCCCATTTCATACATGGTTACCGTATGCACACGGTCAAGCACCAACTATTGGTTCGGTTATACTAGCAGCGATTTTACTAAAAATGGGTACATATGCATTTATCCGTTTTTCACTGCCACTATTTCCAGATGCTTCGGTATACTTCATGTACCCAATCGCAGTTATATCAATTATTATGATTATTTACACTGCAATGGTTGCTTATGCACAAAAAGATGTTAAACAAGTTGTTGCTTACTCTTCAGTATCACATATGGGTGTTATCATTCTTGGTACATTTGCTCTTAATGTTGAAGGTATTTCAGGTTCAGTTTTCTTAATGATTGCTCACGGTGTTGTCTCAGGAGCACTCTTCTTACTTGTTGGTGTTATCTATGATAGACGTCACACGAAGCTTATGTCTGAGTTTGGTGGTTTAGCACATGTGATGCCTAAGTATGCAACTATCTTTGGTATTATGATGATGGCTTCAGTAGGTATGCCACTTACTATTAACTTTGTTGGTGAGTTCCTTTCACTTCTTGGTTTTTATCAGCAGTCTCACATCTTAACACTATTAGCAGGTATTGCTATTGTTGTTGGTGCTATTTATATGCTTAGTGCTTACAAAAAAATGTTCTTTGGTGAAGTTACAAAAGAGGAAAATAGAAATCTTCCAGATGTAAATAAACGTGAACTTATCGCTTTAATACCTTTAGTGTTAATTACAATTTGGTTAGGTATTTATCCTAAACCAGTTCTTGGTCCGATTAATAACTCTGTTGAGTCAGTTGTACAGTTAATGCACAATAAAGCTACATCAGAAGAAGCTAAAATGAGAATACCAAATGTAAGTGGTGTTGTTATTAGCAAAACTGCAACGAAGGAGGCTCACTAATGTTAAGTCCAGTAAATGTTTCTTTAGAGTCTTTAAATCTAATTACTCTAGCACCGATGTTAATTCCTATCGTTGGTGCACTTTTAATCTTAGTTATAGATATTATTAAAGGTGGTCTTGATAAAACTCTCTATGTTGTATTAAGTATCCTTTTTCTAGCACTTGATTTTGGTGCTCTTTTAGATGCTGCCGGTGTATTCACAAAAGATGGTATCGTTCTTGGTGTATTTAATGTAATGTTAATTGATGGTTTAGCTATCCTTTCACAGTTTATTATTGTTGCAACAAGTATGCTTTTTATTCCTTTAGCACTTACAAATAAGCGTTTTCATGAGTTCTCATATCCTGAGTTCTTTGCACTATTCTTATTTATGATTGCTGGATTCCAGTTTATGGTTGCAAGTGATAACTTAATTCTTATCTTTGTAGGTTTAGAGACAGCTTCTTTAGCTCTCTATACTCTTATAGCAATGCATAACCGTGATAAATCATTTGAAGCAGCAGTAAAATACTTTACTATGGGTGCTTTAGCAGCTGGTTTTTACTCTTTTGGTTCAATGGTGTTTTATGCACTTACAGGATCTATAGAGATTAACCAAATCGCTACAATCTTAGCAGCTAATGGTTATGTAGATATCGGTTTTGTACTTGTTGGTGTTGTTTTCTTACTTGCATCATTTGCATTTAAACTATCTATCGTACCATTTCATACATGGACACCAGATGTTTATGAGGGTTCTAGTGCAGCGATGGCTGGTTATATGTCAATCGTTCCTAAAATCGCAGCATTTGTTGTCGCTATGAGACTTTTTGAGTTCTTAATACACTCAAATGTAGTATGGTTAGAAGTAGTACTCTATGCATTTGTTGTTATTACTATGACTGCAGCAAATATGTGGGCATTAGTTCAAACTGATGTAAAACGTATGCTTGCATATAGTTCTATCTCACATGCTGGTTTTGTAATGGCCGCTATTTTAATTGGTACTACTCAGTCAAATAGTGCACTTTTTCTTTACTGGATACTTTTTAGTTTTACTAACTTAGGTTCATTCTCTATGTTATGGATCTCTCGTCAGAAACAACTTCCAGGGTATCAAAAAACAGATCATAGTTTTGAGAAATTCTCAGGAATGATAAAAACATCTCCAATGGCAGCTATTGTTATGGCTATCTTTATGTTAAGTCTTGCAGGTTTACCACCATTTGCACTTTTCTGGGGTAAAATTTACATGATTAGTTCTGCAGTTACAAGTGGTTATACTGTTCTTGCACTTATTATGGCTCTTAACTCTGCAATTGCGGGTTACTATTACATTAAACTAATTGTTTATATGTTTATGAAAGATCCAATTGAAAGTAATATAGATAATAATGGTGAGCTTTATGTTGCAAATGCAACAACAGCCTTAAAAACTATTATTGGTTTCGCTATAATAGCGACTATATTCGCATTTTTAGCAATAGACCCACTTTTAGAGTTTGTTACTTCATTTGTATATAATAGTGGATACTAATAGTTAAATCTTACAGATAAGGGGAAGAGAATTTGTTTAAATGGATACTCTTAACTCTTATACCACTCTCCTCTTTTGCACTTGAAATTTATATAGATAGTGCAAAAGATAACTTCGAAAAATATGCAACTCTCCATATGAATAATGACAAAAAATTTATCTGTCAAGCAATGAAAAATGATTTTGAGCTTACAACAGAGATTATCTGTGCATTTCATAAAAAACCATTTAGTAAAATTAAAAGTATTCAAAATGATTTTTTTAAAGTGGACAGTTTTATTAAAAAAGGCACTTTTTATATATCAGTAAAACCTATCTATAAAGTGAAACTTATTCCTGAAGTATTTGATTTGATTAAAGATACTACAGTCTATCAAGCAGATATTACTCTTGCAAAACGCTGGACTATTATTGGTTATAAAGATAAACTACCATTAATTAACAATCGAAAAAAAGTAGATGACACTATTAATTTCCCTTTCTTTCTAGAGTATGATAATTTACCTTATGTTGGAAGTTTAGATATTAAAGGGAATCCAGTTCATATTAAAAAAGTAGGTGATGTAACTGACTATTTAAGAGTTAAAAAATACTTTAAAGAGGGACAGTATGACCGTTGTATGGAAGTACTTGATGATATTCTTTTAGAGTATCCAAATACACTGTTTAAAGCAGAACTTATCTATTATAAAATCAAACTCTATGCAAAACTTAAAGATTATGACAATGTGATTAGTAATGCAAAGATCTATTTAAGAGAGTACTCTGGAAATGCAAATATACCTGAGGTCTTGGCCTTTACTGCTCAAGCATACTCTCAGATTGGTATTTATATAGATGCTGATTACTTTTTCGATAGACTCTTTAGTGAACATGCAGATTCTGTTTATGCAGAGTGGGGTTATATATATAAGGGTGAAATGCTTGAACAAGGTGGTAGTATAAAACCTGCACTAAAGTTTTATAAAAAAGCACTCTATAAAACTAAAGATTTGGATGTTGCAGCAACTGCCGCTTACAATATAGCACGTTCGAGGATAGATATATCACAGAGTGATGCAGCAAAGTATGTAGATAAAATTATTAGTGCTAAACCAAGCTATTTCTCAGAAAAATATAAAGAGTCTAAAGCGATGATGTACACATTTGCAGATTATGATGATGTTGTAACTGCTGCGAAGATAGCTAAAGCACTTATTGATACTATGGATGCATCAAATGATGATTATGAGAAACTATTAAGTCAAAGAGCATTATGGCTTGCAGAGACTAAAGATAAAGATGAAGCACTTATCTGGTTAAATAGATACCTTAAAGAGTTTCCTGATGGAGACTATATAAATAAAATTCAAATTGCAAAAGATGCAATGTTCTTTGAAACAACAGATAAAAATGTATCTGCAAGACTCGAGGAGTATAACTCTCTTATTGTAGAGTATCAGAACGATACTATTGGGGATAGAGCATTATATGAGAAAGCAAAATTATTACTTCAAGAGAAAATGTTTGGGGAAGTTTTAAACTCTGAAGAAGATATTTTAGCACTTGATGAAGAGTTATATAGTGATTCAAAAGAGATTATTCGTGATGCTGCTATTGGTGTTATGACACAAGCACTTGATATGAAAGAGTGTAATAGAGTTTTAACAATCTCTAATGAGTACAATATTACACTGTCAGATAAGTGGGATGATGGCGTTTATGAGTGTGCTATGAAGGGTGGTGACTTTAGACTTGGTAAAAGTATATGTCAGAAAAATTTTAAAAGTAAAGATTTAGAGTTTAGAAAAAAATGGCTTTATAGATATATAAAAGTTGATTTTGCTACAGGAAACTATAGTGATGTCATAGATGCTAGTAATGATCTTATTGCTTTGATATCGGATGATAATAACTCTAGTTATAATGAAGTTTATAGATATCTTTTTGATACCTATGACCGTGTTGAAAAGAAAGATATGATGATAACTGCAATGGCAGACATTGAAGATAAATTTGGCTTAACATATAAAGATATAGAACGCTATATTGCAGTTATGTCTATAGGCAGTGATAGAAAAGATGACAATATGGTTATAAAATATGGATCTAAAGTTATGCAGATTCAAAAGAGCTCAAAGTCAACGGCACAGAGCCCTTATGTTGAGTTTACGCTCTATCAATCATATACAAACCTTGAGGATTATACAAAAGCTTTAGATGTTATTGAAGGACTTGATAATATTACTTTAAAGAAGAAAGATAGAGCAAGACAGAAGTATCTTCTTGGAACAGTATTAAACAAGCTCTGGAGAGATGATGAAGCAAAAATAGCTTATGAAGAAGCTATTAAAGCAGATGCTGACTCTGCATGGGCAAAGCTAGCAAAAAGTGCTTTAGAGATATAAATCTCTTAAAGTCCTAAACAGTCTGCTATAGTATAGAGTCCCGCCTCTTTATCTGCTAACCAACCACCTGCACGAATCGCACCTTTAGAAAATGTACTTCTTGAAGTTGCTGTATGGTTAAGTTCTAAAAACTCACCATCATTATAAAAGCCTACAGTGTGACGACCAACAATATCTCCACCACGAATTGCCATTACTGCAATCTCATCTTCAGTTCTCTCACCAATATTACCATCACGACCACTAATACGAACTTTATCAAGCTCAAGACCACGGCCTCGTGCTGCATGCTCACCCAAAGTAAGAGCAGTACCACTAGGGGCATCTTTTTTATGTTTGTGATGCATCTCTACTATCTCTATATCAAAGCCTTTAAGAGCAGCTGAGGCCTGTTGCACAAGGTTGTTTAAAAGTGCTACACCTAAAGACATATTTGTTGCATAGAGGATAGGCATTTTATCACTTGCATCTTTAAGAAGATTAAGTTGATGTGTATTAAGTCCTGTAGTTCCAATTACTAAAGGTTTAGGCGTGTTCATAGCTTCTTCTAATAGCATTTCACATGCATCAGGTAGAGAGAAGTCGATAACTACATCACATGCAGATAAAAATGATTTCATATCTGTTGTAATTAAAATAGAAGGATCAATTGAAAAATCAAGACTATTTCTCACATATACACTACTAACACTCATATCTGATGTCTCTTTTAAATTTTCTAAGAGTAACTTCCCAACACGACCACTTGCTCCAAATACACCAACTTTTATCATTTTAGTACCTTGTAAATATTTTTAAAATGATACCAAATATTTGATTTATATAAGTTTTTTAATGATCTCTTTCATCACCTTTGTACTTACTTCAGGATGGGATTGTAAAAAGAGTTTGAACTTACGCTTTGTGATACTTAGAGCAATAGTCTCTTGAGTGACTTTAACTGAAGCAGTATGTTGAGTATATCCAAGTAGTGCAATCTCTTTTTCATTGACCTCTACTACAGCAGCACCCTTTATGAGTAATAAAGTGTAGATTCTAAATCACCTTGTGCTATATTTTAGATGAAATGTAATAATTTTGTGATAAGTAGAGGAGGAGAATCTCTCTGTGTAGTTATGCAGAACACAGAGAGATAGAGGTGAAAGTTATTAAAAAAAAGATCAGTTAATTGAGTAGTTCATCTACAAAAGATATAGCTCCAAGAGCAGCGACTGCACCATCACCAGCTGCACTTACAACTTGTTTTGGAGCAGCTATACGCATATCACCAGTTGCAAAAAGACCAGGAACTGAAGTTTTCATACTTATGTCAACGATTACCTGTCCCTGCTCATTCATATCACAAAGAAAAGTTCCATCCTCTTGAATAAGAGTCTGGTTATTAACATCATTTCCAACAAAAGTAAATACACCTGGAACTTCGATGTCACGAGTCTCACCATCTTTATTTATAATACGGATACCAGTTACGCCCATGTTATCTCCATATACTTCATCTGGAGATGAGTTTAAAATAATCTCGATATTTTCAGTGTTCTCTAAACGGCTTACTGTGTTTGGTGCTGAACGGAAAGTATCACGACGGTGCACTAAGTATACCTTAGAACATATTTTAGCAAGATAGAGTGCTTCTTCTAGTGCAGTATCTCCACCACCAATAACTACAACTTCTTTGTTCTTATAGAAAAAACCATCACAAGTAGCACAAGTACTTACACCCTTCCCAAAAAGTTCATCTTCACCCTTAAATCCTGCACGGCGAGGAGATGAACCTGTCCCTATAATAACACTATGAGCATCTTGTGTCGTTCCATCTTCAATATGTATAGTGAAAATATCTCCCTTTTTACTTACACGAGTAACATTTACCATGTCATGTTTTAAACCAAACTTTTGACACTGTGCAGGCCATGGCATCATAAGGTCCATACCTGTTATCTCACCAGTAACACCTGGGTAGTTTTCTATCTCTGAAGAGTTTGTAATCTGCCCACCAGGCATACCTTTTTCAAACATTGTTACATTTTCTAAACCACCACGTGTTGTGTAGAGCCCTGCAGTAAGACCAGCTGGTCCTCCGCCAATAATTGCACAATCTAAAATTGACATTAATATTCCTTGAGTTTTTATAATGATTTTGCTTCTCTTGATAACTCTTTTAAATTATCGAGTTTGCGTATCATACTATCTTGTTTATAAAGAGACTCTTTAGTTCTTTTTATAAAAAATATAGAGGGGGATTCGTAAATGTTAAAGCGCTGAATAAAGGCAAGAGAGTTTTTTGTGCCACTGCGTAAAAATGTTGTTGTTTTAGTGTTCTCTCTTACTTTATTGTAGTAGTCAATTGCAAGGATAGGAAGATTTAGGTCTGTTTTTGCGAGAAGATCCATTGTTCCTTTTTCACGAGAACTGTAAAATATAACTATATAGTTGTCTTCTTTTGGTGTGAAAAGATTGCTTTTTTCATAAAAAGTCCACTCTTTAAAGTCTATAAATTTATACTCAGCAAATTTGTAGTTGAAGTAAGCAAAGGAGGCAGCAATCATTGCTGCTCCAAAGAAAGAGGCTAAAAGTGTAGATAAAGAGAAAAGAGATTTTCCTTTTCTTTTAGCCAAAGGAAACCTTTAAGATTATCCTAAAATTTCGTTGATTTTGTCAGTTAAAGCTTGTTTGCTTTGTGCACCAACAACAGTGTCTACCATCTCACCATCTTTAAAGAAGATGATAGTTGGAATTGAACGGATACCAAACTCAACAGCGATATCTTGCTCTTCATCTGTGTTTACTTTACAGATTTTAGCTTTACCATCGAAATCTTCAGCTAACTCTTCGATAATTGGAGCGATCATACGACAAGGTCCACACCATGGAGCCCAGAAGTCTACTAAAGATACACCCTCAGCGATAGTTGCTTTATAGTCAGCACCAGTTAATTCAATATATTTACCCATATGTAAATCCTTTTTTATAATTTATATGGAAGTATTATACAACTAATTGGTTAATCATATCTTTAGCTTTAATATTTTTAATATTATTATAAAAAATATAAGAGAAGCTACACAAAGTAACACTAATCCACCTAAAAAGAGAGCTTGATTAGTGAGTAAAAGAGCCAAGGTTGTTAAAGTAAGTCCGCTGAGTGAGTAAAACCACTGGAGTTGTGCTAGTTTTGTTGGGAGCAGTTCATGAAGCATCGGTATAGGCTGCTCTTCAATAAGAGGTGAGTAGATATGAAACCATATAAGGAAAGGAATAACCTTATAAAAGTTCCCAATAATAACAAAACCGAAGAATCCAATGAAGAGTAGCCAAACACCACTTTTAAGATAAAGGATATTCTCTGTGGATAGGTATACAAGAAGTAGGATAAATGCGATAAGAAAAGAGCTAAAGGCTACATACATTGATTTTGCCCAGATATCATGTTTGACTCTTTTTCTACTACTTGTCATCTTATAGAGTTGGTAGAAGTATAAAATAACGGCAAGTGAAGTGAAAAAATAAGCAAGAGACTCTAATAGCGTTTTATAAAAGAAGATAGAGAGCATCATGAGAATAACTCCAAATGCTACTGTATAAAAACTATTTGTAAACTCATTGTCACTAATACGAGCAGATGACCCAAACATAGGAATAAGAATGATGCTAATTCCCATGATAAGTAGAACAACAAAACCAACAACGAGACCGAAGGTGTGCATATTTAAAATATCATGCGGATTAATATCTATGTAACCATTAAATGCTGCAGCCATTACTAAACCTGTAATAATACCGATGAGAAGAAAGAAGTTACTCATCTTCATCGCTTTAGTAATGCTTGTTTTTCTTTTTGAGTTCTTGAGTGTAAGTAAAAACTCTCCAGCATAGAGAAGCATCGCTACAAGGACAAGTGATCCGCCAGTGAGTAAAAAAGTTACATCAATATAGAAGCCATAGAGCATAAGCAGGAGTCCTGAGACTAAAAATATCCAGAGATATTTAAAAATAGCTACACTATAGTGTTTTGTCTCAACTACAATAGGACCTAGTTGTGCCATGGCAGCAAAGATACCCATCATGACAAAGCCAAGCATATAGAGGTGTACCCAACCAATAAGCTTGAAGTCTTGAATATCTAAGTTAATATCGATAAAAAAAAGCCAAAACATACTTAAAGCATAAAATCCAGCACTTATTAGAAAGTAAGGAGCCATAAGTTTGATAGGTGGCGAGAAGTTTGGTGACACATTCATAAGTTAAGCCTCTGTATAAAAAAATTCTAAACATTTTACAGTAATAACAAGTATAATTCTAGCAAATAAATTAAGGGTTTAGTATGAAACTTACAGTAACAGATGGGACAATTGGTGTTAGACCACCCGTAACAAAGCCACACCCTGGTTTTTTACATGAAGTAGGTAAAGAGAGATTTCATCAGTTAGTGTATGATCATTATGATCTTATAGAGAAGAGTGATATAGGTTTTCTTTTTCCTATCCTTGATGAAGAGGATTTTGATGAGGCAAAACGCCATGCTTTTACATTTTTACTTGAGATCTCTGGAGGTGAAGCACTTTTTTCTAAAGAGAGAGGGGATCATCAGATGGTTGGTCGTCATGCACCGTTTCGTATAGATGAAGAGGGGCGAAAAATCTGGTTAGAACTCTATGCACAGCTTTTGGAACCTTTAGCTGATGAGGGTATAACAGAAGAGTATATTCAATCTTTTTGGGATTATCTAGATATATTCTCTATGTGGTTAGTAAATACAGAGAGTTAATGATAGATGGCGTTTTAAAACGCCATGGTGTAGGGTTTGTGTTTTATGAAGTATGTTACTTCACTGTAACCAACTTCTTTGGCTAGTTTTACTATTTTATCTTCATACATATTTATCTGTTTTGGTGAGTGTGCGTCTGATGCAAAAGTGATGGGGATATTAAGTTCAAATGCCATCTCTAAAAGATCTTTAGATGGATAGGGCTCTTCTACTTTTTTTCTATATCCTGCAACATTGAGTTCTAAAACCATATCTGCTTTCTTTATGGACAAAAGAGCATCTCTCGCCATATCTACAATACTCCCTTTAGGCATAAACTTAAAAACTTTTATAAGATCAAAATGGCCTACTATATCAAAGAGCTTACTTTTCGCCATATCTTCAATAGTATCAAAATACTTTTGCCAGATTTCATCTATGTTTTGTTCTTCCCATTTTCCTATAAACTCAGGATTATCAAATCCCCAACCCTCTAGAAAATGAACACTTCCTATAAGATAATCTACATCAGCATTCAGAACCCTTTTATCCATATGGCCAGGAAGATAATCAACTTCATAGCCAAGTAAGATTTGAATCTCTTTTTTATACTTCTCTTTTGCGATGAGTACTTCTGCTTCATAATCTTGCATATCGCTAAACTTCATTCGATATTTTGGATCAAAATCCATAGGTGCATGATCTGAAAAACCAAATATTTTTATTCCTGCTTTTATAGCACTTTGGATATATTCTTCTATGCTTCCCTCGGCATGATTACAAAGAGGTGTATGGTTATGTAAATCTACTATCATTATTTTCTCATATTTATAGTTTTTATGCTATTATAGTGTTAATTTAATAAATATATACAATTTTGATCTTGGAGAAGAGTTTATGACACAAGAAGAATTAGATGCTCTTATGAATGGCGGGATAGACTTAGATGAGTTAGAAGATAGCACTTCAGAAGAAGATACTATCCCAACAGATGTACAGACAGAAACAGCAGAGGCAATAGCAGATGAACTTGCTTCAGAAGATATGAGTGACTCTGATATACCTGCCGGTTACTCTGACGATACGGCACATCAGTGGCCACTTCCTGCTACAGATGAAAATAAAATGGTACACCAACTTGATGATGTAACAAAAGAGTCTGAAGAGAAGGCAAGTGAAATTTTTGATATTATTGAAAATATCTCTAATGACTTGATGGAAAAAGAGGAAGAGGCACAAAAAACTATAGATACAATAACTGCTAATATTACTCTTTTTAAAACACTCACAACTAAGTTTCCAGATGTTGAAGCATTCTCTACAAGTTTAACTCAAAATGAGGAAGCACTTGTCGCTGCAAATGACATCATAGAGACAATGCAAAATAGTGGAGACTCTATTATGAGTGTTATGGATATAATGCAGTACCAAGATATTCATCGTCAAAAAATTGAGCGAGTTATAAATGTTATGCGTGCACTCTCGAAATATATGAATACTCTCTTTGAAGGTAAAATCGATGATGATAAACGTGTGAGTTCTGCACAGCATATCGCAGGAGATACACATAATGATGTTGCATCGGCTGATGATATTGAAGCACTACTTGAACAATTTGGAAGCTAATGAAAAAAGTAGAATTACTCTCTCCTGCAGGGACTTTAGAAAAACTTAAAATTGCTTTTGATTTTGGTGCTGATGCTGTTTATGGTGGTGTTTCTCACTTTTCACTTCGTATCCGTTCTGGTAAAGAGTTTAGTATGGAGGATTTTAAAGAAGGTATAGAGTATGCTCATGAGCGAGGTAAAAAAGTCTATGCAACTATCAATGGATTTCCTTTTAACTCACAACTTTCACTGCTGAAAAAACATATTGTGGCTATGGGTGAGTTAAAGCCGGATGCTTTCATCGTAGCGACTCCTGGTGTTTTAAAACTCTGTCACGACTTAGTACCAGATATGCCACTTCATCTCTCAACACAAGCAAATGTTATGAATGTTTTGGATGCTCAGATTTATCATGATATGGGTGCGACTCGTATTATTACCGCTCGTGAAATTTCTCTTAAAGATTTAGTGGCCATTAAAGCTGAACTTCCAGACTTAGAGCTTGAAGTTTTTGTTCATGGTAGTATGTGTTTTGCCTATAGTGGACGCTGTCTTATCTCTACACTTCAGTCTGGCCGTGTACCTAATCGTGGTTCATGTGCGAATGATTGTCGTTTTGAGTATGAGATGTATGCAGCAAATCCTGAGACAGGAACACTCTTTAGACTAGAACAAGATGAGGGTGTTGGAACATACATTATGAATGCAAAAGATCTCAACCTTGCTTCACATATGAAAGAGATTTTAGATAGTGGTGTAGTTGATAGTGTAAAAGTAGAGGGTCGTACTAAAACTGCTTACTATGCAGCTACAACAGCAAAAGCATATAGAATGGCGATAGATGACTACTATAAGGGTGAGTTTAATGATGCAAAGTATCAGTATGAACTCCAATCTTTACAAAATCGTGGCTATACAGATGCCTATCTAGTATCTCGTCCTTTTGAGCGTCATGATACTCAGAGTTTAGACTTTTCTATGCAACTTGGAACACATCAAGTAAGTGGTGTTGTGACTCCTGATGGTACACACTTCTTATGTAAGTTTAAAACTGAACCCCAAGATGAACTTGAAGCTGTTTTCCCTGTAGGGAGTAAAGTTGATTTAGTAGATAATGAGTATGGAACAACTTATGAAAAAGAGGGTCGTTTTTATCTAAAATTTAAACAACTCAAAACTGAAAAAGGAAAACTTTACGAAGCTATTCATAGTGGTAACACAAATGAGATAGTGCTACCAACGAAGTTTCCAGCCTTCACATTTTTTAGAATACCATCAACTCCAGATATGGGAACAAATCCTAAATAATCATTATAAAAAAATGATATAATTCTGGAACAAAAACTAAGGACAAAAACTATGAAATTTGTATCTATCGTAATGGGATCAAAAAGTGACTATGAAGTAATGAAGTCGTGTGCAGACACACTTGAAGCATTTGGTGTTAACTATGAGCTAATTGTATCATCGGCACACCGTTCACCTTCAAGAACAGTAAAGTATATTCACGATGCTGAAGAGAAAGGTTCTCAAGTATTTATCGCTGCGGCTGGAATGGCTGCACACTTAGCGGGTGTTTTAGCTTCTAAAACAATCAAGCCAATTATCGGTGTACCGATGTCTGCTTCTGCACTAGCAGGAATAGATGCACTTCTTTCAACTGTACAGATGCCAGCTGGAATGCCAGTTGCTACAGTTGCTATAGGAAAAGCGGGTGCGATTAACTCAGCCTTTCTTGCGATGCAGATTTTAGCTTTAAGTGATGAAGAGTTAGCGATAAAACTTCAAGAAGATAAAATAGCAAAAGCAAAAAAAGTTGAAATGGACTCTTTAGAAATAGAGACAATTATAGCTTAGTAAAAGAGGGGCAAGATATGACTTGGATGAGCGATGCGGAGTATATTGAATTAACTGGTTTGAGTATTGAGTCTATTGAAGAGTTGATAGACCATGGAAAACTCACTGTTAAAGTAGAAAATGGTACTCGCTATATCGATCCATCTAAAGGGACAACAGAGTCTGTTGTCCCTGTAAAACTTGCGCAACTTGCAGAGCGAAATACCCATGAGATGCTGGTACAACCTGAGTTTGTAGAGAAAACTATAGGAACTATCATTAATCTTCATGAGAAAGTTCTTGATGCAAAAGATGAAACTATTGAGGCTGTTAAGGTTGAAAATGAGTTTCTCAGGGAAGCACTCGCTTCACTGCAAGAACTTTATGATGAAGATAGAAAAACTATTCATACCCTTCAAGAACAACTCAAACTCTCCCAACAAGAGGTAGAATTTATGCGACGTAAGTATAAACTTATGTGGAATAAGGCTATCGCAGATCATACAGAATAAAACTAAATGTTTATAGATGAAGCATGTGTTACATGCATAATTAATCAGAGTGTTAAGGTCGCTGATGCTATTAATGCATCAGATGAACTAGAGAACTTTTTAGTCTCCACTGTTACATCTATGAGTGGAGAGTTTTCATTTACAAAAACACCGCCAGAAATCGCTGCAGATGTGTATGAAAAAATGGCTTTTATAGCTCAAAAAGAGGACCTTTATGATGAGGTCAAGAGACTCTCAACAGAGAAGGCATTAAGTTTTGTTTCCCCTTTAAAGCTTAAACTTCAAGAGAGTAGTGATAGACTCTTAACCGCTACAAAAATAGCAGTAGCTGGGAATGTCATTGACCTCGCTGCAGCTGTAGAGTTTGACCTTGAAGAGGAGCTAGAGAGAGTATTTGAGACAGCGTTTGCACATGATGACTTTATAAAACTTCAAACTGAACTTACAAAAGCAGAAACTGTTTTAATCATTGGTGATAATGTTGGAGAGCATATTTTTGATTTTATGTTTATCCAAACACTTAAGGAGCTCTATCCAAACGCTATCTATAGTTATATGGTGCGAGGGAATCCTATTATTAATGATGTCACGATGAAAGAAGCAAAAGAGGCAGGGTTTGACAAACTTTGTAATCTTGTTGATAGTGGTGTAAATACTCCAGGTTTTGCCTATTCTCGTGCGAACATAGAGTCACAAAAACTTTTTGAGAGTGCTGATCTGGTTATAAGTAAAGGAATGGGGAACTACGAGTGTATGAGTGAGTCACATAGAAAAAACATCTGCTTTTTACTAAAGGTAAAGTGTGAGGTAGTTGCTTCTTCTTTAAACGCTACAGTTGGTGATATAATCTGTAAATTAGCATAATTTGCTATAATTTCAAAAATAATATAGTTAGATACAAAATAAGGAATAGACGAATGATAACTTTTAGTGCAATGCTTCTAAAACTACAAGAATTTTGGATGAATGAGGGGTGTAATATAGTACAACCTTACGATATTCCAGCAGGGGCGGGAACATTTCATCCCGCTACTTTCCTTCGTTCACTAGACTCTACTCCTTGGGCAACTGCTTATGTAGCTCCCTCTCGCCGTCCGACTGATGGTCGTTATGGAGAGAACCCTAATAGACTTGGAAGTTATTATCAGTTTCAAGCACTTATAAAACCATCTCCAGATAATATTCAAGAGCTTTATCTGAAATCTTTAGAGTTTTTAGGTCTTGATGTCTCTAAACATGATATTCGTTTTATCGAAGATAACTGGGAATCACCAACACTTGGTGCTTGGGGACTTGGTTGGGAAGTGTGGCTTAATGGTATGGAAGTAACACAGTTTACATACTTTCAACAAGTTGGTGGGATAGAGTGTAACCCTGTAGCTGTTGAGATTACTTATGGGACAGAGCGTTTAGCGATGTACCTACAAGGTGTTGATACTATCTTTGATATCGTTTGGAATGAAGATAAAGATGGAAATAAAACTTACTACCGTGATGTGCATAAAGAGAGTGAGATAGAGTTCTCTAAGTATAACTTCGAAGTAGCAGATACAGATATGCTTTTTCATGAGTTTGAAGCAAAAACAGCAGAGTGTTTAAGAACACTAGAATCGGGACTCCCTCTTCCTGCTTATGATTTATGTATGATGGTCTCAAATGTATTTAATGTTTTAGATGCAAGAAAAGCGATTAGTCAGACAGAACGTCAAAACTATATGCTTAAAATCCGTGAACTCTCAAAAGGGTGTGCAGAGCTTTATAAAGCACAGGAACCAGAGCGTTTAAAAAGAGTAAATGGGTAAATAATTGTAAGATATGACTATTTGTCATATTTTTACATCGAGTGTAAAAAATAGCTTATACTTTCTCCTAATTAAACAAAATAATAATATATCTTCGTAGAGAGTACAAATATGAGTACAACACTAATTGGCCAGATTGATAGAATTCTTTTTGAAGATGAGGGCTTTTTTATAGCTGTTTTAAAGTCTGGTGAGAAGATTAGTGGGACTTACTACGAGAGTAGTGTTGAAAATATTAAAGGCTCGGCAATTACTCTTACCGGTTTTTGGGATGAGCATAAAAAACATGGGAAGACTTTCAAGTTTGAAACTCTCAAAGTCAACCAAAACGAACTCTTCTTCTTTTTAAATAAAATCATTAAAGGCTTTACAAAAAAACTCGCTGCAGACTTAATAGAGAAGTTTGGTCAAGAGGGTCTCATCGATATACTCGATAATGATATCGAGAGACTATTAGAGTTTAGTGGTATAAAAGAGAAACGGCTTAAAAAGATACAAGCATCTTGGAAGCAGTTTCGTTCAATGAGACGACTTGGAGAGTTTCTATCTCCCTTTGATGTCTCTCCTGCACTTTTAACAACTATAGCAGGGGCTATGAAAGATGTAGATGAACCCTGCACAAAAATAAAAGATAATCCTTACATACTTACAAATATAAACTCCATAGGTTTTAAACGTGCCGATGAACTAGCTTTAAAAATGGGGATAGAGAGAGAGGATGAGGGGCGTGTTAGTTCCGCTATGGATTATGTACTTCTTAACTACTGTGAGGCACAAGGAAACTCCTGTATTAGTAAAGAGGTACTCTTTGGTGGTTTAGATGAACTCTTGGCATTTAGTGGGAAACATAAGCTCTATGAAGCAGCCTTAGTGGAGCGAGTAGGGGAGGGAAGTATAGTGATTATGAAAAATAATCGTGTCTCACCTGCTAGACTCTATGATGCGGAAAAATATCTGTATGATGAGTTTAAAACAAGAAGTAAACTAAGCAGTGGCGGTTTTGTAAAAAATTTAGATAGTTTTTTAGCAGACTCTTCACTTAAACTAGGCACACAGCAAAAAGAGGCAGTTGTAAAGATAAATGAGGGAGCTATGGTGCTTTTTCTTGTAGGGTATGCAGGAACAGGAAAGAGTACAACAAGTAAAACTATACTAGAAGTTCTAAATACTCGTTTTGATAAAAAAGAGATTATGACTTGTGCTCTGAGTGGTATAGCATCACAGCGAATCAGTGACACAACAGGGTATGAATCAGCTACGATTCAATCCCTTCTACTCAAACATGAAAAGAGTGATAAGTTTCCTTATAGTGTCGTCTTGATAGATGAAGCTTCTATGATAAACTCGGCACTCTTTGCAAGACTAATGGGAAAAATCTCTCGTAAGGCTATCATCATTATAGTTGGTGATGATGCACAACTTCCTCCTATTGGTGCTGGAAATGTGCTCTCGGATGCACTGACATTGGAACTGGCTCCTATTGTGAAACTAACACAGATCTATAGACAGAGTGAAGATCAAGCTATCACTCTTATAGCTAATGAGATACGAAAAGGGGAAGTTCCTGAGTATAGAGCGAAGTATGATGACTTTGAGTTTATAGATGTAAGTATTCAAAACTACTACTCTCTGCGGAATCAACTCTCTCAAAATGAGCTCAAAGATCTTCGAGAGGAGAACTCACAGCAGATAGTTGTAGAGATCATTCATCAAGTAGTTGCATCCATAGAGAAAGCTCGCTATAGACTAAAAAATAAGCAGATCAAAGAGTACCTTAACTACTTTCAAGTGATAACACCTATGAAAGGGGGAATTCTTGGGAGCACTAACTTAAATAAAGTTCTTCAAGAGTACTTCAACCCAAACCCAAAACAGTGTGTTAAACGGGGTGACTTAGAGTTTAGACTTATGGATAAAGTAGTACACACTAAAAATGAAAATATGACAAGCTGGAGTGGTGATGGCTTTAAGATGGGTGAAGACTCAAACCAAAGACGTATCTTTAACGGTATGAGTGGACTCCTCTTTAAGATAGAAGAGGATGATGAGCAGGTTTTTGTTTTTTATCCAAATGAGGATGTTGTGGTGGTGTATGAGTATGAGGAGTTAAAATCGCACTTAATGCTCTCTTATGCTTTAACTATTCATAAAGTGCAGGGAATGGAGTATGATATAGTAGTGATTCCTATGAGCTTTACTCACTTTATCATGCATAATACTAAGCTCATTTATACGGCTATCACTCGTGCAAAACATCGCTGTATTTTAGTTGGTGAGGGTGGTGCTTTTGAGAGTGGTTGTAAAAAGTTTGAAGTAACACGGCGAGATACTGTACTATTGGAATTATAAAGTTATAATGGACTAGAAGTACGAAGAGATACTGTTCTTTTAGAACTATAAAAAAAGGGGTTATATATGATAAAAAATAGTGAGATTATTGAGGCATATAATTTTAGACATGCTTGTAAAATTTTTGATGCTGAAAAAAAGATAACACAAGAGAACTTTGAGACTATTTTAGAGAGTGGACGACTCTCTCCTAGCTCATTTGGGTTTGAGCCATGGAAGTTTTTAGTAGTACAAAACAGAGAGCTTAGAGAGAAGTTACAGAGTGTCACATGGGGAGCACAGGGAACACTCCCTACTGCAAGTCACTATGTCGTTATTTTAGCGCGTAAGCAAAAGTCTATGAAGTTTGATAGTAAGTACATCTCTCATATGATGTATGATGTGCATCATATTCCAGAGGAGATGGCTGAGAAGAGAAGAACTTTTTATAAAACATTTCAAGAGAGTGACTTTAAACTTTTAGAGAGTAAGAGAGCTACTTTTGACTGGGCATGTAAACAGACCTATATAGCCCTTGGTAACATGATGACAACAGCCGCAATGCTTGGTGTAGACTCTTGCCCTGTTGAGGGTTTTAAAGCTAAAGAACTTGAAGATATTATGGCTAAAGAGTTTGGTATAGATATGGAAGAGTTTGGTGTGAGTGTTATGGTTGCATTTGGATACAGAGTTGATGAACAGAAGCCAAAAACTCGTCAAGCTGTTGAAGAGATTACAGCATGGTATGAGTAAGAGGAGATAACTCCTCTTATCTATTAAAACTGCTGTTTAGTGTTTTCTATCGCTTCTTGTAACTCTTTTGCTGTGCTAAGTGTATTTAATGTTGTGATAGTCCCATTGTTAATAGTAACAATGATGATTTTTTCTACTTCTGCATCTTTTCTAAATGGTGCTGCTTTTGTTTCATCATCAAGAATTAAAACAGTGTGTTTAAAATCTTTAAGTCCTGGCATGATAAACATACTTCTTACAAGTGATGGTGCAGCACTTACATCTGCGATAAATTGTGTATGATTTTTTGCTAAGTAGTCTGCCTCTTTTGTTACAAAAAAGTCATTACAAGTATGTGCAACATCTTTACTAAATGCGAAAACAATTTTTTGAGTATCTGCTTTTATTGTGTGGGGTTTTTCAAACTGGTCATTGAGTGTGAGGTTTTGTAGTGTACCACCAAGCACTAGTTTAGGTTTTACATCAATAGGCTCTTCACCTTTTGAACTACATCCAATTATACTCATCATTAGTAAAAACGCCATAAAAAATTTAATCATTTTTTCTCCTTAAAATTTGGCAGTATCATACTCAAATTGTGTTGAGAATAGTGTTACATATGGATTTAGCAGGGAAGATTAATAATATATAAAGAAGTGAGCGGTAAAATTAGACTATTAAAACATAAGGAAGTCAATTATGGCATGGGCAACAGCAAGACATATACTAGTAGATAGTGAAGCAAAATGTAACGATTTAAAAACAGAGATAGAAAATGGTACAAAGTTTGAAGATGCTGCAAAAGCAAACTCTTCATGTCCTTCATCTGCACAGGGTGGAGACTTAGGTAAGTTTGGTCCAGGTCAGATGGTACCTGAGTTTGATAAAGCTGTTTTTAGTGGTGATGTTGGTGTAGTTTATGGACCGATTAAAACACAGTTTGGTTACCACCTACTCGAGGTTACTGGGAGAGGATAATCTCTTCAAGCTCCTCTAGTGGAGCAGATACAATATCTGAAAACTGTGTACGGTTAAAGGTCTGCTGACGTTTAGCAAGTTGTGCAGTGTGAATGGAGATAAGTTCAAGCATCTCCTCTTTTTCAACCTTTCCATCAAGATACTCTAAAACTTCAACAATCCCAATACTACTCATAGCATTTGGTAGTCGAGTGTACTTCTGCTCTAGGTAACAGACTTCATCTATGAGTCCCATTGCAAGCATCTTCTCTGTTCGTTGTGCAATTCTCTCTCTCAGTATATCTCGTGAGACATCTATGTTGTAAATACTAAGGTCCTCTATAATAGGTTTTGGAGGATTATCTCTAAACCACTCGGATGGCGTTTTATCTGAAGCTTCATAGATAAGCATCGCTTTTTCTATCCTATAACTATCATTCTTGTCTATATTTTGCATATAAACGCTATCTTTTTCTAGGAGCATCTCATAACATCTGTTAAGATTTTTTAGTTTTTGAGTAACACTTTTTTCTATCTCTTGTGTGATTTTTGGAAGTTTTGAAAGTCCTTGCATAAGTGACTTTAAGTAAAATGATGTACCCCCAACGATAACAAGATTTTTCCCATCCTCTTTACACTTTTGAACTACATTTCTATAGAGATCTATAAAAATATCGACACTGAAATACTCATCAGGATATATCTCATCTATACCAAAATGCTTTACAGCAGCTAACTCTGTTCTACTTGGTTTAGCTGAGACTATATCTATCTCTTTGTAGATACTCAGAGAGTCTATAGAGAGGATATAAGCATTCGTTTTTATAGCTATCTTTATAGCTAAATCACTCTTTCCAGAGGCAGTTGGCCCAATAATGGCAAGTTGTTTCATAGTACCTCTTTCTTTTTTATTTCTTCTCAAAATGAGCAAAAGCACCTTCAACACTTAAAACAGTTCTATAACGAGTTTTTGTTAAGCGGACATGTTTTGTCTCTATGTCACAGACGGCTATACGAAAGTTTGCTCCCATCATTGGTTCTACTATACAGATGATTTTGTCTTCAACCTGTCTTGTGGCATGAATATCCCCTTGCAGATTAAAGAAGAAGTATTTAGGGTAACTCAGAGGTGTAATCTCGACAATATTAACACTCTCTCTCTGCTCTAGTGTCTGTGCGACAAGTGAAGCATCTTCAAAGTTATCAAACTGCACACACCAATCATCAAAGACCTTGTTGAAGTGCATTAACTCTTCATCTAAAAAACCACCAGCAGGTGACTGTAATGCAAATATACTCATTAAAAATCCTCAATCTTTTGTCTATATTTATCTGAATTGTACCATAGCTACTCTATTGCTTTGTCTAAAAAAACATACTTTAAAGCACTTTTAGGTAAAATAGCTCTTATTTACATATGAAGAGGAGTGTGCGCTTGCAAAGAGTCATACAAAAAGCAAAAGATTTTAATGAGTTGGTGATGTTTGAACACTCTATCTTCTCACTACCATTTATTTTTATAGCTATGGTTGTAGCAGCTGATGGTTGGTTTGGGTTTTGGTTACTTATACTTGGAGCATTGGCTGCACTCTCTGCTCGTAACTTTGCAATGGGTGTAAACCGTTATGCGGATCGTGATGTTGATGCTGCAAATCCTCGTACACAGAACAGACCAAATGTAGATGGTAGACTTGACGCTTCGAGTATGCTCATCTTCATAGGGGTAAACGCTTTTATCTTTATTGTTGTTGCCTATATGATAAACTCATTAGCATTTGGACTCTCCATTCCTATACTTTTTGTACTTGGTTCATACTCCTACTTTAAACGTTTCTCTTCGATGGCACACATTATCTTAGGCATCTCTCTTGGACTTGCTCCTATAGCCGGTGTTATTGCCGTAAATGCTACTATACCTATCTGGTCAGTTCTGCTCTCCCTTGGTGTGATGTTTTGGGTGGCTGGATTTGATTTACTTTATTCGCTACAAGATATTGACTTTGATAAAGAGAAGGGTCTACACTCTATCCCTTCTATCTATGGTGCTAAAGCGACACTCTTTATCTCTGCACTTTTTCATGCTTTAGCCGTACTCTTTTGGCTCCTTTTTGTATGGGCGGCGGCTCTTGGTACTTTTGCTTTTATTGCAGCTGTTGGGAGTGGGTTAGTGTTGGCTTATGAGCAGAAGCTTGTTCGTAAGGACTTTACACAGATTGACCGTGCATTCTTTACTGTTAATGGCTATCTTGGAGTAGCGTTTTTTGTTCTCATCATCTTAGATAAGGTTTTTGCATGAGTATACCTCGTTTAGTTCCTGCACCTATTAGTCTCTGTTTTAGTGAGGCTACTTTAGATAAAGAGTCATATGAGAGAGAGTACCAGAGTCTCAGTGAGTCTGATGAAGACCCAATAAGCCAATGGCTTAAACTTGCAAAGGCAAAAGGAGATACTCGCGATACAGATCAAGTTCTTTTACAGCTTGTAGTAGAGCTTCATAGAAAGATAGACTCTTTAGAGATGTTTTTAAAAGATGAGGTGCCTGTTCGCCTTTCGCTAACTTGTGAGTCAAAGATAAACGCTGTAGGGTTTGAGCATTTTCAGATAGAAGCTCCCATCTTTGAAGTAGGTAAACGCTACTATGGTCGTATAGAGATGCCTGTTTATCCTAAACGGGATGTAGGTGTTTTCTTTGAAGCACAGAGTGAAAACCTTGCAAAGATTGTAAAGATGCATGAACGTGACGAAAAAGAGTGGAATGCTTACATGACTGCGAGAGAGCGAGTCTTAATCCGAGAAGCAAGAGAGAAAAAATGATGAATATAGAAGAGTTTCATATTGAGTATATTGTAGTTGCTATGGCGGGTATTATTCTCTATTTGCTCTATTATGTCTACTCAAAAGATTCACAGTACTCTAAAAATATTCGCTCCGTAGCTTCTGTTGTAGAGGAGCTAAACCGTGAACTTTTTTATCTTAAAAAGAACCTGAGCGAGACACAGGGAAGTATAAAAGAGAACTCTCAACGTATGAATGATGAAGCGATTTATGAAGAGATAGAGCGTAGTGTTTATGATATGGTACAGCCTCTCTCTTTAGGACTCAAACAACTTCAAGATAACATAAACGCTATTGATGTTGAGATAGGAAATCGCATAACACAGCTAGAGAGTGGTGTGAAACAGATAAGTATTCCTACCTCTGTTCATGGGAATGATGATGAGAAAATTCTTTCACTCTTCAAGCAGGGTGTTTCCCTTGAGACTATCTCTAAAGAGTTACATATCTCTCAGCCAGAAGTTGAGTTCGTTTTAAAAATAAACAAGATAAAGTAGGCGAATGTACGCAGATAGAAAACTCTTCACATTAGTGAGTATTTTGATTATGACAAGTGTGGTACTCTCCTATACACTTGCACCCTATACAACACTTCTTTTTAATGTAAACGAGTTTCACTTTGCAATTCGTCAGAGTGTTTTTGCTGTTCTTGGTATAAGTATTATTTTTGGACTCTCACGGCTTAACCCAGATGTTTGGCTTGGGCGTGTTGGCTTTACTCTCTTTTTTGGTTCTCTTATCTTGATGATAGCTATGCCTTTTCTTCCTGAGAGTTTGGTGTCAGCTGTTGGTGGTGCAAAACGCTGGATTAAAGTTGCTGGCTTTTCTTTAGCCCCTGTCGAGTTCTTTAAAGTAGGGTTTATCTACTTTCTTGCTTGGAGTTTTTCTCGTAAACTAGGACATCATGATGGTATGGGACTTAGTAGTGAGTTTAAACGTTTTGCACCCTATGGAGTTATCTTTTTAGGTGCTATGTTTATCATAGCATTTTTACAAAAAGATCTGGGTCAAGTTGTTGTTTTAGGCTTAACTCTACTTGTGATGCTCTCTTTTGCTGGAAGTAGTTTTCGCTTTTTCTTAAGTATATTTGGTGTTGTATTTGCAGCTATCATTATCTTTATATTTACAGCAGAACATAGGATTATACGTATAAAATCATGGTGGGCACTCGCTCAAAATAGTGTCTTAGAGATTCTTCCCGCTTCTATAGCTGACAAACTAAGAGTACCCGTTGAGGTTGAACCCTATCAGATAGGTCACTCTTTAAACGCCATTCATAATGGTGGTTTATTTGGAGTGGGTATTGGGAATGGTACCTTTAAACTTGGTTTCTTATCTGAAGTACATACTGACTTTGTATTAGCTGGACTCGCTGAAGAGTTTGGTTTTATGGGTGTACTTTTTGTTGTTGTGATTTTTTTATGGATGTTGCAACGTATCTTCAAGGTGGCCAACCGTTCACACTCAAAACGAGTCTATCTTTTTAGTATAGGTATAGGACTTATCCTCTCTTTTGCTTTTATGGTAAATGCTTATGGGATAAGCGGAATAACCCCTATTAAAGGGATAAGTGTTCCTTTCCTCTCTTATGGAGGTTCTGCAATGCTCGGAGCAGCATTTGGAGTGGGAATGGTGCTTATGGCATCAAATAAAGTCGATATGGATGGAAAACAGAAATGAAGTTATGCATAACAGGTGGTGGAACAGGTGGACATTTGATGATAGCAGAGGCACTTGCTGAAGCATCTGTAAGAGAGGGGCATGAAGTTATCTTTATAGGTTCAACTCATGGACAAGATCAGAAGTATTTTGCAGGTCGCTCACACTTTTCACATGCATATTTTTTGGAGACTACTGGTGTCGTTAATCAAAAAGGTTTAGGAAAGATAAAAGCACTTTTAAAGGTTGTGATAGCATTTTTTAAAGCACGAACTATTTTAAAACGACATAAGATAAAAGCTCTCTATAGTGTGGGTGGTTTCTCTGCTGCACCTGCATCATTTGCTAGTATAAGTCGTTTTATACCACTTTTTATTCATGAGCAGAATGCTGTAGAGGGGAGATTAAACTCTCTGCTAAAACCCTTGGCAAAGAGTTTTATCTCTGCTTATGATAAAGAGTCAGTAGTTCAAGGTTATCCTGTAAAAGAGATTTTTTATAAAACGGCACATGAGAGAGAGACTCTGCAGTCTATTATCTTTCTAGGGGGAAGTCATGGAGCAAAAGCTATCAATGATCTAGCTCTTAGTGTAGCAAAATATCTTCAAAGTGCAGGTATTAAAATCATCCATCAAGCAGGGGAGAGTGATTATGAGAGAGTTAAAGAAGCATATAAGGCTCTTGATGTCACTGTCTCTTTATATGCTTTTACAAAAGAGCTACCCGCACTGATCTGTGAAGCTGATTTGGCTGTGAGCCGGGCAGGGGCAAGTACTCTGTGGGAACTTACTACAAATGGTTGTCCCACTTTTTATGTACCATACCCTTATGCAGCAGGAGATCATCAGTATCATAATGCAGCTTTTATAGTTGAAAATGAGATGGGTTGGTGTGAGAGAGAGGGTGAAAATCTTAAACAGAGTCTGTTAGAAGCTTTACAGCATCCAGAGATTGTAACTAAAAGCAAAAAATTACTACAGCACTCAAATCGAGATGTTGCAGTGAAGATGATAAAAAAAGTAGCGGAGTATTTACAATGATACATGAGTACGCACAACTCTTAGTTGATCTTATTTTTGATTGGGGGTATCTTGGTATCTTCATAATGATGGCTATTGAGAGTAGTTTTATTCCTTTTCCCAGTGAGATTGTACTTATTCCTGCTGGGTATTTAGCAAGTCAGGGGGAGATGAATATTTTAATGATTATGATTTCTGCTCTTGGTGGTTCAATGGTTGGAGCTTTTATAAACTACTATCTTGCTTTAACTCTTGGTCGTAAGTTACTGTTAAAGTATGGTAAATATTTCTTTATTAAAGAGAGTGCTGTTCTAAAAATGGATGCTTTCTTTGAAAAGCACGGTCATATTTCTACTTTTACAGGAAGACTCATTCCTGGGATACGACAGCTTATCTCTGTTCCAGCAGGACTTGCCCGTATGAATATTGTACAGTTCTCTTTTTTTACTGCTTTAGGTGCGGGTATCTGGGCTTTAGTCCTTACACTTTTAGGATATTTTATAGGAGAAAATCAGGAACTTATTAACAGTTACTTAAAACAGATAACTATTGCTGTTTTAGCTCTTTTAGTTGTGCTTGCTTTTGTATACTATCAAATTAAAACAAAGAGGAGTTAGTCTTATGGAATATATGTTTAGACCTGGTTTTTTAGGAACCTCTGCCCCACTTTTTATGGATATGGTAACTCTTATCGTGGCATTTTTACCAATTTTGGTTTATGGTGTCATTATTTTTGCAAAGAAGAGAATGTTTAAAACACATGCACTTCTCCAAAACATACTATTTGTTTTTTCTGTGATTGTTGTTTTTTACTTTGAACTAGGTGTACGAGTAGGTGGTGGCTTTGATATCTTTATGGAAGGGAGTGATGTCTCGTATACTTATGCACTTGTAGTTCTAATCTTGCATATTATTATCGCAACTATGATGCTCTTTTACTGGGGTATTACAATTTATACGGGTAATATACATTTTATGAAAGGGCTTATCCCAGGTAGAATGTCTTTTTATCATAGACGTGTTGCCATAAAAACTTTTATGGGGATTATCTTTACCTCTTTTAGTGGTATATGGGTCTATCTTCTACTCTTCGTCTATTAAACTTTAAAGGAAAAAAATGATAAAAATTGATGAAAAAGCACCGGAGTTTTGTCTCCCAAATCAAGATGATGTTGAGATCTGTTCTCGTGACTTAAAAGGTAAGTGGGTTGTTCTCTACTTCTATCCTCGTGACAATACTCCAGGGTGTACAACAGAAGCTTGTGAGTTCACAGAGGCTGCTCCTGACTTTGGCTCTTTAGATGCTATTATCTTAGGTGTAAGTGCTGATAGCACAAAAAAACATCGTAACTTTATAGAGAAGAAAGATCTAGGTATTACACTTTTGAGTGATGAATCTACAGAGATGATGCAAGAGTATGGTGTTTGGCAACTTAAGAAAAATTATGGAAAAGAGTATATGGGAATTGTTCGTTCAACTTTCATTATAGATCCAGAGGGTGTTGTAAAAGCAGTCTTTGAAAAAGTACGTGTAAAGGATCATGTAGCGAAAGTAAAAGCAGAGTTAGAGAGTCTCCAAGCTTAATTTATTATCTGCTTCCCCAGCTCTCGCTTGGGAATGTTATAGAGTGGTTACAGATTTTAGTATCTGTAACGAAGATAAAAACGAATATCTTGTGCTTTATCTACAACATTTGCAGCACTAGCAGCATCTAAATTTTCAATAAGAACAGATCTTCCTGACGAGCCTCCGAAGAAGCCATTGCTTCCAGTGTATTTATAATCAATATATGTATAACGGACTTGAAGTGTTAAAATATCTTCAACAAGAGACTCCGTAAAATATACTTCATAAGCATCACCACGAGCAGCTAGTTTTGAACCAATATTTGTATCTTCAGCATATGTCATACTTCTCCAGTTGGCTGTACCTTTATTGTATTCTAGCCCCCATCTACCCTCTTCAGTCATTACTGAGGGCATCTGTAAGCCAACCCATGCTGAGTAACCAGTTACACTCTCTCCTGGTGCACCACTAAACATAACTTTATCATCATCAGGATTTGAGATACTTATTGCAGCACTCATAAAAAAGAAAGTATCATCAAGGTAGTCACTCCACTCATCTCCTATACCATTCATAGTTATATTTGCAGTAAAACTATGTAGACCACCAACTGTTTCAAATGCACCCACTGGACTTGTTGGATCTTGGTCAATTAAATTCCCTGCATAGTAGTATTGTGTAGCGATTCCATATTGACCATCATTATAAGGTACAAAAATTAGACCAAATAAATCAATGTTTGGCACATCATTTTCAGTTGTTGCATAAGGCGTTCCTGATCTTGTAAACTTAGCAACAGCATTTGTGCCACCACGTCCTGCACAAAATTTTATGTACATTCCATCAACACCTATAACATCTTCAAGTGCGAACTTAGAACTAAGTCCATCAAATTCAACATTAATAGTATGACCCATAGGTGAAGCTGCACCATCATCATCTCGTAGGTTAACTAAGTGCCCATTAGTAGATGGACGACGCCCTATACTAAATGTCCATGGAATTTCCGTTCCCATAAAAGTGTCATTTTTATAAAAGAAATAGGCTGAACGAACACGAAGAACATCATCGTAAGCATTCTCGTTAGTTATCCAGTCAAAAGTTTCATATCCTGCAGCTGGAACCCCTGAACGAGCACCAAAAGCTTTGTTATATGCAATTTGACCACTAAAACTAAGATTATTAGTAGCTTTCCAGTTCATGTTAATCCAGAGTCTATTTGTTAAGAGTGCATCATTCCCCTGTTTTGATCCATCAGCCATAGTGTAGTTAAGATTATCAACAGCAAATCTATAATCTACACCTAATTTAAGATGACTACCGTTTGTCGCTTTATTGAGATCCGTGATACTCTCTTGAATATCTACAAGTTGTTCTTCAACACTCTCTTCATCGTCATCCTCAGTATCATCATCTTCTATAGCTTCATCTTCTTCTGTATCATCATCTTCTTCAGATACAGAATTATCATCCTCTATAGCTTCATCGAGAAGAGCGACTGATTCACTCTCATCATTATCTTCTTCAGCTTGAGATTTTTCAGCTTTTAGCGTAGTAATCTCATTTTGCATCTGTTTCATTTTCATTTCCATAGACTGGATACGCTCATACATTGAGTCTGCATTTAGGCTAGTTCCTAAAAGTGTAGCAGTGGCTAAAGATAATAGTAGAGGCTTATTCATAATATTCCTTTTTCTTATAGAAGTACTGCTAAAATGAGTACTTTTTTTAATAATGCGATACTATACATCATAAAATATAAAAGCAATTTGAATCTATCATTATAAATTCTAATATATCAAAAGTTATACTTTAAAAGCTAATATTAAAACTTATTTAAGTATAATTCGCGGATTTTTCTTCTTTCTCGTAAAGTTGAGAACATTAAACAGATATGTGTCAAAAGTTAGTGCAACTCTCTTTTTAGTGAGTCAATGTTCGACATTATCGAAGTTAACTAACAAAACTCTGGCTTGAAATATAGCCTTTAAGGATACCCTATGGTAACTATGAAAGATCTTTTAGAATGTGGTGTACACTTTGGACACCAAACTCGTCGTTGGAACCCGAAAATGAAAAAATACATCTTTGGTGTTCGTAAAAATATCTATATTATCGATTTACAAAAAACTTTACGTTATTTCCGTAATACTTATACAATCGTTATGGATGCAGCAGCTGAAGGTAAAGTAGTACTTTTTGTTGGTACAAAAAAACAAGCTCGTAACTCAGTAAAACAAGCTGCACTTGATTGTGATATGCCATATGTAGATAATAGATGGTTAGGTGGTATGCTTACTAACTTCCCAACTATTCAAAAGTCTATTCGTAAACTAGATGTAATCTCTGAAATGCAAGAGAATGGTCAAATTGATCTTCTTACTAAGAAAGAAGCACTTATGCTTGCTCGTCAAAAAGTAAAACTAGAAGCATATTTCGGTGGTATCCGTAATATGAAAAAACTTCCAGATATGCTTTTTGTTGTAGATGCAGTAAAAGAGCACATCGCTGTTTTAGAAGCTCGTTGTCTTAACATTCCAGTTGTAGCACCACTTGATACTAACTGTGATCCAGATCTTATCACTTACCCAATTCCTGGTAATGATGATGCTATCCGTTCTATTCAACTTTTCTGTCGTGAAATGACTGCAGCGATTAACGAAGGTAAAGCGTTAAGAGATGCACCAGCAGAAGAAGAGCAAACTGAAGAAGCTGCAACTGAAGAAGTAGCAGCTACAGAGGAAGCATAATTATGGCAGCTATTACAGCAGCAATGGTAAAAGAGCTTCGCTCTGCTACTGATGCACCTATGATGGATTGTAAAAAAGTTCTTGTTGAAGCTGATGGAGACATGGCTAAGGCAACTGAACTTTTAAAAGAACGTGGTATTGCTAAAGCAGCTAAAAAAGCTGATAGAGTTGCTGCTGAAGGTCTTTGTGGAATCGTTATCGCTGATGACTTCTCTAAAGCTACTGTTATCGAAATCAACTCTGAGACTGACTTTGTTGCTCAAAATGAGGGTTTCCAAAACTTAGTAAAAGATACTACAAAAGAGATTTTTGACAATCAACCAGCTGATGTTGCAGCATTTTCTGCATCTGAATTTGGTGCAAAATTTCAAGCAGAAGTAATCAAAATCGGTGAAAAGATTGAACTTCGTCGTTTTAACACTTTAACTGCTGATGCTACTACTGCTTTAAATGGTTACATTCACTCTAACAATCGTATTGCAGTTATTATTACTGCAAAATGTGACAGTGAAAAAACTGCTGAAGCTCTAAGACCTTTTATGAAACAAGTTGCAATGCATACATCTGCTATGAAACCAACTACTCTTTCATATAAAGATTTAGATGCAGCTTATGTTGCAGCTGAGACTGTTGGACGTATCGAAGTTATCAAAAAAGATAATGAAGAGCTTTCACGTTTAGGAAAAACTCTTAAAAATGTACCAACATACATCTCTATGAGTCAGATTACTGATGAAGTTTTAGCACAAGCTGAAGCTGATATCAAAGCTACTCTTAAAGAGCAAGGTAAACCAGAAAAAATCTGGGATAAAATTGTTCCTGGATCTTTAGCTCGTTTTATCTCTGATAATACAACTTTAGATAAAGAGCAGTGTCTTCTTGACCAAAACTTTGTAATGGATGACAAACTTACAGTTGCACAAGCATTAGAAAAAGCTGCTAAAGCTGCTGGTGGAACTGCTGAAATTACAGAATTTGTTCGCCTTGAAGTAGGTGAAGGAATTGAGAAAGCTGAAGATGATTTTGCTGCAGAAGTTGCTGCACAAATGGGTTAATCCTCAAGGATTAATTTCTTCTTTTTCTATCAAAGGTTAGGACTTCGGTCTTAGCCTTTTTTTTTGCTCTTTTTTTGCCAATCTTGGCTATAATCTCCCTATGAATTTACTATCTGCACAGAATCTATCACATACTTTTGAATATAAACTTTTTGAAGATGTCTCTCTAGAGTTAAATAGAGAAGAGAGTATCGCAATAATAGGGATGAGTGGAAGTGGAAAATCAACTCTTTTGCATATACTTTCAACACTTCTTATCCCAGAAGAGGGGAGTGTTTCACTCTTTGGTGAGAGTGTCTCTTCTATGAATAGAAAAAGATTAGGTGAGATAAAACGCTATGACTTAGGACTTGTGTTTCAGTCACACTATCTTTTTAATGGCTTTAGTGCCTATGAAAATCTAGAAGTTGCAGAACTTCTTTCTGGTGAAAAGATAGATAATACTCTTTTAGAACATTTAAATATAAAAGAGTGCATAGATCAAAAAGTGACACAACTTTCAGGTGGGCAGCAGCAGCGTGTCTCTATCGCAAGAGTTTTAACTAAACAGCCTCGTATTATCTTTGCTGATGAACCTACTGGAAACTTAGATAAAGAGACAGCATCTCAGGTAATGAAACTCTTTTTTGAGTACTGTAAAAGAAGTGGTGCAGGGATGATTCTTGTAACTCATGATAATGAACTTGCACATAAGTGTGATAAAGTCTATAAGTTAGAAAATAGACAGCTCGTAAAGATACAATAGAGAGCTATTTAGATGGAGTGGGCAGAAGTATTTACTGAAACTTATGTAGTAGGTTTTATGTTACTGTTCTTCCGTTTTGCAGCTCTGTTTTTAGCCGTACCAATTTTTTCTCATAAAAATATTCCGATGAATATTAAAGCTTCACTCGCTTTCTTTTTTACTATTGTTTTTTATTCTTCTATGCCTCCTCTAGAGATAGCGATAAATGTACCCACTATAGTATTAGCAATTTTAAGTGAGTTTTTACTTGGTTTAGTTGTCGGTATAATACTGCTCCTCTCATATAATGTAATCACTTTTGCAGGGGGGATGATCTCTTTTATGATGGGATTTTCAATGGCGAGTGCAATTGACCCTCAAACAGGTGTCTCAATGCCTATCGTTTCACAGTTTCTTTCTCTTATGGGTTTAATGGTTTTACTTGCATTAGACCTGCACCACTGGGTGCTTCTTTTTGTAGATAGCTCTTTAAAAGTTGTGCCACTGGGTGGGTTTATAATGAGTGAAGATATTTTTCATTATATTATTAGTGCAACAGCACATATGTTTTTAGTAGGTTTTATGATTGCCTTTCCAATTATAGCACTCTCTTGGCTTGCAGATGTGATATTTGGTATGCTTATGAAAACTATGCCACAGTTCAATCTTCTTGTAATTGGTTTTCCTATCAAAATAATGGTAGCATTTACTGTGCTTATAGCTACGTTTACATCAACGATGTTGATACTAAAAGGGCAAATGATTGAGGCATTTAATGCCTTAGAGATGTTTTTTTAGTTTTATTTGGATACAATAAATCAAAAGTATAATCAAGAATCTCCCATCAAGGAATAGACGTGAAAATCTTACTTATCAATGATAATCCCGTTGTTAATAAATTAGTTACACTCAGTGCACAAAAAACATCTGATACATTAGAGGTAGTTGACTCTCTATCTGAAGCTTCAGGTACGAGTTATGACTTAGTAGTTATAGATGATACACTTTATAGTGATGAGCTTATTATCGATCTCGAAGCAAATATTAAATATAAAAATTCACTCTATATCTGTTCTCGTGATGCAGAAGAGGTAGAAGGATTTAGTCGTGTGTTAAAAAAGCCATTTCTTCCAACTGACTTAGTAGAGATATTTGCTCAATTTGGTAAAGATGTTGAAACTATGAGTAATGATATTTCTATGGATGAAGATTTTGTAACAGTCGATGAAGAGATTGAAGAGTTAGGTGATTTAGATGAACTTGAAGAGATTGAAGAGTTAGGTGATTTAGATGAACTTGAAGATCTTGAGGAAATTAGTGAACTTGATGAACTAGGGGACCTTGAGGAGATAAGTGAACTAGAAGAATTAGTTGATCTGGATGATTTAGACCTAGATGATGGAAGCTCTTTAGAAGATGACGAGAGTTTAGGTGAAAGTATCTTAGATGATGAAGAGGCACAAAAAGTAAAAGATCTACTCGATGAAACAGAAGATGAAGATTCTTTAGATGATGAGTTTGAGTTTGACATAGATTTTGAAGAAGATGAAGATGAAGAAAAACTTGATTTAGAAGAAGAGAAGATAGAAGATGAAGTTGAAAATGATGAGTTAATGAACTTAGAAGATAGTGAATTAGACTCTGAAATTGAAGATACATTAAATATGGACTTAGAAGATGACTTTGAGTTAGAAGATAATCTAAATTTGGAAGAAGAACTAGAAAGTAAACCTGAAGAAGTAGAAGAAGAGTTTGATGAAACTGTAGATGAAGATCTTGATTTAGAGTCTCAGATAGAAAATGCAGTTGAAGAGTTAAGTTATGAAGAGTTAGAGAGTGAAGTAGATGAAGAGACACTTTTAGATATCGTCACATCAGATATAGACTCTTTAGATGCTCTTTCAAGTCGAGATATAAAACTTGCAGTCGGTGAAGAAGTTTCAGAAGAGATAGAGGAAGTAGAAGAGCCTATAGTTGAGAAGAGTGATGATTTAGAAGATATTTTAGATGATGAATCTCAAGTATCAAAAAGTTCTAATGATGGAGTAGAAGCTTTAAAAACACTTTTAACTGCATTAACAGATAAAAATGTTGCTGCATCTCTTAAAGGTATGAAAATCAGTATTAACATTACACTAGGTGATAACTAATGATTGAAAAAAATGGTGTTGTACTTGTCCTTTCAGGTCCAAGTGGTGCAGGAAAAAGTTCTTTAATAAATAAAATTGCTGATGATATTGGTGATTATTATTTTTCAATCTCTACAACAACTCGTCCAATGCGAGAAGGAGAGGAGGAGGGTGTTCACTATCATTTTGTCTCCAAAGAAGAGTTTACAGCAGATATTGAAAATGATAACTTTTTAGAGTATGCAACAGTTCATGGAAACTACTATGGAACATCCCTAAAGCCAGTTAGAAAAGCTCTCTCCGAAGGAAAACTAGTTATATTTGATATTGATGTTCAAGGGAATATGGCTATTAAAAATAGACTTGGGGATATTACAACATCAGTGTTTATTACTCCTCCAACACTCTCTGAACTAAAACGTCGTTTAGATAATCGCTCTACTGATACACAAGAGGTTATAGCAGGGCGTTTAAAAATGGCGACACGTGAAATTCAAAGAACTTCAGAATATGACTTTATTGTTGTTAATGATGATCTTGATGTTGCAGCAGAAGTGCTTCGACAAGTTGCTGTAACAGCACGACTTAAAATCCCACATGACAAGATAAATGAGTTTGTACAAAACTGGGAAGATCTGTAGATAAGAAAATTTATAGCAAATATGAGATATAATCTCAGAATTAATTTTAAACAAGGAAATTACTATGGGCATGCCTAGTGGAACAGAACTATTAATCATTTTCGGAATCATCGTTTTATTATTTGGAGCGAAAAAAATACCTGATTTAGCAAAAGGTCTTGGAAAAGGAATCAAAAACTTTAAGTCTGAGATGAAAGATATAGATGAAGAAGTAGCACAAGATACACCTAAAAAAGTTGAAGGTAGCGAAGAAGTAGCATCTACTGAAGCTCCAAAAACTACTACACAAGCATAGTACTTTGAAACAACGTGTATCGGCGCTTTTGCGCGAAAAACTGGGTCGTGAGGTTGTTTTAGAAAAACCACGTGACCGCTCTTTTGGTCACTTTGCTACTCCTATAGCGTTTTCACTTGCTAAAGAACTTCGTAAGTCTCCTATGATTATTGCTGAAGAGTTGGCTTCATCTTTTGGTGAATCACCTGAATTTTCAAGTGTAGAGTCTGTAAAAGGTTACTTAAACTTTCGTTTGAGTGAGAACTTTTTAGCTGAGTATGCATCTTGGGCTTTAGATAATCCTAGCGACTTTGCTTCGCAAGAAAAAAATCAAAAAATACTTTTAGAGTTTGTATCTGCTAATCCTACAGGACCACTACATATCGGTCATGCTCGTGGTGCAGTTTATGGTGATACTCTTTACCGTTTAGCAAAACACTTAGGCTATGACATTACAGCTGAGTACTATGTAAATGATGCTGGAAATCAGATAGACCTCCTTGGTCTCTCTATACAGCTCTATGCTCGTGATAACATCTTAAAAGAAGAGAATGTTGAGTACCCTGAGTCTTACTATAGAGGTGAGTACTTAGAGTCTTTAGCGACTGGTGCGATGGAGCATTTTGGAAAAGAGATTTTAAATGATGAATCTCGCCAAAAAGAGCTTGCTATGTGGGCTAAAGATAAGGTAATGGAGATTGTCGTTGACTCTTTAGCTGCTACAAACATTCACTTTGACACATTCGTAAATGAGTCTGGTCTTTATGAGGACTGGGACAGAGTTATGAAAAAGATGGGCGATAATGTTTACGAGAAAGAGGGTAAACTCTGGATCAAGTCAGAATCTAAAGGCGATGATCACGATAGAGTTGTTGTTCGTGATGATGGTCGCCCTACTTATCTAGCAGGTGATATCGTTTACCATAACCAAAAGTTTGAACGTGGATATGATCACTACATCAACATCTGGGGTGCCGACCATCACGGTTACATCCCTCGTGTAAATGCAGCGATAGACTTTTTAGGTTATGACTCAAACAAACTAGAAGTTCTTCTTGCTCAGATGGTAAGTCTTCTTAAAGATGGTGAACCGTACAAGATGAGTAAACGTGCTGGTAATGTAATACTTATGAGTGATATAGTTGAAGAGATAGGAAGCGATGCACTGCGTTTCATATTTGCTTCTAAGAAGTCAGATACTGCATTAGAGTTTGACCTTGCTGAGTTTAAAAAGCAAGATAGCTCAAACCCTATTTTTTACATTCAGTATGCTCATGCTCGTATACAGACACTACTCAGTAAGGCAACTGTATCTCGTGAAGATATAAACAGGGCATCTCTTAAAAATTTAGGAGAAAATGCAGATACACTTCTTTTTGATGCACTACTGCTTCCTGAAGTTGTTGAAGATGCATTTAGTTCAAGACAGGTACAAAAACTACCAGACTACTTAAAATCACTAGCAGCATCTCTGCATAAGTTCTACTACGATGTTCGTATGATAGGTACGGAAGATGAAGCAAAACTACTAAAACTCCTTTTAGTAGTGGCTCTTAGTATTAAAACTGGTCTCTCTCTTATGGGAATAGAGGCTAAAGATAGAATGGAAAGAGAGGAAGATTAGGCTTGTTTAGATGACTCTTAGTATTTATTTTTTTATGCTATAATTTATATGAAACAATTCTTACTCTGAATAAAGTTTGATTAATTACCAAACTGTATGAAGTAATTAAGGCTAGGACTTCGGTCTTAGCCTTTTTTTTTGCCATTTTTTTATGGTTGGTTTGTGGTGTGGGTGGGAGCTTCATACTAGGAGTTAGAATTGTTGTACAAACTAGTAGTAGTCTTTTTAATCTTAATGGTGTTCGCACCATTTTTGCATTAATCAAAACAGAGGGATTAATTGCCCCTCTGACTACTATTCTCTTCAACAAATTATTTATCCATAAAAATTTTAGAAAATGCAGATACACTTCTTTTTGATGCACTACTACTTCCAGAAATTGTTTCATAATGTAAGTTTCCTAAATAATGTTAAATAGTAAGGTAATTGTCGTCTGATTTAAATAAATCCTATCTTTTTAAATGATAACTAAAAGTTCATTATTCTTAACTTTAAGAAAATTACTTCAAGGATAAAAACCTGTATAAATTCTACTACGATGTTTGTATGATAGGGACGAAAGATTTACTGGATTAATTAACACAAACCCTATTTCTACCACTCTCTTTAGCTTTATAAAGTGCTTCGTCGGCTCTATTAAGAAATGTGTCAATCTTTGTATCATTTTCTAATACTTTAGTGACACCTAGGCTGATAGTGAAATTCAAACTGTTTTTATCATCAATCTTAATTTGACTATTTTCAATAAGTTTTCTTAGTTTATTTGCTATGCTTACTGATTCTTCTAAGCTTGTATTTGGTAATAAAATAATAAATTCTTCTCCTCCAACCCTAGCAACAATATCACTTGCTCTTGTGTGCTTAAGCAATAACGAGGCAAGATCTTTAAGAACATCGTCTCCTATTCCATGTCCGTAGGTATCATTCACTAATTTAAATTTATCTATATCAAGCATAATAATACCTATATCCTGCTTCTCACGTTTTTTAAGACTTATCATATTAACAGCAACTTCACTAAAGTACCTTCTATTATAAAGGTTAGTTAGGGGATCACGATGTGCTTGTTCTTTCAGTTCTTGTTGTAGTTGAAATAACTGTTTATTTGCTCGAAACAACTTTCTGTTGTGATAAATAATAATCGCTACAATGAAAAATATGCCAATAAATATTTTTATAATTAAACTATAATCTGTTTCTTTGTTATAATATCTTTTAGTAATATTTTCAATAGTATTGTCTTTTTGTAGTTTTTCTAATGCATTTTGCCATTTTAGAATAACTTTATCATCTGTTTTTATATTAAAAGCTATATATAAATCCCCACTAAAGGCAACAACATTTTCAATTGGCTCAATTTCACCGGCTAAACCTTGTAGTCTTGCATTGTAAAATCCAGCTTTAAGCAGTGTAGGCCATAAAGCTATACTACCATCAACTAATTTTTTTATATTTACTTCATCTTCAGCATCATATATTACTTCAAGATTTGTAAACCCTTGTCTTGATAGCATTTCAAAGTTAGCAACACCTTTTGTAACACCTATTTTTGCAACTTTTTTAGCATCCTCAATAGTTTCTAGTGTAATGTCTGAACCTTTCTTTTTGAAAAATACCAATTTCATTGAAGAAAGAGGTCCAACCCATTTATATTTATTTTCTCTTTCTGGTGTCCTTAACATAGAAAATATAGCTGTATTCTTTTTGCTATCTACGATATTCAATGCTTTAGACCAAAGCATAACTTCAATTTTATTATCTATTTTTAGTTCTTTTTGAATAGCATTTACAATATCTGTAGAAATTCCAATAGTATTACCTTGATGTTTATACTGAAAAGGTGGGAATATTTCTGTCATTAATTTAATGTTTTCACTAGCACTTAATGTTGAAAGTGAAAGAAGCATTGCTAAAAGTATTTTTTTCATTGTAATCCTAAAAAGTATATGTGAACTTAGCTCTTACTAAGTTGTTATCTACCATAATGTTATTTGAGTCGCTATTCCAGTTCTCATATACCACTTGCCATTTTCCATTATCTACAAATTGACATGGCCAAGCTACTAAGATATCTATGGTATCTAAATCACTTTGAAAGTCATCATTATCAGTTTTCCACCAGTTATAACTTCCATAAAGCATAATATCTTTTGTAAAGTTATAGATAGCTGTAAACTTAGTTGCATCAACTTTTTTTACATAATCTCCACCCATTCCATTAAGTGCTCCATATATACCTGAACCCATTAAAAACCCATAAGTGTATTCGCTATACATACCCCATGCAGTGTGAATACCTACTGTTTCATCTGCATAGTTAATTTGTTCTTGCGCTAATTGAAATACATATTTGTCATAAACAACAGTAGCTCGTACCCCACCATAGTTATAATCTATTTTTTTACTTGTGTCTACTTCATATTCATCTTGAGATTTTATTTCCCAGTAGTGTCCTTCTATTTTGAAACCGATATCACTGATTTTTGTAGAGTAAGATGCATCAAAGTAGTACATATCTACAAGGTCAATACCGTGATAGTACCAAGCACTTAACTTTACATCTTTTATGGATTTATTTTCTATACCTACAACAGCCATTCCTTTGTCATAGCTTGTTCCAAGTGTTTTACTCATTGAAATAAAGTCTTTTGAAGAAACTGCTGAGTTATAGTTTGAACTACCATTATCCATACCACTATTTCTGTGAATATATAGAGCATGAAGTGTTGTATCTGGAATACTTTTATTTGATATATGAATAGCTTCAAATAAATCTTTAACTACTCTTGCATCATCAGAAGCTACTAAAGGAGTTTTTAGTGATTGACGACCAGCTTTAAACATTGTTGTTCCATTGTCATACGCTAGATTAGCTTCACCGATGATAGAGTAACCTTTTGTGCCATCAACTAAATAAGTTCCTGGCATAAGTTCATCATCTGCATTAATTGGATTGCTTGTATAAAAACGAAAGTTTGCTTTAAAATCATTAATAGGTGCGGTTGATATACCTAAATTACCACCTATTGCAACACCTGAAGATTTTGAGAAGATTGTATCACCAAACTTGTTTTTAGACTCATCTGAACTTTTTGAGTAGTGGACTACTCTTATCTCTCCATCTACTTTTGCTTCGCTAAATGCTGTACTTATAACATCAGCTTGTAAACTACAAACTAATGTTATTGTAAATAGTAATGAGATCTTCTTCAAATTATATACCTAATATTATATTCTATTACCATAATACAATTTTAGGTATAAGAAAATTATTAAAACTTAAATACTCATAACTATTCACAGTTTGGACTGAAGTACATTAGAGTTATGTCGAAATCTTTGGCTCTGATATTATATAACCTTGTGCATAGTCAACACCCATTTTTTTAACATATTCATATACTTCTTTTGAGCAGACATACTCAGCTATGACTGGAATTCCTTTTTTATGTGCAAAATCCAAAATTGTTTGTGCAACAATTTGTGAACTTTTATTTTCAACAATGTTTTTTATAAATGAACCATCTATCTTTATGAAGTCTATGTTTAAGTTATTTAATTGTCCAAAGTTGGAACACTCTGCACCAAAATCATCTATAGCTAATTTACATCCTAAATCATGCAGTTTATGAAGAATCTTTTGGATTTCTTTATTTTCTGAAATACTATTGTTTTCCAAAATTTCAAAGCATATCTTTTTTGTTTCAAT
>Ga0256837_1000124_pt1 | contig 70622 bp, 61 predicted proteins | sample 4562384metaG_FD_185976 | JGI IMG/M metagenome (GOLD analysis project Ga0256837, IMG submission 185976) | Hydrothermal vent microbial communities from Guaymas Basin, Mexico - 4561-384 | ecosystem: Environmental > Aquatic > Marine > Hydrothermal vents | place: Mexico: Guaymas Basin | collected... | reverse complement strand
TGATTTAAGCATAATTCCAAAAGAGTACGAAAATATAGAAGAGTTTAAAGAAGCATTTGACATAGTTACTCAAACGGCTTGGAACTCAAAAGAGCTAGAAGTATATGAATACATAGCATTAAAAGAATTTGATGAGATAAATGCTTTAAAAACTGCTGAAAAGAAAGGGCTTGAAAAAGGAATGCAAAAAGGACTTGAAGAAGGCGAAAGAAAGAAACAAATAGAAATAGCTAAAAATTTATTAGATGTTTTAGATGTTGAGACTATATCGTTAAAGACTGGTTTAGATGTAGAATTTATTAATGAGCTTAAATAATTATAAAACACAAAAGTAAATAACGATAAAACCATTAATACAAATCTATCAAACAAAAGTGTTAGGACTTTTGAAGTGCCTGCATAAACAACGGTATCGCTAGCAAGTACAGGAGCTAAAAAGACTATGTAGCAAGTCGTTTTATAGAATTAGGCTCAAAATGGTGGGCTAAATATTATAGTCGATTTTTGGGAGTCACTTTTAAGCAATAACCGTTTGCCAATTAGAAATCTAAAAACAGCACGGCATAGTTATGTTGCCACATTTTGAGCATAGCATGAGCCAGATTGCTTTTTAAAAAAATTTAAACTTGTAAAACTGAACATCCCTTATAGATAAAATATAATGACACTTGACACACATAAAATTTTACTTTCCTGAAATAAGCTTAAAACTTCGCATAATTTCCCCTTTGCAATGTTATAAATTATCTATAGTTTAATATATTACATAGTCAAATAGTCTCCATCACCATTGTTTTATTGCATAAAAAAAGCCCCAAAACTTGGGGCTTTTTATTAGTAATGTTTTGACTACTATCGAAAGTGAGCAAAAGCTTTATTAGCTTCAGCCATACGGTGTGTATCTTCGCGTTTACGAAATGCCGCACCTTCTTTTTTATAAGCACTCATTAACTCATTAGCAAGTTTAATATGAGTTGGCTTACCTTTACCACCACGCACTACTGCAAGCATCCAGCGAATAGCTAAAGTTTGCTGACGTTTTGGTTTTACTTCCATTGGAATTTGATAAGTTGAACCACCAACACGTTTAGATTTAACTTCTAATTGTGGTTTGATGTTGTCCAACGCTTTCTCGAAAACAGCAAGAGGAGAATCTTCTTCGATTTTCTTCTCAATGACATCAAGAGCATCGTACATTACTCGGAAAGCAACACTTTTCTTTCCGTCGACCATCAAGTTATTAACAAACTTGGCTACCAGTGTAGAATTGTATTTCTCATCTGGTTTGATCTCTAGGTATTTGGGCTTTTTCACGTACAGTCTCCTTTTAAAGTTCCACCATGGAACCTTCTGTAAAACACAGTATTCTACTGAGCAACATAACCCTGTCAATAAATTTAATTTTTAAATTAACTGGACTATTTTACCCAAGTAAATTAAAACATTAAGAATATAATTATATTTAAAGAGAAAAAATGATTAAATTAAAATACAATGAACAAGGATTAATACCTGTAATAGCTCAAGACGCCGAAAATGGCGATATATTAATGATGGCATGGATGAACGAAGAAGCTTTTAAACGTACCTGCCAAACACGCAAAGCAACATATTGGTCACGCTCAAGGCAAAGCTTTTGGATTAAGGGTGAATCATCTGGACATACTCAAGATGTAGAATCTATGTACTATGACTGCGATAAGGATACTCTCCTAATTAAAATACGCCAAACTGGTGCCGCTTGTCATAAAGGTTACAGATCTTGTTTTTTTACCAAAATAAATTTTGATGGCACAAGCGAAGTTCAAGGTAAACCACTTGTAAATCCTGATAAAATCTATAAAAAATAATGACTAATATAAAGGCATCAATTATTATACCTGCCGCTGGATTAGGTAGTCGTATGGGCTACGACAAAAACAAAACCATGCTGAACCTACACGGCAAACCTATACTAGAACACACCATAAATCTATTTGCCTCTTTAAAAGAAACTCAACAAATAATTTTAGTCTGCCGAACTGAAGAAATGGCATATATGGCTAAATTATTAAAAAATATTAATAAAGCTTCCTGTTCTCAATGGCAATGGGATATTATTGAAGGTGGTGCTGAACGATATTTATCTGTCCAAAATGGCGTCAAAGCTGTTATTGATAATGTTGATGTAATTGCTGTCCACGATGCCGTGCGCCCATTTGTCAAACAAACAACCATACTAGAGGCTTTTAAAACTGCGTTTTTAAAAAACACTGCTCTCGTAGGAGTTTTTGCAAAAGATACCATCAAAATAGTGTCCCCATCTGGTATAGTTATTAATACTCCTAATCGTGCAACAGTATTTCAAGCCCAAACACCGCAGGTATTTAAGCGTGATATATTTATATCTTGCAACAATTCATTAACGCCCAACAAACACTATACAGATGATTGTTCTATAGTCGAAGCTCAAGGTTTTGACATTAATATTATCCAAGGCAATTATGATAATATAAAAATCACAACCCCTGAAGATTTAATCCAAGCTGAAGTAATCTTGGCAAACCAATAAAAAAGCATATAATCACGCCATGAATAAAAACAACGTAGTATACCCAGGTACATTTGATCCTATCACCAAAGGCCATATCGATTTAGTAAATCGTGCTATTGATTTATTTGGTGATGTTGTAATCAGTATTGCCGACAACAAAGAAAAATCCCCATTACTAAATCTAAATGAACGAGTTGCAATAGCTGAACTTGTTTTTAAAAACAACCATCATGTTAGTGTTATGCCGTTTTCTGGCATGGTTGTGGACTTTGTAAAATCTATTGGTTGTTCAAGAATAGTGCGCGGATTACGAACCTATAGTGATTTTGAATATGAGTTTCAAATGGCAATAACAAACCGTAAGCTATCAAACGAAACAATAGAAACAGCATTTATTATGTCCAGTCAAGATATGGCACATATTAGCTCTAGGCTAATCCGCGAAATCGCTAAACATGGCGGCGATTTATCACCTTTTGTAACCCCTGAGGTAGAACAAGCTCTTAGAAAAAAATACCCCGATACGCTTGGGTGATTAATCTGAAAATTCTTGTGTAAATGGATCGTGTAAATCCAAAACTGGACGTTTAGAGTCTAAATAAGATTGTAAAATAAGCTGAGCAGCTATGCCGTCGACTTCTTCTTTACGTTTTTTACGACGTGTTTTCTGCTTACCAACGGTTGCAATAATAGCTTTATGAGCGATTACTGTTGTAAGCCTTTCATCGATAAACTCTATTTGAACATCTATTTTCTCATGTATTTTTGTTGCGCATTTTTTGGACTCTTTGGCTTTTTCGCCCTCGCTACCATCCATATTTTTAGGTAAACCCAACACCATAATCTGACATTGTTTTTCTTTTAAAATTGCCACCAAGCCATCGACAGCCTGATTTAAATTTGTAACTTGTAAAGTTTCTAATCGCTGCGCCGTTACACCTAGCGAATCACTTATGGCCAAACCAACTCTTCTACTGCCTAAGTCTACACCTAATATTCGTTGCATTATTTTCCTACACAAAAACGCTTAAAAACACCATCTAAAATATCTTCACTTACTTCTGAACCGCGTAAATTATCTAAAATATCCTTGGCCTCCTCTAAAAACGTAACCGCAAATTCTTCAGGCTCATCATTTTGCAACATTTCTAAAGCCTGCTCTAAGCGTTCTAAAATATCAGCATGTGATTTTGACCACTGCGCACCTAAAGATGCCGTGTTAGTTTTGGATACAATATCAATTAAAGCATTATTAAGTGCACCTAAGCCATCACCTGTAATTAAATCAATAAATAACATATTGTCTAAATCTAAATCTGTATTCCGATGGGTTATTATTGCTATTTTAGGTAAATTAATGTTTTTATAATAATTTATTTGCTCTAAATCTATTGCTGTAGAGCCGTTAAAACATACAATGGCTACATCTGCTTGTTCTATCAAATTGCGATACTGTTTTTGTAAACCATATCGAAATTCATCATCAGCTAAGTGCGTTCCACAACTATCAACTAAACAAACCTGTCCACTGCCTATATCCAAAACAGCTTCTATTGAATCACGGGTAGAATGTGGCTCTGGACTAACAAATGAACGCCGTTTCTTACATAAAGCATTAAATAATGATGATTTGCCAGTATTGCTTGCACCTGTTATTAACACTCTTGTAAAATTACCACTACGTTGACTACCTTCACTAGGAGTTGTTTCTTGACACATTTTAATAATATTTTTTAATAATTGATGTATTTCTTGTGCATCTATAGCACCTATTTCATCTGGGCTAAATTCTAAACTAGCTTGCAACAAACCTATCACCGACACTAAACCTTCAGCTATTTTTTGCAATTTATCTGAAGTATCACCCTCTAACATGGTAAGCGCATGTCTGCGCTGAGATTCGTCACTGGACTGAATTAATTGCATTACTGAACGAGCTTGGGTTAAATCCATTTTACCATTTAAAAAAGCACGCTTAGTAAACTCTCCCGGTTGGGCAGGTTCAACATCTGCTTTAAATAATTCTCGACAAACATCATCTAATAGCACAGGATTTCCTGGCAAATGCAACTCAATAACGTCTTCTCCTGTATAACTATGTGGAGCCTTAAAATACACAATACCAGCAGGATATGCGATATTATCTTTGAGCGTAAAATAACAAGGCGTATACATACGCGGTTTATAATCTACAACATCTATAAAACCATTCAATGCGGACACCACACTAGATCCGCTAAGGCGTATTATACCTAACTCAGAATACTGGTTACCAGTAGCAATGGCGGCAATATTATCCATGATTTGGAAAGTCTCTAGTCTCTACATCAATACGGTAATTTAATACTGCATCTTTAACTGTTTTACCTAATTGCGCATATGTTTTCACAAAAGGAGGTTTTCTATCGCTTAAACCAAGCATATCATTTAACACTAAAACTTGTCCATCACAACTATTACCAGCGCCTATTCCAATAGTTGGGATAGATAAATCGGTAGTTATTTCTTGCGCTAAATCATCTGGGATATGCTCTAAAACAATGGCAAAACATCCAGATAACTCCAGCGCCTTTGCATCATTTTTAACTGTTTGCGCCTCGGCAGGATTACGCCCCACCTGTTTGAAATTTTTGGCTGTTTGAGGCAACAGACCCGTATGCGCAACCACATCTATACCAGAAGCCACAATAGCCTTAATTTCTTGTAAACGAGGGCCTTCAATTTTTACAGAATCTGCACCCGCTTCAATCAACATCTTAGCATTTTTCAAAGCCAAATTAACAGTTACATCACTACCATAAGGCATATCACCAATAATGTGAGTATCTGGAGCACCTCGTCTAACGGCGCTGATATGATGACACATAGTCGCCATATCAATATCACTTGTAGCTTTAAAGCCAAGTTCAACCATAGCAACAGAATCGCCCACTAAAATCATTGGTATATCCGCTAGCTCTAAATATTGTGCCATAACTGCCGAATATGCCGTCAAGACCGCTATAGGGGTACAACCCTTACGTTTTATTATTTCTTGAGAAGTTAATTTCATAGAACAAATTGTAACATACTTCTATTCTTCTGGCGAGTTTAGTATAATATAATTTTTTTCTATTGAGATTTTTATGTATCAAAATGCTCTATGTGCCTTTGGCGATGCTACAGTTTTGGTCATTGGTGATATTATGTTGGATAAATATACCTATGGAACTGTAGAACGCATAAGTCCCGAAGGCCCCATACCCATAGTCAAAGTAACTAAAGAAGAATACATCCCCGGAGGCTCTGCCAATGTCGCCAGCAATATAGCATCTCTAGGCGGACGAGCATTAATGTGCGGAATAATTGGTAAAGACCGCGATGGCGACATTTTATGTCAAGAAATGCAAAACAGAGGCATTGACACAGAAGGAGTCTTGCGGATAGACAATGTTACTACAATACGCAAAAGCAGAGTAATAGCCCAACATCAACAATTAATGCGTGTTGATTTTGAAGATAAAGCAGCTCAATACGATCATAAAGAATTAATTGAAAAAGCTAAATCTTTGGCAGCCTCTGCCGATATTATCATACTTTCTGACTACGCCAAAGGCATTATCACCAAAGAGCTTTGTATGATGTTGTCAGATTTAATCAATCAAGGCAAAACTGTTTTAATTGATCCTAAGCCACAAAATACTCATCTATATCCACATTCTGCTTTGTTGACACCAAACCGCAAAGAAGCCTACGGTATGAGCGGATGCGATGCTCTAGCAAGTATCGACGAAGTTGCCTCTACATTAGTCAAAAACACCAACTGTGATATATTAATGACCCTAAGTGAAAAAGGTATGTTATTTACACCCAAAAACGGCAAAGCCACCCATGTGCCTACTGTAGCTAGAGATGTTTTTGATGTTACTGGAGCAGGCGATACCGTTATCGCAACCCTAGCAATGGGCTTAGCCGTACAATTGCCAACCATTGAAGCTATGAATTTAGCCAATCATGCTGCTGGCATTGCTGTAGCGCAGGTGGGTTGCGCTGCCATCACTGCCAGTCAATTAAGCTCTGCCTTTAAAACAGATGATTCTAAAATTAAAACACGACCTCAACTAGCTAATATTATTGCTGAACTACAACAAAAAGGACACACCGTAGCTACTTTAAACGGATGCTTTGATATTATTCACCCAGGTCATATTTTTATTTTAAATCAAGCCAAAGCCCAAGCAGACTATTTAGTAGTGGCGCTAAACACCGATCAATCAATCAAACGATCTAAAGGTTCAGACCGACCCATTAACAATTTACATTCTCGATCTGCCGTAATGGCCGCCATGGGCATGGTTGATTTTATCACTGAATTTGACGAAGAAACACCTGTAGAACTACTGCGAGAATTACGACCAAACGTACACATCAATGATGCTACCTATGGTCAAGATTGTGTAGAAGCCCCCGTAATGCGTGAGTTAAACGGCCGATTGCATTTAATAGACAAACATAATTGCCCATCGACTACTGATACCATATCGAAAATTAAAAAATTATAAATTATGCCAATTAACCATATACAAAGCCTGCCCTACCTACATCAAAATTTACGCCAAAAAGGCGAAATTAAAACCACTGCTCAAGACTTTATCGTCTCAGAAATACCGCTTTACAAACCCGTTGGACATGGAGACCACTTGTATATCTCATTAACGCGCCAAGAAGAAAGCACCACTCAGGTTTTAGAAAACCTGAGTAAACTGTTAAACATTCGCAGTCGTGATATAGGTTGTGCTGGACGTAAAGATAAATGGGCTACTACTACACAAACCTTTAGTATCAATTTACCACACGATAACGAAGACGACCTAATCAAAAAAATAAAAGATGCCCTACCATACAAAATCAATAGCTATGGTAGGCATATCAACAAATTAAGAATGGGGCATTTGTTAGGTAATAGATTTATAATCAATGTGCATACCGGTGCATTGTTAGATGATATTTTACCAATTAAAAAAACCATTTTAAAATACGGTTTACCAAACTTTTTTGGTGAACAGCGTTTTGGATTTCACGAAAAAAACATCAACAAAGGCAAAGCATTGCTAAACGGCGAATATCGCGAACGCAAGCGCAACTTACGCGATTTATTACACAGTGCATATCAAAGTTATATTTTTAATTTATGGCTCAAAACTCGCATTGAAAATGGGGATTACCAAAATATTTTAGCTGGAGATTTAGCCAAAGGCACACAACGTGGCGGATTATTTACTGTAGAAGAACCAACTATCGAACAACAACGTTTTGAAAATCGTGAAATATGTTATACAGGCGCATTACCTGGCTATAAAATACCACCAACACAAGGTAAACCTGCTGAAATTGAAACACAAATATTTATTCAAGAAGGTATAGACAGTGAATTATTTAAAAAAGCTCGTCTACCAGGAAGTAGACGTATGGGAATTATCTGGTTAAATGCACTAGATATAACCCAACACCCACAAGGATTAAGCTTTCAATTTAGCTTACCGAAAGGCTCATATGCAACCAATTTGTTAAGAGAGTTCTTTATAACCTAAAACAATAAATTATGAACAATACCACTGTTTATTTAAAAACTAACAATATTCTTAAAAGCACTATTATAAAAAAGTTGGCTGAGAAGGTTAAACAAATTAAAACTATCGACAATAATATTTCTTTGGATATTTTTAAAGAGCAAGCCCTAATTATTTGGGAAAACCCACCAAGTAAAGAATCTGGCTTAGGCAAATTTTTACGTTTAATGTATACTCTGCCCCATATCGAAATCATCGCCGGATCATCAGATAAAATTAAAATTGAAATACAACAAAGATTGATAAAACAGATAAAACCAATAACTGCCAGCATAGACACAAGAAAACACAATAAACAAAACAATGATTTAATAGATTTTAATTTAACAGATAAACATATAATTTTAATTATCCCTCCAAATACAAATTATTCCAGCTTAGAAAGCACTTTAAGTAAGTATGGGGCAATACCTAGAACTTGCCAAATCCCTTCTATGCAAAACCGAGAAGAAGTTTCGACATTTAAAGAACGGGTAAAAAATGCCGATTTTATATTTGTATGGGCCGATATAGATTCTCCCAAAGAATACCATAGAATAGCGGTGGTATTAGAAAAAATGATGGACACCAAACCAATTTTAATATCAAAAAATAATTGGAAAAATGTATTAAATACACAATTTAAATTAGAAATACCCATAACAAAAAACACCGTAACAAAACAAAACGCCATTAACACAAACATTAATCATACTAATACAACCACGCAACTTGGCATCGATAAACTGTTTGAAACATACTTAGAATTATTACATCAATTCAAAGCCTATTCGTCATACCTAGAAAAACTTAGCGCAGGATTTGCAGCCGATTCCCCATTACATACATTACATATTCAGATAAAACGATGGCATAAAACCATACTAAACTATCGTAATTCTTTAAACAATTTCAAACCATACCCCACAAAACCTTGTCCTAAAAATAGTGCAAATTTATCCGCGCAATGGGATCAAATTAATTTATTAATTGAAGAACAAAGCGAAATTGTCAAAAATATATATAAAACACGCTTAGAAATATGCCAAACCATCAGTTATAGCAAACTTGGTCAAAGTTGCCTTAATATCTGGGGGATAGAAGTTAATTCTGCAATTAATTACATATCTAAGATCCTATTTAGAAATGAATTGCAAAAATTTTTAACAGATTTTATTAAAAATTTAAAAAACCGGATAGAAACTGACACATCATTAAAATTAAATAAACAAGACAAATTAACCAACGAAGCTGACATTGCCTTAAAAAGATACTTATTAAAATATCAACACAGTTGGGCAAGCTTTATAGATTTAGAAATTAATGATTTAAATTTAAATATCATTGATGAATTTTGGCACTTATATACAGATATCGCAATTTTATGGGGTGATTTAGCAAATAAAAAAAATAAACGTGCTATGGCACTACGTCAATTTTTAAGATGTGGAAAAGTACCTGAGCAACTAATTAATATGCCAAAAAATGCCAAAGCTTATATACCGGAGATTATGAAAATACGCTCTATTAATTTTAAATTTAACCACCAAGAAATGCATTGTGTATATTTTGATGAATTAATCGAATTATTAATAAAACATAAAGTAGCGCCCAGTTTTGATGAATTTATGGAACTCAACCAACGTGGCTCAACAGAATGGAAACAAGATAGAATCTTGCGAAGAGTAGCAACAGAATATAGATTAGAACGGATTTATACACAACAAATAGAAGTGTTAAACCAACGTATTCAAGATACAAGTCGTGATCATAAATATTATTTACAACAATTAAAAGAAACTAAAAAGTCAAATAGAGAAAAATATGATCAAATCGATGAATTAGCCCATAGTGCGCGCATCAAAAAAAGTCGTGCTAAAACGATGCTAAAAAAGATAATAGAGATGCAAGAAAACTTATCTGGCGATTTTGAAAAAAATCATTTTACAGATGAATTTCCACAAAAACATTGGATTTCTAAAGAAGTTAAAAATCTACGCGCCAAAATACGACTTATGAATAAACTAAAAGAATCGCATATTCCAGAAGTTTTAGCAGAAGAATTACAAGTCAATAAACCTCAAATTAGCACTGTTAAACAAGTTTCAAACAACCTAAACAATATTTTACATAATGATCCCAGCCTCTTTGATTTAACATTAATACCCCATAAAGCACGCAAAAACTCATTAATAACATCATGTCCTGCTATCTGCATTATAGCTCCAGGCGGTGGACAAACAGGCTTTAGTATGGAGCCTGCCACAGACTCTTCAGAGGGGAGACTTATATTACCTATGTTTATTAATAACAATATGGGTTTGCGTTATCAGCTTGTAGATTGCCTATCAGATTTTAGATGGGATAGTTGCATTGCTTCGGCAGGTTCTAACTGGGTCACAAGCGACACCTTTGTAGCAGCTTTTGCCAGATGCCGATGGGATTTTAGACATAAATCAAAAGAAGCACGAGAAAAAGCAATGATATACAAAGATGAAAATGATAAAATGAATTGGCGTAGACATTATCGTCTTTTTGAAAAAAGTGCCCAAGAAGCAGGTAAATTATTATTTTATAAAAATAAATTAGTCTACAAACAATGTATGCCATACTTTGTGTTACCTAATAATTTAAAAATATTAAAAGACTAATAAAAAAGGCCTCAACATTACATTGAGGCCTTTTTTATTAATTATATAATTAACTTGTATTATTTAGCTATTTTATTTAATTTTACGTCAAATTCGATAACCATTTTAGTGTTCTTTATAGCCGGAGCACGATATACAGCATTAGAGTGCACTTTGCCCAATACACATTTGACATTTTCACCGTTTGGTCCAACTGCATTAATAAACTTTGAACCACCTTTAAATTTCCAATTTGTATCATCTTCTAAATTGACTTCATTACCATTAATTTTGATATTGGTGTATTGATACCAAGGCGAACCAAATTCCTCTTCCTGAGCTTTAGGACGATATGCACCTAAAAACATTACATTTATTTCACCGCTAGCTCCAGGCATAATAGTTAAGCGAATATGACGCCACACATCTTCAGTAAAAAAAATATGTGATGACAAACAATATGGTGCTAAATTTTTGCGCCAAGTTTGACGTAAAAAATTTACCTGTTTGCTAGTTTCAGATCTAACCATATCCAGTTTTATCCGTGGGCTTAAGCCGGTTATATCAACACGACCCCACGTATTTACTTTACCGCTTGCAAAAGCTGTGGTTGCTAACAAACCAACCATTAACACTGTTACTGCTACATTTTTACATATCCCCATAATCTTCTCCTAAATAATAAGGGTTAACTTTCTAATATATATTATAAAACAACTGATATATTACATATATCACACGTAGTATAATAGCTCAAAAAAAAACAATATCAAGAGCTTTAATATCTATCTTATATCGAGCAATTAATTCATTTGCAGAAACATACCCAACACCTAAACCGTCGGCCACCGAACGATACACACAACTATCCTTATAAACATTTAAACCTTTTAACAAGCCACTATTTAGCAAACAAGCTTTTTTCAGCCCCGTTATCAGCAATACTTAACTTACACCATACGACAACGTCGTACTGGTAAGTGCCTATGCAGAAGAAAGCGCAACTGCCCCTGGCATATTTGCAACTGTATAATGTACAATATCATCGACTATATAAATTGGATTATCGTGCGTAGACGCTTTACCTATCTCGCAGACTTAGATCTGTGTTTTTTGTAAACACCTTTTTTACCACCTTGAAACGCCCCCGACTGTTTCTTAGCCTTAGACAAATCTGGCTGTACTCCAAGCCATTTAGCATCTAACTGCAATTTATCTTCTAATTTTTTCACCTCAAACAAATCCCTATTACCCACATAAGTCAAAGCCACACCCTTGCGCCCCATACGTCCTGCACGCCCCGTTCTGTGCGTATAAGATTCTAAATTAAAAGGAAAATCATAATTAATTACATGGGTTACATGATCAAAATCTAAACCCCTACCAGCAACATCTGTAGCTACCATAAATTTGATTTTTTTACTTTTAAATTTATTAAAAATATTAGATCTTTTAATTTGCTCCAAACCACCATGAATACATTCAACTGAATCAAATTTTTTATTTAATGCGCTAGATAATTCCGTAACTTTATCGCGACTATTAACAAATAGTATAGCTTGACCCACCTGTTCCGTCTCTAAGTATTGAAACAAATCATTTAAACGTTCTTTCCAATGCACCTTTTTAAAAAAATGTTCCAAACTAGTGGGCATTCTCTTTTCACCTGTAGTCAAACGAACTGTAACAGGCTCATGCAATATAGCTTTTGTCAAACGCTCTATTTCTTTGGGCATCGTAGCTGAAAACAGCAAAGTCTGATGCTTATGCACAAGACAGGACATAATAAAATCAACATCCTCAACAAAACCCATTTTCAACATCTCATCAGCCTCATCCAACACAACCGTAGCAACATCAGATAACTTTAAATCAGTATTATACAACATATCTATCAACCTACCCGGAGTAGCTACTAATATATGGACACCATCTTTAAGCTTTGCCAACTGAGGAGACATATCCATACCGCCACACACAGCAAACGCCTTTACCTTACTAAATTTAGCAACCCTCGAAACCTCTTCTTCATATTGTAAAGCAAGCTCCCTTGTAGGCACTAAAATCAAAGCTTGCAAGGTATTTTTAGTATCGTCAACCCGTTGAACTACTGGCACTGCACAAGCAGACGTCTTACCAGAACCTGTTTGAGCAATACCTAATATATCTTTACCATCCATTACCAAAGGTAAAGTTTTTTCTTGAATAGGGGTTAAATCGGTGAAACCCATTTTTTTAAAAGCCTTCTGAAGCTCGGGTTTTAAGTTAATTTCATCAAATTTCATTTACACGTCCTTTATGCTGGATTATGTCCAAACCACAAAGAGCAGCAGAACTAAAACCTTATTCTATCATCTCAAAATAAAGAAATAAAGCCTCTTGTATTTTAACTTTAAAAACATAGAATATCTAAAATGATAGTACGACCAAAAATACGTGGATTTCTATGTACAACAGCTCACCCACAAGGGTGTGCCGCAAATGTACAGCAGCAAATCGATTACATTGAAGCCCAACCCAAAGCAGGCAAGGGCCCAAGCCGAGTGTTAGTTATAGGCGCATCAAATGGTTATGGTTTAGCATCACGCATAACCGCTGCATTTGGATACGGAGCAGACACATTAGGAGTCTTCTTTGAACGCCCTGCCGACACCAAGAAAAAACGCCCCGCATCTGCAGGCTGGTACAACTCGGTAGCTTTTGAAGAAAAAGCAAGAGCAAAAGGATTGTACGCCAAAAGCATAAACGGTGACGCTTTTTCTAACGAACTTAAACAGCAAACCATCGAAGAAATTAAATCTTCCATGAAATCTGTGGACTTAGTCATATACTCATTGGCCTCACCAAGAAGAACACACCCTGATACAGGCATAAACTACGCATCTGTTTTAAAACCCATCGAAAAAAAATATGAGTGTAAAACTTTAGATGTCAACAATTGTAAAGTAACACCAGTATCAATAGAAACCGCCTCTGAAGAAGAAATTGAGCATACAAAAATAGTAATGGGTGGTGAAGATTGGTTTATGTGGATGAAGGCGTTAAAAGAAGCCAATGTTTTAGCAGAAGACTGCCTCACAGTAGCATATAGCTATAGAGGCCCAAAAATTACCCAATCCATATACGGTAAAGGCACAATCGGCGGAGCAAAAGACCATCTAGAAGCCACAGCTCCTGAAATCACCGAGCTTTTAAAAGACATTAATGGCAAAGCTTACGCTTCTGTCAACAAAGCTTTAGTAACTCAATCTAGCTCGGCCATTCCCGTTATGCCTTTATATATTTCATTATTATATAGAGTAATGAAAGATAAAGGCATTCAAGAAGGATGCATCGAACAATGTTACCGGTTGTTTGCCAGTAAATTATTTTCTGGACAAGAGCCTTTATTGGACGAAAAAGGACGTATAAGAGTTGATGATTTAGAAATGCGTGAAGATGTTCAAGAAGAAATAGGCAAAATATGGGACAATTTAGATTCTGATAACATCACTGAAATCACAGACATCGAAGGCTACAAGCAAGAATTTCTCTCGCTTTTTGGTTTTGGCTTTGAAGGCGTCGACTACGATGCCGATGTCGAAATAGATTTAAAACTAACTTAACAATAATGCCCCATATAGCAATTATATGGGGCATTATGGCTGGTAAAAAAAATATTGCCCTCTCTGTTACTGCAAACCTATTTGACACAAACAACCCCATAGAAAGTATCAAAGATATTATTAAAATTGGTGAAAGCAACACTGTCGAATTTAATCCACCATGCGCATGAATCTACACACCAATAGTTTGGCAAAGAAATAGAAACAGCATGGCTTAAAGGTATTGTTGCTTTTTTAAATACTAAAGGTGGTATTATCTTAATTGGAGTAACAGATAGCGGTGAGACATTTGGTCTAAATGAAGATAAATTTGAAAATGAGGATAGGTGTCATTTGCATTTTAAAAATCTTATTGCTGAACATATTGGTGCAGAATTTGCCACATATTCAAGTTGCACATAATAACTATTAGCGATAAGCAAATTGCCATTATAGTATGTTAGAGTTCATCAAAACCTGCTTTTTTAAAGCATAAAAAAATGAAAGTCTTTTTTATACGCAATGGCCCATCAAGTGACCAACTGCCAAATAGTAAAATTATAGAATACACCAAAAGACGCAAATAATATAATACTGTCTAATATCAGTCTTAGTCTATAAATCTTAATTCATTGACACTGAAATCATAACCACTACAATAACGCCTTTATTAATGTTTTTGGATAGTGTAACCGTATGAGTTTAAAGGATTTACGACAAAATATCGACGAAATTGACCAACGGTTAGTATCTATCCTTAGTGAACGCTCTAATATTGTAAAACAAATCGGTGCTTTAAAACATAAAAACAATGCAAACCCATTTGCCCCAGACCGTGAAAAAGCTGTATATGACAAAATTACAAAACTAAATCAAGAAGCGGGACAAAAAATACCTGATTTTATGATGCGTAATATATGGCGAGAAATAATGTCGGCATCTATTGCTATGGAAAAACCTATTAAAGTTGCTTATTTAGGCCCCGAAGCAAGCTTTACACATTTAGCTGCCAAATCCAAATTTGGCAACTCTATTGAAACGGTTGCACAAGCCTCAATACCAGAAGTATTCAAAGCCGTTTCAAGCGGCACCATTGCCTATGGCGTTGTTCCTGCTGAGAACTCTATGGAAGGATCTATCTATCAAACATTAGATATGTTAGCTGATAATAACCTTAAAATTTGTGCCGATATTTATTGTGCAATTCATCAAAATTTGGCAGTTAAAAGCGACACTAAAATAAAAAGGATTTATTCTCATCCTCAACCGTTTGCTCAATGTCGCAAATACTTGGCAAATCATTACCCTGATGCAGAACTAATTGAAACCGCTTCCACAACTAAAGCAGCCCAGCTAGTAGTTGACGAAGAAGGCTCTGCTGCAATATGCTCTATCGAAGCAGTTGAACTATATGGCTTAAAAACAATTAAAACAAACATAGAAGATGATAGTAAAAATACTACTAGATTTTTTGTAATTGCCGATACATTTGCAGGTGCAACTGGCAAAGATAGAACATCAATTATTGTTGAAGCCCATGATGAAGTTGGAGCATTAATAAATATACTATCACCTTTTAAAACGCATAACGTAACATTAACTAAAATAGAATCCCGTCCATTAAGAACTAGAGCTTGGGATTATATTTTCTTTATAGACTTTAACGGTCATGCCGAAGATCCTAATGTAGCTAATTTAATTAAAGAGCTCAGTCAAATAGCTAAACAAGTACAGGTTCTTGGGTCATTTCCTATTACAACACCACAAAACAACTAAGGAGTAATATTATGAGAAAAATTTTTATCGCTGGAAATTGGAAAATGTTTTTTACTGCCGATAAGGCTCGTGCTTATGCCACTGAATTAAAAGAAGCCTTAGCGGACATTAATGACGTTGATTTAGCAGTATGCACTAACCCCATTGCCCTTGAAGGCGTTGCTAAGATATTAGCTGGTTCAAACATAGGTGTCGGTTCGCAAAATTGTTCTGAAAACAACGAAGGTGCATTTACTGGTGAAGTAACAACTGAAATGGTAAAAGCTGTAGGCGCAACTTATGCATTAGTTGGCCATTCTGAACGTCGCACCATTTTTGGCGAAACAGACGCTATCGTAAATGCAAAAACTAAAAAAATCCTAGCGGAAGGCTTATTGCCAATTTTATGCATTGGAGAAACTTTAGAAGAACGCGAAGGTGGCATTACTGAAAAAGTAATTAAAACACAGCTAACCGCTGCCCTTGACGGCATTAGTGCCGAAGATATGGAAAAAATAACCGTAGCTTACGAACCAGTATGGGCAATAGGAACTGGTAAAGTTGCTACACCTGAAATGGCTCAAGAAACACATGCTCAAGCACGTCAAATTCTTGCCAATCTATACAGCGATGAGCTAGCTCAAAAAGTACGTATTCAATATGGTGGCAGTGTAAAACCTGAAAACGCTAAAGAACTTATGAACCAACCTGATATTGACGGTGCACTTGTTGGTGGCGCTGCTCTAAAAGCTGACTCTTTTAAAGGTATTGCTACTTATAATAGCTAAAAAATAATATGCTACTTGCACTACAAATTTTTTATGTTTTATGCTGTATCATTATGATTCTCGTTGTGCTTATGCAACGCAGCGAGGGCGACGGTGTAGCAGGTATGCTTGGCGGCGGTCAAGGCGAGGCCATTTTTGGCACAAAAACTATTAATGTATTAGCTAGATTTACCGCTATACTAGCTGTAGTAATGCTAGTTTTAATTGTTGTTTTAGGTAAAATGGGCAGTTCGGACAAAAGCTTAATGGACGATGTTCCCGTATCATCCACAATGCCAAAAGCAACATCTAAAAAAATAGCAACAAAAACAGCTAAGCCAGCGACAAATGTTAAAACTCCAGAAACAACATCTGGCAACAAACAAAAACTTGCAACTGAGCCTGGTTTACAGAAATAATATAAAGGCGGGTATTTAACCCGCCTTTAACACTGTGTAACAAGGAAAGTAAATGAGCCCAGTAAATCAAGATATACGCTTTAACCGTCTACAAGTAATCAATACGGCTTTATCTAGCGAAAAAGATTTAAATAAACTATTAGAACTGATTGTCAACGGCGCCCAAGAATTAACCCACGCCGATGGAGCTACCTTATACATACTAGACAATAAAAATGAGTATTTACATTTTAAAATAGTTGCCAATACCACACTTAAAATTTGGATGGGTGCTTCACATAGCCAAATAACATGGCCACCCCTACCTATGAAAATAGGCAAATATCCTAATTTAGCTAGCGTAAGCACTGCTGCAGCGACTATAGGAGAGGTTATTGACGTAGCCGACGTATACAAATGTAATCGTTTTGACTTTACCGGCACAAAAGAATTTGACTCGCGGACAGGATATAAATCACAATCAATGATTGTTGTTCCGCTCAAAGACCATTTAGATAATGTTATTGGGGTTTTACAATTATTAAATGCATTAGACGACAACAATAAAGTTATTGCCTTTAATAAGGAAGATAAAAAATTAATTGAAGCAATGGCATCACAAGCTGCCGTCGCCATTAACAATACCCAGTTAGTTGCCGATTTAAAAAACTTTTTGTATTCATTTATTTCGTCAATATCAAATGCTATCGATGTTAAAAGTGCATTTCAAACAGGTCATGTCAGGCGAGTAACAAAAATAGCTTGTATGATAGCCAAAAAAATATCCAACATCAAAACAGGTCCTTTTAAAACCTATAAGTTTAACCAACAACAACTAGAAGAAATACGCATTGCTGGGCAACTACATGACATTGGTAAAATTATCACACCAGATCATATACTATGTAAGGCAACTAAACTCGAAACAATCTTAGATGGTGCCGAAACTATTAATTTACGATTTGAAATTTTAAAAAGAGATCGTGAAATAGCAGCATTAAAAAAAGCCCTGGGCAAAAATATTATAGTTGACGTTAGTGATATTGAAGAAAATCAAAACTTTGTTATGAATGCCAATACTGGCAGTGAATTTATGAGCAAAGAAGATCAAGCCAAAATAGATCAAATTGCAAAGATACCATGCACAATCAACAATAAAACACAACCACTGCTAGCTCAATGGGAATGTGAAAATTTAAAAATTGCCAAAGGAACACTCAATAATCAAGAGCGACAAATTATTCAAGATCATGTGGTGCATTCGATAGAAATGCTTGAAGAATTGCCGTTTCCAAAAGATTTATGTCACGTACCAGAAATAGCAGGCTCACACCATGAAAAACTTGACGGTAGCGGATATCCCAAAGGCAAATCTAAAAAAGACCTATCTTTAGCCGCAAGAATTATGGCGGTAGCAGATATTTTTGAAGCATTAACAGCTAAAGACAGACCTTATAAACAACCTATGTCATTAAATCAGGCATTAAAAATTATGGGCCTTATGATTAAAGACAACCATATCGATGGCAATATATTTGAATGTTTCATCAATGAAGGCGTTATGAAACAATATTGCCAAGAAGAGCTTAGCCCTGAACAAATCAAAGATTATCAATGGTGATATAAAATGAACTCTCAATTAATATATATTTCTACTGCTAAATTTCATAGCGCGCTACAAATACCCATATTTAAAGAATCTGACCCTGCCAATGCGCTACATGGCCATACATTTTCTGCAAGAGTATTTGCCAATCTTCCTCAAGCTTGGAAATCTTTTAAAGGTGGTGAATCTGATATGTTAACCACAGAAATCAACCGTGCAATCAGCCCCCTTAATTACAACCATCTTAACAAGATAATTGATATACCAACTGATGAAAATATCGTCCGGTTTATTCGCAACCAATTACAAATACCAAATATAACCCAAGTTGGTGTACAAAGCACCGATGATAATGGTGTTGACCTAGACATTGAAAACAAATTGCATATATGGCGTAAATACCGATTTGAATCCGCTCACTATCTTCCAAATGTGGAAAAAGGACACCAATGCGGACGAATGCACGGACACGGCTTTGAAGTTGTTATTCATTGCAATCAAACATTAGCTGACAACCAAAATATGGGCATAAATTATGCGGTTATAGATCGGGCTTGGCAGGATATATTTAATCAATTAAATTATAAATGTCTTAATGATATAAAAGGCTTAGAAAATCCTACTAGCGAAATGCTATCCGCTTGGATTTGGCATAAATTAAAAAATACCCTTCCATTAAGCTGGATAACTGTTTACGAAACCGCTACTGCAGGTTGCCATTTTGATGGCACTAATTATAGGATATGGAAAGAACAACGCTTTGAAAGTGCATTAATACTATCTGATGCTCCAAAAAATCACAAAGCCCGTAATATGCATGGCCACAGCTATATATGCCGATTACATTTATCTGCTCCACTCGATAAAATAATGGGGTGGACAGTTGATTACGGTGATGTAAAAAGTATCTTTAAGCCCAGCTACATACTATTAGACCATCATCGCTTAGACACATTAACAAGCAACAGTAATGGCTCGCTAGAATCCACCTTAAAATGGATTAAAAAACAACTATTATCCGATTTACCTCAACTTGACCGAATTGATTTATTTAATACACCTGGCAATGGTGCATCATTGTCATGGGGAAACCTTGGTCCCGCTTTACCATCATAAATAAAATTTAAGGTGTAACATAAAATGCTACACCTTAATTATATTATAAATTTTCTATATAACGAATAGCTTCTATGCCTGCCTTACAACCAGAACCAGCCGCAGCAATACCTTGACGATATAGTTTATCGCCAACATCTCCTGCACAAAAGACACCTGCTATATTAGTCTGTGTGCGATAATCATTAATAACATAGCCCTCTTCGTCTTTGGCTAACTCTTCACCAAAAGCTAAAGTATTTGGATTATGACCTATCGCATAAAACAACCCATCTACAGATATACTACTAATTGATTCATCTTGCATATTTTTAATATTAAGTCCTGTAACTTTAGTATCATCCCCTGTAATTTCATCAATAACTACTGGAGTAATCATCTCAATATTCTCTACTTCTTTACAGCGATCTATCATTACTTGAGAAGCACGAAACTCATTGCGACGGTGAATTAAATACACTTTATTGCAAATTTTAGCTAAATAAGTAGCCTCTTCCATGGCAGTATCCCCTCCGCCAACTACAGCAACATCTTTACCTCTAAAGAAAAAACCATCACAAGTAGCACAAGCACTTACCCCCTTGCCCCAATAATCATCATGGCCTTTTGTCTGGCTTAAAAGTTTAGCACTCGAACCGGTGGCAATGACAACTGCATGAGCCTCGTAAGTTGCAGAATCAGTAATAACCTTATGCTTTGAGCCCTCTTTACCATACTCAACTTTATTGACTAACTCTGTTTTAAATTCTGTTCCAAATTTTTCTGCCTGCTTAATCATATCCATACAAAGCTGAGGCCCCATAATACCATTTGGAAAACCAGGAAAATTTTCAACATCAGTGGTTGTCATTAACTGGCCACCTGCTTGATTGCCATGTAATACAACTGGGGTATATCCAGCACGTGCCACATAAATGGCCGCAGTACAACCTGCTGGGCCAGAGCCAATAATAATTACATCACTCATTTTTTTCTCCATTAAAAATTTAATTTATATTATTTACATTTAAATATGAAATTACCAAAGATATGAATAATCAATATCATACTAAACATTGCGCACAAAGCTATGATTGGATTCCATACCCAAGCAAGTTTAACAAACCCATAATACGCAACTAAATAAGGATAGACACCTAAAAATAGCATTCCAGATAACGCCCCTATAATCAAAGCATAAGGCTTAATATTACTAAAAAAGAAAGCCGCTAAAAAAAAGCCCAATAGTGGCCCCGTAAATAAAGATAAATATTTATAAGCCATCTGCAATAAATTACTACTATCATTTAAGCAAATAAAAGCTGCTGCGATACCGACACACCCCCAAATCACAGTCCAAATTTGTACCAACTTAACCGAAGTAGAATCGTCCTTATTGTAAAAATCCATTACTGTAGTATTAGCCAATGCTGAAATTGCAGAATCTAACGAACTCATCGCCGCGGCAAAAATAGCAGCTACCAATAAACCTGCCGAACCTACTGGCAATGCGTGAGTAATAAAATAAGGAAAAATCTTATCCACCCTAATCGACTCGGGCAACGGCGCTACAGCGTGATAATAACTCCATAAAAATATACCGACTGTATAAAATAAAAAGGCTACAAAAAAACCTATTACCACCGAAAGCAATGAAGAATAATTAGCATGCCGTGCCGAACCAACCGATATATAGCGTTGAACAAACTGTTGATCACAACCGCGTATGGCAATTTCAAAAACAACATAAATTAAACTTGCCGAAAATAACGTCCTAGCATTTGCCAAATCCATATCCAAATCTATTATTTGTGTATGCCCCGCTTGCGAAGCAATATTCCACGCATCTGAAAAAGAGTTAAATTGCATACCTATATAAACCAACACAAATACACCGCCACCAAACAATACTATAAACTGAATCACATCTGTCCAAATAACAGCACGAATACCGCCAACACAAGTATAAGCTACTGCAATAACGCCAGTAATAATAATTGATAAACTAGGCGATAATCCTGATATTTCAGATAAGATTAAAGAGGGTCCAAATATAGTAACGCCTGTGCGCAACACTAAATGCCCCGTATAAAAACCAGCCGCAACCAAACGTACAGAACGATTAAAACGCAATTCTAAAAGTTGATACGCAGAAGAAACATTAGCTTGGGCAAATCGTGGTATAAAGATAAACCATATTACGGGTATGGCCAATAATCCCCCAAGACTATACATCAACATAGTCATATTATGCTGATACGCTTCTGATGGATTACCTAAAAAAGTATTTACACTAACCGATGTAGCAATCAATGACACCCCCACCGCAAACCAAGGCATACTACGACCACCAAATAAAAACTCCCCTGCATTTTTACTTTTACCAGCTAAAGCCAAACCTAAACCAGAAGACAGCACTAAATAGACCACTAAAACACACCAATCTAATATACTAAACACCCACTATCTCCACGAATATCATCTTGAATTTAACCATAATGTTCATATACTACTTTCTTAGGTAGAAGAGTTATATCTTACAAAGGATTATACCATTTTATGCTACAAACTTCATTAGAAACCACATTAGGGCATATTGAGTTATTTAAAAATAGTAGTGATTTAATTATTATTTTAAATAATCAACTAGAAATTACATATTCTAATCCAAAATATCACCAGACGCTCGATATTGATTCTTATGAAACCCGTCATTATTTAAGAGACTTTCGCTTAGCTGACCCATATATAACCCTATTTAAAGAATGTTTAGAAAACGGTGAAAATCAAAGTAAAAAACGTGTTAATTTAATAAAAAGTGATGGACGCGATTTTGAATTTGCAATGCATATAACACCTTTAAGTGATGGCACACAAGTACAAGGGTTATTTTTACAAATATCGCCAAGTACATCAAATAAAATAAGCTATGATGTATCTGATATTCGTAATATTGCCAAAGATAATCAAAGAGAGTTAACCGAATTAAAAATGGCTCTTGAACGAGAAACAGCCGAAAGAAAAAAAGCCAAACAACAAGCCAAGTTAGCATCATTAAAAGTAATTGATCAAAATAATAAGCTCCTTGAACAAATTGAACTATTTAGAAAATTTGTACCAAGCCCTTTTGAACAAGCCGTTGGACAAAGAAATTTTGACATTGACTCTGTACATAGTCGTGAAGAACCATATTCCGTACTATTTTGTGATATTCGTAAATTTACCACATTTTCAGAAAGCATATCATCCACTGAATGTTTTAAATTTTTAAATTCATACTTTAGAGTTATGGAACCTGACATTCGCGGTTTTGGTGGCTTTGTATATCAATATATTGGCGATGGTATCATGGCATTATATAAATACGATAATAAAATGGCTGCCAACAACGCCCTACATTCTGCTATCTCATTGCAAGATCGCATTGTTATATATAATACTGGACGCAAACGTGCTGGATATGAGCCCATCTCAATTGGCATAGGCATCAATACTGGACAAGTAGCCATAGGCATTGCAGGTACAAATCACCGTATGGGATCGGGGGCTTTTGGCTCAACTGTTAATTTAGCCTCACGCTGCGAGGGTATTACCAAAGAACTAAGTGCTAAAATTATAATCACAGAATATACCTACCAACGTTTAAACAATCCTAAAGCTTTTTTAGTTAGATATTTGGGTAAATCAAACATCCGTGGATTAAAAAAATCCATAAAACTATACGAAGTATTTAACGCAGATGAACCTAGAGTACGCGAAGAAAAACTAAAAAACTCAAAAGAAACAGACAACGCATTTGAACTGTTGGAACAAAACAACCGACAAAAAGCATATATGTTTTTTAGACGTTTAGAACGCCGTAGCTCCTATGATAATTTACCTTCTATTATGGTAAAGCGATTGCGTTCACACGCATAAGATATGCAACCAAAACTATTAATAACTGGAGCAACTGGTTTTGTAGGCCATAACCTTTTAAAAGCATCTAAAAACAATTGGGATGCTTGGGGACTTGCTTGTCAAAGCGCCCAAAAACATCAATATCCTTATTTACAAAATGTAGATTTGTGTAATTACAAACAAATAAAAACATATTTAAAAAATACAAAACCAGATGCAATTATACACTTAGCTGCTCATTCAAACCCCAACGAATGTCAAAACAATCCACACACCGACAAATTAAATATATATGCAGCAGCTGATTTAGCTGGCTTAGCTAGCGATACGCATATCCCATTTGTGTTTAGCTCTAGTGATTTAATTTTTGACGGTCAACACGCCCCTTACGACGAAACATCACCATATAACCCTTTAAGCAGATATGGCGAACAAAAAGTAATTGCCGAAACAAAAATCTTGCAAAGATATGATCAAGCTACTATTTGCAGATTGCCATTAATGTTTGGTTGGGCACCACCACAAACAAAATGCCTTTTAAGAAGCATGGCCAATGCCATTAAAACTTACCAACCTTTAAAACTATTTGTGGATGAAGTTCGCACACCAGTTGACGCATTTGATGCCGCTCAAGGCTTATTGTTAAGCATTACACAACCTTCTAGCATATTTCACTTAGGAGGCAAAACAAGCCTATCCAGATTTGAACTTGGACATCTATTAGCCATGCAATTAAAAATTAACAATCCAAACATTATTACTGTCAATCAAGACGATATTAATATGCCTGCCCCGCGCGCAAAAGACGTAAGTTTAAAAAGTGAAAAAGCTTTTAACATAGGCTACTCACCTCACAGCCCTTCTGATATAATTAAAAATTTTATAAATAAAGAAAACGAAAGACTTAATAATAAATGACTTACTATAATGGCTACATCGACAATCAAGGTGATTTAAAACGAATATGTAACGAATTACACGAACAAAAAATCATAGCCATTGATATGGAATCAAATGGCTTTTTTCGCTACCCAGAATTTATTTGTTTAATTCAGGTAGGTTATGATAACAAACAATTTTTAGTCGATCCTATCGCCTTAAAAAATATTGACCCATTAATCGAGATTTTTCAAAACCCAAAACACTTATTATTACTACACAGTGGTTCTTATGATGTTACTAGTTTTAAACGAGATTATAATTGCACCTTTGGCAACCTATATGACACATCAATTGCGGCTGCTTTTTTAGGACACACCAAACTGGGTTTAGACAACATTATTAAAGAAACCCTAAATATAGATATACCAAAAGATAAAAGTTTACAACGTAGCGACTGGACAAAACGTCCTTTGAACTCTAAACAAATTACATACGCCAAAGCAGATGTTAAATTTTTACATGAGTTATATTTTAAACAAACTGCAAAGTTAAAAACATTAAACCGTTTAGAATGGGTTCAAGAAGAAAGCGCCCTGTCCAAGGCAATACCCTATCGTCAACCATCACCACCAGAAGAAAATTTTTTAAAAGCCAAATTTGTTAAACGACTATCACCAAAAGCTAAGGCTATATATCGTGAAATTTTTATATATCGCGATAAAATTGCCTTAGAAAAAGGCGTGCCTCCTTTTAGAATTTTTCATAATGATTTAATTTTAAAATTCGCTGAACATTGTGCCAAAACAGAAAAACTACCTTCGCGAGAACTAAAATTGCCACGCCCAAATATAGACGGTATTAAACAGGCAATTCAAAAAGGCCTAGATAGCGAACCATTTTATTATTCACCAGAAATGCCAATTGCAAAGATGCTAAACGATAACCAAGCCAAAAAATTAAAAAAATTAAAAAAATGGCGTACAAATTTAGGCGAAAATTTAAACATTGCTGCCCCATTAATTTGGCAAGCTACACATTTAGAAATATTAGCCCAATGTAATAACCGCACCGAAGCAAAACAAAGCTTTAGCAATCCTATTGTGCGCAATTGGCAAAAACAAAGCTTTGGCGACGACCTACTTAATTTCTTGGAGACCCTCTAAGTTTTCTTTTATTTTAGTATCTACTAGCAAAATATGCTTTACTAACCAATCTTTTAAGAAATCTAAAATCTCAAAGCCTATTAAAAACGGCATTTCCATAATTTCGTTTTCAAATATTTCAAGTCTTTTTTCAAAAAATCTATGCAAACGAATATGATGTTTAATATCATTATATTTGTATTTCTTCAATATTTTCTCTTCATCTCTAAAATGGATAAAAGTATATTCTCGTAACTCTCGTAAAGTGGCAATAATAGTTTCTATACCTAATGCATGCTCTATATTGCTATATAAATTATTAATCAATCTAATTAAATATTTATGTTCATTATCGACAACATCGATACCTGTTAAAAGATTATCCGACCAAGCTACAAAAGTCTCATCCTGATTGGCAAATTTTATACCTATTTCACGTTGTTCAATATCAATAACAGCATCTTGATATAAAGACTGAATTTGTAATACTTCATCTATAGAATCCAAGAATATTTCAATTAAATTAGGGTCAAAATGTTTACCTGATTCTTTTTTTAATAAATTTAAAATATCATCTAATGCCCACGCTTGTTTATACGGCCTAGCAGAGCTAAGCGCATCAAAAACATCTGCCACTGCGCAAATTCTAGCAAATAGAGGTATTTCTTCTCTTTTTAAGCCACGTGGATAACCGCTACCGTCCCATTTTTCATGATGGCTTAAAGCTATATCTTTAGCTACTTCTAAATATTCGCTAGTTGTTTCTTTTAACAAATTAGCACCTGCTGTAGTATGCGTCTTGATAATGTCAAACTCGGCTTTTGTTAATTTGTCTGGTTTTAACAAAATAGAATCCTGAATTGCAATCTTACCAACATCATGCAAAGGGATACCATTTTTTAATAATTCAATTTGATGATTAGATAAATTTAATTTTTTACCTAATAAAACAGCATAATCTGTTACCCGTCTAACATGGTTGCCTGTTTCGTTATCTCTAAATTCTGAAGCTATTACCAATTTATGCAAAAGCTCCCTTTGAAAATACTCCGCTCTAAACTGATTAATTTTAAATTTTTCCTCTAAAATCTTTTTACCAATAACAGTGGATAAGGCCGTTGATAAAAAAGTTAAAAAGCTTTTTTCTTCTTCTTGCGGATTATGCTCCTCTGCAAAGTAAAGAACTACAACACCTAATAATTCTTTACCGGCCAACAGTGGAATAGAATAATGTTTTTGAGTTGTTTCGCCTTGAAACTCAACACCTATGTGTTCATTGTTATCTCGATAAACAATTGTTTTTAAAGCGGCAGCTTTACCGCAATAACATTGACCAGCTGCAACTTTAGCACAAGTAGTTAACTCATTTTTATTAAAATTTTTATGAGCTATCATGACAAGCTCATTGTGTTTATTAAGCAAAAACACACAGCCCTTATCGTCTATCTTTAACCAAGCCAACTTAGATAATATCCGCAAGAGCTCTGCAAAATGCATTTGGATTGAATATTCCTTAAACGTAGTTTGTAACAGCTCTGAAACAACCTCAGCGGTCGTTGTAAAAATACTTTTATCAACATCCATTTAAATTTCCTTAAATTACAGATTATATAAGACAACTTGTCTTATCGATATAACGTCTTAAATATATTCCACAAACAAATCTAAATCCTTTTTTTAAATAGAGCCAAACACTCTATATGTGCTGTCATGGCAAACATATCAAAAGGAGTTATCTCCATTAAAACATATTGCGAACTCAACTCATTAATATCACGTTTTAGTGTCTTAATGTTACAACTAGAATAAATAATATGCTCGGGAGAGAGTTTAATAATATGCTTAATAATTATATCGTTTAAGCCTCTACGTGGCGGATTAACTAAAACAACATCAAAAAATCTGCTATTATTTTTAATAAAATTTGATACATCGTCTGCAATAAATTCAATACACTTAGATGCTTTATGTTGCTGTTTAGCTAAATTAGCACATCTTATAGCCTCTTTAGAAATTTCAACCCCAAGCACATTGCGATTAGATTGAGCTGCAAATAAAGCAAATGCGCCCACCCCACAATATAAATCTAATAACGATTTAGATTGGATATTGTCTAAAATTTGACCTACTTGTCTATAAAGTTTAATTGCTACATTTGAATTGATTTGAAAAAAACTACGCGTGCCCAACACTAATTTAACATCATCTAAATCAGCATTAATCACAGTTGCATCAGTTAAATAAATCTCTTTTTGCCCCTCCAGAACAGCCTTAGGTTCAGGTTGAATATTAACTGTCAGCACCTTTAATTGTGCAAATTTATCTTTTAAAACTTCTTTAAATAGTTTTTTAATGCGTGGTGTTGATTCACTAGAACGCAAAACAAAACGCAACATAATCTCTTGAGTTTGTTCACTTTGGGTAACTAATAGATATTTTAACTCACCTCTACGCGTTATAATATCATAAGGAATTAATTTATAATTTTTAAGATTATCCTTAATCAAAGATAATAAACTGTTAATATCTGCCAAATGCAATGGGCAATGTACAATATCATGAGCATTGCCATCTCTATCTAAAAAACCAAAAATTGGTTCATCAACCGAACCCAACACTCCTATTTTAGCTTTATTGCGAGATTGTATTACATAATCACTAGGAACTATAGGATTAACAATACCGGCAAAGGCATTATCACATATTTGTTGTTTAACCGCTATGCTTTTTGCATAGCCAATATCCATAAAATTACATGAATTACATTGCTGTGTATCAAAATAAATACATTTAATCATATGCAGTTAATCTTAAAGGTTTTTTTGTATGAATAAAGCTGAAAAAATACCAATTGTTAAGCTTGAACCAAAGCATATTAAGGCTATAATTCTGCCTTTATTTTATTCACATTATGGAGACTTAATATGGCTGAAAAAGGCACTATTTCTGTAAGTACAGATGACTTATTTCCAATTATTAAAAAATGGCTGTATTCTGAGCACGATATTTTTCTGCGTGAATTGCTCTCAAATGCAGTGGATGCTATCACTAAACATCATCATTTAATTATTACTGGTGAAAGCAATCACAAGGATATTAAACATAACATTACTGTTACCACCGATTCTGAAAAAAAGACCATCACTATTAAAGATACCGGTCTTGGTATGACCGCTGAAGAAGTAAAAAAATACATCAATCAAATAGCTCTTTCTAGCGCAGAGGACTTTGTTAAAAAGTTTAAAGATGCTGGCCAAGACGCTCAAGTTATTGGGCACTTTGGGTTGGGTTTTTATTCTTCTTTTATGGTTTCTACTAAAGTCGAAATCCGCACCCTTTCATTTCAAGAAGGCGCAGAAGCAGTTTACTGGGAATGCGATGGTTCTACATCGTTCTCAATGGACAGTTGCGACAAAACGGATGTTGGCACAGAAATAACACTATACTTGGATAAAGATTCTGAAAATTTTGCCGATGAGTATTCCACACGTCAAACTATGGAGCGCTATTGGCAATATTGCCCGTTTGATTTAAAATTAAACGACAATCAAATTAATACTGAAAAAGCTATTTGGGCAGAAAACCCTTCTCAAGTTAAAGAAAAACAATATAAAGAATTTTACACTAAAATGTTTCCAACTGGCGAAGAACCTTTGTTTTGGATTCATTTAAATTTTGACTTACCATTAAATCTACGTGGTATTTTATATTTTCCAAAATTAACCAATGATCCTAATGGCAATAAAGGTCGCATTAAATTGTTTAGCAATCAGGTATTCGTAACTGATGAAACCCAGGATATAGTACCTCCATTTTTAGAGATGTTACGCGGTGTTATCGATTGGCCAGATATGCCATTAAATGTAAGCCGCTCATCATTGCAGGGCAATCCAAAATTAAAGAAAATTGCCGCACGTATCACCAAAAAAATCGCCGATAAATTAAATGGTTTACGCAAAAACAACTTTGACGACTACGTTGGCTTTTGGAAAGATATTAACCCTGTAGTTAAAATTGGCGCTATTCAAGATCGCGAATTTTATGATCGAGTCAAAGATAGCATTATATTTAAAAGTGCTAATTCTGGTGAATGGACAAATTTAAGCGATTACTTAGAGCGCGCCAAAGAAAATCACGAAAATAAAATTTATTACGCCAGTGATGAACACGCACAAGCCAGTTACATAGAAATGTTTAAAAAACAAAATAAAGAAGTGCTTATTTTAAACTCTTCTATAGATCCACATCTAATTCAATTTTTAGAATATGGTGGCGGCGGTATGAAATTTCAACGTATTGATTCTAATTTAGAAGATGCTACTACTAATGCCGACAAAGAAGACAGTAAAGAAGAGCAAAAAGAAAATAAACAGATTATCAAGTTATTTAAAAAATCAATTGGTGATAAAAAAGTCAAAATAGAAGTCAAAGAATTAGGTTCTGCTGATATCCCTGCTGTAGTGATTTTACCAGAACATCAACGCCGCTTACATGAAATGCAGGCGATGAACTTAACCGAACGCACCTTTGTCGATGAATATGATTTGATTATTAATTCAGCTAGTCCTTTAGCAGCCAAATTAACTAGCTTAGATGCTGCCAAAAAGACTACAGAAGTAGATTTAATCTGTAAGCACGTGCACGATCTAGCCCTAATAGGTCAAAACAATTTTGATCCAACTAAAATGGGTGAATTTATTAACCGTAGTAATAAAATTATTAGCATATTAGCTAGCTAATGAATTTAGTTTTAATTGGTTTTACCAGTTGTGGTAAATCGGCGGTGGGTAAAGTAATTGCCCACCGTCTCAATTATCAATTTTTAGATTTAGACTTAGAAATTATCCAATTAGACAAACATAAACGCAGTTGTCGTGAAATTTTTATTCAGGACGGCGAGGATGCATTTAGAAAGTTAGAAGCCCAAGCTTTGCAAAATTGTAGCAGTTTAACCAAAACAGTATTGTCGACAGGTGGTGGTACTCCTTTATGTATAGCCAATCATTCATTGCTCAATACAATAGGTAAAATAGTTTGGATAAATGCGTCAGCAAAAACATTATTTGATAGAATGAAAATCAAAAAAGGATTACCTGCTTTCTTACAAAATAATCCTACCGTTGAATATTTACAAGAAATTTTAAATCAACGTACACCAATCTATAAACAACTAGCAAACTCTTGCATTAATACTGATTTATTGACCATCGAAGAAGTGGCTGATAAAATTTTAGCAGAATTTAACTTTATCTCTTAGGAAATTACTATGGCAGGCAACAGCATCGGAACTACTTTTAAAATCACAACTGCTGGAGAGTCTCATGGTCCTGGCAATGTGGTTATCATTGATGGTGTACCTGCCGGCTTAAAATTATCCATTGACGATATTCAGCCCGATTTAGACCGTCGTCGCCCTGGGCAAAGCAAAATAGTAACCCAACGCCAAGAAGCAGATCAAGCCGAAATCTTATCTGGAGTTTTTGAAGGGCGCACTACAGGCACTTCATTAGCAGTTTTAATCCGCAATACAGATCAACGCTCTAAAGATTATTCTAACATTAAAGATAACTACCGCCCTGGACATGCAGACTTTACTTATAATGCTAAATACGGCTTTAGAGATTATCGCGGTGGTGGACGGGCTAGTGCCAGAGAAACCAACGTCAGAGTAGCCGCTGGTGCAGTTGCAAAAAAATTATTAAAACAATATTGGAATGTCAATATTTTAGCTTATACCCAACAAGTAGGCGATATTATCGCCAATATTAATAACCCTGAATTAATTACATCATCACAAATTGAAGCCAATCCTGTACGTTGCCCTGATGTCAATACTGCCATTAAAATGGAAGCTCTCATTCATAAATTACACGAAGAAAAAGATTCTATAGGAGGTATTGCACAAATTATCGCCACAGGCTTACCGGCAGGATGGGGTGAACCCGTATTTGATAGACTCAAAGCAGATTTAGCCAAGGCATTGTTTTCCGTTCCCGCTGTTACGGGTGTAGAATTTGGGTCAGGCTTTGCAGTAGCCACTGCAAAAGGCTCTGAAAATAACGATTGTTTTAATATTGCAGACAATCATATCATCACATCAACAAATAATCATGGTGGTATTTTAGGCGGTATCAGTAGCGGTATGCCGATATTAATTCGCGCAGCTATTAAACCAACTTCGTCATTACCTCAAACACAAAACACGGTCAACACCTACAAACAAAAAACTACCATCAGCACCAAAGGACGTCATGACCCTTGTTTATTGCCACGCTTTATACCAATCGCCGAAGCAATGGTAGCTATTACACTAGCCGACCACGCCTTACGTCAAAATGCGATGCAATTACATTAATAAATGTATAAATACTGTAAAAACAAACAAATCTAAGCAAATAATTTTAATCTATTTCAAAGATTACATATAAAACACTCTAAGGAATGCAAATATGCAAGAATTGACTTATATATTATGTCAAAATTTAGATGAAGACTCTTTTAAGGATAAAATTACCCAATTAAGGATACTTATTGACAGACATAGGCTGACATTCGATTTTGCACAAGCAGTTATACTAGATAAAATCGAACCCTGTACAGGTTTGCTAAATGGCAAAGAATGTAATGCCGTTGCAATACCTTTTTTATTATCAAACCATCGTGAACTTGCTACTATGAATTTTTATATGCGTCGCTGTGCCAAAGACATTGGTTTAATACTAAGTGGATTGCGTTTTCCAGACGGCGGGTTTGTTGATATGTATGAATAACTCAAACTCAGTAATTTCTGTAAAAACAAATTAAAATTAAGTTAAGTATTATTGTAAAATTTCAGTATATAAAGCTTGGGCTTCTGAAACTGTGCGTTGCCAAGAAAAATCAACTACCCTATTGTACGCTTTTTCGGCTTGAGCTTGTAAAAATGACTTATCTTCAATAAAAGACTTAATGGCATTTGCCAACTCTTGCTTATTGTCTAAATCGACAATAATCCCACCCTCTTGGTTTAAACCAACTGATTCTGGCAAACCACCTGCACGAGTTACAATCACAGGCTTTTTAGTTGCCATTGCTTCAAAAACACTTAAACACATAGCTTCGCTTTTGGATGGTTGAATATACAAATCGCACATATTTAACAACCTTGGCATATCTTGGTAATCAACATGATCTAACAAAATAATACGCTCGTCAGAAGCTTCTATTACTTTGCGTGCATATTTAGTTCTATCCTCATTAGGGTTTTTATCACGCCTTATTTGACCAGCAATTAATAGTCTAATCTGTGAAAAATTGGATAATTTTTGAACTATTGTTTCTACTAAAAATAATGGATTTTTAATTTCAGAAATATGTGCTATACATAATATAACAAATTTATTCTCTAAATTATGATTCTGAAACACTTTAGGCTGTGTATCAATAGTGGCATGAAAGCGGTTTAAATCTACTCCATTATAAACAACCCTAGACATACCATGCCAATTATTACGTTGAGCCATATTATTCATAATAAATTTACTACACCCTACCAAACAATCAAAACAATGAGGTATAGGATCAGAACTTTCATTATGAACTTCATATAAAATTTTAGGTTTATATGTAAGCAGTTTTACTACACCACCCATGACCATTGGCTTATTATGAAAATGTAATATTTGAGGTTTATATTTATTAATTATCCTTGCAACACGTTTTACATAACTATTAGGATCCCATCTAGTCCATTTTTGAAATACTCTTTTATAAATTGCACTTATATAAACTCTATGATAATACACGCCATTACGATATTCGTCATCAACATATTCTGGGTGCCTAATGCAAACAATATGGTTTTCAAAATCACTTGTACCCTCAGCAATTTTTTGAACTACCAAATTAATACCGCTACTTTTAGACAAGGGTATAGTTTGAAATGGCGGTACTATATGAAAAACCTTATTCATCACACACTTCTGATTTTGTAGCCATTAACAATCCTGCCATAGCAAAAAACAATAAACCTTCTTGATCTAAAGAAACTTCCTCTATTAAACTTTGAAACATAAATGCCATAAATAAAGATATAAACATCAAACTAGATAAATACGCTGTATCTAAACTAACACTAACCAATAATTGTTTAGCTATTGACAATAAATATATAAAGAAATATAAAAACAAAACTACACCAACTATACCTAGTTGCAATAATAAACTAATATAAAAATTATGCATATGCGATGGCACTTCAAAAATAGGTTTATTTGGATACAACATTTTATATCTATGCACAAACATTGATTTAAAATTATGCCATCCAAAACCTGTGCCAAATAACATACTTTGTGCTGAATCTGACCACATATTTAAACCAACACGCCAAAATAATGGCCGACCTTTCAATAAGCCATTCTGACCTTCTGTAACTATTTCTGCGGATAATACCTTATTAGAAGTATGCCCATCATTAACTATTCTGTTATTAATTCTACTTATGTTTACAATTATACTTAGGCAAAATACAACAAAAAATAATATCATTCTACGCCGAAATATTTGTTTTTTAAATAAAAACAATAATGGAATTACAGAACACACCAAAGCTACCCAACCTCCGCGCGCAATACCTGAAAACACAACCAATATAGCTGAGGCAAAACTATAAAAACCTATCCAGAAATATAAAGAATACTTCTTAGAAGACAAAAACAACCATAAACCAAATGGTACTATACAGATCATAAATTTTGACAGTCCAACATGTACCAATTCAAATGCATGAGGAATAAATTGCATACAAGAATCTGGTATGCCAGCATAAAAATTAAACATAGCCACAGACGAAACAACTGCTCCACCTAACGCAACTGCCACAATAATATAATCGCGATATTTACTATTTACTGACAATAATGCAATAGCCCATAAAATAACAACTAATTTTAACCATTTGCGTAAAGCGTGAATAGTTTCATAACTAGATACAGAATAACCTATCGATATTGATATAAGAATCGTTATTATCACCAACACCCACATTGGTTTGTTTTTTATTAAAAAAACTTTTAATTTTGATAAATGCGATAATAAATACACTATTATTATCGCGTAAGCAATAGACTTTGCCCCTTGTGTATGCAATCTAAATGGTGCTAAAAAAACAAATACTGCTATTGCCCAAACAGTTAAAATTTCAAATTTGGCGGAATGCAAATATTTTTTAAACATTAAATTTTAACCTTTTATAAATATAACTAACTATAAATCATCATTTTCTGGCAAAACACCATTTGGTAATAAAACCCACATCTCGCCATTTTCTTTCATCATACCCGCTCTATGTTGGGCGGTTGCTCCAAATCCCCAAAACAAATCTGCACGAATTCTGCCAACAATAGCGGCTCCTGTATCCTGCGCCATAACTAAATGTCTAAATGGTTTGTTAGTATCTGGATACTGTGTAGATAAGAAAACAGGCGTTCCTAATTCAATATGTTTTCTATCCACAGCTACACTGCGTCCAGGAGTTAAGGGAACATTTAAAGAGCCTATAGGACCACTAAAATCATTGTGCATTTCCATAAAAAAATTATATCTATCATTTGCATAACAAATCTCTTCAAAACGTTGTGGATGACTTGCAAACCATTTTTTTATAGATTGCATAGATATTTCCTCGGCAGGAATTTCACCCAATGTTACTAATAATTTACCTATTGAAGTATATGGATAGCCATTCTGACCGTTGTAGCCAACCTTGATTATCTCACCCGTATTTAATTGTATACGACCCGAACCCTGCACATGCAAAAAATAAAGATTAATACGACTTTCTACCCAAAAAATTTCATTGCCCTTTAAAGGGTTGTCAGTACTGTCAATTTCAGAGCGGGTATAATACGGCACAAGCTTATTGTTTGACAAACGTCCGCATAATCGTAAATGTTTTAAATCTGGATATATTTTACTTAAATTAACACTAACTAAATCTTTGGGCTTTGTATAAATAGGATACTTATACAAAGCTGTCTTGGTGCGTGAACCATGTAATAATGGCTCATAATAACCCGTAATAATACCTGTTTTATTTTGATTTTTATCTATCAAGGCAAAAGCTTGAAAATTATTTTCAAAAAATCTGCGTACTTCATATTCCCTATCAGCATTTACATTTAAAGCAGTAGCACATACATATTGCCAATCTGGTTTATTTTTAATTTTAGGTATACTTTTTAAAAAGGCTTTAAAGGCTGGTTTTAAAGTATCTGCTTGCCAACCGGGAATCTGAGCAAAATCAACTTGTTCAAATGCCAATGACGAAGCTTTACCCATCTGCCCAACAACATCTATCTGTTTAGACTTACAAGCACTAAGTAATACCAACAATACTATCACGAGGTATTTATTCATTTATCCTCCAAATTTTCTTGCTCCATGCGCTCTAACTCCTTTTCACCAACAAAGGTACGTAATTCTCCCCAAGAATCAAAACCATGTTCTAAAGCTATAACTAATTTACCCATTTTTAATGAGATAGCAGTAGAGATAATCTCCGCATCATCTAAACTGCGCCATCCTGGTATTATACGGATTCTTTGAGCTGTTGCATTCTGTAAATCTTCGTCGCCAGATCTAATATCTTGACGTAATTTACGAGCTAAATTGTAAAACATATCCATATTATCAGTTTCTGGATTTAATTTTTTCATATATTTCCTTTTTACCTTACAACACTATAATTATAAGTTATGAAATTTCAAAGAGACAAAACTATTCTAATCAGTTATTATGTCAGATTATGCCTCTAGAAGATAGTCCCAGTCCACCTAATAACGTCATTGAATTTGATTCTCTTGGATTTATTCTAGGGGTTAACGATTCCTTAGAAAATTTACAAAATAGATGGCAATCTAACACTAAATTCAACCAATATATCCAAAGCCAATTTGATACAAAAGGGCAATTTGATATTTTTGATTTATCTTATAAACCTTGTATGCGCTTAAATGACACAGAGCTAGCACAGTGCCAAAAACCTATTAGTGATTTATATTGTTGTCAAACCCCTTGGGTGCCTGCTTTTTTTTGCAACAAAGGTCTATCCTTTATTTTTGGCGGAATGGCTATCGGTTTTAAAGATGATGATGGAATAATTCAAACAGATGCCGAATTTTCTTTTTTTCAATTGCGTAGTTCATTTAAACATAAAGAAAAGTTTTTAATGTATACCAAAACCGAAATTATTGCCCATGAAAGCTGTCATATCGCCCGTATGGCACTCGATTCACACAAATACGAAGAATTATTAGCCTATAATATTAGCTCAAGTAAGTTTAGACGATGGTGGGGATCAAGCATCCGCAAGCCAACTGATGTCTTATTATTTTTTTGCGGTATTTTACTGTGCCTACTATCCCAAGTAGCTGATATAATATATTCTCCAAACTTAATAATTAGTATATTAGGTAAAACTCCTTTTATATTACTGTTAATATTTTTTATTATCCGCAATTATAAATTACATCAACAATACCAAAAAGCTCACCAACAATTGCAAAAAGATTTTGGCAAAAAAACCCATGCCGTATTATTTAGATTAACCGACAATGAAATAGACAAATTATCATATTTACCTTGGACAGAAGTATCTAAACATATATCTGAGATACGTCTTGAGGTTATCAATACATTTAAAACTGAGGAAACAATCGATGAACAATGAAACATTACCTCCTGAAATAGGTCAATATGCCACCCTTCGCGTCAATAGAGAAGTAGACTTTGGCTTTTTTTTAGATGCGGGCGAACTTGGTGAAATTTTATTACCCTTGAAATATGCAACTGATGATTTAAAAATTAACGATGAGATAAAAGTGTTTTTATATCTTGACTCAGAAGACCGTCCCGTTGCAACCACTGAAACCCCATTAGCAATAGTTGGAGAATATGCCAATTTAAAAGTTGTTTCCTCCACCGATATTGGTGCTTTTTTGGACTGGGGATTAAGCAAAGATTTATTTGTCCCATTAGGTGAACAACGCGTGCCAATGGAAGAAGGTAAAAGCTATACAGTTTATATTATGATTGATGACACTAACCGCATAGCGGGTTCAAGTCGTCTCAAAAAATATATCAGCACAGATCATAGTCAATTACAAGAAAACCAAGAAGTCGATATATTAATTCACCACAAAACACGTCTAGGCTATCAAGCCATCTTTGATAACAGATATCGCGGAGTTCTATATACCAATGAAATATTTACCCCTATTCATATAGGACAAAAACTAACTGGCTTTATAAAGAAAATTCGTGAAGACAATAAAATAGATTTATGCTTACAACTAGGCGGGTACGAACAATTAGATGATGTTGCCAACCAAATATTAACCACATTAAAAGAAAATCAAGGAGAACTATCACTAACCGACAAAAGCTCGCCTAGTGCTATCAAACATTATTTTGGCATAAGCAAAAAACGCTATAAAATGGCAATTGGCAAATTATATAAACAACGTTTAATTAAAATTACTGAGCACAAAATTTTATTGCAAAGCAAATAATCTAAGTAATTTGAATAGTCACAGGGCAATGATCTGAACCAATTACCTCTTTAAGTATTTTAGCAGATTTTACATTATGCTTAAAACCATCATTGACGCACCAATAGTCTATTCTCCAACCTATGTCTTTTTGACGTGCTTGAAAACGATAACTCCACCACGAATAATGCCCCGCTTCAGGGGTAAACATTCTAAAGGTATCAACATATCCAGCCTCTAAAAAACTGGTCATCCACTGGCGTTCTTCTGGTAAAAAACCAGGATTTTTATGGTTAGTCTTTGGGTTTTTTAAATCTATTTCGGTATGCGCCACATTTAAGTCGCCACACAATAAAACACCTTTGCCATTAGATACTATTTCGTTACATTTTTGTAAAACAGCATTATTAAATGCCAGTTTATAATCCAAACGTTTACCCTCGCTTTGGGAATTTGGAAAATAACAATTTATAATACTATACGCGGGGTATTCCAAAATCATAACCCTGCCTTCATCGTCAAATTCTTCTATGCCTAAATTGCCAATTGCCAAAGGCTCGCAACCCTTTTTAATATATGCGCTTACACCAGAATAACCTTTTTTTTTGGCGGATATCCAATGACTAACATACCCCTCTGGATTTTTGGCATCATAGTCTAACTGTTCTTCCAAGACTTTTGTTTCTTGTAAACAACAAACATCTGGTGCAGCTTCTACCAACCAATTGGCAAATCCCTTTTTTAAACACGCACGAATGCCATTAACATTCCAAGATATTAAGTACTTCATTATTTTACTGCCAATTGCCTAATACGTTTAAATGGAAATAATCCCGTATTATGGCCATCACTCCAAGCTACTTGTAGGGCATAATTACCTATAATTTTTACTTCTTCCGCCTTAACATCAATAGGTACAGTTGTCGGGTCTAAAATAGCATTGCCTGTCATTTCATCTACGCAAGTCGCACATTGACAAGCTACACGTAAATCGTGATTAGCCACTTTTATTACTTTGCCACTTGACCATTTTAAACTTATATATTGCTCATCAAAACTCAACTCTGGGGTTTTATCAGATGATAACATCTGCTTGCCGACAGCTTTGATAATTTCACCAACAATCTCCTTAGGTTTATTACCCAAATCATCACTTATTGGCAACTCTGCTAAAATATCTAAGCCAAATCTCTCCTGTATTTGTTTTGCGCCAGCTTTACCAAAAATATAGTGTTTTTTATTACAACCATCACAAACATAGTAAGACATATTTTCTATAACACCTAAACAAGGCACATTAACCCTATCAAAACTAATAATGCCCTTGCCGACATCTGTCAAAGACAAACTATGTGGCGTAGTTACAATAACCGCCCCATCAATTTGGATTTGCTGAGTAATAGTCAACATAATATCGCTTGTTCCAGGAGGCATATCAATTATCAAATAATCCAATTCACCCCATGCAACATTATGCAACATCTGTTGCATATAACTACCAACCATAGGCCCACGCATAACCGCTGGAGCATCACCAGATAAAAAACCAAAGCTCATCAACTGCAAGCCTTCAGCTTTTACTGGCACAAAAAACTTGTCCTCCGTTACGCGAACCCCATCACATCGTTTATTAAACAAAGTTGGTACCGAAGGCCCATGTACATCAGCATCTAACAAACCTACCCTATGACCTTGGGACGCTAACTCCCTAGCCACCATAGCAGCTATGGTCGATTTGCCCACGCCACCTTTACAAGATGAAATGGCAATAATAGAACCTACATCGGATAATCCACTTGTACGACTATCATTTAACTTTTTTTTAATAGCGGTCATTGTTACTTCAACCGATTGCACTCCTGCGACAGCCTTGACACAATTTTGAGCATCGGTTTTAAATTTATCTTTAATAGGACAAGCTGGAGTAGTCAATTCAATATCAAAACTGACATGAGCATTATCTATTTTTAAATTTTTAATAAAACCCAAGCTAACAATATCCTTGTTTAAATCAGGATCAATTATAGAACTAAGCGCATCTAATATTTTTTTTTCTGTAAGCATTTTCTACCTTTAATAAGTTATAATTTCGGCTTCTTCAATCGCTTTTTTGCCTAATTCATCTAAATCAAAGCTATTGATATGATTGCGTAACATATCTGAAGTAGCCTTTAACTGAGGATGTTTTGGTAAAAAGAAACTGCAACAATCACCATATGGCAAAGATGAAATATCATAAGTCTCTATTTCTTTAGAAATAGCAATGACCTCATTTTTATCCAAGCCCATCAACGGTGCAAAAATATGCTTTGGACAATCAGCATAGGTAGCAGCTAAATTTTCATAAGTTTGCGATGCCACTTGAGAAAAATTATCCCCAGTAACCAAAAATAAAGCTTTATGCTCATCGGCTATGCGAGATGACAAATTTAACATAACCTTGCGATATACCAACATACGCTCACTGGCTTTAACATTCATTATGATCTCTTTTTGCAACTCCTCAAAAGGTATTACATAAAGTTTTGTTCTCACTTGATAACGAGACAATTGCTTTGCCAATTGTTCTATTTTATCTTGTACCGCCCCCGACATTTGATTGTCATTTTTATAATGGGTTAAAATAACTTCACAACCGCGTTTCATCATCATATAGCCTGCCACAGGACTATCCAAACCACCTGACAACAACAAGACAACCTTTTGTTGTTGATCCGTTGGCAAACCACCCACACCTCTAACACCGCCAGCAGAAAGATAGGCATCTTCTTTTTGTAGTTCTATCCTCAACATTAAATCAGGGTTTTTCATTTGTACTTTTTTGCCCGATAATTTTTGATTTATTTCCGAACCCAAAATGATATTAACATCCATACTTTTCATTGGATAGTTTTTATTTGGACGACGACAATCAACTTTAAAAGTTGTAAAATCGTGTTCGCTAGCAAAATCGACAACCGTCTTTTTTAAATCGTCAATGTCAGAGCTAACCCGTTTAGCAAAATGAAAATACGCAATACCAGGTATGCGTTTTAAATTATCGGCTATAAAATCAAAATCAGGCTGTTCAAAACTTACTTCTTCACCTTCTACCCTGGCTAAATCAACGGATATTTGACCCGACTCTCTACGATAACCAACCATATGTAAACCCAATTTTGACTTTACATTACGCATTAAAATGTCTTCAAAATGGCGACGGTTACCTCCCTTTAAACCTATTTCGGCATAATGTAAAACAGCGGCGTGAATAGGACGTTCTTTACTCATTTACAGCTTCCTTTTTGGCAAAGTCACGTATATCTTGGGTAATTTTCATACTGCAAAATTTAGGACCACACATACTGCAAAACCTAGCTTCCTTAGCCTGTGGTGCCGGCATTGTATCATCGTGAAATTCTTCGGCTTTTTCGGGATCTAAACTCAAATTAAATTGATCACGCCATCTAAATTCAAAACGAGCTTTACTCATGGCATCATCCCATTTTTGGGCATTAGGGTGTCCCTTGGCTAAGTCGGCTGCGTGGGCGGCCAATTTATAAGTTACAATACCTTCGCGGACATCGTCTTTGTTAGGCAATCCCAAATGCTCCTTTGGCGTTACATAGCAAAGCATAGCAGTGCCATACCAACCTATCATAGCTGCACCAATTGCAGATGTGATATGATCATATCCCGGAGCAACATCGGTGGTTAAAGGGCCTAAAGTGTAAAATGGCGCACCATGGCAAACCTCTTTTTGCAAGTCCATATTTTCTTTTATCTTGTGCATTGGCACATGCCCTGGACCCTCGATAAATGTTTGTACATCGTGCTTCCAAGCTATTTCAGTTAACTCGCCCAATACTCGTAACTCGGCAAATTGTGCCTCATCGTTAGCGTCTGCAATTGAACCTGGACGCAAACCATCACCCAACGAAAATGCCACATTGTATTGTTTTAAAATTTCACATATTTCTTCAAAATGGGTATAGGCAAAGTTTTCTTTTTTATGATGCATACACCATTTTGCCATAATCGAACCGCCGCGACTAACAATACCAGTTAAACGCTTAGCCGTTAGTGGCACATGTCGCCATAACAAACCAGCGTGAATGGTAAAATAATCTACGCCTTGCTCAGCTTGTTCAATTAAAGTATCGCGAAATACCTCCCATGTTAAATCTTCTGCTATACCATTGACCTTTTCCAAAGCCTGATAAATAGGAACTGTTCCGATAGGCACTGGCGAATTACGCAAAATCCATTCTCTAGTTTCGTGAATATGCTCACCAGTAGATAAATCCATAACCGTATCACCGCCCCAACGTATTGACCAAATCATTTTTTCAATTTCTTCTGATATTCCAGAAGAAACCGCTGAATTGCCAATATTTGAATTTATCTTAGTTAAAAATTTAGTGCCTATAATCATCGGTTCAGCTTCAGGATGATTTACATTTAAAGCTATAACGGCCGTTCCTTTGGCAACCTCATCTCTGACCATCTCGGCTGAAACGCCCTCACGCAGGGCAACATATTCCATCTCAGGTGTAATAATACCCTGACGAGCATAATACATTTGAGATATATTTTTACCTTTTTTAGCCCTCAGGGGCTTAATATCCTTAGGAAAACGCAAACTATTTAATGATTTATCTTCCATACGACTTTTACGATATTCACTGCTAGAATTATCCAGTTGCTCGACATCGCCCCTGTCTAAGCTCCATTGCCTGCATATAGGGGCTAAACCTTCATTAATATCTAATTTAATGTTAGGGTCATTATATGCACCTGCTGTATCGTAACGCATAATAGACCCATTGGGAATTTTTTCGCCCCCATCATTAACGATGGTGTTTTCTAATTCTACTTTTAGCATACCAACTTTTACATCGGCAAATTTTTTACTTTGCAAATATTCTTTTTTAGTGCCTTCTCGCAATGGAAAGCTTAAATCAACATTTGCTTGTGTTTGTGTACTCATAATAGCCTTTCTAGCTGATTTGCTGTTTTTCAAAACGAAAACCCGAACCATCAGGCCCGGAATCATACGTTATTTTTATATTATTTAACATCGCCGCAGACATACGACATACATAAATACCTACCCCTTCGGAGACTAGCTCATAATCGCCTTCTTGAGGATTATCTACCAAGCGCATTCCATAAGCTGCGCGGCCATTTTCGGCTGGATTTAAACTCAAACGCAATTTAGAAGCAACCATACCTTGATTTTCCATAGCCAAACGCATTTGATTTGCAGCGTTGGAATCTAAACTAATATTAAGTTCGCCTTCAACTTTGGCGCCCTTTCCTTCTAAAATACGATTTAAATCATCAACAAGATTATCAATTTTTTCATCATTAAAACCATGTACTTTAGCACCCTGCTCGATAGATTCGTGGGTTGCAGAACCACAACCAACACAACGCAAACCAACATTAGCAAAGGCATTGATAAGAAAAAATTTATTGTCTAAAAAATTATCCAATACATCTTGGATAATCATATCTCTCGTTATAGGCATAGATTACTCAATTATTAAAAACCTTTATTGTAATCTTAGACCTATCATTTAGTCAATATGATACAATTAAGAAAAATCTATACAAAAACACGCCCCGTCTTGTTCATTATACACTGTTAATTTACCACCCATATTATCTTCTACTATCATTTTAGACATATATAAGCCCATACCTGTGCCTTTTCCTTGTTCTTTAGTTGTAAAATAAGGCTCAAATATTCTATTAATAATATGCTTAGGTATACCTCCGGCATTATCTTTAATCATAATTTTCTTGTCTTGTATAGTAATCTTAATTAATAACCTAGCTGTTGTTTTATCTATTAAAGCGTCCTTGGCGTTATTAATTATATTTAATATAACTTGTTGATACTCTCCCGGAAAACCATAAAAACTAAAGTCATCCCCATCTAAACTAATTATAATACCATTATTAGACAACTGTGTCGATTGCATATTAATCACAGATTGTGTAGCTTCTTTAATTTGAAAATGATACTTTTGTTTATCTACCCTAAAAAAACTTCTAAAATCATCTATTGTTTTACTCATAAATTTAATTGTCGTTTTATTTGTCTCGATAAATTTATGAATAAATTTTTTATCTTGTAAATAGCCATCTTGATAATCATATTTTAAATTTTGAATAGATGTGCTAATGGCATTTAAAGGTTGTCGCCATTGATGTGCAATTGCACCTATCATTTCGCCCATTTGCGCCAATTTTGACTGATGCTGTAAAGCCTGCAAATGTTTAGTGTTTTCATACAAAGCTTTATCAATTTTAATCTCTAAATTATATTTAGCTACAATTTGTTTATAAATAAATAAAAATAAAATAAAAATTGCTGAAATTACAACCAATAACATCCTATAAAATTCCTGTTTTAAAATACCAATTTCTTTATCTATATTGTCTATCTGTATTACAGATACTACCTGATTTGTAAATTTGTCTTTAATAGGAATAATAGCAACTAATTCTTGTACGTTTGAAAAATAAACAACAAAAGGTTTGCCTAGTTTAATTTTTTTAGAAATTAATTTTAAGTTCTCCTGTCTTTTATGTTTATTTGTTTGTAGAACATTTTTATCCTGTGAATCATTTAAAACTGATTTATCATAAAAGAAACCATCAATTGATGATGGTTTAAAATAATTTTTGACAGAGGGTAATAAGTTATTGCCATTAATTAAAAAATTAATTTTTGTATCTTTATGATTGCTTAAATATTGGCGAATAAAAAAATTAACCGAAAAACTAATTTCTACACTGCCTAAACAATCTTTATTGTCAGTAAGCGCAAATACATTTCTAAAAGCGCCTTTTATTCTACCAACTTCATAACCAGAATAAGTTTTAAAAGTATTATTAACATAATTAACACTTTCCCTAATATTACCTAATTGATCGCCAAATCTACCTGGATCATTCATTCTTAAAAAACTTGTAGTATCTCGCAAGTGGAACTGTATAACAAAAATAGAATATTTATTTTTTAATTTCTCATAATCACTTTTTAAATAATTATAAAGCCCTAATCTATCCTGTTTTTTAAATAATTGTTTAATAATTGGCTTATTGATATAACCATCAAAAATTAATTGTGCCATAATCTTATTAGTATTTTCTATAACTTTACAATTATTTAAGGCATTATCTAAATAACGTTGCTTATATACGAGCTCTCTTTGGTGATAGTTATATTTTAAACTGTGATAAACAATAAAAATTAATAGTAAAAAACTAATTAATAAAATTACTGCACATCGCATATTGCTACGATTTATTTTATATAAAACAAATATGATAATAGCTAATAAAAAAACAATTATACAAATAGTATATATAAAAGAATAATTTGGATTTGGATAATGTAGTTTATATATTAAACTTTTAATATCTAGCTTATTAGATTTATTTAACAAATATTTATAGTCTTTATAATGCTTTAATAAGATAATGTAATGTTTATGCAACATATTACTATTAATAGTATTATAAGGTAATTTATATAACTTTGTTAATTCATTATCAATATTTACACTTTTAATATTTATGATTCGATAAGTGCTATCATTTTTATGTAAACGAACATAATCTAAAGAATTACAACATATAGCACCATAAGAAATGATTCTTTGTAATAATTTTATTTTTAACTTAAATTCTTTTTTTAATTGTTCAAAATTTTTAATCTCAGCTAAGCTTGGATCGTCTAAAATAGACTCTATTTTACTAATACGAGCATTAATTTTGTCCAAATTTTCTATACACAATATATCACTAGCGATATTGTCAATATATTGATTTTCAATTAATAACTTTTCTTGAAGAGACTCCAAATCAACATTAGTACTTGTACAACCTGCACAAATAGATACAAGTATTAATAATATTATTCGCATGTTTGAGCTTTCATAAATTCAGGATATTCACCATCTAACGATTGCAAAAAACTCATTATTTTATCAGTATCCCTTTGACTCAAAACTATTCCTAATTGCATATAACTAATAATTTTTACTGCTCGTTCTAAACTATTAATATCACCTGTATGAAAATAAGGTGCTGTTTTACAAATATTTCTTAAAGAAGGAACTTTAAAATAAAACTTATCAACCAGATTTCCAGCCAATGATGTCATACCTAAATTATGTACTTCTGTTGAAAACTTAGGATAAATACCAACTTTTTGAAATAAATTACCACCTATATTAATCCCATTATGACAATTAATACAACCGTATTTTTTAAATAAGTTATAACCATCTTGGGCATATTTTGTAATAGCAGTTTTGTCACCGCGTAAATATTTATCAAATTGACAATTAGGTGTAATTAAAGTTTTTTCAAACTCAGCTATGGCATCCATAATATTCTCTTGTGTCAAATCTGTAGTATATATATGGTTAAATTCATTAAGTAATTTATGGTCACGTTTTAAAACCTGTTCGACGCCTTCTAAAGAATGTCCCATTTCTACAGGGTTTTCTATTGGTCCTTTAACCTGTTCTTTTAAGTCTTTTGCTCTGCCATCCCAAAATTGCGCTATATTGTATCTAGCGTTTAATACTGTTGGCGAATTGATATGGCCTAAACTACCTTTTATACCAGTAGAAAATTGAGCATTATCATCTCCACCCTCTTCAATAACATGACAAGTAGCACAACTAACCGTATTATCGGCACTTAATCGTGTATCAAAAAATAAATTTTTACCTAATTTGGCCTTTTGAACATTATACTCAATATGCTGTGGGATAGGTATTATTGGCTCTTGATATACAAAACCAAATATTAATTTTTGAACATTTAAATCTTTTTTAACTATATCTAGCATATAATATGTATTATAAATTTCTTTGAGTTTACTAGCTTTAATCTGTCCAAAAACCTCTGTCTTATAAAAGGCTAAATTTTTTAACACATGTGCTTCATGCAATAATGCATCCTTAGTTTTTGAGGTATTATAATATTTTAAAATTAAATCTACAGATTCTTCAATATGTTCAAAAGCCCATAACCATCCTTTAATGGTGGCTTTCTGAAATGCGGCGACTTCTTTTGGGTGCTGTTTGACAAAATTAAGCGATGTAAATAAAATATCCGTATAAAAATCAAAACCAAAATCACGTGGATCAAAAATTTTATAATATATGTTTTTTTTATCTAATAGGTATAACTCATTAGACATATACATAGGCATCAAATCTACCTTATGATGTATAATGCTATCTAAATTATATTGATGCTTAACTTTTTTTAAATCAGCAAATGTTATACCTCCAGAGGATAACATTCCTGCAAATGCAGCAATTTTAACAGCATCCATATTAATCATAATAGTTTTATTTTTAAAATCTTTAATGTTTTTTATGTTTGGATTTGTCGTAACAATTATATGCGGTGAGCTTTGAAAAAAAGCATTTAATAAAACAACATCATTGCCATGTAAAATAATACTGGGATACCCTATGCCAAATGTGATTTTTTGCTGCAATACATTTTGCACCATATCACTATTGGCATCAAAAGGTATTATATCCACATCTAAATTAGCTTCTTGATAAAAACCTTTATTTTTTGCTACATAAATGCCCGCAAATTCAAATTGATGTTTCCATAATAACTGCACCGAAACTTTATGATTTATAGCATATACAAAATCACAAACACAGATATTAATTACCACACATAAGCATAATAATAATTTACGCATACTTCCTCCCGCTGTATTTATTATTGGGCAACCCTATTTCTCCCCCCAGTTTTAGCCCGATATAATGCATCATCCGCTCGTTTTATTAAGGTATCTGGCACATCTTCTTTGGTAGCTTCCGCCACACCAAAACTACAAGTTACTTTTAAATCGCCTATAAAGATATACTCTTCTATAGTCTGTCGTAAATTTTCTGCAACTTTTAAAGCATTTGCCAAATTAGTATCAGATAAAATTATAGTAAATTCTTCGCCACCCCACCTAGCAAATATATCCGCTGTTCTGATTTTAGCATTAATAATAGAAGCTAAAGATTGTAACACTTTATCACCAACCTGATGACCATAAACATCATTAAAATCTTTAAATCTATCCACGTCCAATAAAATCAAACTTAAACAATCTTGATTATCCTGCATTTGTTTGATGAGCATTTTATTAAAATAAGCTCGATTATAAATAGATGTCAAATCATCTGTAAAAGCCTTTTGCTTTAACTCTTTTGTTTCATCAGCTATATGAGTGATTTCAGTTAAAATTAAAATAGTATGAGAGGTTTCTGATATTTCTTTGACAGACACTAAAAAAACTTGCGGTTCAGCCAAGGCCTTATTCATAATAGAAACCACTTGTTCTTTTTTAGGTAGTTTTTGCAAATCTAATAACCAATTTTCATTACAAGCAGTAAAAAAATCTTCACCTTCTATAAATAAAGAACTTAATATACTGTATGTTTCTTTAAAATCATCCAATGTATTTACATCAAAAAAATGTAAAAATCTATCATTAGAAAACACGATATTCTGTTTACAGTCTAAGACTATTAATAAATTATCTTGTAATTTAGCTATTTCATTTATTAAAATTTCTTGTTGACGTAATTTGTATTTATTACTAATTGTATCAATAATTTTATTTGCTTTGTTTTCTAACAAATCATAATCGATGGGCTTTAAAATATAACAATCAATCTGCATATCAATGGCGTCCATAAAATATCCGCATTCACTATGGGCGGTAGTAAAAACAATATGTTGGTCTTTATCGATATTTTTAATAGCCCTACACATTTCAATGCCATTCATATTTGGCATTTTGATGTCCGAGACTACAATATCAGGACGATATTTTTTATATAAATTTAAACCCTCTTGACCATCTGAAGCCACTATTAAAGTATCGCACAAACGCGTAAGCGGACGTTTGGTATTCTCACGAATAACATCTTCGTCCTCAACATATAAGATAGTAATGTTTTTTTGCATATAACACCCCATTGTTACACATTGTTACACATTGTTACACATTGTTACACATTGTTACACATTGTTACACATTGTTACACATTGTTACACATTGTTACACATTGTTACACATTGTTACACATTGTTACACATTGTTAAAAACACGAGCTTCTCCCTTTGAGAATCATCATACACAACCATAAGGTTATATATATTATATATAAACAAACGGACAAATAAAGACTTTATCACATCTGTCTTTTTATCTATTACTATAACAATCTGTACAAAGGATTGTTTAAAACAATATATCACATTCTAAACAACCCTTTTTTATACAATATTGACTACTGCCAATATAACTTTAACAAACTTAAATCTGGAATTTCTTTTAAATTAATAGTGATGTCTTGACCTATTTGGCTAAAAGCTATAGGCGCCCAGCTTTCACCTACTTTCCTAATTAAAACCTGTTGCAATACTTTAGACGTATCTGGCACTCTTACTTTAATCACAGCTGCACCAGCATCATAGGCATCTTTTGCCAACGCAACTAACCACGCCCCGTCTCTTGCTTCAAATACATTGCCCTTTAATTTATCTGGCAACTCTAAAGCATGAGCCGAAAGAACCCACTTACGCCCATACAATGCTTTTTGCAAAGGCAAATACTGCTTAAAGTAAGTTATTGATTTTTGCGACCAATATTTGGTGCCAAAAGAATTAAAACTATAAAAGCCACCTCTTACCAAACAAGCACCTAAATCACGCTTAAGATTTTGCATAACACCTGGAGCCCCATGACGTGGCTTAGCATCTAATGGAGCACCTGCAATATAAATAGGGATATAATGTATAGGCGTAACCAATCCCAAATACTGCATATTACCCAACTGACTTAAATGAGTCTCTGCCATAATAGAATCAGAAAACTCTACACATTTTGCACTAGCACCATTGGTAGTCATGGAACGACCTGCATCGTGCGCTACCTTTGCAATAGCTTCTATGATATCAGCAAATTCTGGATTCCAAGAGTTATCAAAGAAAAACCCATCAGCATTTGGAAAAACAGACATTTGGCGCTTAGCCTGATCAATTAAGTGCAAATACCACTTAGAACCTTTTTCGCAGGTCATTGTAGCACCAAAGACACCATTCATAGGCTTGCCATTAGAATAATATTGCACAGAATCTGGAAAGTCCCTCAATGCTTGTTCTAAATTTTGGCAATCGCGAGCTTGTATATACAATAAAGCATCAATACCTGCCTTATCCATATTGACAAAGCTTTGCCTAAAGGCTTCTATATTTTGTTGATAAGGAGTTAAATCATCAGGAATATAATTACCAAAACCAATTGGCAAACGACCTTCTTCGTTAGCACCCTTGCCAAGATGATCCATAGAAACTTCACGCCAACCTACCCCTAAATCAACTAACTCTTTTAAAAATTCACGGTTAGAACGCCCACCAATAACCATACCCTGATCGCCTTTAGCAACCGCACCTTGGGGTGGCACCAAAATACCTGGATAGATTTTAGTATAAACATCAAGGGCACAACGCCAATCTGCCTGATGACCGGCAAACATCCATTGCATCTGCTTAGACTGACCTGCTGGTATTTTTATTTTTTTATGGGTGATACTTAAAATGTTAGATTTATTTTCGTCGCCCAAATCCCATTTGATTTCATTTTTATCATCAAGAGATGAAATGATTGTCAAACCAGCATCAATTTCTGGCCTGTAAATACTAATTAATGGGATAGAGGCTGCATTGACGCCATACCTAGCACCTTTAATGTAACCTTTAGTAGTGCGTCCTGTTCCAACTTTAAAGACACCATCATCAACAGGAATAAAAGCCATATCACTGGCTTTTAACATAGGAAATTTTAACGCCACATCAGTTGTAATATCAGCTTCTGTTTTATTGTTAAATTTAACAGTACAAATAGCTACGCCGTCTTTTTGAGACCATGTTATTATCTTGCTTAACTTTTTATCGGCTTCTAGCGAAGAGGCTCCTGTGGTCCAAGATGTTTTAGAATTTAAAGGTTTAATTGCCATAGGCAATGCATTATCTTTATTAAAACCTAAACTAATATTTTTAGCATTTAACCATCGTTTGCAAGTTGGGTTTTTAGCATCAAAATTAGTATCCACATAGACAGGTGCAACATCTAATTTTCTAGGGGCACGAACATCGTCCCAAATTCTAAATTCATCAAAAATAAAACAACTATCACCACCCTCTCCAGAAATAAACACCTTACTACTTTGTGTTACACTGGTTTTAATAGCGCAATTAAAATAAGCATGACATGCCATTTTGCCATCAAGAAACACAAATTGCACCTTATCTGACCAGCTTACAGCAATATGATGAGATTGGCCTTTTTTCCAAAACACCTTAACCGTTGGTTGGATAATGGGATAGCCCTTACTATGGTGATAACTAGAGGGATCATCTTTATCAACAATATAAAAAACAAAATTATTATCCTTAGCGTTATAATACAATGAAATAGCATTATTGTTATCAAATTTAATTTTAAATACTTGTTGATTAGTTTTGACTGTTTCCAAATCAACTGACGGTGTAATCCACGCCTCAACTGTACCCCTAGCTGGATTAACAATACCTTTTGCACCAAAAGTTACATTATCTTTATAAGTAGAACACAATACGCCTTTACCAAAACGAGTATCAACAAATTTAACATCACCGTTAATTTTGCCAAATTTAGTGTCTGGATATTCAGGTGTAACCACCTGTTGGCCAGCAATGTTTTTAGTATTATTAAAATGTTCTAACAATGTAATTTGGGGATTGGCATAAATAGTCTTAGTACATATCAATGCCGATATTAATAATATGGATTTAATTTTCATATAGTTTCCTTAATAATTTAATTAACGACTTGGGCGAACTGTGATATTTTCGGGCTCTTTCATATTGTCCCATATTCTTAGCTCATCAAAAATCAATGCTTTGTCTTCTTCTGTAAACATAATCAACTTACTGTTATCTGTAGGAACTGCAGTAACAGAGCTAAAATATGCACGGCTATTTAGTACGCCATCAATATATAATTTTTGTACTTTAGGAGACCAAGACAGACAAATGTGATGATGCTCGCCTTTTTTCCAATCCAACGCACCTTGAGAAGCTATTAAAGCCGCAATATTTTTACTATGATAACGTGACACACTTGGTTCAGTATCTTCATCTTTCATCCAAAAAACAAGATGTTGTTCTTTTAAATTATAATACAAAACAATTTGATTATGCTTATCAAAATTCACACGAAGAATACGTTGGTTTGTATTTAATTTGTCAAAATCTTTATCCACTGTAATCCATAATTCAATAGAACCTTCCGACGGATTAACAATATTATTAGCATTAAACACTATATCATCAAAATCAGAACTGCCTATTGCACCTTTGCCAAAACGGGCATCAACAAATTTAAATTTACCATTTAATTGACCTTTATGCTCTGAAGAAACATCCTCAGCTACATAGAATTTATTATCAATCTTATTAGCTTTTGTAAAATGCTCTAGTAAAGTTACTTTAGCATTTGCATATTGACCACACATAGCCATAGACAACAACAGTATTAGTTTTTTTTTCATTTGTTTCTCCTATTTATCAAATTAAATTATTAATATTTTTTTTGCCAATCTGTAATATTGTATTTAGATAACGATTTATCATTAGATAAAACTGTCGACGAACCACCATTAATTGTATCCCAATTTAAAATTAATTTGTCATATTGACCATTTTCATAATCGAAACTATAGCCATCATCACTAAATAATTCGCAAGATTGGGGAGTATCTCCATAAACCCTGACGGTTATATCAAAACAAATATCTTTTGTGATATGCTCAACTGGTTTAGCAAAAGGCAAAAGAGTATTATGTTTAACAAACAACAATAACTGGTTTACATCTGCCTTTAACTGATAGGCTTGCCCACCTTCATATATTTGATGAGAAAAGAAATCTACCCATTTGCCTTGAGGAAAGTACACCTCTCGCTGTGTATTGCCAGCCGTTAATGGTGCAAACATCAATGAATCACCAACCATATATTGAGTATCCAAATCCCTCACCGCTAAATCTTCTGGATAATCAACTACTAAAGCACGAAATACAGGTAAACCAGAAAACCTATACTTTGCAAAGGCACTATATAAATACGGTAGTAAACTCATACGTAATTCAAATAATTCTTTGCAAATAGCTTCTACTTCAGTGGCGTTATCCAATAATATATCTTGGTTATTTTTAGTTTCATCAAATTGTAACCACGGAGGATTTTTAATAGTCCACGCATTGACCAAGGTCATTGGCGAAAACACCACCGATTGAATACGGCGGATTAAGTCATCAACGGACTTACAACGTCTAACTTCTGGCGTCCATAACAAACCAGATAAACTAGCATTTACAGTACCGCGGATAAAATCATCATGATCATATAAATCACTATATACAGCCATAGGATATGGGGATGCTAAAGCGTGGGAAGAACGACAATTACTATATGTACGCTTATTGGCTTTACGAAACCCTTGCATAATAGCCTCTTGACCTAATCTGCCAAAACTAGAATGCATTTGTTCCCCATCCATACCAGAAGGAAACTCTGAAGTTTCAGGAAATGACCAAGGAAATCTGATAAAATCAGAATTATCACATTCATCAACTTTAACACCGTGAATACCACGTTGAATAAAATTATCAAACTGGTGCTTAGAATAAATATCCCTTGCCTCTGACATAGATAAATCTGGCACTAAGCCTTCCCATACATCAAAATCACCTGAATATGGTTGCATATCTTTATAAAAAGAAGCTGTTGGATGAACAAACAACTGTTCCCATAGATTAAGCTCATAACCCATATCATACATTTGATTTAAAAAAGTGTCGGTATCTGGAAAATTAGTATCATTCCATGCAAAATTACAAGAATATGATTTATCCATCCAACCCGGCTCTAAACCAAACACATCACAAGGAATGTGTTTTTCTCTAAAATGTTTAGCTAATTTAACACTATCATCTTGATTATTTTTAGCGTAACCACGATATAAAACACCTAAACCCCACATAGGTGGCAAACATCCACCTCCTGAAAACATAACATATCTTTGCAACGCCACTTGCATATTAGGCCCTGCAAAAATATAAAGATCTATACCTTGTACAGATGGAATCTCAATCATCATAGATGAGCTTGTATTCTTTTTAGAGTCATATAACTCTTCTGTGCTGGTGCCGATATTTTCGTTTTGGCAACTATCAAAAGACGCCTGTGAATCTTGACGCCTTTGATGCGAACCACAATAAAAAGTAGTGTATCTGGCAGTGTCAACAAAAACCCCATATCCATTAGTCGACAAATAAAATGGCACTGGCGCATGAGAATCACCCGTATCCGCAACTGGATCAGAATTTACACGCAATACCTTTTTTTTGCCTGTCTGACAATGAGATTTTAATTGCAAACCCAACCCGTGTACATCTTCGCCTTCCACAAGTGGTAACTCTACTACGCAACCCCTTGCAGTTGTTTTAAATTTAATTTCATTTAAATCAAATGGTAAATCTAAAGCCTCTGGCAAATTTTTAGCATTAGCCATATCTGCTTCTATATTTCTTAAACTAACTGGGGTAATTGATTCTGGCTTGCCAAAAGTAATTTTTTGTACGCCAGAATATACTGTACTGATATTCATTTAATCTCCATTATTTATAATCATATGACTTATTCATCGTATCGTAGGACTTATTTGCCCAATCAAAATCTTCAAAAACTACATGGCCATCACTATATTGCACATTTAATCCAGCATATTTATGCGTATTATTTGAATAATAATCCGCTGACAACCAATAAGCACCATTGGTTGGAAACCGCCAAGCGCTCCATGGTTTAGCATCTTGATGAACACCATCTAACCAATCTGGCATGGCATTTACTCGCATTGTATAAGTCAACCAATTGGTAGTTGTGTTTGGATTTTCCTGTGATGGACATATAAAAACATTCCAATTATTTATATAATTATCTATATACAATAATCCCAAACCACCATTTCCATCACCAGTAGCAGTATGATTGGCATAATTCCCATACAAAGCAGAGCCTATCAATCTTGGTCTAGGCAAAATTGAGCGATAATCATTAGAATAATTAACCATTGCCAAGCCTATTTGCTTAAAATTATTAGAGCATGAAATACGTAATGCTTTTTGTTTGGCGTTATTTAAGGAAGGCAAAAGCATACTGGCCAAAATTGAAATAATTGAAATCACAACCAATAATTCTATCAGTGTAAATTTTTTAATTATATGCTTCATATTAAACTCTCCTTTAATGTCTATCATTACAAGTAATAATAGACAGATAACCCCAACAAACAATTTTTAGCCCTATTTTATCAGCCTAGTTGCCTTGTCCTTTAAGCAATTACACACCTAGCGACGTTAAAAAATCCCAACTGGACTGTAAGCAGTCAAAAGGATCGCGACGACACACATCTTGTTCTATAGCATACCACTGCACGCCAGCGGCTTCGCAAGCTGGGATAATTTCACTCCATGGCATAACACCTTCGCCAATAGGCGCCATATGCGTATCGTTACTCAACTCAATAATTTCTTTGTCTTTCAAATGCACGACAGGTACACGCCCTTTACCTTTATTGAGATATTCTGTAACACTAGCTCCTGCATGGGCAATCCAGTACAAATCAAACTCTAATAATAAATCTTCACCGCCCTCTTCGATTAAAATATCCTCTAAAGTAATACCATGAAACTCAGTTCTTTGAAATTCATGAGCATGATTATGATGACCAAATTTAATGCCATTTTCTTTTAACTTAGCAATAATAGGACGAGCATCATTTAGCCATTGACGATAACCTTGAGCGGTATGTTCATACATATTTTGATCCACACCACCAATGGCAATATAATCACAATCTAAAGCTTTATGAAAATCAATTTCATAACTTAGATTATCTACTAAAGATGCCCATGGACGATGAGTTATGATACATTGCATATCATTATCATCTAATATTTTTTTAGCTTCTGGGGCTGACAAATCTGGTTTTAAACCATTTAAACAGGCTACGCCACTTACTTGCGCTGCTTTAAAACCTATATCACTACATTTTTTTATGCTTGTAGCAAAATCTTTTGGTGTGTTGCAAAATTCGCTAACTGTAAATAATTGAACTGCTGTTTTAGCACCCATATTAAATCTCCAAATATGGTGGATTAAAATTAATTGTTTGTTTTAATTGAGCTGATTTATATAAATAATGTATTAAAGCTGTCGATATTGATGCTGATTCTAAAGTAACTTTTGGATTACTATTGTTAATTACTGCATCTAAAAAATCACAAATATTATCGCTATGACCACCGCCGTAATAATGTTTTTCTGCACTATCATTATCTAAATTTAAATGACGCTTAAATTTATCTTCAATAATTTGTTTTAATGTATCATCGGCAACGACCATCGGCTTACCGTCGGCAATAATTACAGTAGCCTTAGAACCTGCTAAAGTAATGCGATATGACCACGATTCACATTGGCTAGACGAGGTAACTGCAAAGCTACCCAATAAACCTGATTTAAATTTTAACGTACCAACTGCAGAGTCTTCTGTTTCGATTAAATCTCCATGAGTTCGGTTAGCTAATGAACAACTAAGCGATTGTATATCCCCAGCAATAAATAATAACAAATCAAAAAAATGGATTGATTGATTAATTAATACAGACCCTCCCTCGTGTTTTAACGTCCCACGCCATTTATCCTGATTATAATAGTCAGCTGCACGCAAACAACGATGCTCTAATGTAATAGTTAAACCAGTGCCCAATAAACCTGAATTATAACATTCTTTTAAAACTATATTATATGGTTCAAAGCGATGCTGAAACACACCCCCTGCAATACTTTTTTTAATTTTCAGCGCCTGCATTAAAGAGTCTAATTGCAATAAATTAACCGCTACTGGTTTTTCACACAACACATGAATACCTGCATTTAAAGCTCCTTGCACTACAGGCAAGTGCTGGTCGTGTTCCGTTAACACCACAATCACATCAATAATAGATTTATCTAATAAATCATTGTAATCAGCCACTTGCTTTATATCCGGATGATTAATCACCAATGCTTGCATACGCTCGGATCGTATATCACAAACGGCAACTACATCTGCATTAGGATAATTATCAATAGCATTTAAATGGGTCGGTGCTATTGTACCGCACCCAATTAAAGCACAGCGCAATTTCATTATAAAATACCGCCTAAATCCAAAATCATTTTTTGCATTTGTTTGCCGTATTCTACATATATATTATACATCTCATTTTCGTCTACATCTTGATTGTTATCATGAAAAACAGCAGCCATATGTGGCTCAATAGAAATCCCACCGTCATAATTATTTTTAATCAAATCTGCCATTATTTCTTTTACACACCCTTGACCTTGTCCAGGATATGTATAATCACAATCTTCTTTGGCGTTATTCCAAACGCCATCTTTGATATGAATGTAACTGATATGTTCGCGCACAGCTGAATAAAACTCCCAAGAATTTTGTTTTGGATAAGGTTTGGGCTGAGATCTATCATCGGTAAAAACTGGATTACCCGTATCAAAGACTAATTTTAATCCCGGTACATTATCAATTAACTCTAATGTATGTTTATAGCTTAAGCCTCCATAGTTCATACAATTTTCATGTACAGGGGTTAGACCTTCTGTTAGAAACATATCAACAATTAATCGTAATCTTTTAAAACGTTCTTCTTTCATTTGATTATCTGGCTCATTATCTTTTAATAATGCAAAACTCATAATCCTAATTAGTTTTGTATCTAACCGATGCATACGCTCAATGGCGCGCTTGGCTTCTTCGATAGAAGAATCAATAGGCTGATTGATTTCTTTTTGCCAATTAGCTATAGTTGATCCAAAACAATTAATCTTAATGTTTGCATCTTTTAGCTTAGCCTCTACTTCATCAAATGCTTTATTATCTAAATTATGAATATTAATTTTATCAATGGAACGCGATTCAATATATTGCCAACCCAATTCTTGAGTGGCTTTAATTTGACCATCTAATGTAATTGCCGCTTCGTCGGCAAATCCTGTCATATACATAATAGTTTACCTTAAAATGAGTCTTCAAAATCATCGATATTAATTTTTACCACCTCTTTTTTAGGTTTAGAAGTAGCTATTAATTCTTTTAATTTCTTAGCGTAACCAGAGGCTGACAAAGGCATTGTTACTGTTTTATTCAACATGCCCGAATACAACATAGCATTGGCCAATTCCACTGAATTAATACCCTCAGATGCGGGAGCAATTAAATCCTCTCCTTTGACAATAGCATTGGCAAAATTACGTAAAATGCCTTCGTGTTGAGAACCACAGCCGTCAATAGGAATTTTAACATTCCAAAGTTCTGGAGGCGCAAAGCCAGCACTACTCTTAAGGCTATGTTCATCACAAGGCACTTCGTTGCGCACAAAAGTAATACCATCACTACCTTCAATAACTACTTTGCCCATTGTGCCAGTAACTTCAAAACGATTGGTACCCGGAGCTTCTCCTGTTGAAGTAATAAAAATACCAGTTGCACCATTGGGGTATTCTAAATAAGTGGTTACTTCATCTTCTACTTCGATATCGTGATATTTACCAATTGCAATATTGGCACGCACAGTGCTTGGCATACCAAATAACCATGTCAGTAAATCCAATTGATGCGGGCATTGATTTAACAAAACGCCGCCACCTTCACCGCTCCAAGTGGCACGCCAACCACCAGATTTATAATAACTTTCTGTACGAAACCAATCAGTAATAATCCAATTGATACGTGTGATTTTTCCTAAAGCGTTTGTATCTATTAATTGTTTTAATTTTTTATAATGAGGATTAGTACGTTGATTAAACATCGCTGCAAAAATTTGTTTTTTATTAGTATGTGCTTTAATAAGTTTTTGACAATCTTGCTTATGTACCGAGATAGGCTTTTCTACCAAAAGATGAAAACCTGCCTTCAATGCAGCAATCCCTATTGTAGTATGGTCATAATGTGGTGTAGCTACAATAACAGCATCTATATCTGCTTCTTTAAATAGTGTTTTATAATCATAATAAACAGACACATCAGCTTTTTTAGCTATTTTATCTGCTCTTTCTTTATCTATATCACACAGAGCCACTACTTGCATATTATCTATTGTTTTAATTACATCAATATGCGCTGCACCCATATTGCCAACACCAATAACAGCCACTTTAACTTTTTTAAGCTGTTCCATAAAATTCTCCTTTATGTATTTTATGACTAATTAATTTTTTTAATTTTTTAGGTGCTTCATCCAAAGCCCATGTGGCTGCTTCATAAAACATAGACACTATGTTTTGTTCTAAAGCTACAATACCAGGAGCCATATCAAAAGTATCATCACGATCGGTCATTAATATGCAAAAATCTTTACCCGATACCAATCCCATTTTAGATGATACCTTCAAAAACGTTCTGACTAATTCTCGCTCTGGGATAAAAACCGCAAATCGTTTTGGCAATTCATTAATCCATACTTGCATAGCTTCGGCCGTAGCCAATGAACCACCATAATCTATACGTTTACTCAGCGTAACTAACCTGCCAAGCGCATTGAGTTCTTGATAAAAAAACACTTCACGTTCTGCCCAAAAAAAACATTGTGGATTAACAGGTGGCGACACCACCACCCAAGGAATATCATCGCCCATCTTTTTATGCACTACATCAATACCTTTACCTATTCCTAATTGCGTATCTGTAGTGATAAAATTTAAATTGGGATCGCGCCTATTAATAACTAATTGATACGGCACACATTTATTTAATTTTAAAATCAAACCCTTATCACACGCGCGGGGTCTATCCCAAATAATACGTGTTCCAGGACGTGTAATACGCTCAAAAATTGACTCTAATAAATCACTTTGGACTATCTCATAAGCGATTTTGCCATTTAACAATGGAGTTAGATAATCTAAACATTCTTGAGACGGATTTACTAAAAACACCCTATTCCGACTAGATCTAGCAGCCACAAAAGTACCAGCTCCACGTCTTCCAAAGATGTGGCCGTCAGCTCTTAATTTAGCAATTGCCTTATCTGCTGTCGCACGAGCAACACCAAAACGATTCATAATTTCTATGCGAGTTGGCAATGGCGCTCCCACCGCAAAATTACCCGATTCAATTTCAGCAGTAAGCCAATTAATAATTAAATTTGTTTTACCTATCATAATCAGCAACTATAAGCATATATTTAGTTTAAACAAATATTATCATCGGGTTAATTGCCTAGTTGCCCAATTAGCTTTGATTCAAAAAGCTACGATAATTTTATTAACAAATGCCATCTTTATGAATATAATCACTATACTTATATCTAAGGAGCAGGAATGATTAACAAATTAACTTTAATGGTAGGAATGCTTGTGTTAATAACACTACAAGGCTGTGTTATGCCTCGCACGCCTTTTAAAGCAGAGCAAATTAAAACTGACGAAGCGGTTGTATATTTATATCGCCCTGAGAGCTTTATCAGTCGTGGATTACATTTTAGTGCGATTATAAACGACAACAAGACTGTAACCCCTTTAATTAACAATGCTTATATCCCAATCCACGTTAAAGCAGGTGCGTTTAAATTAAAATTACAAAAAAATGGGTTTCCAAAATCTACTTTAGATACAATTACATACGACAACCTTGAAGCTGGCAAAGCATATTATTTAAAAGCTAAACCAGGTCTTTTTGGCGCTTATACACTTGTAAAAATGAGTGACACCGAAGGCTTAGCCGAAATAAGCTCAACCTCATATTATCAACCTCAATAATCCAATATCCCGATACAATCATTAATGGTTGTATCGGGATTATCATAACGAGAAAATAATGATTGATGAAAATTATGCAGAAGGAAAAGTTTTATCTTTTCAAAGTCAAGACACAATAAACACAAATATATTAGAGTGTTTTCCATATAAAGGAGAACGCCAATTAATCGAATACAAAACATCTGAGTTTTCTGCCGTATGTCCCTTTTCTGGATTGCCTGATATCGCCGATATAGAAATTACCTATATCCCACAGGATAATATCGTGGAATTAAAAAGTTTAAAATATTATTTTGTTAGCTTTCGCAATGTCGGCATCTACCAAGAAGATGCTACAAACCGTATTTTTAAGGATATTTTTGACCTTTTATCCCCTCAATACTTAAAAGTATTTACTAAATATAATACTAGGGGCGGAATAGATGCCAGTTGCGCAATTGAAAAAGGCACAAAGTAAAACATAGTTATACAGCTATGTTAGATACTTCTAAACATTTTTTTCAACCTGATGAATGGCAAAATATTGAAATAGGTCCAAATTATTACATTTCATTTGCTGTAATTGATAACTGTATATTATATGTGATTATAAAAGGTTCTTTAGCCAATGCAAACATAGCTACCTACAACCTCTTAAGAGAACAATTTATCAATAAATATTTAAAAAATAAAACCGCCTTTGTAGAAATTCACAAATACAATTCTGTTAAAGGTCGTCCTAACAAATCAAATCGTACCCTGCAAAAAAATCAATATTTTGCTGATAAAGGACGTATATTAGCAACTATATCCATTAATACTCCTACACGTTTAAAATTTATATATCAATTAGCCCTAAAAATCTACGACCCGCCATTTCCTTTTTTATTTTTAAATTCTTTAGAACAAGCTATTAAAGAAGCTCATCAAATACTATATAAACACGGTCAAAGCAACATTACAACTAACCCTGATTGGGTATACAAATCTAATAATTGGAAATCAGATATTAAAATAATTGCCAACAATATTTTGTATATCACTAGTTCTGGACATTTAAAACACACCGATATAAAACCTATGATTGCGATACAAAAAAAAGTATACGACAGTGGCTTGCTAAACAATGCCAATTATTATCGTATATCAAATGTTATAAATACTCATGTAAGAGACTGGCGCACCAGACGAGCATATTCTCAACAAATGTGGCAGTACTTAAACGGCAACAATATACTACCTCAAACTATTATTTTTATAGGTGGATCGACCTTATACAAATTTGCAATTAAGGCATTTCAATATTTTGTTAAAAAAAATATCTATTTTGTCAATAATGATCAAGAAGCGTTTGATTTAATTTATACGTTTGAAAAACAAGATTTAGCAACCAATGATAATACACCACACACGGATGATGAAATTAATAAACTTGTCAGTACAATCGCTAGATTATCATGGGATGAAGTGAATCAAGATTTATTTCCAATCAATCCAAATGACAAATATAGTGAGGTATATGATGCTTTAAATTTACTAAAACATGATATTGACTCTCTTTTAAACGAGCGTAATCAAGCACAAAAAGCCTTACTAGAATCGGCACATAAAGCAGGTATGGCTGAAATATCCACAGGTATATTACATAACATTGGTAATATTTTAAACACTACTAGCACTTGTTTTTATCAAATTAAACAAAGCATTAATGCCTGCCCTGCCGAACAAGTCCGCAAATTAAGTGATTTAATTATAGCCAATCAACAAAACATTAATGATTTTTTAACCAATGATAAACGCGGTAAAAAAATACCTGATTTTATAATAGCAATGGCGCATACGTTTGAGTCACTAAAAATAGAACAGTTACAACTAATACAGCGTGCCGACAAATCCATTTATATGATTAAAGAAGCCATTTATTCTCAACAAGATTATGCCAAAGGTGGCTATTTTACAGAAACAGTAAACTTAGCAGAAGAAACCCAAAAAGTTTTAGCATTAATGAAAACTGATTTACAACAATATAAAGTAACAGTTGAAACGCATTTTGAAAAAAACGTAATAGCTAAATGTCACCGCAGCAAATTGGCTCATATTATAACAAACATAATTAAAAACGCCTATGAGGCTATGTCAACCACTCCTAAAGACAATATTATAGAAATAGAAATTAAATATATAGACAACAAAAAACCCATTATTAAAATCAGCGACAATGGCCCTGGCATACCCGAAATTTATTTAGCTAAAATTTTTACCTATGGATTTACAACCAAACAATCTGGCCATGGCTTTGGACTACATCACTCAGCAAATGCTATGACTGAAATGGGCGGTAATTTACAGGCTTCTAACCATATAAATGGAGCTACTTTTACCATTTCTTTTACAGACAATTCTAATCACAACGAAGCCACTGTTAACAAAAATATCAATTAATTTTATTGCAATACCAATCTTACAAAACAATATTTGATAAACCATTCCCAATAAATATCTAGCCCGTAATTGGTTTAAAAAATCTAACTTTTCACATCAACAAGTGTACAGCTAAGACTCACAAGTGGGCTTGTCCACCGTTTGTATCAACCTACAACCCCTCCTTGACTTTAGTATTTAATTTTAAAAACATACATCTCTACTTTGCGGAAAAGCGGACATTTTAACTTTACGTTGACATTCTATTTTCTAGCCCTTTACATCTCAATTTAAGCTGTTAAAATTATTAAATTAGTTTACCCCTCCCTGGGGTGAATAACTGGCGCATGCTTTTTATTCGCCCCTTTTTATAATAATTTTGTAGTAATATAAGGTAGTTTTATGGCAAAAGAAGAGTTGATTTCAGTACACGCAAGCGTTGAAGGAAATCTTTCCAATGGACTTTACGCCTGTAAGCTGGTTGACACTGGTCAAGAATTACAGGCTCGTTTATGTGGCAAAATGACTAAACGACATATTCGCATCATGGTTGGTGATACAGTTTCTGTTGAAATTTCACCTTACGATTTAACCAAAGGACGTATTACATATCGTCATCAAGTAATAAATGGAGAAATCGTTGCCCGTGGAGAAGAACAAAATAGTTTTAATAGCATCAAACGCAAAACTGGTGAAAAACACTGGCGCGGACGCAAATAAAAACTTCAATAAACATTTCAATAAAAAAGCCGCTAATGTAAAAATTAGCGGCTTTTTTTATATGCCATTTTAAATCACTATCCAAAATTAGACCTAAACTACCGCCCTATTATTTATAACTTCTAATAACACATTTGCATATCTTCAATTGCTCTTTCATAAAAACCACCGCCCTTTTCCGCATAAAACTCAGTTACAAATTAACAACCTAGCACCTTACTATAGATTGTATAAATCGCTAATTTTGCCGTTGAATACTTATTATGTTTAGACTAATAATATCTACTATTTCTATCGTATCTACTACATCATTTTAAGCTCTTACTTAGGCTTATAATTTTATGGTGCTTTTATGCACTTACTTATCTAAAAGGATTTAAATACCACCGGCAGATAAAAATAATAATTGAAATTTTATTATGATATATTTTTGTTCGTATCACCGCCAAACACATACACTGTATATATGATATCATATCACTATCAGACACTATATGTAGTATCTGATAGTGATATGATAATATTTGCAACACACCTCCCTATCAATAATATTTTAAATATTAAAACGCTCGTATATTTCAAAAATCTGTTATCAGGCCAATAACAACACCAAAACAAGAACATGATTAAAGTATAATTCCATCTCTGCATAAAAATATATAAAAATAAATAAGATGATATGTTTCATGTGAAACTTTAAAAACATCACACAAACGCAGTCCAACGACGTTGGACAAGAAATCGATTAAACTTTTTTACAAAAGCATTCAAATTTAACCGTCATTACAACGATACGACAATGTTTATGTCTTTGATAGCAACTAGACACAAACAAGACACTATCATTTTACCAAATACGCCAAAAGACACAACAATGAAACCCTTAAGACCAGAGCATTATAGTATCATTCAAACATGATGCTATCCTGACACTATCTTGACCGTATCTTGCCACACTCAATAAGATTGTGTTTTGATATGGATTTGGCACGCTAAAGACATTGATACAGAGTCGACACTATCATTTTACACACACCGAATATCTCCATAACAACGACATAACAAATACACAGCGTCATCAAACCAAGCCGTTTCAAAGACCAAACTTAAGCATATCAACCATATATCTTATAAATTTTTCCCTATCATTTACTAATCAAATATGAAATAATATCAAATATGAGTGATAATATTTTAAATCCACAAGAAGCCACCGCACAAGGTTATATATCCGTTAAAGAAGCCCAAGAACTTAGCGGCAAAGCCGAAATTACAATCAGGCGTTTCTTACGCAAAATTAAAGACCAAGAGGACGGCATACCACCAAACGCAGCAATTCAAGTCAAAAGGGCGGGTGGCAAAAAACATTATACCTATGTCAGCAAACAAGCATTATTTAACTACTTTGGCATGTCAATGCCAGAAGAGCAACCAACTGTAGAACCAATATCAAACAGCATAGAAGTAGAAATAGAACCAATGGAAACATACCAAAGCCCTAACAATCAAAACATACACGAGCCAACCAATCACAACTACAACAACGAAACACCAAACCGCGAAGCAAATGCTGTAATACCAATAAATGAACACAAAGACATCATCAATCAATTTGTAATTAAATTAAATGAAGCGGTAGAAAAAGAACATCAATCACATGCACAACTCGCTATTGCCGAAAACAATCTTTCATATAAAGAAACCGAACTAGACCGCACCAACAAAGAAGTAGAAGAAAAACAACAAACAATCAAACAACTTAAAACCAAACACAACATCATTATGTTTATCAGCCTAATTGTTATCATAGGCTGTATTGCATGGGCAGACATTAATATTAACAAAACTAAAACAAAAACCACCGAACAATTAAACAGTTCTCAGGCGAAGCTACAAAAAAGCTTAATATCATCTACCGAATATAAAACCATTGCCAAATTAAACGAAAAAAGGGTAGGGGAGCTAACCAATCGTATCGACAAACAAAACGCCATAGCTGAAGAATTAAAAATAAAATTACGACTATTAGAAAAAGAAAAAAATCAAATATTACAAGAAGACAAAAAAATACGTCAAGAATTAGAACTTTTAACTACAGAGCCAAACATAGAACCAAGCCTATCTAAATAATGCCATATATTGATTTGTTTAATAAGTCATATTATATATACTGTATCAGGTAATATATGAGCACCATAGATATCAAACAATTAAAAAAATTATGCGCCAACTATAAACTTTTATATGTTGAAGATGATAATGTTGCCCGAGAAACATCATTAGAATTGTTTTCTAATTTTTTTGACTTCATCGACATTGCCAAAGACGGTTCAGACGGTTTAAAACAATTTAACGCAAAAGACTACGATCTAATTATAACAGACATAAAAATGCCAAAACTAGACGGCATTGAAATGTTTAGAGCCATTAGAGAAACAAACAAAGAAATACCCGTTTTGTTTCTGTCAGCCCACAATGAATCATCATTTTTTGTAGAAGCAATAAAACTAGGTGTAAATGGTTATTTATTAAAACCTTTAAACATCGAACAGTTTAAATTTCAAATTGCAAAAACAATTGAAGAAATAAAATTAAAAAAAGAAGCAAAAAATTACAAAATAAAATTAGAGAAAGAAGTTTTTGAAAGAACTATAGCTTTAGACAAAAAACTGCATTACGACGAAGTAACCGGCTTGCTAAATAGATATTCTCTATTTGAAAAAATAGCTACATTTAAAAATCCTGTTTTATTAGTAATAGATATAGATCGTTTTAAAATTATCAATGAATTTTACGGAGATAATATTGGAACCTTTGTATTAAAAGAATTTGCAAAATTTTTAACAGATTATGTACGCCAAACCCATTTTAATATTTTTCGTTTATCCGCAGATAAATTTATTTTACTCGAAAACAACCCTCGACTCGACCCGTTATACTATGAAACATTTACAGAGAAACTGTTAAACGCCATTTCACTTATTAAAATCAACAACCACACGGAAGATATTTATATAGATGTTAGTATTGGTATATCATTTGAAACAACACACACCTTAGAAACAGCCGAAATTGCACTCAATCATGCAAAAAAACACAAAAAACATTTTATGGTGTATAACAATTTAATTAATAATACCACAGATATACAAGAATCTTTAAAATATAAAGCACTTATTAAAAAGGCTATTCACAGCAACGGGGTAGTACCCGTATATCAAGCCATTGTAGACAGATACCAAAATATAAAAAAACACGAAATTTTAATGCGTATAAAAGATGATAATCAAAAACTAATTACGCCTTTTTATTTTTTAGATACCGCCATTAAAACACGTCTATACAAAGATTTATCATCCATTATTGTATTTTCAGCACTCAAAAAATTAACAGAAATTAATCAATCACTAAGCATTAATTTTGACTATGCAGACATAAATAACGACAAGTTTATTAATAAGATTGCCAACTTTATATCTAAACATAAACATATTGGTAGCCGAGCTATTTTTGAAATAACCGAAACACAAAGTATGGAAGACTACAAGAAGGTTAAAAAATTTATTAAAAGATTTAGACAATACGGCGTTAAATTTGCGATTGACGACTTTGGTAGTGGCTTTTCTAATTTTGAATATATTTTAGAAATAGAACCGGATTATTTAAAAATAGATGGATCTCTAATCAAAAATATAGATACAAATAAAAAATCATATATATTAGTTAAAGCTATTGTGCAATTCTCTCACGAATTAGGCATTAAAGTAATAGCTGAATATGTTTATAACAAAACTATTTTTACAATGCTAAAAGATATTGGTGTAGATGAGTTTCAAGGATATTATTTTTCTGTGCCTGATGAAACATTATTATGAAAAACATACAATATAAATTAGGTTTTCTAATATTAACCTGCGCTATCATTTTAATAGTAGCTGTATATGTTGTTTTTTCTGTTTTTAATAAAAAAGATATCCAACAAAATGCATTTAACTCTACACAAATATTATCTCAAAAAATAAATGCCTTAATTAACCAAAAGCTTACCATGGTCGAGGTTCTTTCGGAAACCATGGCAAATATAGCAACTACATTAGGAACAGATAAAGAAAAAAACAAAACTATTATTAAAACAATAATCAACTTAAAAGGGCATAGCCACTTCATTGCTGGAGGTGGCGTATGGCCAGAGCCTTACAGTATTGATAAAACAAAAAAACGTGATAGTTACTTTTTTGCTAGAGATAAAAATAATACATTAAAATTTTATAATAATTACAACGACCCAAAAGGAAAAGGATACCATCATGAAGAATGGTATGTGCCTGCCAAATTTTATAATAAATCTAAAATTTATTGGTCCAAATCTTATATAGACCCTTATTCGTTTGAGCCAATGGTTACAGCCTCTACACCCATATATAAAAATCATCAATTTATAGGAGTGGCCACTATAGACGTTATGTTGCATGGGCTAAAAGAATTATTAAAAACTAACATACAAAGTTTAGGTGGATACGGATTTATTGTAGACAGAAATAATAAACTTTTAACGTTCCCCAATGATGATATATCTAAAACCAACAATGATTATATTACATTAAATCAACTAGCGGATAAATTTCCAAATTATGCCAGCTTAAATAGCAGAATATTAAACAATAACACTTGCCATCTTTCACCTAAATACAAAAAATTAACAAACAAATTACAACAAGAGATTTCTAATCTTAAAGATAGTGAAGCTAAAAATATTGTGGCGATGATAAAAGACAATGACAACTATACACAAACAAAAATAGACACTATCATCATACCTAACGATTTACTACTACACGAAAAGTCTATGGCAATTATTATTAGACAACCCAACACGCATTGGACTTTAGTAGTAATAATACCATTAAAAATAATTTTAGCACAAAGCAACGATGTCTTTAATAACCTAATTTTAGTTATTTTTATATTGGTTGGCATATTTTTTATCATAGGATATTTTGCTATTAAAAATAGCATTATTAAGCCAATGGCATTAATGACAAAAAAATTAGACGAAAGAACCAACGATTTAAAAGAATTAAACAAAACATTAAATAAAAGAGTAAAACTAGAAGTTGAAAAAAATATTCAAAAAGACCAAAAAATGCTAGAGCAATCACGGCTGGCACAAATGGGTGAAATGATTAGTATGATAGCACATCAATGGAGACAACCGTTAAGCTCTATCTCTAGTACTATCTTAAACTTGGATACAAAATTAAAATTAGAAGTATTTGACTTGGAAACTCCAGAAGGACGAAAAGAGCAAAACAAGTATTTTGAAAAAAGATTTCAAAATATCAATCATTATGTGCAAAATTTAACCCAAATTATCGATGATTTTAGAAACTTTTATAAACCAAACAAAAGTTCTGTTAAAGTCTCATTAGATGTTATTGTTGAGAAAGCTTTAAATATTATTGGCGAATCTTTAAACCAATCAGGTATAACAATTGAACACACCTATACTAACCTCAAAGAAATTGATATATATGACGGCGAAATGATGCAAGTAATATTAAATATATTAAAAAATGCACAGGATAACTTTAAAGAAAAAAATATTAATAAACCAAAAATTAAAATTTCTATTAATCAAACAGTTCTTACAATATGTGACAATGGTGGTGGTATCCCTCCGCATATTATTAAAAATATATTCAACCCGTACTTTTCAACCAAAGACGAAAAAAACGGAACAGGACTGGGCTTATATATGTCCAAAACAATTGTCGATGAACACCATAAAGGCAAATTAGATGCCACCAATATTGATGATGGTGTATGTTTTAAAATAGAATTACCTCTTTTATAACATAAATAACCAAATCATAATTAAATATGAACCCACCAAACTATTGTGTATATATAATCATTTAGATTATAATTAACACATACTACATCACATAATAAATATTTATTATGATTTTAGCTATTACACCAATATATATGATGTAAAAGTATTCCAAAAATCTACTTTACTAAAAACACACCTATTATATTTAGCTATCAATTCCAATTATCTCCCTATAAATGATATATCAAGTACCTATCACCTTCGTTTCATTCTAAAAATATTCTAAATATC